>WNFP01008054.1_pt1 | contig 13123 bp, 5 predicted proteins | sample 5400201 | NCBI WGS metagenome assembly WNFP01 (sample SAMN13153355, study PRJNA577476) | soil metagenome | isolation source: 115 cm saprolite under Madrone tree | place: USA:California | collected 2016-06-14
GGGGTCTTTGCGCGCCGCGTAGAATAACATTATTTTTCTTTGGAATATCATTATTTTTGCTTGACAAGCTTCCGGAGCAGGGCTATATATCGGCCCTAGTAGAAAAGCATTAGCTACTTTCCTGCAGTTTTTTGGTGGTGGGTCTTCGCTCAATCAGGGTGGGTTGAGTAAGAAAGTTCGCTAGAACAGACGCATTGCATTCTCTCGTCGTGCTTGCGCCTGCCCCAGGTGAACTAATTCTTCGAGGTGGGTAAACGAATGAAGAATCAAGCTTCTCTGTTGTCCGCCATAAGTTTTAATTTCCATACGATCCTGGCGCTGTGTTGTGCCCTGCTGCTCATGCTCGGCGCTTCCAGCGCCGTGCAGGCGCAAATCACCACGGCTGCCTTGCGCGGCGGTGTCACTGACGAGCAGGGCGCCGCTATTGCTGGCGCCGAAGTGACTATCACAAATGTGGACACCGGCTTCACTCGCACTGTAACGTCGGCCGGCGATGGAGAGTACAACTTCCCTGATTTGCCGCTCGGCACGTTCAAGATTCGCGTGACACACTCTGGATTCAAAGCTTCGGAACAAATCGGAATCGTACTGCACGCGTCCGACAGTCTTGTTTTTAATTCCGTCCTGAAGCTCGGCTCCGTCAGCGAGCAGGTAACGGTCGAAGCGTCTGCCGTTCAGGTCGAGACCACTAATGGAGAACTCGCTGGGTTGATTAACGGCCAGCAGGTAGCGGAGTTGCCGCTGAATGGACGCAACTTCATGCAGCTGGTTCTCATGGTGCCAGGGGTTGCCACGGGAGAAGGATTCAGCGCGCAAGGCAAAGGCTTGAAAGGCGGATCCGATCTTTCCATCAGCGGCGGCGCGGTAGACGCAAACCTCTGGCTGGTGGACGGCGCTCACAATAACGATGTCGGCTCCAACCGCACCATTCTCGTCTTCCCCTCCGTGGACTCCATCGATGAGTTCAAGATTGAGCGCAACAGCTACAGCGCCCAGTTCGGCCAGTCCGCTGGCAGCCAGATCAGCATTATCACCAAGCACGGCGGTAACGATTTCCATGGAGACGTCTACTATTTCGGTCGGAATGATAAATTGAACACCTTCAATACGTTCGTCAAGTCCGGCTGTCTTGCTAGCGGCACTCCATGCCAGAAAAATAAACTTCGCCGCAACGACTATGGTTACACCTTCGGCGGTCCGATCAAGAAAGACAAAATATTTTTCTTCTGGTCTCAGGAATGGAACAAGCAGATCTCGGGAACAACGAGCACCCACCGCGTGCCGACCGTTGCTGAAAAGGGCGGTGATTTTAGGGACATAGCTGCTTGCCCGGCCGGTTTCAACGGCTTTCCTACTGCTGGCCTTAAAGACCCGGCCAATGGAGGCGCTTCTTTTCCAACTCCCAACGTTATTCCCGTCGGTCGCCTTAGCCCGGTGGCACAAGTGATTCTGAAGGCCTTTCCTGATCCGACCAACCCTGATCCTTGCGCTAGCAACAACTTCACCAAATCGTTCGGTGTGCCCACGAATTGGCGCGAAGAGCACGTACGTGGCGATATTAATCTGACCAAGACTCTTACCGCCATGCTGCGCTTCACCAACGATTCGTGGAATATCGGGCCGAATAGCGGCGGTTTTTGGGGAGACAACAATCTAGGTCCCATCGGAGAAGCCTGGAATCAGCCAGGCCGCGTCGTCATCGGCAAGCTGAGCAAGACCATCGGATCTACTGCCGTGAACGATTTTACATTCTCGTATTCCGCAAATCGCATCACGATTACACAGGCAGGTACCAATCCGGGATTGGTACAACAACTGAACGATGCTATCCCCACATTCTTTCCGCTATCCGGCAAGACCTACGGTGACAAGGGACCGGCGGTATGGGTCAATTGCTGCGGGCTTCCTAGTGTCTGGACGATTGCTCCTTGGCAGAACCAGCAGGATCTTTACACTTGGCAGGATGACTTCTCCTTCGTAATGGGCAAACACACAATCAAAGTCGGCGGCCTTTATTCTCGCAATTACAAAGCGGAACAAGGCAATGGCGAATTTGGAACTCTCGGCGGCCCTGTCGGCTTGAATGGGGCCAAGGGATTGGCAAACCAAACCGGATACGGCAATGCCGACATGGAGTTAGTCAATATGGCATTGGGCTGGAGCGAGGTCCAGAATCTGTTCAAGATAAGAAACGTTTGGCATGACGTTGAGTTCTATGTGGCTGACAACTGGCGCGTTACTCCGCGGCTGACCGTGGATTATGGTTTCCGCTGGTCCTTCCTGCGAAACCCCTACTTATCGGACGACAGGTACACGGCATTTAACCCTGCGGCGTTCGATCCGGCCCTCGGTCAAACTCCATGCAACGGCTTGCTCTACTCGCCGGGGTTAGGTTCAAATCCATGCCCAGCCGGCACGGGCGGTGTTAAGGGTCCAAACCGGGCGCTGATGAATAACAATAATCACATGATCGCTCCGCGACTTGGAATCGCGTGGGATCCCACTGGCACCGGAAAATGGTCTGTCCGCGCCGGCCTCGGCCAATTCTTCAATCGTGATCGCCTATGGCCCCTGCAAATCGCCGGCAACAATCCACCTTTCGATCCGAGCTTTAACAGTCCAGGCGGAAATGGCCGCTTCTTGGACCAACCCTTTACTACCCAATTGCCAGCCTGCGCTCCCACTTGCTACGCGACAGGCCTCGGCTTGCCTTCCATCGGTCAATCCACGTCAGATCAGATGCCAAATGCATGGCAATGGAATCTGTCCGTTCAGCGTGAAGTCTTCAAGGACGCAAAGCTGGAAGTGGCCTATGTCGCCAACAGGAATAATCACTGGGAACAGATCGCAGATGTTAACTTTGTCCCGGGTGCTAACCGGCTGGCCTATGTTCAGAATGAAAATTCGACGGCGAAAGCCGGTGACCCCGAAGCTCACGGTTTCGCTAACGGCGGTGCCTACTTGGCTTCGTTCAGGCCTTTTGGATCGCTCGTTGGCAACAATTCCATCACTTACTACTCGCATAGCAGCAGCTCCAACTATCAGTCCCTGCAAGCGTTCTACAACATGCGGGTCCGCAGCCATGCCAACTTCCAGGCGGCATATACCTGGTCGAAGCTGCTGGCTGATTCACAGCGCCTCGATACGCCTCCACCAAACGTAGACGGAGGCAACAGGCATGCGAGTTATGGACCGGATTTGCTTAACCATCCGCAGATTTTTTCGTCCAGCCTCGTCTACCAATTACCTACATTGCAGGGCTCTAACGGGTTCGTCCGCGGCGCCTTGGGTGGATGGGAAGCCAGCACGATTGTCTCCCTATCGAGCGGACCATCGATTACCCCGCTCGTTTCGATTCAGGGCCTTGGGGATCCGGCTGGCGTAGGAAACGGTACCGCCACTGGCCGTGAGCGTCCGAATCGGGTTGCCGGTCAGTCTTGCCGTGCAAGTGGTGCTAATTCCAAGACCTACCTTAATCCCAATATGTTCACGGCCAGCGGCTATCAGTTGGGGGCCATCGGAACGGCTGGAATTGGAATTTGTTCCGGCCCGCCTTCGAGGAATGTGGACTTCGGTATTGACAAGAATTTCAGAATCACGGAACGCATCAAGATGCAGTTCCGCATGGAGTTCTTTAACTTGTTTAACCATCCTCAATACGTGGCGAACGATGTAATCGGCAACGCCTCGATTGGCTTCAACAAGCCTGTCTTTGGCAATGCAAGCGGCGCTGTCGTGACACCTGACGCAAACGGCGTTCTCAATGGCGCAACGCAGATCCTTTCGGCCACTCCGGCTCCAGGCAGCAATTACGGACAGGCGCAAAACGTCCGTGAAAATGGTTTCCGGCAGATCCAATATGCGTTGAAGGTCATTTTCTAGTCGAGGGCAAAACCCAAGTCCGAAGCGTCCCGCCAGGTCCTCACCAGCCTCGGCGGGACGCTTCGTTTTTCAAGCAGGCGCGGAAAAAATCCGCGCGATTTGTTCGCCAAGAAAAAAAGCTCCCTGCGTTAGAATGGACCTATGTTTGGTTATCCCTTAGGGCGTTTTCTTTTCCGTTTCTGCTATTCAGGTCTCATTTCCGTGGTCCCACACCTCGCGTTCGCGCAGGCTGCCGGGCCTCAGCGCGTTCCCGTCCCGCCACCCATTACAAAACCTAACGTATCCAAGCCGAAAACCGATCGCAGTACTCTCCCTCCCGTTCCCGTCTTCAGAGACATCGCGAAGCAGATCGGGATCACCGCCTCACACATCGCTGCTCCCGAGGCCCACTACGTTGTTGATTCTACCAGCGGCGGCTCCGGCCTTTTCGATTGCGATGATGATGGCCGGCTCGACATCGTTCTCATCAACGGCTCGACCGTCGAGCGCCTCCGCGAAGGTGGCGACCCCATGGTCACCCTCTATCACCAGGAACCAGACGGCACCTTCAAGGACATCACCGCCGCAGCCGGCCTGACCCGGAAGGGCTGGGGCATGGGCGTCGCTGTGGCTGACTACGACAACGATGGCAAGCTCGATCTCTTCGTTACCGGCTACACCGGCAGCGCCCTCTACCACAATCTCGGCAACTGCAAGTTTGAAGACGTCACCGACAAGGCTGGCGTTCGCGGCAGCGGCTTCATGACCGGCGCCGCCTGGGGCGACTACGATCGCGACGGTTATGTCGACCTATTTGTTTCCCGCTACTCGCACATCGACCTCAACAATCTCCCGCAATTCGGCAGCAACAAATTCTGCCGCTACAAAGGCATCCTCGTGCAGTGCGGTCCCTGGGGTCTCGAAGGCGAAACCGACTTCCTCTATCACAATCGTGGCGACGGCACTTTCGAGGAAGTTTCCGTCAAAGCCGGCGTCCACGACGACATCGGCTACTACGGCCTCGGCGTTATGTGGGTCGACTATGACGATGACGGTTGGCCCGACCTCCTCGTCGCCAACGATTCCGTGCCCAACTACCTCTATCACAACAATCACGACAGCACATTTACCGACGTCGGCATGCTCACCGGCGTGGCCCTCAGCGGCGAAGGCATGGAGCTCGGCAATATGGGCGTCGACTGGGGCGACTACGACCATAGCGGCCGCCTGAGTTTTTTCGTCACCCATTTTGAGGAGCAGCCCAATTCGCTCTATCGCAACATGGGCGCGAAGGGCTTCGACGATGTGAGTTGGACTTCCGGCGTTGGCCAGCCCAGCTATCCCTATGTCGGCTGGGGCACCGGCTTTTTCGACATGGACAACGACACCTGGCTCGATATCTTCGTCGCCAACGGTCACGTCTATCCCCAGATCGACACGATCGACGTTGGCCCGCGTTACAAAGAACCGATGCTCCTGCACCGCAACAATCGCGATGGCACCTTCGACGAAGTCTCCAAGGAAGCCGGTCTGCAAGACATGCCGCTCAAGTCTCGCCGTGGCGCCGCTTTTGGCGACATCTTCAACACCGGAAATATCGACATTGTCTTGCTCAACGTCGGAGAGCCGCCCTCCGTGCTCCTCAACACGAATCGCACCTCGTACCACCGCGTGCTCTTCAAGTTGATCGGCACAAAAAGCAATCGCGCCGCAATCGGTGCTCGCCTGACCATTCACGCCGGCGGCGTCAAACAGTTCAACGAAGTTCGCGGCGGCGGCAGTTACCTCTCGCAGAACGATTTACGTTTGCATTTCGGCCTGGGCGTCGCCACAAAAATGGAATCGGTGGAAATCCGCTGGCCCAACGGTGCGACCGAGACTTTGCAAAATGTCCCCGCCGACGCCATCTACACCATCGTCGAAGGCTCCGGCATCCGCGACTCAAAACCTCTGCAGTCGCCCGGTGCCGCAGCTGTCGCCGCGGGCGTCCATTAACGTTATGGATGCAGCAGATCGCCGAAAGCGCTTCGTTTCTTCAATCCGGTTTTCTTTAGCAGCGCTTCTGATTGCAGGCAGCTTTCAATACGCTGCAGTCGGGGTCGCGGCCGATAATCCCGGCGAAGCGCTGAAGCGCCAATTCGACTCCGCCAAGTCCGCGCTTGCGGCTGGCAATCTCGCCCGCGCTCAAGACGACTACCACCTGACCATCGCGCTGGGACTCCGCCAGTTGGGCAATCTCTCCATGTCCGAGCAGCAATTTGATCAGGCCGCCACCCTGCTCGACGAAGCCATCAAGTTTTCTCCGGAAGACCCCGCTCTACACCTGGAAGGTGGTATCGCTTGGTTCCGCAAGGGTGACACCAACAAAGCCGCCGAGATGATTCAGTCCGTGCTTCGCGCGCATCCCGACAATGCTCGAGCTCACAACGTCCTTGGCCGTCTTTTCCTCTTCAATGGCGACGTCGACGCTTCCATCGCCGAGCTGCAGAAAGCCGTCGCTCTGCAAGACGATTTTGAGACCGCATATTTTCTCGGCATCGCCTTCCTGAGAGCCAAGAGAGTCGCGGAAGCCGCCGAGCTCTTCGGCAAATTGCAAGCGTCCATGGGAGATTCCGCCGCCCTCTACGTTCTGTTCGGCCGCGCCTACACCATAACCCATTTTCCGGAGCAGGCCGTCGCTGAGTTTCGCAACGCCGTCAAGCTCGATCCACAGTATCCTCGCGCGCACGCATTGCTGGGTTATGCCACGCTCGAGTTCTATGGCGAGTCCAGTTATCCGCAAGCCCGCAAGCTTTTCGAGCAGGAGCTGCAGATCCAGCCCAACGATTATTTGTCGCTCGTTCTGCTCGGCATTAGCACCACCAGTCTCCGCGACTATCCCGTTGCGGAGGCAGCTCTCCTCCACGCCACGCGCCTGCGCCCCGAAGGCGCCTCGCCTTATCTCTACTTAGGCGAAACCTACACCTCCACCAGTCGCTTCAAGGAGGCCGTCGCAGCTTTGCAGAAATACGTCACGCTTGTGCGCACTCCGCAGGAATCCAATCGCAACCTGAGCCGCGGCTATTTCTTGCTCGGGCAGGACCTCTTGCGTCTCGGCGGCCGCACCGAGGAAGCGCGCCAAGCTCTCGCGCGTTCGCAGCAGCTTCGCGAAGCGCAGTTCAAGTACGACCAGGAACACATGTTCCTCGATCCTAAGCAGCAGAAGGAGCAAACAGAACTGGAGTCTTCCGCCGACGCCCGCAGCCTCAGCTCCGATCGCATGGCCGGCGTCCTCGAAGCCGGTTCCCGCGAGGAAGATCGCACGGCCAAGGAAATGGCGCAGGGTGGCTTGCCTTCGGACTCTTCGCCTTCATCTCCCGCTCCGCCGACGGTTGCGGAATCACGAGCGGCAAAGCAATATCGCGCTTTCGCCTCGGAAATTCTCGCCAGCTCCTACAACGATTTGGGCGTGATGCGCGCCAAGGACTCCAAATTTGCCGAGGCCGCTGCATTCTTCAAGCAGGCTCACGCATGGAATCCAGCTCTTCCCGGTCTTGATCGTAACTGGGGCTTTGCCGCCTATCGCGCGGAACTGTATTCCGATGCCGTCCCTCCGCTCGAGCGCCAGCTCGCCGCCCATTCCGACGACGCCTTTGCCCGCCAGATCCTCGGTCTCAGTTATTTTGTCCAAGAAAATTATGAGAAGACGGCGGACGTCCTGCGCCCCTTATTGAACAATCCGCCGGATGACCCCGCCTTGCTCTTTGCCTGGGGTACCGCGCTCATCCGCACCCGCCAGTCCGTCGACGCCGCCAAAATTTTCCAGCACATGCTCCAGCAAAACGACGCCAATCCCGGCGTCCACTATCTTCTCGGCCAAGCCTACGCCCAGGACAAGGATTATCCCAACGCGCTCCGCGAACTGAACACCGCCCTGCGGCTGGATCCTAAGCTCCCGGAAGCTCACTATTACACCGGCTTGGTCTATCTGCACCAAACCGATTTCGACAACGCCGCGAAGGAATTTCGCGCCGAGCTATTGCTACGGCCCGCCGATCCGGTCACCTCCTACCATCTCGCTTTCGCGCTCCTTTCCCAGGGCCAAGCCGCAGAAGCCGCCACGCTCCTCCGCGACGTGGTCAAGACCAAGCCAGACTATGAGCTCGCATACTTTGAGCTAGGCCGCGCGCTCCTCCAGCAGGGGGACCTCGAAGGCGCCATCTCCAACCTGGAAACTGCTAAAAAGCTCCAGCCCGACCGCGACCTCACCTATTTCCAGCTCAGCCAGGCGTACCGCCGTGCCGGCCGCGCGCAAGACGCCCAGCAAGCCCTCGCCACTTACAAAAAAATGATCGAAGAAAGCCGCCAAAAAAAGCATCAGAGTCTGGAAACGGAAACCCCTTGACCGCATTTCCTCTTGCTTAGAATAACGATTTTATACTATAGTTTCGCGCATCAAGGCCGGGCCGATTCCTGCCAGAAACGGTCCTTCTGACCTTCAGTCGAGGAGTCTTCTACGAGTAAGCGGTTCGCACTTGCCTGCGTTCTGGGGCTTGCCTGACGCCGTCCATATCGACAATGGCTTTTGGCAAGGCGCGCCGGTCGGCGGTTTCGGCGCCGGCACTTTCTCGCGTACCTTTCGCGGCGACTTCGCCCGCTGGCACATGAAAGCCGGCGTCCACAAATACCAAACGGTCTGGGCCAACCAGTTTGCGATGTTTCAAAAATCCGAAGGCGATGCGGATGGCGTCGCGAAAGTTCTCACCGCCGCTCATCCCCCGGATCATTCGCTGAGCTCCTGGGATTGGGACTATCCGGTCGGCGCCGGTGACTACTACGCTCTCTATCCAAAATCCTGGTTCGATTATCGCTGGGAGAAATTCCCCGCGCACGTGACAGTCGAGCAGTTCTCGCCCATCCTTCCCGACAACTACAAGGAAACCAGCTATCCCGTCGCGGTCTACCGCTGGCACGCTGAAAATCCCACCAAACGTCGCGTCACTGTTTCCGTTTTGCTCTCTTGGGAAAATATGCTCGGCTGGTTTCGCACCTTCGGCCGCGATTTGCAGGGCGGAATCAACCATGGCAATCACAACCTTTTCCGCACGGAGCCGTTTCCGAGCCTGCTGACAAATTCAAAAGAGGCCGCCGGCTCCGTAGGCACGATGAAAGGCATCATCCTCGATCGCAATCACGTCGGCCTGGTGCACGAGCAATGGGACGGCCAATTCGTGATCGCGGCGCTCGAGTCTCCCGGCGTCGAGATCACCTACCAAACCACCTTCGCGCCCCATCGCGACGGCAAAGAAATCTGGGCGCCCTTCTCAAAGGACGGCAAACTGGCTAACAGTGACGATGCCTGGACCAGCAGCGGCGAAGATCTCGCCGCCGCCATCGCCGTCCGCTTCACTCTCGAGCCCGGCGAAACGCGCGTCATTCCCGTGGTCATCGCCTGGGATCTTCCCGTCGTGGAATTTGGCTCCGGACGCAAATGGCACCGCCGCTACACCGATTTTTACGGCGCAACAGGCACCACCGCATGGGCCATCGCCCGCGACGGCCTCGCAAATGCCTCCGCCTGGAGCGCCGCCATCGATGCCTGGCAAGCGCCCTACGTCAATGACGAGAGCAAACCGCTTTGGTATCGTGGCATGCTCTTCAATGAGCTCTATCCTCTCGCAGACCTCGGCTCCTTTTGGGGCCGCCCCATAGGCTCCAGTCCCCAAGCGCCTCCCGTCTACTCCTTCATGGAGTGTTACGACTATCCCTATTACGAAACGCTCGATGTCCGCTTCTACGGCTCCATGCCGCTCCTGAAATTCTGGCCCAACCTCGAAAAAAATGTGATGCGCGAATTCGCCGCCACCGTCCCGCAGGAAGCCCCCGAAAAAATGGAATGGATCTGGAAAACGGTTCATTCCGGCCAGCTTAGCTTCCGCACCCGCAAAGCCAAGGGCGCTGTTCCGCACGATCTCGGCGTGCCCGACGAAGATCCCTTCAAGCAAATCAATCAATTCAGTTGGCAGGACACCAATGGCTGGAAAGACTTGAATCCCAAGTTCGTCCTGATGATTTATCGCGACTTCATCTTCACCGGCCGCAAAGACAAGGAATTCTTGCGCAGCACGTGGCCCGCCGTGCAGGAATCGCTCGAATATCTGCGCAAGTACGATCACGACGGCGACGGCCTTCCTGAAAACGAAGGTTATCCCGACCAGACCTACGATGAGTGGGTTGTCCGCGGCAAAAGCGCCTATTCGGGCAGTCTTTTTCTCGGTGCCGTGCGCGCCGCCGAAGAAATTGCCAAGCAGCTCGGCGATTCCGCCGCCGCGTCGAAATATCACGACCTCTTCGCCAAAGCCCAAACCAGCTACGTCAGCAAGCTTTGGAACAAGGAGTATTTTCGTTACGACACGTCCAGCGAGTACCGCGACGACATCCAAGCCGACCAACTCGCCGGGCAGTGGTATGCCAATATGACTGGCCTCGGCGACTTGGTTCCGCGCGAAATGCAGCTCAGCGCCCTGCACAAAGTCTTTGATTTCAATGTCATGAAGTTCGCCGGCGGAACCATGGGCGCCGTCAACGGCATCGCGCCAGACGGTTCCTTGGTAAAAACAAATGAACAGGTCCAGGAAGTTTGGACCGGCACCACCTTGGGTCTAGCCGCGCTAATGCTTAGCGAAGGAATGAAAGACGAAGCCTACAAAACCGCCTGGGGCATCTACCATACCAGCTACGAAACCAAGGGCTACTGGTTCCGCACCCCCGAAGCCTGGGACATCACCGGCAACTACCGAGCTTCCATGTACATGCGCCCCGCCGCCATCTGGGCCATGGAAATGACCGAACCCCCGAAGTGACCCCGACGTAGGGGCGCAGCATGCTGCGCCCCAACTCGGCACGATGTAAGAAACATAGACACCGTCGGTAGCCAGTTCTGTGCAACGAGCGAACGAGTTTGTTGCACTTTTCCCTTGACTATTTTCCAATCCTGCGTATAATACTTCTTGGGTAAACACACGCTCGCCGCCCCAAACCGGCTAAATCCCTTTAAAATAAGCTCTTAGAAGCAAACGCCACTGTGCATCTGTGTGCGTGTTTTCTGAATCTGTGCGCGGATTTATCGCGATCTACGTACTAACTCCTTTAGAATGCGCAGTTACGTGGCGCGTGCCTGTAACTCCTTTAGAATGTGCAGTTACAAAAAAGGGGGGAGGGGGGGCCTAACGCGGCAAACGCAACCGCGCTTCGCACCCACGGGTTCCGCGGCGATTCTCCAGCGTCAGCGTCCCTCCGTGCGCCTCCGCAATCTGCCGGCTTAGCGCCAAACCGATCCCGGTGCCCCCCGGCTTTGTCGTGAAGAAGGGGACGAACACGTTCGCCGTATTCTGTATCCCTGGCCCGTCGTCCAACACCCAGACTTCCAGTTGCGAGTCTTGGCTCGACCATCCCACGCTGGCCTGTGTACCGCATTCCAGGACCGCGTCAGCGGCGTTGTGCAGTAAGTTGATGAGGAGTTGCTCCAACTGATCGGCATCGCCCGAGATCGTCGCCTCCGGGCCTTCCTGGATTTTCACCTTCACGCGCGTTTCCAGCATCGCCACGCGCGAGATCCAATCCCGCACGCTGACCGGCGCTAGCTTCGGTGCGGGAAGCCGCGCCAAGCGCGAATACGCGGCCATAAAGCGAGCAAGCGCTTCCGTCCTCGAGCGAATAATGCCGAAGCCCTGCTGAATGTCGTCCATAAGCGCGCGATTCCCTTCGGGCCGCAGATCGCCTTCATTGCGCAGCGCATTCAATCCGCTTTCCAGGCTTTGCGCCACGGACTGAATGGGCGCGAGGGAATTATTCAGCTCGTGCCCCATCACGCGAATCAGCCGCTGCCACGCCTGGCGCTCTTCGTCGCGTAGCGCGCGGCTCAGATCGCTGAGCACCACCAGGTGATGCGGCAGGCCCGCTTGGCGGAAAGATCCGCGGCGCATTCCCCAGCGCCCGGAACCGCCGGGAAACGTAAGCTCCATGGTGCGTGCCGCGTCGCCTTCGAGAGGGGCGCCGAGGCCCAGCTCGGCGGCGGTAAACCCCAGCAAGCGCTCGACGGGGCGCGCCAGCAATCGTTCGCCTGCGCGATTCACCAGGCGCAATTTGTTTTCATTGTCGAAAGTAAAAATCGCCACATCGATCTCTTCCATCACCGTGCGCAGGAGCGCGCCGGCTTCGAGGGCGCCGAGGCGCTGTTCGCGCAGCGTCTCGCTGAGGGAATTTACTTCGATCATCACTTCGCCCATGGCATCGTCGCGCCGGGCGCCGCGCCCGCGCACCGAGAAATCTTCTTCGCGCATGGCCGCGAGCAGATTCGACAGAGTTTGCAGGGAAAACGCAACGCGATGGCGCACGGAAATCGCAAAGCCGAGCCACAGGCCGACGATCAGGAGGCCCAGAGTCCAGACGGTGCGCGAGGAATAATCGCCGGTCCAAAGCAGAATCATGGCGATGAGCGAGCCGGGCAGTCCGGCAGCCACGGCCAGGAGCAGAATGCGGTGTTCGTAGCTGAGCGGCTTCATTCCAAGCCGTGTTTTTGCAAACGGCGGTACATCGCGCTGCGGCTCAGGCCCAAAGCTTTTGCCGCCTGGCTGACGTTGCCGTCATGGCGCGCCAGCGTCCGCTGAATCAAGTGATGCTCCACTTCGTCGAGGCTCATTTCCTCGAGGCGCGCTCCGCTTCCAGGAGCCGCAGCGCGCAAACCGAGATCGCCGGCGCGCACCAGCGGCCCGGTCGCCAGCAGCACGCCGCGCTCGATCGCGTGATCCAGCTCGCGAACGTTGCCCGGCCAGGGATGTTCGTGAAGGACCTGCGCGGCGACGGGATCGAATCCACTGATTGCCTTGCGGTAACGCTGCGCATAGCCGCGCAGAAAATGGTGTGCCAGCAAATCGATATCTTCCTTGCGCTCGCGCAACGGCGGCAGATGAATTTCGATGGTATTGAGCCGAAAAAGCAGGTCCTGGCGAAATCGGCCGGCAGCAGCCTCCGCGGTTACATCCACGTTGGTGGCGGCAATCACGCGTACGTCGACGCGCCGCGTGCTGGAAGAGCCGACGCGCTCAAGCTCGCCAGTCTCTAGGACACGCAGCAATTTGGCCTGTAGCTTCAGCGGCACGTTCGCAATTTCATCCAGAAACAATGTTCCGTTGTCGGCTAGCTCAAAACGGCCGACGCGATCCACGCGCGCGTCGGTGAACGCGCCTTTCACGTGGCCGAACAATTCGCTCTCGAAAACGCC
>WNFP01008684.1_pt1 | contig 13121 bp, 13 predicted proteins | sample 5400201 | NCBI WGS metagenome assembly WNFP01 (sample SAMN13153355, study PRJNA577476) | soil metagenome | isolation source: 115 cm saprolite under Madrone tree | place: USA:California | collected 2016-06-14
CTTGCATGTCTGAGGCACGCCGCCAGCGTTGATTCTGAGCCAGGATCAAACTCTCGTTAAGAATTTGTTCTCTGGAACATTATCAGTTACTGGTTACTTTCGTATTCAGTCTCTGTAATGACTCTTTCGAGTTTTGCGCAAACTTTGTCGTTTGCGTTTTGACTCTCAAAGGTCTTGAGACGGACACGCTCTATCTAGTTTTCAAAGATCGAATTCCAACTTGTCCTTTGATTGTCTTACGGACAGGATGAACTTGCCCTAAGCAAACGGGGATATTAACGGACAAGCGCGCGAGTGTCAAGCGGGGCGGGAACTATTTTGAGTCTGATTCCCTTACGCATAGATTGCACGCAGCTGCAAAATGATTTGGGACTCCCTCGCACTACCGCGCTCCGAATCTCCTTGAAGGTTCGAATCCGCGTTAACCACATGAAACCGGATATTAGACAATCCGAAGAGGTATTGCTCAATAGCTTCTATTTTGAGTTCGGCGTGGAAATCCCATTTGTACTTCAACATCATAAGATGAATCTCATATCTGTTGAATGGTGCGGTTTCCAATATGCGCCTTGAATCATTGCCAGGTTCTCACGATGGACACAACGCACCAAAGAAGTTTTTCCCTTTGTCCGGTGAGCGGTTAATCCTTTCTTGAGCCTTCTGAATAAAAGTGCGTTCGGAACAATCATCATTCGACGCAGACAAAACCGTAAACGACGCATTCACTGACGAAATATTGTAGGTTCTCCCGAAGGAGAACTTGGAGCGACCAAACTGATCATAGATACTCCTTGTTTTGCCCCGGTTGTTAAAGCCCACAAGAAAGGACGCTTTCTTGGTCATTCTCATTCACCTTCTGACAACTCACGAGTTCGCCACCCGCCTTTCCAGCCATCGCCGAAACGAGTCCTGACTTTCGCCGGAAGGTTGGCCGAGGATTAGATTCTCGACGCTGACATCTTCATCCAGATCGGGCCAGTGAATTCCTTCTCGGTCTCCGATCCATCGCCAGTTGTTTCTCTCCTCGGGCATGCCGTGCATGAGACATGGATACCACGCCAGCGGTACGGTAATAGATCGACCGTCGCTTAGATCGACAATCAAGTTGTCTTCCGTAACGACGAGACTCTGTGCTCGGACTTCAGCCACTAAGTACTCATTCCAACTCACCACCAACTGACTCGTTACCAGGCGAAGGGCTGTTGATCTCAACTCAGGCCTAGCCAAAAACGAACTCTGCCTTCAACGGAGGAAAGTTGTACCGGCTGTAACGTCCCTAACTTGCGGATCAACTTTGCGTGTGGAATGGTCACCAGATTCTGGGCATCAAAAGCTCCCTCACGCAAGAATGTAACCTTGACGGCAACCTCGAACCTTGAAGCACGCGTACTGGTTGTGTGCGGAACTAGAGTGGCTAATGCTCGGTCCTCGTCGGCAACGGATATGCTCAGCACTAGGCAGGGACGAACTTTTGCCGCATAGCCCAAGTCAACCAACCAGACTTCACCACGGTTAGGATTGGGCATCCGCTGCCTCTCTGCGATCAAGCCCCAGGAATGTTTCCTCGGCGCTCAAGACAAGTTCTTCGTCAGAGACCGGAGGAAATTCGATCTTCAAGGTGCGCCGCAAGATAGCCGAAGCGACCTCCTGTTTTTCCGCGTCCGGCAATTGCTCGAACGTAGCGATTAGATTTTCTGCTGGAGTTCCCATGACATCCTCCTATCGCTTCCTCTTTCCCCTGACTTCGCCCGGCGCCGAGACGCGCATCACTCCGCGGTCATCGCGATACAGACCATACTTCGCTTCCGTCATTTTCCCGCTGTCATCCTTGATTCTCACCGAAAAAGTCTTCTCTGATCCACGTCCCTCGATCCGTAGCGGCAAATAACCTTCCAAGTCGGGGCTGCGATACGCCGTGTAGTGATCCTGGTCGTGCTTTTCGTAACCCAGCACGTAAATCCGATCGAAGTCCGGCTCATCAAGCTTGTGAGGCTCTTTCGAAGAACTTCTCTCCAGAATCACCCAACTGCCGGGCCGGGACTCTTTGGCCACATCCTTCGTCTTAGTCACCGATCCTTCATCGCTGCTGTCGTCGTCAAGCCGCCGCCACGCCACAAATTCGCGACCGGTGCGGTAATAGATGATATCGCTGGGCACCATCAGCTCGACCTGCTTCCCGTAAATCCAACCTTCCGGCGCTGGTGAAATCGAAGGCGATAGTCGCACCTTGTACCAAAGCTCTGTTGTCTCCTGCTCTTCCGGATTATCTTCGTCGCTTTGCGGACCTTTGCTCGCTCCCGTAGTGGCGCTTCCCGGCTTGGGCGCGGTATCACTTTCAGTCGAGTCAGATCCTTTAAGCTTGGGTACGCGTTTCCAGCCGATGATTTCAAAGCTCGATCCGCTGTCAAGCCGCATCATGATATTTTCGTTATTGCTGCGATCGGGCGTTAGCCGAAGGTTCGACCCGGCGTGCAGCTGGCCCGTCGACTGCGCCGGAGTTCCCTTATCCTCTTCAGATAACTTCCGAGCATTCTCAAGCACTTTGTCCGGCATGATATTGCGTGCTTCGATCCAGCCTTCGGTTCGCTCGTCATTGTGGGCTCGAACGCGATACCAACGCTCTCTCTTGCTGTTGTCACTGGGATCAGGGATGTCAATTGAATCGAGGATATCAATTACGTCGCCGCGGTTGACCTCAAGCAGGTCGGCCGCCACCACCGCTGTTGAGCTGCGAATCTGCGCGCTGCGCGTGACCACCACACCAGTATTGCTCCGGCTTGCCAGCGTGCTGCATCCGCCCAGGATCAAGACTGCCAGCAGTAACGCCGGAATCCCGAATATCGATTGACGTGCTTGATCTCTCATTCTTTTGCGAAACCCCATGATTGCCCTGCGAACCTGATTTTTATTGCGGCCGTTTGAACTCAGGATGGTTTCCTGTGGTTCGGTGCACGAACGGAGTCATTGTAACCCAAGTCATGCAACAAATCGCGTTGCTGGCGAGTCAGCGACTCGCTTACGTTGATGCGCGTTCGCAAACCAAATGTTTCCACACGCAATCCGAACGGAGCAAGCCGCTCCGGCAAATTAATCGCAGTGGCACTGCTGACAAACGAACGTGCAAAATCCTGCATTCCGGAATAAGCCCCGAGCATCTTCAGCGCCGCCTCAGAGCCCTCGCTTCCCTGCCCTTGTTGGATTCCCGCGCCGCGCCGGCTCGCTACATCCTTACCATATGCCCGAAAAATATTCCGGTACACATCGTCGAGCGAGTGTTTGCTGCGACTAAGACTTCGCAGGTTCAGATCGTACAGGAAAGCGACCAACATGCTCTTCGAATAGACGGAGGATTCTCCGACGGTCCATCGTCTCTTTGAAGCTTCTACCAGGGACCAGCGATCACGTTCGAGCCCAAGCATGTAACCGTCGTACGCGCGACTGATCGCATTCAGGAACTCCTGGAAGGTTAGAAGATCCAAACGCACTGAAATCCGCGCGGCTTGGTAGACCGTGAAACCTTCGTAGAACCAATCGTAATCGCCCTCGAGGCTCAATCCATTCGGAACCCAGAAGTGAAGAAACTCGTGAGTCAGGGGCACACTTAGCTGTGCCATTGACGCCACCTTCGACGGTAACTTGCCCATCATTAAGGTGACTGAGGAGCCGCGCGTCTCAGCACTCCATTTGTCTGGTGCTCCGCTCTGCGAAAATAAAATCAACGTCACCTGCCGCGACGGTGTCGCTCCAAACACGTCCCGATGCGCCTTCAGAATCTTGCCCGCCAATTCGAGCGCTTCAACATCAGTGAACGCCCATTCACCGGCGGCAACTAAACTCAATGCCACTCCAGCGGCGGTAGCTGTTGAAATTCGCAAGTGCTCGCCGACAGCAAACACCGCCAGGTCGGGATCGGCGATTTCGAAGTTACCCCCGCCGTTACTTGTTTCGTTCGAATGCGCGATCCAACCGGTTGGCAGGCTCAATCGCACCGTCATGCCCTGGCTGTTCGCCGCGGTACCTGTCGCGCATGCGGGCAACAAATCTCTTAGCGTCAACAAGCCCCGCTCGGAACTTAGCCAGGACACTCTCGAAGCGTCCGCGGTTTGTCCCAAAGTAGCGAGGTTGGCTGCAAAGCGAAAACGCGTGGCCGGCGTCACTGCCTGAAATTGTCCCGGCGCAATTCTTCGGTCAGGAATTTCGCTGCCCGCGGCGTCAAACAGCTTAAGCCACTCGATTCTATCGCCAAGATTCAAGACACCTGCGTAGCTGTCGCGGAATGACCACGTAGTTGCGGGCAAACAACTCCCCTCAACAATGACTCGCCCAGTCGAATCGGGCAGCACTCGAATCTCGATCCTGGCTCGTTGGGCGCTGGCTACGGACACCAAACAGCCGAACAACGCAATACTGTAAAGTGCCATCCCAGCGTATCGCCAGGAAGCGGGGAACATTGTCGCGGCGATTCGTCGAGAAGCAGACGACCATAGAAGGCAGCGGCGGAATGATTCCAAAGATGTGGACAATTACCCTCGTAAGCGCGTTGGAAAAGTTCGGATTGACATGACTTTCAGGGGTGACTACACTACAAGTTTAGTTTAGCATCAAATTTACTAACCGTGTTTCGCAAACCAGCAAAAGCGTTTTTTGGTAGCCCAGTCAAACGAGCCCGTGGGCTCGCAGTCTTACTGTTGGCTGCGCTCGCGTGGGGTAGCACGGTTGAATTCACTCACCATCATGGTTCTGGGGCCAAATCCGGTGAGTCGCTTTACACCACCGCGCAATCGGCCGCTGCGGATGTAGCGACGCAGGTCAATCAAGGCACCACGACCGGCACCTCGTCGAAATCAACGACCGGCGCCGAGTGCTTGATTTGCCAGCTCCACCAAAATTTATCCGCTGGTGAAATAAGCCATACACCCGGCGTCGGACCCACGGAAACGCGCGGTCTGAAGCCGCCGACCATTCATTCACTCGACGTGGATCAATGTCCGCGAGCTTCGTCTGGCAACCAAAACCTTGATAGGAGACATTCATGAAGGCTCAGAGAAGTTTTGCTCAGATCTCATTCGCATTTTTAATTCTTTGTTCGGCAATTTCAGTGGTGTCGGTTCGCGTAGCGGCACAGGCGCTCAACGCGGGCACCGTAACCGGTGTTGTCGCCGATCCCAACAACGCGGTCGTACCAAACGCCACGGTGACCATCGCCAACTCGATAACCGGATATACACGAACCGTCAATACCAACGCGGACGGCGCATTTCGCTTCAACGATGTTCCGCCCAATAACTACCAACTTAAAGCTTCGGCTCCAGGTTTCACGTCTGAACAGCAAAGCCTGACTGTGCGGACGTCGGTGCCGATCAGTATCAAAATTCCACTTTCGGTAAGCACAGCCAGTGAAACCGTCACGATTACTTCGAACACTGCCGAGGTTTTGGAGAACACTTCAACCACACACACTGATGTCGATCAGTCTTTGATTACGCGACTTCCCGTCAGGTCCGTAGGATCAGGCCTGAGTGACGTGGTGACTCTAGCCGCGCCTGGCGTCGTGGCCGACTCAAACGGATTCTTTCACCCGCTTGGAGACCACGCGCAGACTTCATACTCGATCGATAACCAGCCGGTTTCCGATCAACAGAGCAAGGCCTTCTCGACCCAGCTACCGCCCAACGCGATCCAATCGATGGAAATCATTACCGGATCGACGCCGGCTGAGTATGGCGATAAAACAAGTCTGGTCGTGAATGCAATTACCAAGTCAGGTCTGAATCAGAAGAAGCCTACCGGAAGCTTTAGTACGACCTATGGCACCTTCGGCACGATCGGGCAGGATGCGTCGTTGGGTTTCGGAAATGCAAAGGCGGGCAACTTCGTTACGTTTAACTTCGAACGCTCGCGGAGGTTTCTTGATTCGCCGGAGTTCACCGTACTGCATGACCAGGGTTCGGCGGGCAGTATCTTTGATCGCATCGACTACAGCCCGAACTCTAAAGACACGTTTCACCTTAATCTGTTTCTAGCTCGTAACAGTTTCCTGACCCCCAATCAATTTGATCAGCAAGCCCTGGGGCAGGATCAACGACAGATGGTTCATAGCCTTAACCTCGCGCCGGGCTACGTTCACATATTCAGCGCGACGACGGTGCTATCTGTTAACCCGTATTACCGTCTGGATAACGTTAAATACTTCGCCAGCCCGAATCCGTTTTCCGATCAGACCATGACCTTCAGCCAGTCACGCCGATTAAATAACGTCGGAGTGAAAGCTGACTTGTCCTACGTAAAGGGGATACATAACGCCAAATTCGGCGTGCAGCTTTCCCACACCTTCCTGACCGAGTCTTTCAAGTTCGGAATCACCGATCCCACTTTCAACGATCCGGCCAGCCCAGACTTTCTACCGGGCCTCCTGCCATTCGATCTGACGCGCGGCGGTCAACAGTTTACTTTCCGCGGCCATACGGATATCAAGCAGGAAGCGTTCTATGCACAGGACATCCTGACGCTTGGTCAGGCGGCGGTGTCGTTGGGTGTTCGGTTCGACAACTACGATGGGATTACCAAGGGGAAACTCTTGCAGCCGCGACTGGGTGTCTCGTACCACCTCAAGAGCCCAGGCACGGTCCTGCGTGCCTCTTTCATGCGCAGTTTCGAAAGTCCATACAATGAGAATCTGATTCTTTCGAGCGTGACCGGCGCCGGCGGATTGGCCAACGGCATTCTGGGCGACACTAGTAATTTGCCGTTGCGGCCGGGCGCGCGTACCCAAGTCAACGCCGGCTTTCAACAATCGCTCGGTAAACACTTGCTTTTGGATATGGACTACTTCATCAAGCGGACGAACAACGCCTACGACTTCAACGTGCTCTTTAACACGTCTGTCACCTTTCCGATTTCGTGGCAGAAGTCGAAGGTCGACGGTGCTTCCCTGCGTCTCAACCTGACAAACTACAAAGGACTGTCGGCTTTCATCGTGGCCGGACATACACGGGCACGTTTCTTTCCGCCCGAGACTGGAGGGTTGTTCTTCAATTCCAATCTGCCGTCAGGCGTCTTCCGAATCGATCATGATCAGAAGCTCGAGCAAACCACGCAGGTGCAATATCAGTTCGAGAAGTGGAAGAAAGTCGCGCCCTACGTCAACTTTACCTGGCGCTACGACAGCGGCCTGGTGGCAGGTTCGGTTCCGGACTTCGCATCGGCGCTGGCTCTGACTGCGGACCAGCAGGCGCAAATTGGTTTGTTCTGCGGCAGCACGTTCGCCACGCCCATGCAGGCCATTCTCGCGTGTTCCTCAGCGAATCGCGGTGCTTTGCGCGTCCGCATTCCGGCTGATGGGACAGAGAACGACGACACCAATCCGCCGCGCATTGCGCCGCGTAATCTTTTTGATTTCAGCGCCGGTACAGACAACCTGCTCGGCACCGAGCACAAGAAGCTGACCTTGCGATTTACAGCCATCAACATCACAAACAAGTCGGCGCTTTATAACTTCCTCTCGACGTTCAGCGGTACACACTTCGTCACCCCCCGCACGTTCCAAGTTCAGGCGGGCGTGACTTTCTAGTTTCGGTAGTTAAGGATGGTCCGCCGCATCCAGTATGAATGGATGCGGCGGTCTCACCATTTTTCAGGATCCGCATGATCGCCGATGACAAAGGCTTTGCGCGCAATCAACAAGACTGTATTCCTCGCATTGCTTCTACTCAAATGCGGGTTTCCAGCTAACACCTGCGGCCAGCAGAAGTCTCTTGAGCAGCGCCAACCTTTGGAATTGGTCTACGCGGATTCAATTGTCCCACAGGATCGACATGAAACCATGCTCACTACTGGTGTGTGGTATTTCCGGAAGCACACTTCACACCACGCGTCGCTGACACAAAAGATCGAATGGGGCATATCAGATGCGCTTCAGGTTTCAACCACGATTCAGTTGGTGAATAGCGCGAGTATACCCGACTCCACGAGGACCGGCATTGGAGACATTGAAATCGGAGCCCGCTATACATGGCCGAGGACAGGTTCAGAGTTTACGCATCTCGCCCTGGCTTTCGACGCTGGTTTCCCTACTGGTAGTTCGCGACGCGGACTGGGTGAGGGTGCCTATACGGTTTCGCCTTCGATGCTTCTCTCTCGTGAACTGGCTCACGGCAAATATCAAATCTTCTCAACTACCGGAGTGGAAATCGTCATTAAGCATCGCCGATTCGATCCGCTGCAGGATGCGCAGCGTACGTCCGCGTTTTCGAACGGCGGGATGTCAATCCACGCCGGACCCGGCTGGGTCATCGGCGAGATTTCATTCAGGAGTAATCGATGGAATGGCGGGAATGAAACTCAATTGTCTATCACCCCGTCCTATGCATGGCGTCTGGCGAAGCGCAGCGAATTGTTGTTAGGGATTCCCATCGGACTCACATCCTCGACGGATCGCTTCGGCGCCGTGATCAAATTCACATTCGAACTTGGTGGTAAGCCGGACTAAAAGGGCACCTTCGATCCGAGAAGAAGGGTGGCGCGGCATAATTTTCTGTCGGCGCTCTACGGCACGTACCGCAACCTTAAGGTACAATTCTACTGCTGTTAGGTCCGTCTTGATTAAGAGAGATTAGCTCTCACAAATGAGCAACAATGCACTTTAGCTGGAACGAGATAAGAGTTCGTGCTGCGCGCTTTGTGGATGAATGGAAAGACGCTCAATCCGACCGGGGCGAAAGCCAAACCTTCTACAACGAATTTTTCGAACTCTTTGGCGTGACTGCCGGCGGGTCGCCAACTTAGAGGAGCCGGTAAGGCTACTCGGAGAGAAACGTGGCTTCCTCGATCTGTTTTGGAAAGGAAAGTCCATGTTGGAATCCAAGCGAGAATGAGCAACTTCGCTTTGCACAAAAAGATAGCTTCCCCGAGTCCGCGTTAGCGGACGATTTGAAAATAGCCCAGCGATTCATCGCTGGGATTAGCAGGAGCCCGAGACGAAGTCCGTAAAGCGGACGGCTGAAAAGAGTAAGGATCTGGCCGTTATTGCGCAGCCGTCCACTTCACGGACTACAAATCCTTCAACTCCTTATCCCAGCAGTAAACTGCTGGGCTACTATCACGGGTCCGCTTTACGGACCGATGAATATACTTTTTTTTGCAGAGTCGAGCGACCTCTAAATGTCCACACTTCTCTTTACTCTACTTGCGATGTGCTCAACGCTAGTCGGTGGGTACATAGCGATTGTCGCCAGGCATCGGATTCATTTGTTAATGGGACTAGGCGCAGGCGTCTTGCTGGGCGCGGTCTTTTTCGATCTGCTGCCCGAGTCTCTGTCCGTTGCCACGACGCAGGGCTGGAGCCCTCGATTCGTCCTCGGCATCGTGGTGGCGGGATTCCTTATCTTCTATCTGGTTGAACGCCTGCTGGTCCTGCATGCTTGCCCTGAAGGAGACTGCACCAATGAAGTTCACCAGCACGTTGGCCGCCTGGGCTCGATTGGCCTAATCGTTCACAGCACTCTTGATGGAGCCGCGATTGGCGCGGCCTCTTTGTTGAACTGGAGAACGGGATTGCTGGTGGCGTTGGCGGTCATAGCGCATGACATGAGTGACGGTCTGAATACTATTCTGTTGGTCACTCATGGCGAGCCGGTGCGGCGTCGGGACGTGGTCTTTCTGGCGATGGATGCAATTGCGCCCGTCGTTGGAGGTCTGCTCGCTCTGGCCATTCTGCCACCGCCCACAGCCCTGGCAATCTTCCTGGGCTTCGCTTCGGGCTTCTTCCTCTATACGGCCACCAGCGATCTACTGCCCGAGGCTCACCGGCGTTCTTCGAGTTTGACGGTCTCTGCTGCCGCAATTGTGGGCATAGTCTTAATTGCCATCGCGGTGCAACTGATTGGCCGATGACCTTCGCCTATGATCTTTCAGGCACGCCCGACCGAGTCTAAGTCACCAGCAGAATCCGTCACAGTAATTGGTAAGAGTGTGTTGTTAGCTTGCGGGGCATTAGCCCGATTGTCAGGAGCGGGCTCCGAGCCACGAATTGAGCCTCCCTGACGGTCGGGCTAGTTCCCCGCATCACGACCCGACAGCCACACACAATTGCCCCAGTACTTCCGCCACTGCAGTGTTGACAGTCTCCCGGAACCACAATAAAATCACATTTCCTTGAAGGTAACGAGGAACGACTCATGAGTCTCGTTAAGATCATCGTCATTACTGTCCTGATAATCCTAAGCATCCTGTTCTTCGGGCGCTTTCTTTTTTAGCCCGCCTGAGCATGGCCCTGCACAACCCGCACATTCGGCGCGGATCGCGATTCCCTCCCTGTCTAACTACACTTCTTAGCTTGTTGCTGTTTTCGTTTTTCGTTTCCGCCCAGGAAACCGAGCCAGTCGACGTCATTTCCGTGCGCACCGACCTTGTCGCGGTGCCCGTGACAGTTACCGATTCACGCGGGCGTCGAGTTTCAAATTTGAAGCAGCAGGATTTTATTCTGCGGGACGACGGCCGCAACACCAAGATCGATTACTTCGCGTCGGGAGCAGACCGCATCGCGCTCGCATTTGTGTTGGACAATTCCGGCAGCCTGCGCGAGCAACTCTCGCGTCAGCGCGAAGCTGCCCTGGCACTCTTCTCGCATTTCGGTCCGGCCTCCAGCGTGGCCGTGATCCGTTTTGGACAACAGGCAAGGTTACTGGCCCCATTCGCCACTGAAGCCGAGAGCGCACTGAGAGCCTTCAACATACCCGTGGACCTCAGTGAACGGACCGCGATTTTTGACGCAGCAATTTTTGCGATTAAGGCTTACGCACAGCGACCTGAAAATTCTACCGAGCGGCGAATCGCTATCTTGATTAGCGACGGACTGGATACCGCAAGCAGGGCGACTGCCCAACAGGTTATCGCGGCTGCGAACCTCAGGAATATTTCGTTCTATGTAATTCAACTACCTTTATTCACTCTACGCGACGGGCGTCTGGTTCCCCGCCCCGCAGCCAAAGGCTTCCGCGACCTGGCAGAAAAGACCGGCGGCAGGAATTTCGTCGCGGGCTCTTCGGCCTCGGCTTTGAATCCCCACGCGGCGGTTGATCTGACGCCCGTGTTCGCGGCCATCGAAGAAGATTTACGGAGCCAATATGTAATTGGTTTTTATCCGAGCGCAGCATCACGTGACGGGAGGCTCCACCCGACGGCTGTTTGGGTTTCAAATCGCAAGCTGAAGGTAACTCAACTCAGAAGCAGCTACCTCCTGAAATAAGGCTTTGTCAGAACCACCTGCGGTAGCGGGTGGTTCCTCAATGAGTCAACTAGGGACCACATAGCAACCCACCCGCTACCGCAGGTGGTTCTGACGAGGCATATGACAACCGAGAACGAATTACAACTGGTAAAGATTCGCCGCGCTTTGATTAGCGTTTCAGACAAGACCGGCATCGTCGATTTTGCGCGCGAGCTAAAGCGGTTCGGTGTGGAAATCATTAGCACAGGCGGGACAGCGAGCGCCTTGCGCGAAGCCGGGATCGAAGTGCGTGACGTTTCGGACGTGACCGGCTTTCCGGAGATGATGGACGGCCGGATCAAAACCCTGCATCCGAAGATTCACGGCGCTTTGCTCGGCTTACGAGACAACGCTGAACACCTCGCAGCGATGAACGAACGTGGGATCGAGCCGATCGATATGGTCGTAGTAAATCTTTATCCGTTTGAGCAAACGATTGCGCGCGAAGAGGTGACGCTGGAAGTAGCCATTGAGCAAATCGACATTGGCGGACCAGCTATGATTCGCTCAGCGGCAAAGAATCATCGGGACGTCGCGGTTATCGTCGATCCGGACAATTACAACAGCATCGTGGCTGAACTGAATCACCAGGATGGCGCATTAGCTCTTGATACGCGCGCTCAACTCGCCTGCCTGGCTTTTGCCAGGACTGCGGCATATGACAACGCGATCTTCGGCTTTCTCCAAAAGGAACAGAAATCTTTCGTCGCGATAGATGATGACCCAGCCTTGAGTCAGCTACTCTCCTCGTTCGATGAGCGCCTCACGCTCACGATGCTAAGAATGAACGATCTGCGATATGGCGAAAACCCCCATCAGAGGGCGGCGCTCTATTTTCTTGCTGAACCTGCCGTTGATCAGGAAGGAGTGGCGTTGGCTGACCTACTCAGCGGCAAAGAGATGTCCTTCAACAACTACGTAGACAGCGATGCCGCGTGGCAACTTGTCTGCGACTTTGACGACCTGGCCTGCGCGATCATCAAGCATACGAACCCCGCAGGTGTGGCGTTAGGAACGTCGAGCGAAGAAGCTTACCGAAAAGCGCTCGCTTGTGATCCTGTATCAGCGTTCGGAGGCATTGTCGCTTTCAACACACTGGTCGACGAAGACGCGGCGCGCGCGATCACCGAAATTTTTACTGAAGTGATCATCGCTCCGGATTATGAACCGGCGGCATTGGAAGTTCTGAAAACGAAGAAGAACCTGCGGGTGCTGCGCGCGGGCCGGCCAGAATCGATCGCAGGCCTCGAATACAAACAAATCTCGGGCGGCATGCTGGTCCAGACGCGTGATACTCATCGAATGAAACGCGAAGATTTGAAAGTTGTGACCAAGCGGGCGCCGTCGGATGAAGGTATCGAAGATCTGATGTTTGCCTGGACGGTTTGCAAACACACGAAGTCAAACGCAATCGTCTATGTCCGAGATCGGCAGACCGTCGGCGTCGGCGCCGGCCAGATGTCCCGCGTGGATTCGGTGAAAATTGGCGCCATGCGCGCGCAGTTGCCGACCGCGCAATGGTCTTTACGGGTATAAGGCATTTCAAGCATTAGGTATGAATGGAGCGCGGACATCCTTGTCCGCCCGAGCGCGCAGCGCGAACATGGTTTGAAGGTGCTGGCCTTGGGCTGAGCGTGCTACGCACGCTGGCGGACAAGACGCGCTCCGGCCCTCAACCTTGTTTGCTCTTTGACCAGTATGTACCTAATACTTTCTGAGTTTCGCTTCTATCACGGTTGAGGAATAATCTGAATGCTGAAAAACAAACAAGGAATCATTTTCGGAGTAGCCAACAAACGCTCCATTGCCTGGGCCACGGCGCAGGCCCTGCACGAAGCGGGGGCGCGACTCGCAT
>WNFP01003192.1_pt1 | contig 13109 bp, 11 predicted proteins | sample 5400201 | NCBI WGS metagenome assembly WNFP01 (sample SAMN13153355, study PRJNA577476) | soil metagenome | isolation source: 115 cm saprolite under Madrone tree | place: USA:California | collected 2016-06-14
GCCTCAGCGCCGAGTCCGGGAACATTTTCGGTCAAGATGAGTTCAGTTAGTGGCATGCTGATGTTTTCTTAAAACGCGCCGCAAAATTTTCAATCGCGAATTGTCCGGGGGCGACGACTATAAAACCGCCGCGCGTACTGTCAATGCACGATTGAAAATTTGCCTGCAATTTTTGTTTTCCAACTGTCTCTTTCGTGTTGAGCGAACCGCTGCAACGAAATGCGAAGCATGAGGCCAGGCTTTCAAACATCTCGGGTTCGCTTCGGGTGCCTCGGACAACTGATCAGAGATTGAAAGCCTGCCCTCGCCCCGAAGGCTTTCGGGGCTGCGTTGCAGCTTCGCTTCGCTCAGAATGACACGGCGTACGGTTCAAATCATTCCGAGCTTCATCCGGCCGGCTTCGCTGATCATGTTCTGGTTCCACGGCGGGTCCCAAACCAATTGGACGTCCGCTTCATCCACGCCGTCGACGCTGAGAATTTTGCTCTGTGCATCATGGGCGATAGCCGGTCCCATTCCGCAGCCGGGCGCGGTCAAGGTCATTTTCACTTCAACCCGCGTTCCGCCATCCTCTTTCTTAATCAAACGGCAATCGTAAACCAGACCGAGATCAACGATGTTGACCGGGATCTCCGGATCGTAGCATTGGCGCAACTGATTCCAGACGTCTTCTTCTGAAACTTCACCGTTTGTGCGTGCAATTTTTTGGGCTTCCTGCGTCTGCGGTTTTTCCAGACCGAGCGCATCGAGGTCCTTCTCCGCGATACGCGCCAAACCCTGGTAAGTCGCTATCGTATAACTTCCGCCGAGGCTTTGCGTGATCACTCCCTGCGTGCCGGCGGGGATCGTAGTCTTCTGACCGCTCGGAATCTGGATCGCCTCGCAATCCCGGCTCAATGTGAATTCAGTGTTCTCGTACATGGCTTTCTGTTCTGTCATTCCGAGCGAAGTCGAGGAATCTCTAGATTCATTTGGAACAGCGAGCCCCTCTCGTCGATCGGAAAAGGTTCTAAATTAGTATGCCACAAATAAGGAGAATGACGAACCGCTTTGCCGCGTTAACGCGTTGACCCATCAGAGCGTTTAGTCCCAACCTCCAGAGATTCTTCGACTGCGCTACGCTTCGCTCAGAATGACAATGGCGTGGTTAATACACATCGCGCTTGTAGCGCTTGTCGCTCTTGAGTTTCTCAACGTATTCGTTTGCTTGCTCCACTGTTTTGCCGCCTTGTTCCTGCACAATTTTCCGGAGCGTCCCATCGACATCTTTGGCCATACGGCGTGCATCGCCGCACACGAAAAAGTGCGCGCCCTCGGCATCAATCCACTTCCAAATTTCGGCCGCATTTTCCGTCATTTTGTGCTGAACGTAGACCTTCTGCGCTTGATCGCGTGACCAGGCGCAGTCGAGCCGTGCAAGAAGTCCCTGTTTCAGATACGCCGTGAATTCGTCTCCGTAGGCAAAATCACAGCTCTCATGCTGCGCGCCAAAGAAGAGCCAGTTCTTTCCTTTGGCTCCGGTGACTTGTCGCTCCTGCAAGTATGCGCGGAATGGCGCGACGCCGGTTCCGGGACCGACCATGATGATCGGCGTGTTTGGGTCTTCAGGCAGATGAAAGTGTTTTGCCACGCTGGGAAAGACAGGCACCGGAACATCATCAGCGCGTTCCGCGAGAAAGGATGAACAAACTCCTTTTCGCAGCCGACCGTTACTTTCGTAAATGACGACATCGACGATGAAGTGCACCTGATCGGGGTACGCTCTTAAACTTGAGGCCACTGAATAAAGCCGCGGCTGTAATTTGGTCAGCAAGCCGACAAACTCCGATGGCGTGAAGCGGACGGACGGATGTTCGACGAGGAAGTCGATTACTTCCATCCCCCAAAGATATGTCTCAAGGTCCTGTTTCCGGTCAGGAGCGAGAAGATAACCAAGCGTTGGCGCTGCGCTGGCGCGTTGGGCAATCGCCTTCAAAAATTTTGGGGTTGGCTGCTTGACGCTGTAGTCGCGCAGTAGCGCTTCGCGCAATGTCGTCGGTTCACCTTTCTGACGCGGCACTTGTTCATCGCCAGTCGCCCCGAGCGTACGGATAATTTCATCAACCAACTCAGGATCGTTCGTTGGATAAACGGCCAATGAATCACCAACTTCAAAGCTCAAGCCCCATCCGGTCAGATCGACCTCGAAGTGCCGCGTATCCTTCTCGGATTCCGGCCCGCTCAGGCGGCGATTCACCAGCATTCTCGCCGGAAACGGGTTTGCCCGCGTGTGTCGGGCGAGGGCGGCGGCAGGCGTAGCAGCAACAGCAGTAGCTTCAGTCATGGAAATCTTGTAGCGGCGATCTGTAATCGTCGCAAATATTCATCCGTCATTTCCGATCGCGAGCGTGGGACAAACTTCCATCGCTCGCTGCGCGGCAGCGGTTTCCTCGGCCGTTTCGGGTTGCTTGAAAAAATGAACCGCGGTTTCGTCGCGGTTGTAGGTGATCAGATTCGGCGCCTCTTCAAGGCACATCCGGCACAACGCGCAGCTCGTGTCCACATACCCGGGCGCTTCTCGGCTTGCTTGTTTAGTTTGTCCGCCATGACTTAAAACAAACGGAAGAAAGGTGATCGGTTTTCAATTCCCTCCGCGAGCAATGCTCGATCGCCGTCTCGCGCCGCTCTGTTTCCTCGGCGCTTCCGAAGTTAGCGCAATCGCAAAATCCACCTGCCGTTTAAAGATGTCGACGCGAGCGACGAAGACGGATAATTGGTCGCCGACGCTGAACCGTTTGCGCGAGCGTCTTCCAATGAGCTGCCGTCTGGCGGGTTCAAACGAATAAAAATCGTCGGTCAGTGAGGAGACATGAACAAGCCCGGTAATCAGAGCATCCGGCAATTCCACCATCAAACCGTAGTTGCGGACATCGACAACTGCGGCGCGAAAAATCTGCGGATTGCGTTCGTCGAGTTGTCGTTGAAAAAATTCGAGTTTCTTCATCTGCGCAGCGTCAATCTCCGCATCAGCCGCATTGCGTTCGGTGGTTGAAATGTGCTCAGCGATAGAAGCGATTTCGCCCATGTCCATGTGGTAGGCGCGCCGCGCTGCGGCGTCCCTACCGAGCGAACGGTGCACCACTAGATCGGCATAACGCCGAATTGGACTGGTGAAATGCAGATAATTTGTTTTTGCCAAGCCATAATGGCCAAGCGGTTGGGCAGAATAGCGCGCGCGTTTCAAACTCTTCAGCAGCGCGATCTTTAGAGCTTGTTCTTCGGGTTTTCCGCCGATCAACTCGAGTAATCGCTGCAACTCACCGCGATGGGTCAGATCGCCCACCCTGTAGTTAAAGCTAAGCACAAACTCGCGATACTCTGCGAGCTTTTCCGGGTCTGGGTTTTCGTGAACGCGGTAGACGGTGGGAACCGCACGTTTCTTAAGCTCCCGCGCGACAGCCTCGTTGGCTGCGAGCATGAACTCTTCGATTAACTGGTGCGATTCATCGTTCTCAACGCGTTCTAATTTTACCGGATGACCCTGTTTATCGACCCAGACTTTCACTTCGGGAAAATCGAGGTCGAGCGCGCCGTGCTGGAATCGTTTCTTGCGCAGTAACGCAGCAAGTTCCCAGGCAAGGTGCAGACGTTCGCCTAATTGGTCACGGAGTGGGGACTTTAAGATCGAGTAGGCTTGTTTGTATGTAAGCCGGTGCACGCTGCGAATCACACTGTGTGCAAACCGCGCACTCCTCACCACGCCATTTTTATCGAAATGGATAAACACTGAATGTGTAAGCCGGTCGACGCCGGGTTTGAGACTGCAAACAACATTGCTCAACCGTTCCGGCAACATTGGAATCACGCGATCGGGCAAGTACACGCTATTCCCGCGCCGGCGCGCTTCGCGATCCAGCGGGCTGCCAGGTTCCACGTAGGCGGCGACATCGGCAATGTGCACGCCGAGGCGCCAACCATTCTTGATCTTCTCGACCTGAATCGCGTCATCGAAATCCCGCGCGTCATCGGGATCGATTGTGACGACAAATTCCTTGCGCAAATCTTCGCGCCCCTCGAGTTGTCGCGCAACGATTTGTTCGGAAATCCGCTCCGCCTGATTCAAAACATCTTTTGGAAATTCTGCGCGCAGATGAAATTTGCGGATAATCGAGAGCACGTCGACGCCCGGTGCGGACGCTGCCCCGAGCACTTCGATGATTTCGCCTTCGGGATTGACGTGGCGCGACTCCCACGCCTCCAGACGAACCACGACTTTGTCGCCTACATTCGCTGATGGCTGTTGTCGCTGATCTCGGTCCGGGTGGACGTAGACGTCATGCACGAAGCGCGGATCATCGGGGACGACGTAGTAAAAATTCTGCGACCGCTGGAGCGTGCCGACGATCGTATCGTGTGCGCGTTCAAGGATTCGAATCACACGTCCTTCGCGCCGTCCTTTGATTCGCCCATAAGGCGTATCAGGCGATATACGAGCAACGACGCGGTCGCCGTGCATCGCCGTTCCGATATTTTCCGCTGCAATGAAAACATCGGGCTCGCCCGGTGTTTCCGGTGAAAGAAAGCCGTAGCCGACCTGATGGATCGACAGTTTGCCGGTTACGAGATCCGCTTCGGCCGGTAAGACATACCGGTTTTTGCGGATGCGCGCGATTTCGCCTGCGCGCTCTAGCTGGCGCAGCGTTTTGCGCAAGACAACTCGTTCACTGGCCGCCAACCGAAGTTCGCGCGCCATGTCGACCTTGTTGAGCGGCCGATAATCTTTCCGGGCCAGGAGCGCCAGAACTTGTTCTCGAATCTTACGTCCGTTGACAGGCATTTGGGCGAAACAATATGGTCAGGTTTGTCGATTTACCGCGATTTCAACAGAAGGTCTATCTATGCAAAAGGCGATTCTTGCCGGCGCATCGGCGATTTTACTGGCGGCGATCGCTACGTTTGCTGCAGAAGGAGCTAAAATGAAGATCACAAGTTCTGCCTTCCAGCAAGGCGGTAACATTCCATCAAAATTTACGTGCGACGGCGCAAACACCAGTCCGGCCTTGCAGATTTCGGGCATTCTTGCCGAAGCAAAAACTCTCGTGTTGATCGTCGATGATCCAGATGCGCCGAGCGGACTGTTCACGCATTGGATGGCTTGGAACATCTCGCCGCAAACCAGCACTGTTGCGGAAGGAAGCACGCCGAAAGGAGTACACGGCACAAACGACTTCGGCAAATCGGGCTACGGCGGACCGTGTCCACCTTCGGGCATGCACCGCTACTACTTCAAGATTTTCGCCTTGGATCGAGAGTTGGATTTGCCGGCCGGCGCGAAGCGGGGGCAATTGGACGCCGCGATGAAAGGCCATGTGGTTGCTCAGGGTGAATTGATGGGGCGCTACGCAAGAAAGAAGTAGTGCACGGCTCGTGGCTCGCGCAGCAGCGGGTCGCTGGCGCGACCGTCGGTTCGAATAATCTGCATCCGGTGTTAGTCTCAATGGGTGATGCGCGAGAGACAATGGAAAATCGGGGAGCGTCTTTTCAATGTTTCGCGGGACGGCTTAATCATGGGCGTGTTGAATGTCACTCCGGATTCGTTTTCCGACGGCGGGAAATTTCTTGCAGCGGAGAAAGCCATCGAGCACGGCCTGAAAATGGTCGCAGATGGCGCGGACATCGTTGATGTCGGTGGCGAATCGACGCGACCTGGCGCCGAAGCGATTGCCGCCGACGAGGAATTACGTCGAGTCATTCCAGTGATCGAAAAGCTACGAACGAAGATCGACGTTCCGATTTCAATCGACACCTCGAAAACGGAGGTCGCGCTCGCAGCGATTCAGTCAGGCGCTTCGATTGTGAATGACGTCACGGGGGGACGAGGAGACGACGGAATGTTGTCGGTGATTGCAAAAACGAAATCGGCTTTGATTATCATGCATATGCAAGGAACTCCGCGGACGATGCAGAAGCAGCCCCGATATGACGATGTTGTTTCAGAAGTGGCGGTTTTTTTTCGACAACAATATGCGTGCGCCATAGGTTGTAATATTGATCCCATGGCAATTGCGTTTGATCCGGGCATTGGTTTCGGGAAAACGCTCGATCACAATCTGGAATTGCTCGCGCAGCTGGAGCGGCTTCGCGCGCATGACCGACCACTCGTGATTGGCGTTTCCCGCAAATCGTTTCTGGGGAAACTAGTCGAGTCGCCGGACATGGACGACCGCGGAGCGCCTGCAGTCGCGTTGACTGCGCTCCTGCGCACGCGCGGCGCAGACGTGTTCCGGGTTCATGATGTTAAAGAAAATGTGAGTGCGTTGCGTGTAACGGAGGCAATCCTTGGGAGGACAGAATGATTCATCAACTCATCGATCTCTGGTTCAGGGGCTGGCGCAGCCTGTTCGAAATCATTCTGCTGAGCGTGGCGATCTATTACGGCTACCTCTACTTTCGGGGAACTCGCGGGGCAAAAGTGCTCACAGGCTTGGCGATCGTTTTTCTGACGCTGACGCTAATTTCGACGCTGCTGAATTTGGTTGTGATTGGCTGGCTCGTCCGAAGCTTCTCGGTTTTCCTTGCAGTCGCCTTACTCGTCATTTTCCAGCCGGAGCTGCGGCGTGGCCTGGCTGCGCTTGGCGGACATCCAATTTTCTCGCTGACGAGCGAGAAGCGAGAGACCGTCCATGATCTGTCCGAGGCAGTGACGCAGTTGGCCAATAAACAGTTCGGCGCGCTCATCGCGATCGAGCGCGACACATCGATTCGTGTTTACGAGGAAACGGGCGTGATAATCGATGGAGAGTTTTCGGTCGAGCTGATCCTCACTATCTTTCATCCAAAGGCTGCATTGCACGACGGCGGAGTGATCCTTCGCAACGGACGAATTGCAGCTGCAGCGTGCATTTTTCCTGTAAGCCAGCGAGAAACGTTGGATCGCAGCCTGGGCTTACGTCATCGCGCCGGGCTCGGGATTACCGAGGAATCGGACGCGGTGGCGGTGGTCATCTCCGAAGAGACCGGCGGTATTTCCATTTGCCACCGGCGCCGAATCGAGCGCAATTTCACACCGGAGACCTTCCGGCAACGGATCGCGGAAATTTTGTTGCACAGCAAATATGAAGAGACTGATTCTGAACAACTGGCGCGCGAAGTTGATCTCTCTCCTGCTCGCGACGACGCTTTGGTATCTCATCAAAAAGAACGTAGCGACGACGCCCTCGCTGTCTGAGAGGCCCTCTCCGGCGCCAGTTATGCAAAGCCGCTAACGCTGTTTAGCGCAAAAACCGCGAGAGATTTTCTTCTTCCCAGCGCCGCGCGCGTCGATACTGTGGAAATTCGCGCTCCCGGCGGTTGAATTCATCAGTGTGAACTCGCCGGCGGTTGCGTGATAGGGTTTGATCGGGCACTACCGAGTGCAGCATTTCGTGATAAAGCACGTAACGCAAAAACCAGGTCGGCACGAACGGTTGGTCCAGCGCAGGATTGATTCGAATGACGCGGTCTTGCTCCTGGATCGTGCCAAAAACGAAATTCTCTCTTGGGCGATGTCTCCTTCGCCGGCCCCACATGACCTCGTACCCGCGAAGACGCCCTCGAAAGTACCGGTGGTTTAAGTCATCAAAGATGGCGCGCAGATCGAAATGCGTTCCCTCGTGCCGCAAATTCAGTTGGCGCTGCATCGGCAACTTTGGATGAGCGAGCTTTCGTTTCGTGTTTTTCTTTTTCTTGGCCACGGTGAACCTCCAAAACGTGCAACGGGGGAGAGTACTTTAGTTGGCTCTAAATCTGGAGACAAGCGAACCGGCAATCTTGTGCGAAAATTATTGTAAAACGCTTACATTCAGCTATTTGGAAATGCGAGAAATGCCGGGTTGCAACGTAAAACCAGAAGGCAAACCCATAAGTCACAAATCAGACGCTCCCTTGAATTTGCGAACTGACCATGCTCGCCAGTTCTGCGGAGTTCGGGGTTTTTGCCTGAAGGTTTTGCCACGGTCGCAACTTGCGTGTAATCATTCCCAAATTTCCTGTTGAAGGCATCGGGAGTTTAGCGGATCACGTAGCATGACGCCGTTTCTGCGAAAGTTGCTCGGCCAAAACTGGCTTTTGCTGGTAACGATGCTCGCGCTCTCGGTTTTTGGCGTCATAGCAATCTACAGCGCGACGTCCTCGCGCACCGATCCATATGCAGCAGACTTCTGGCGAAAGCAGGCGAATTGGGTCGCTGTCGGCGTATTTGCGTTCATGCTGACCAGTTTGATTCACTACCGCTGGATCCGTTGGGGCGCGTTGCCGATGTATTTAGCCGGCATCGTCTTTCTGATTTTGACAAAGTTTATCGGCACGAAGGTCTACGGTGCGCGGAGTTGGCTGCATGTAGGTCCAATCAACTTTCAACCGGCGCAACTTGCTGTTGTCGCCGGGATCATGGTGTTGGCGCTATTCCTTACTCAGTTTCGCGAGATGCACCCCATGCTGCGGTTGTTACTGTCTGGTGCGATTGCCGGGGCGCCGTGCCTGCTCATTCTGCTGCAACCCGATTTGGGCGAGGTTATCATTTGGATTCCGGTGCTCCTGGCGCTCTGGTTTGTCGGAGGACTGCCGTTACGTTATTTGATTTGCATCATTCTCATCGCAATCGCTTTTATTCCGATCGCGATTAATTTCGGGCTCAAGCCATATCAGCAACAACGGATCACGGCCTTCACGCATCCCGATATCGACAAGCAGGGTTCTGCATGGGCAATTAATCAATCTCTCATCGCCATTGGTTCAGGTGGCTGGTCCGGCAAGGGATTTAAGGCGCCAAATACACAGATCGAGCTTGGGTTTCTTCCCGCGACGGCTGTGCACAACGACTACATTTTCTCCGCCATTGGAGAGCAATGGGGATTTGTTGGGGGAGTACTTCTCCTCGGCGGGTTCGCGTTGCTTCTGATGATATGTCTTTTTGTTGCGTTTTTTGCCGGTGATCAACTGGGACTGCTTCTGGTGGTGGGGATCACAGCCCTCATCTTCACGCATATTTTTCAAAACATGGGGATGACCATCGCCATGCTGCCAATCACCGGCGTGCCGCTTCCATTGATCAGTTACAGCGGCTCTTTTGTGCTGATGATCATGTTTGGTCTCGGGCTGGTGAACAGCGTTTGGATTCACCGCAAAGTTCCCGCTTAACTAGCCGTTCTCGCACGATACCGGGCGGCGTGCCGCACAATGGCTGCACGTCTCGTCCGCACAATTTACTTTAAGGTGCAGTCGTCTAAAATCGAGCGCGACACATGGAAGCCGATTACAAGGTCAAGCTCGAGGTTTTCGAAGGTCCGCTCGATCTCCTTCTTTATCTCATCAAACAGGATGAGATCGACATTTACGATATCTCGCTCGAACGCATCACCAGTCAGTACTTGGAGTATCTCCAAGCGTTCAAGGAGCTGAACATCGAGTTGGCGGGCGAGTTCATCGTGATGGCGGCCAACCTCATTTACCTGAAAAGCCGCAGCCTGTTGCCAATCGACCAACAGCCGCCAGAAGACGACGCGGGCGAAGACGATCCGCGCTGGGAGTTAATCCGGCAACTGATCGAGTATAAGAAGTTTAAGGAAGCGGCAGCCGAACTGCATCTGCGCGAGTTGGAACAAGAGAAGATTTTTGCCCGAGAAGGCGCCTCCTCTCTGGCATTACAGGAACCGCTGCGGTTGGGCGAAGTCGGAATTTTTCAACTCATTAATGCGTTCCAAACGGTGATCAAAAGGATCGAAGCGCGACAGGACGTACAGGAAATCCCTGGCGAGCGTTTTAGCGTTTCGGAGAAGATCGACGTAATTTTGCAACGCGTCGCGACTGGCTCTCGGCTCCGGTTTTCTGATCTATTTGGCGCCGCTGTGTCGCGCGTGGAATTAGTCGTAACGTTTCTGGCGCTTCTGGAGCTGATTCGTCTGAAACAAGTTCGCGCCATTCAGAGAAATATTTTTGACGAAATCGAAATCGCAGGTGCATAGGAACATAGACATTTTGTCTGTGTGCCCAACGGGCATGATGCCCGTTGTCGGTTCAGCGGGTTACAAACCCGCTGGCCCCACCGACTGAAAGTCTATGTTCCCGCTTGAAGCGGACTTTTGTTAGCCATGCCGCGAATTTTAATCGCCGGATGTGGTTATGTTGGGGAAGCGGCGGCCGATTTATTTCATGCTGCCGGCTGGGCGGTAGAAGCCTGGACCCGTTCTACCGAATCCGCAGCGAGCTTAGCAGCGAAGCCGTATCCCGTTCGCGGAGTCGATATATCAAAATGCGCTGAGGTCGCTCAATCGGCTCTGGCAGCGGCCGGAGTCGATGCAGTGATCCATTGTGCGAGTTCGCGCGGCGGCGACGCCGGTATCTATCGGCAGCTTTATCTGAACGGTGCACGCAATCTTCTAGACACATTTCCAAAATCGAAAACGCTCTTCACGAGCAGTACCAGCGTTTACGCGCAACGCGATGGAGCTTGGGGGACGGAAGAAAGCGAGACAAAACCAACGCGGGACACGAGCCGCATCCTCCTTGAAGCTGAAGCATTGGTTCTCGATCACGGCGGCATCGTCGCGCGGCTCGCTGGAATCTATGGATCGGGACGGTCTGCTTTACTGACGAAATTCTTGGAGGGCAAGGCGATCATCGATCCGGAGAATGATCGCTTTGTAAATCAGGTCCATCGAGATGACATCGCGTCCGCGCTCTTCTTTTTGCTGAATGGAAAAACCGAGACCAGTCAGATTTACAACGTTGTTGATGATCAGCCGATTCTCCAAAGCGAATGTTACACCTGGCTGGCGCAGAGACTGAATCGCCCGCTGCCGCCAATCGGGAAATTAGAGCAAGAACAACGCAGGCGCGGCGACAGCAACAAACGTGTCAGCAACGAAAAGCTGCGTCGCTTGGGGTGGGCGCCGCAGTATCCAACTTTTGCCGAAGCGATGGAAAAGAGCATCCTGCCGAGTTTTGCATTGAACTAGCGGATCCGTCCCGCTTGGTCTCTCGCAAGCCAGAGGCTCGCGCTACTCTAACCCGCCTGCGCCACTTCCGCCGCTGCGAGACTGGCCGCCTCATAATCCTCGCGTCGTTCGCCGAACAACTGCCGGATCACCTCTTCCACGGGCACCTCTTGGACGTTGATATCGCTAACATCACACGCCTCAAGAAGTTCCCGGCAGGTTTCCGTGACTTTTGCGCGCGGAACTTTTAGCTGCACCGAAACCGGCGTTTGTTCGGTCACTTCACCAAAGCGCGAAAGATCACGCGTTGCTTCTTTTTCAAAGGTTAGACTCAGAATTTTGTATCCTGAAAACCGATCGACGATCTCTTCTAGCGGTCCGTCAAAGAAGATTTTGCCGTGATCGATCACCAGAACCCGATGGCACAACTCCTGGATATCTTGCATGTAATGGCTGGTAAGCAGCGTCACGATGTGATGTTGCTCATTGTAGATGCGCAGAAATTCGCGGACGCGCTTTTGACTGAGCACATCCAGCCCGATCGTCGGTTCATCGAGAAAAAGCACGCGCGGCTCGTGAATCAGCGCAGCGATCAGTTCCATCTTCATGCGTTCGCCCAGGGACAGCTCCCGCACCATCACGTTCATTTTGTCTCGCACTTCCAGGAGGTCCGATAATCCGTTTACGACCTTTTCAAACCTCTCGCGGTCGATCCCATAAATCGCGCGGTTGAGTTCAAGCGATTCCTGCGCGGGCAGGTCCCACCACAGCGCATTCTTTTGTCCCATGAGCAAACTGAACTGGCGCTTCATTTCGTTGCGCCTTTCCCATGGAACAAAACCAAGCACGCGGGCATCACCCGATGTTGGGTTCAGCAATCCGGAGAGCATTTTGAGCACAGTGGTTTTACCCGCGCCGTTCGGACCGAGGAATCCGACAAACTCGCCTTCCTCGATTTGAAAGGAGACCTGGTCTGCCGCTCGCGTTTCGTCGTAACGCCGCCTGAACAACCCTTTGATCGAACCCCAGAGTCCGCGCTCCTTGCGGTAAGTGCGGTAGACCTTCGTCAATTGGGAAGCTTCAATCACTGGCATAGGCCGTTAATGAAGCTACGTGGTGATGCTGCGTGAGCAAAATGAGGTGTCGAACGCACCCTACTTCTGCCCCGGCGGTATTGGATCTGTTTTGGCGCCAAGGGCGCTATCTCATCGCTAGCCTGGGGCAGCGCCCCAGGGATCGATGGTTCCCAAGATAGCAGCGCTGAAAGCGCGATTCATTTCAAGCGCGATTGAAACGCGCTTTCAGCGCTTGACTGGACGATTTGGATTCCTGGGGCGATGCCCCAGGCTGCCAGTGAATATTGCGCCGTTGGCGCTAAACACGTCATAGGGCGCCGCTACAGAACGTCATCCAGACACGCCAATAAATGCGAGACGGTTTCCTCCGTTTCGTCTCCCATGTTTGAGAGGCGAAAAGTTTGGCCGCGAATTTTCCCGTAACCGGGATCAATCACCAAATGATGCTTCTCCCGAAGTTTCCTTGCGAACTCCAGCACGTCGATGCCTTTGTTGTTTTTCACGCAGGTCAGCGTTTTTGATCGGAATCCTTCCTCGGCGAAGAAATCAAATCCCGTGCGGCGCACCCAATCGTGCACCAGCGCGTTCGTGCGAGCGTGTCGAGCAAAGCGCGCCTCCAGACCTTCTTCAAAAATTTCTTCAAGCTTGAATTGCAGCGCATGTATGTGTCCGATGCTGGGCGTACTCGGCGTCATCCACTGCGCTTGCTCCTTTTTGAACTCCAGGAAATCGAAATAAAATCCACGGTTCGGAATCTTTTCGGCGCGTGCGAACGCTTTCTCCGAAACGGCGAACAACGCAAAGCCCGGCGGCAACGCCAGCGCTTTTTGCGCGCCAGTGAGCATCACGTCGATCCCGAGCGCGTCCATGTCGATTTTCACACCGGAGAAAGACGAGACCGTATCGACGATCAGCACGACATCGGGATACTTCGCGAGAACAGAGCAGATTTCCTCCAGCGGATTCATCACACCAGTTGAGGTTTCGCTGTGCGTCAACGTGACCGTATCGAACTTTCCAGTCGCTAATTGCCGGTCGACAGCTTTCGGATCGATGTGTTTTCCCCAATCGACCTGGAGCG
>WNFP01003197.1_pt1 | contig 13102 bp, 17 predicted proteins | sample 5400201 | NCBI WGS metagenome assembly WNFP01 (sample SAMN13153355, study PRJNA577476) | soil metagenome | isolation source: 115 cm saprolite under Madrone tree | place: USA:California | collected 2016-06-14
CGTGACCGCGATCACCCAGGGGTTGATCGTCCCGTCCGGCATCCTCAGCTTCGCTAGAATTCTGTTTCGCATCGCGTTCGAATCCCGCCCTGTTGTTTCTACGTACTGTCCGCCCGGTCCGTTTCTCCATTCCGGGTTAATTCGTAACCACCGTGGCGTCCACATTCATTCCGGGCCGCAAAACCGCCTTCTCCGGCGGAATCGGATCCAGCACGATCTTCACGGGAATCCGCTGCACCACTTTCACGTAATTCCCGGTTGCGTTTTCCGGCGGCAGCAGGCTCAACACCGCGCCCGTCGCTCCCGCGATCGAGTCCACGTGCCCGCTGAACGTCTTCCCGTACGTATCCACCTTCACTTCCGCTTTCTGTCCCGCCCTCATGTTCTTCAATTGCGTTTCTTTGAAATTCGCCGTCACCCACACGTTGTGCAGCGGCACAACCACCAGCAGTCCTTGCCCCGCTTGCACGATCTGTCCCGGCTCCACTTGTTTGTGCGTCGCCACGCCATCCACGGGCGCGGTTATCTCCGTGTAGCTCAAATTGAGCTGTGCTGCGTCCAGCGCCCCGCGCGCCTGCTCCACCTTCGCGAGCTTCGCCTGCGCATCCGCGGCCTTGATGCTTACCTGTTTGACGTCCGCGTGCGCCGAGGCCACTCCCGCCCGCGCCTGCTCGACTCGCGCTTTCGCGGCATCCAGTTGCGCCTTGGCCACGTCCACATTGTGCCGCGCCTGCGCCAGTTTTTCCTGATCCGCTTTCAACGCGCTCGCAGTCGCATCCGCATTGGCCTTCGCCGCGTCATACTGCTGCTTTGAAATCTCGCCCTTCTCCATCAGCGGGGTGTAGCGCGCCAGGTCGGCCTTCGCCAATTCCGCATTGGCCCGGCTCTTTTCCACGTTTGCCTGCGCCCACGCGAGGTCCGCCGTTTGTGCCTGGTCGTAGGTTGCTTGCGCCTTCGCCAAATCCGCGTGCGCGCCCATCAACTGCGCATCCGCGTTCGAAGTTCCGCTCGCTACGTTCTCCCGCGTCCGCGGCACGTCCACGCCGGCCGACCGCGCTTCGCTTTCCGCCAGTGCCAGTGCAGCCTTGGCCTGATCCACTGCCGCCTGGTAATCGCGCGGGTCGATCTTCACCAGCACTTGCCCTGCTTTCACCGGCTGGTTGTCGTCCACCAAAACTTCCGCCACGCGCCCGTAAACCTTCGACGCCATCGGCGTGATGTGCCCGTCCACTTGCGCGTCGTCCGTGGTTTCCCGGTTGTGGAAATACAAGTACAAGCCGCTGATCGCCGCCAGCACGACCGCCCCGCCGGTGTAGAGCAGGCGCCTGATCCTCGGACTCGCCAGCCCCTTCGGAGTTTCCTCCAGCGCCAGTTCTTCCTCCGTGACCCGCGGCACCCTCGCCGCATTTTCCAATCCCACTTCGATTTCAACGCTCATCGCTCCCCCACTCTCACTTCGCGTAAACCCTTTCCATCTGCCCGATGCCCCGCGCAAAGTCCGCGCGCGCTTGGTTGAACCGGTACAGCGCCACAATTTGGTTGTCGTTCGCCCGTGACAGCGAATCCTGCGCCTGAATCACTTCGATGTTGTTCGCCACTCCCGCTTTGAAGCGGTCGCGCGCCTGATCCACCTCTTCTTTCGAAAGCTGCACGCCCAGGTTCGCCACCTGCACCTCATTCCGCGCCGATTGCAGGTTCAGCAGCGCCGTCTTTACATCCAGCGCGATCTGGTTGCGCAAATCGTCTCTCTGCTGTTCCAGTTTTCGAATCTCCAGATCCCCGCGCACAATCTCCGCGTGAATCCGTCCGCCCGTAAACAGCGGCAAATTCACGCTCGCCTGGTACGTGTACGTCGGCAGCGTGGTGCTCGATGACGTGCCTACGTAAGCGAAATTCCCGTCGAACCGCAGCGCCGGCAGCCGTGAGTCCTGCGACGCTTTCTTCTGGTATTCCGCGGCCTTGATCTGCGACTCGAGCGCTTTCCATTCCTGTCTTTCGCCCAGGGCTGCTTCGATGCTGAGTGCCACCTCCGGCTGCGGCGTATCAAAGAAACTCAGCGAATCTCCTAGCTCGATCGCCTGCCGTGGATCGAGATTTAGCAGCCGGCTCAAGCCGTAGAGTGATGTCTCGCGGTCGGCTTCCGCTTCAATCAGCCGCTGCTTCTCGTTTTGCAGCTCCACGTTCGCTCGCAGCGTGTCGATCCCCGTGCCCACTCCCTCTTTCTGCAAATCGGCGGCTTGGTCGTAAAGAGCCTGTGCCAGGTCCACGCGCGACTGCGACGCCTGCACGTTCGCCACCGCGCGCAGCGTCCCGATGTACTGCGAAACCACCAGCAGAATCACCTGTTCCCGCGTCGAAAGGCTGTTTGCCCTGCTTGCGTTCACGGTGTTCTGCGCTGCCTGGTACCTCCGCCACAGCGTCAGATCGAAAATCGGCGCGCCAAAGCTCGGACCTGCCGAGAAAACTTGATACGGCCCAAGCGTCTTGGGGAATCCCGGGAAGGGCGTCCTACCTCCGAACTGCGCTTGCAGGTTCACTTTCTGCGCTTCGTCGGAGATTCCGGCATTCGCTTGCGGCAGCAGTTCCGCCCGCGCGATGTTTTTGTCCTGTTCGCTTTGCGCTGCCGTCAAAATGGCGATCTGCGCGGTCGGGTTTTGTTTGAGCGCCAGTCCCACGGCTTGATCGAGCGTCAGCCGCAGCACCTGCGTCGGCGCGTTCACCGGGAGCGCACCGTATTTGTCTGCCCCTTGCGCGTGTGCAAGCGCAGGACTCAGCAGCAAGCTGAAGAACGCCACGTAAAATATAATGTGCGAACCCTTGCGCCGCTGCTTGTCGCCCGCGCTCGCCTTCTCCCGTGCGATGATTTCGTGCACGATGGCCTGATTCAGGCACCCCTCCGCGATCAATTGCCCGCCTTGCCGATGAATCTCCTTCAGCAGCACTTTCCCCGCGGCATCAATGAAGCTCACTTCGCAAAGATTTACGTGGAACTTCTCTCGCGGCGACCCTGCATGCAACTCCCGCCAACATTGGTCCAGCGCCGCCACCCAGGGCCCCGCCAGCCGGCCCTCCACGCTGAGGACCGTCTTTCCCCGCTTCTTCTCTGTCGTGATTCTCAGCATGGATTCCGTCCTGTTCGCTGCTTGTAGATGCATGATCGACACCATCCGATGTAAAATTCTATCTACAATTAAGTGCTTTAAAAACAATGCGTTAAGAAAACAGTAGAGGTTTGATTTTCTTCTATTTGACCATATATGGTCTATAGCTTACATACGGTCTCATATGCAGTGGTCATATATGGGCACTTTCGCTCTCTCAGGTTTCCCACTTCGCTAGACTACTATTCCGGCTCGCTTCCCTCTCCGCTTTCCACAAAGGAATCGACTCTCAGGCCCAGTGGAAGCTGCTGCCCGGGTTCCAGTTCCACCAGCGTCTCCAGAATTTTGGTGTCCACGTGTTCAGACGGATCGTCCGTCCGAACGTTCTTTTTTCCCAGAATGTGCCCCACGCGGATCACGTGGCCCCAGAATTTATGCGGCCCATACGCCTCGGCAGTCACATACGCACGCTGCCCCACTCTTAGTTTTGAAACATCACTTTCGTCCACATCCAGGCGCACCCGCAAAACGGAATCATCGGCCATGGTGATCACCGGCGAATCGAATTGCGTCGAGACGCTCTCTCCCCCGTGCCGCAGCGTTCTTCTTTTGTTGGTTGATTTGTTGTCTTATTTTTTGACCGCGATGGCCTGCAATTCGAAATGGCCGCCGCGCAGGAGCGATCCCGCTCCGATGAATTCCCGCGCCGGCAAATCTTTGGTCGTGAAGTAGCTCTTGTAGATAGGATTAAACTTTTCGAACAGCGACAAATCAGTGCAGGCGATCTGCACGTACACCAGGTCATCCATGGTCATTCCGGCTTGCGCCAGCACTTCTTTGTCGCCATCCAGCAGCAGCTTGATTTCGTCTTCAATCTTTTCCGGCGCTTTTCCCGTCTTCGGATCCAGCCCGATGCGCCCTGCAAGGTACAGCGTGTTCCCCGCGAGAATCGCGTCGCTGAACGGTGCCTGCGCGGATTTCTCCGGAAGGTTGATCGCTTTTCTCGTCGGCTGTATGGTCACCTGCGAAAAAGCTCCTTGCAAGGTAAGAATTCCTCCCACCGCCAAGACCACCACCAGGAAACTGATGCGACGATTCATGGTTGTCCTCCCATTTGAACGGAATCGATGACGCCGCGCGAGTGTAGTACCCAATCCGTTCTTCGGCAAGCCAGGTGGTCTCCGTTTTATGAGTGGAGCAGGCGGCTGGCGCCACGCAAGGTGACAAGCCGGGCGTGATTATTGACGAGGTTTCTCGCGCGACGGTGGAACCGCGGACCGTGCCGCGGGCGGCGCGGCCGGTGTGCGGGGAGTGGCAGCGAGGGCCGCGATGATTTTGGCGGTCGCAGCCTGGCTGGTTTTGCAGTCGCGGTCGTAGATGCGGCACTGCGCCAGCGTGTAGCCGCAGCCGCAACTACAAGTTTCCGCGTTGAATTTGTGGAGCGCCACGATTTTCTGTTCGGGCGTCAGCTTAGAGAGGTTGATGCCGGGAAGTTCGGTAGCGCGGTCAGCGTGCTTCAGGAAAATCTGGCCCGTGTCTTCGAAGGTTTCCACCTTGACGTTGCCAATGGGCAGGCCGAGAAGCGCGCGGATTTCGGTTTCGTAAAGAAGCGGGTCGCGAAGGCCTTCGTGCTTTTGAACAATGCGCCCTGCGGCGTCGAGCACAAAGGAGGTGGGAAGCGCCGGGATGCCGCCGTACTGCAAGCGAAGGTCGTTGGTAGCCAGGGCGACGGGATAGTTGATGGCGAATTCCGCGACGAATTTCTTGATGGCGTCCCGGTCGTCATCATCCACGACGAGACCAATGATCTGGAGGTGGTCCCTGTATTTGTTTTGGAGCTCCACGAGGTCCGGGATTTCGGCGCGACAGGGTCCGCACCAGGTGGCCCAGAAATTCAGCAGAATGACTTTGTCCTTGTAGCCCGCAAGCGTGACGGCCTTGCCGTCGAGGCCCGTGAGATTGAAATCGTGAGCGGGATCGGGGTTGCGAACAAAGCGGATGGTGGCCTGCTCGCCGGATTGCTGGGCGGCCGCAACCGGGGGAAAAAAGCTGAAAACTATGGCGGCGAGGATATACGGAAAAAAGGGCCGGCAAAGATGGTGTGCGAGTTTCATGCTGTCACTTATAGGAAAGCACAGTGGACGAAGGAATCCAAGCCTTCGAACAAACCTGCAACCCGATGAACATAAGGCTAGTTAGCGCGCGTAGATGCGGCCGGGGCGCGAAGCTCCAGCGAGGAGACTGTCTTTTCCAGCGGGCGGCGGACTTTCACTACGTCCGCGCGGGAACTGGGACCATCGCTATTGGGGGCGGCAGTGGAGGCGACCTCGAGAAAGAATTCGTAGCAGGTCCCATCGGAAAAACCAGCGTAATCGCGGTTGATGTAGGCGTTTCCCGCGGAAACAGAGTGACGCTCACTCCATTGCATGGCAACGCCGGAAAGAAAGGTTGTTCCGCCAGCAACGGGCCAGCCGGAATTCGCAGATTCCACAAAAGTGTGGCACGTTTCCTCGGTCACGGAAGAGTTCACGGCGAATTGAAGATGCCCGCTGACGAAAGTGGTGTTGGGGTAGGCGTCATCGGGGACCACGACGGAGGCGACAAGGACGGAGCCGGGCTGCTCGGCTTCCAGCTCTTGTTGGGTCCAGAGCGTGGAAGAATCGTCCGGTTCGATCTCTTCCTCAAGCAGGTAATTCCGCGGATAGCGGAAAGAGACGCCGTAAGTCGGATTGTTGTAAGTGGCGAGCACGGAATCCCGGGGCGGATGCTTTGCCGCGGAAGGCGCTGTGCCCTGCGCTGAAGCTGAAGATGGGCGAGCAGGAGCGGAGCGGGCATGGCTGTCGTCGCAGCCAGAGAGCCAAATCGTACCTAGGACTAGGCCAAGAGCGGTGGACTGTTTGCAGTGAAGCATGGGCGCCTCCGAATCAAGTGTCCATCGCGGACGAGGCAGGATCGTTGCCACCGGCTAATGTATTGAAACTATTTGGGATAGGTGGATGGCGAGGCATAAAAAGCGCGGCGTTTCTCACACGGTGTTGGCGGAAGGACGCGATCGGCGGGCAACCCCGATCGGCGAGAAAAGCCACTCATTTCGAGTCGCTGCGCTCGCTCAGGACAGCTATCCTCTTCGGCCAGGCGCGCTTCACTCAGTGCAAGCAGCGGGAGCTGATGGCGGAATCTAATCGGGCTTCCCTTGTAAATATTACAATCAAGACGCGGGAAATAGTCCCTTTCTGCGTACTAGAACCCCCGCTCAGCAAGACGGCTTTCTGTCTCAAGATCCCCAAAACTCGGGACTTACGTCTGTTGGCGAACAAAGTGCACAAACGACAGTGGGGGCGAAGAGCATGAACCAACAATTGTCCGTCGAGACAGCGGTTTGTATAGAATATCAAAGGCTACTCGCCGACTGTCAAAGGGCCTTGGAAATCTGGGACGAGCACCGTGCTGAGGTTTGTCAGTCTCGCTTGAGGGGAAAGGAAGCAGGCGACGAACTTCTGCGATTGCAAGCGAAGTACGCTCGAGCTTACACAGTATTGCAGCGGCACGCAAACAACTGCTTACTCTGTCAGTTGGTGTCAAGGATCGAGGGACAAGTTTCCGAGAATAGCTCAGAGGCCCTCTCCAGCAACGAAATGTACGCTTGAACGGCGGCGTTCTCGTGATGTGTCAGCGTTGAATGGCATGAGAAGGACGGAAAACCCAGCCATTGAAATTCCCTAGCTTTACGATCTGCGCTGTTTCTACCGTTAGTCCTTGCGGTACTCCAAGATTGCACCGCGGCTGAAGCTCTTGCCACTGCGTAAGGCCACAAAAATCCTATCCACTGTATTTTGAGTTGGTTACAAGGGCACGTGTCGGCGACGCGCGTCGGGGAGATTGTGTACCGGCGGCGGATCACGGCGGAAACGGCGCTGCGGCTGCGGAACTCGGCGCGTGCAGGAATTACGTTGACATTGGGAGGGTGGGGGCATACCGTCAGTGCACACTGGTTGGAACCCCGGGCGCGAGCCACTTTTTCCAGGTTACCTGTACAAGGCGAATGACGTATCCCCGCACCTGCGCGAAGTCTGCGATTGAGCGACGAGGAGCGACTTTCCAAGCTATTGCGCCACGCGGCCTGCCAGTCAGTCCAGGAGGACTAAATAATGATGAAACGGATAGCGGGCCTGCTTGTGTTCGTGTTAGCAGTGATGCTTGTGCCGGCGGCGCTTCCCCAAATGGAACCGACGCCGACCGTGTACACCTATGTAAGCCAGTTCCAAATCCCGCGGGCGAATTGGGCGCAATACTCGGAGGACAGCGAGAAGTCGTTCGTTCCGGTTGTGGAGAAGTCGTTAGCCGACGGGGCCATCCTTAGCTGGTCTACCTTTGAGCAAGTCATACACACACCCGAGGGATATACGCACGGAGCGGCGTGGTCGTCCAACACCATCGCGGGGCTAATGAAGGTGCTCGACGAAGTTCGCAAGAACGGTCCGCGGCCGGGGCAGATCGCAGCCACGAAGCACGAAGACCTCTTGATGCAAACGAGGATGTACCACGCTGGCAGCGGAACAGAAGCATACCTGCGCGTGGTCTGCTCCCTGGCGAAGGCCGACAAGCCGGAAGGTTACACCGTCATGCTCAAGAAGCTCCTGGTGCCGACGTTTGAGGAACAGCTCAAGAAGGGCGTGGCTACGTACTACGGCGTCGACGAGCAGTACGTGAACACGGGGGCGCCGTCGCTGCGCTGCGTGGTCATCACATATCCCAACGCCGAAGGCATGGACAAGTGGGCGACAGCCATCAACACGACGATGAGCAAGTGGAGTCCGGCGGAACGCGCGGAATTCGCAGGTGCCACCGTGCCCGACAGCCGGCGCGACATCTTGGCGCGGATCACGCACTCCGGCCATAAATAGCTGATTGCGGCGGTTCCTTTAAGAGCAGGGGGCGAAGTTGGCCCCCTCTTTTTTTGTTTGAGCCGATTGCTCATTTGGGACGGCAGGAGCCGGCGACGAGGAAATCTTGACAATTCGGACGTTGGAATCAGTCCCCCACACCCCCGGCATTTTGTGAATGTCAAAACAAAAGGCTTACAAGATTTCCGTTTCGTAAGCGATTGATTCTAAAGACCATGTTTTCGGTGGATTTGGCTTGCGTGACGGACAAGAGAAAAGCGGGAGCAAGCTCCCGCATTCCAAAGAGAAGTTTCCCTACACTGAACATTAGACTAAAGCTAAAAGCTTGTCAGGAACAGGTGTTTGAACTGAAGGCTGCCGCACCCGGCGGATTTTGTTGCGGACGCGCGCGATGGCGCAAGGCTACCGGTAGATTTCCCCGCGGTGGCCAACGCGGAGAACAAGAAGCACCAGTCGGTCGTCTTCGATCTTGCAGATGAGCCGGTAATCACCAACGCGATATTTCCAGAACTCCCCGAGTTTTGAGCCCTGCAAGGCCTGTCCGATGCTGCGCGGATTGTCCAATCGAGCGACGCGCTCGCGAAGGAATTTCAGGATGCGCTTACTCTGCTGCGGGTCGAGCTTGTCCAGTTCGCGGTCAACCTGGGCGGAGAGTTCAATCTTCCAGGCCATGCCGTTTCAGCGCATCCTCAATTGGAACGGTCTGCTCTTCACCGCTACGGATGCGTTGGAGAACGCGTTCGGCCAGGTACATGTCCTCAAGGTCGTCGAGGTGTTCGAGGATGGCTTCGCGGACATAGAAGGTCTTGGTGCGACCGGTGCGCCGAGCAAGTTTTTCGAGGCGTTTTTCGATCGATTGGGGAAGTCGAATGGCCAGCATGGAAACCTCGCTATACTAGTATAGCACAGCGGGAGGAGTTGGAAGTTGAAAGTTAAAAGTTAAAAGTTAAAAGTTGAACCCTTTAACCCGAAGGCTGCGGCACCTGGTGGACGCGGCGGGCCTGACGTTTAATCGCGGCGGAATTCTTCGAGCGTGAATCCTGCGTCCTTCAGAATCTTGAGAAATAAACCCTTGGGAAGATCACCAGCGTGAACGGGAATGACGAGAGGTTTTCGACTGGGATGCTCCAGAATCAGGTGCGAACCGCCCTGGCGGGCTCTGTGATAGCCCTGCCGGAGAAGAAATCGAATGAGTTCGCGGGCAGGAACCATTCAATCTACTGCTAGAGTGACAGTCTCGGCGTAAACGGTGCGAGCAGCGGGAACAGGCTTGCCTTTCTTGCGGCAGTGTTGGATGTAGAGGCGCATGGCTTGCAAGATGCTTTTCTTGGCCTCTTCGATGGACTTGCCAAGGCCATAGACGCCGGGGAGGTCGTCGCTGTAAGCGTAGTAGCGCTTGCCTTCTCGTTCGACGGTTATGGGATAGCTGTAGAGGGTCATTGCACATCGAGTTTACCATGAAGGTGTGCTCTCCATGTCCTCGATGCAGAGGTCGATCGGTTTAGAGGCCGCCGAAGGTGAGGCGGGCGAGCTCCTTTTTTAGGCGGCGGCGCTCGGCGGCGTCGGCGGATTCGGCGAGTTGGTTGGTGAGGGAGAAAAAATATTTCTTCTCCGCCTCCCTTGAGCGAAGGTCGGCCTCAATGAGATCGACCAAGACACGGTTGGCGCTGGCCTTGCGTGTTTCGGCCATATTCCGCACGCGCCGGGCGATGGATGAGGGCAGCGATATGCTCTGACGGACGGATTTTTCCTGAGTGTTCATGAAGCGAGTTTACACCAGTTTGCACCAGAATGCACCAAGTAGAGTTCTAAGTTGTAAGTTTTAAGTTGTAAGTAAGGCATGGAAAAGGTGAGCACGCTAACCATCAGCGCGGAATATGAAGCGCTTCTGAGAAAAGTTCGTCCCAAGGTGATCCGGACGGAGAAGGAAAATGAGGCGTATACCGAGATTCTTTACGATCTCGACCGACGTAGCGCGAGGCTGACGGCGGCGGAGAAGGAACTCGCGGAGCTGCTGACGCTGCTGGTCGAGGATTTCGAGGAGAAACGCTACCGGCTCCCCCGCGGGAAGCCGCTGGATGTTTTGCGGTTCTTGATGGAGCAGCATCATTTGCTGCAGAAAGACCTAGCGGATGTGTTCGGAACACCAAGTATCGTGTCGGAAGTTTTGAATGGCAAACGAGAATTGAACAAGAAACAGATTGGACGATTGAGCGCTCGCTTCCACGTATCGCCAGAACTCTTCTTTTAGAGCGGCGCGGCGAGAGATTGCCGTTGGGGACCCCCCCTCCCCCTGTTTTTTGTAAGTGTTGCATCTAAAGGTCTTAGTGTCCCTGTAAGTCTTTTAGAATCAACACTTGTGGATTCTTATGTAAGTGTTGATTTTAAAGGGACTTAGGTTGCACTAAAATTGTGCAAAAAGCCGGTTTGTTTTGTAAGCGTTGCGAATAGGGGACTTAGGCCCAAAAGCAGGCTCCCGAAAGCAAAAACGCCAGCAAGGGATGCTGGCGTTCCCGGGTTCGATCACAACTTTACCCAAGAATTACTATACGCCGGGCGGAGATTCTCGTCAAGGAAAAAGTTGAAAACAGGGAGCGGGACTGGCGGGAAAGGACAAAAGCCGCAGCCTGTAGACCGGAGGCCGCGGCACGCGGCGCCAACCGAAGGATGCAGCGACCGGGACTCGTGATTGACGTACAACGTCGCGCGTAGTATGCTTTGCGTGTGATTCAGAGCTTTGCGTCGAAGGAGACAGAGAAGCTCTTTGAGTATCAACACTCGCGGCGCTTCCGTGCTTTCGAGCGGGTAGCACTGCGAAAACTGCTGCAATTGCATGCCGCGACGGAACTACGTTTTCTGGCTTCACCTCCCGGGAACCAGTTGGAGGCGCTGCGCGGCGATCGGAAAGGGCAGCACTCGATAAGAATCAACGATCAATGGAGGATTTGTTTCGTTTGGCGCGATGGGCATTGCCATGACGTCGAAATCGCCGACTATCACTGACAAGCGAGGGACGGAGATGCGTAAAGCGGAAAAGTTGATGGACCCGGTACATCCAGGAGAGATTCTGCGGGAGGACTTTATGAAACCGCTGGGATTGAGTGTGAACAAGCTGGCGCTGGAGCTGCACGTGCCGGCGACGCGCATTGGGGAGATTGTGCACGAGCGGAGGCGGATTACGGCAGAGACGGCCCTGCGTCTGGCACGGTACTTCAAGACCAATGCGGAGTTCTGGCTGAATCTGCAGAATTTTTATGATTTGGAAGTGACGAAGCGGTCGGGAAAGACTTCGGAGATCGAGAGGCAAGTGCAGCCTGTGAGTGCAGACGTCGCTTAGCGGAGGCGGTAGGAGCCGGGGCCGAGGAAGGTGAGGAGGCCGAGGTCGCGGAGGACTTGGAGTTGCTGGCGGATTTTGTCGCGGACGGGGCGAAAGGGCGGGGGAAAGGGCAAAAACCGCAGCGTTCCAAGCCGAAGGCTGCGGCACCCGGCTGCGAGTTCACCGCGAGGCGGGTCGCCTGGTACGCCACAAGTATCCGAGGACCCAGAGCGTAAGCAAAACCAAAAAGGTTACAAGGGCCATTTTCGCGCTACCGAAACTGTTTCCGGTGATCCAGGGCGAATGCGAAACCAACAGGGTCGAAGATTGCGCGCCGTTGTCCGGCGGCCGACCATGAGCATCCACGGCATTCACTGTAACCGTAAATTCGGCGTCCGCTGTAGAAGAGCTTACAGAGACGGTCAACAATGACGTGGCAGAGCTGGGGCCGGTCACGGTCGCCGGAGCGGGAGTCGCACAGGACGGCGCGGGATGGCCCATTCCGGAGATCGTGCAGGCGAAGTCTACCTTGCCGGTAAAGCCGTTGAATGGAATGACGGTGATCGTGGAGGTTGCGACGCCTGCACTAAGGGCGGCAGGCGTCAGGAGCGACAGGGTCATGTTGTAGCTGGGTGTTGGTGCGCCCTGGCATTCGCAGACAAGGGTATTGGCCAGCCCAGCCTCGGTGGTGCACTTGCCCACATTGCCGCCGCCCACGGTAGGTGGGCTGCATCGTGAACCCTCCTTGCTACAAACGCGTCCCTGCGGGACGGTGTTGAAGGAACACGACTGTCCAAGAGTCGTTGACGGGGAAACGGCCACGGCAGCACCCAGGAGGAGAAACCCGAGGATCGGCCGGGAAGGTGTTCGCTTCATAAGGACTCCTAGGCAGGAATTGTGATTACACCTCCGGGAAGTTGCAAGACTCTAAAGTGCCTTGCCCTTTGCCAGTTGTCCCTTCAAGAGAAACGTTTTGGGAAGCCTGCCTTCGCCGCAGATCTTGAAGGAACCGAAATCCTTGTACCAATCGCCTTCGGGCACTTCGGGCTGCGACTCAATCCAAAGGCGAAGCTGATTGAGGTCGGAGAGAGTGATGGCCCGGTCGCGCATGCGGTCGAGGAGGTGTTGACGGACGTTTGGGGGCAGATCGGCCCAGCGCGAAATCCTGGGCATCAGTCCCCAAATACCATGCGGCCCAGCGCGTCGCCGAGGCGCTTGGCTTCTTCCGGATCGCTGGCGTTGCGAAAACGTTCGGCCAATTCGAAGAACTCCTGCTGTTTGCGCTTTTCGGCTTCGATGCCGTTCTCGATCAGCTCGACGAGCATGCGATTGGAGCTGAGCCTGCGCGTCTTGGCCAGGTTGCGGACCTGTGCAGCGGTTTTTGCGGGCAGCGATACGCTCTGACGGACAGATTTTTCCTGAGTCTTCATGAGCTCCATGGTACACCATTTTGCACCAGAATGCACCGAAACTGGACAATCGAAATTGGAAATTCGAAATTGGGGAGGGAAAGAGCTCGCGAGGATTAGGTGAGACGGTAGTGTCCCTCGCCGAGGAAGGTGAGGAGGCCGAGGTCGCGGAGGACTTGGAGTTGTTGGCGGATTTTGTCGCGGACGTGGGCGTTGTTTGGATGGAGTTTGGCCAAAGCGCCGGCGTGAGCATAAACGTCGGCGAGAGTGAATTCGAGTTTGCCTAAGGATTGCACCACTTGAAGCACGTCGAGGGTCCAGCCGCGCTTTTCTACGCGTAGTTTTTCCAGTGGGCGGAGCCGATTGTAAGAA
>WNFP01003198.1_pt1 | contig 13099 bp, 16 predicted proteins | sample 5400201 | NCBI WGS metagenome assembly WNFP01 (sample SAMN13153355, study PRJNA577476) | soil metagenome | isolation source: 115 cm saprolite under Madrone tree | place: USA:California | collected 2016-06-14
GAGAAATTTTGACTCGTTAGGCGCGGGCTCCAAAAAAAATCGAGCATGGTGCGGGCAAAATGCTGATAGGATTCACGCACGATCTGCGCGCGGCGCTCGCTTGAAATCTCATCGCCAAAGGCCACGCGCAGATTACTCAGCGCAACGCGCCGGCCCCGACGATCGAGCATGGCGCCGAGCGAGCCGAGCAAAAGGGCCAGCCGATAACAAGCTTTGCGCGACAAAAGCGGAAGGAATTTCGTGGCGGATTTGAGCCCCAGCCACTCCAGACGGTAGCGAATCTTTCTCGCCGTGCGCATCGGTCCAGTGTAAGCACGCTTCGCGCAGGCTGCGCGTCAAATCCAGATTTGTTCGTCCTGGCGTTCCACAGCTGAGACCCAGCCACGCTCCATCGGCTTTGCTGAGCTTGTCAGTGCTCAATCGTGAGCCTTGATTGGGCCTTCGATAATCTCGGGTTTCTGAGTGAGAAGTTTAGACAGATGCTCGTTAACGTAGTCCGCAGCTAAACGCACCGACTCATCAGCACCAGCTTTGTCCTTAAACACGCCGACGGACGCGCCCTCGCCGTTGCCAGTATCAAGCCAATAGTAACGCACAAATCCCTTCGCATTCTTAACGATTGGCACGAAGTCCTCGCGTATCCGGCGGTCAATCTCTGCACCGTCCTCTGGATTAAAGTGATAATGACGAATTACGGCGAACATGATGCATCTCCTTTGTTTAACGTTCCGATTTCAACTTTCTTCTGCGAAGACGATCTGTGTGTCGCCTTTCGCGTCAAGCTCGAATCGGCCATGCGAACTCCAAAAACGCAGTCAATTTTTCATCTGCGCACACGACGCAACGCGTTCTATCGCGATACGCGTCAACCTACGGAACCAGAAAAAACTTTCCTGTGTATGGATCTTTTATGATGGAGCCGGACGCAAAACCGGTGACATCGACATACTTTCCCTCGTCCGGTGTATAAGGACTCGTGACCATGCCTTTCCGGCCTGGGACCGGAATTCCATAGGGCAAACCAGCTTTTATTTTTTCCACATCCGCGGCTGAAACACGCCGCACAGCGCCAGCAGACTCTTCTTCTTTAGGGGGTTGCGATGGTTGTGCCTCTGCGGGTGACGTCGCGCCGGCCGCAGGCGCTGCTCGCGAAGTCGATCGCCGCGTGGCGTGCGGCGTCTTTGCAGGTTGAGGGCGCGTCGTCTGAGGTTGAGGCTCGGGCTCACGCTGGAGAGGCTTGGTAATCGATTGACCAACTTTCTTGAAGAAGTCTCCCACTGGACCGGCGTTTACATACGGTCCGCTCAAGACCAAAAGCGGGATCACCACTAACAATAAGGGTTTCACTTTCATCGCCAACAACTCAATGAATCGTCTCGTTTGTTTGGCTTGGATTTCTAAGCCTGAAAGAAAAGAAAACTTTTCCTTCGAGATGCGGGCAGCACCACTCAGAACCCAGCCCAACTTCAACCGCGCTTCTTGACGTTATCAGCGATGCCGCTGTCACACAATGGTTACTTGGAACCAATCCTAACGCACAACGAAACGCGTTCCGTCGCGGTGGGCGTCCGCGATCCAGATTGTTCGCGAATCTTGGGATTAGGATCAGCACTAATCTAACGTTCGAACTGATTCCAATCATGGCTGCAGCCGCTCGAGCTAGGTATGGAGGTCGCCGGGCGGAATAACGTTGGAGAAATCGACTGTCATTCGAATGTCGCCGGCTGGGTCAGATCGAGTGATGACGCCGTGATCCTCGTTGACGAACTTCCAAAGAGACAAGACTAACTTTCCGATCGCCTCGCGATCGAAGACAAAGCCCTGCATATGAACCACAGACTCTCCCCCCTTAATCATATGATCAATCACCGCATCGATATCACCCCGGTGCACATCGACAGGTCCGATTGGCCTGAAGCCGGCCTCGAGCAGTGAGTGGAGTGGGGCGCCGTTGCCGTCTACGACATGGGCGAGATATTCCTCGCCCGGCGAATCTCGACCACTGTCCTTAATGGCGTAGACCATCATAATTTTCACTAGCAGCGAGCAGAGCCCGAAGCCGCGTGCGGCTGGGTGGAACATCAGGCCACCAACCTCTGCTTCCTTCGGCGATCTCTCATCACCGGATGCCGATTGAATGATGCCAGTGCCAATAATGTTATCGGTGGTCCGGTTCAGGACATGAAATAATCGGCGCTCCCGCGCTGCTTCCAGGAAAGCCTGCGCTGGACGATCAAAGAGTGTTCCTTCGTTGAGCGCCTCGATGAACGTGAACGGGATGCGGTACTCGGCCTCGCCTGTCAGCCGAACATCGATCCTTTCCTGATCTCCAATGACTGCCGGTCTAAGAGCCATTTCGAGGGCGCCACTGGCAAGCCGAGCGGTTCATTGAATTGGTTGCTGGGAGAATTGTCGTTTTCACGCACGTTTCTGCCAGGCCTTTACACGATCAAATTCACCGTGAACTCATGAGCGCGCACGATGAACCGCTTTCCGTCGCGATGTACGGCTTGCTCGCAGTGTTGGCTTTCGTCGAGAACGGATATGACCCATAACAAGCGCGACGCCGGCGATGATAGAAGCCCCGAAAGCGATGATTTTTGCCAGAACAGCCGGATCTTCGGCCGCGGCTGCCAAGCGGCTGTAGAAAGGCTCGTGGGGCGGCTCCGGTTTTGCCCAATGAAACCGTTCCTGAACCTCCTGAGGGAGTTCCGCGAAATACACCTTAAAGATTCCCTTTTCAGTTTTAAGGACAATCCCATCCCCTTCGACGCGGCTCACCGTCACGTTTTTGTATACCTTCCCGCTGACAGTTTTGAAGTCCTCTGAAAAAGCGAGTGACGCGAACAAGACTGCCAAAATTAGGGTTCCACAATACTTCACGCGGCGGCATTCTGCCGTTTTTCGTCTCTAAACGGCAACGCAAAAATGATAAAAGGATGGTGGGCTTGCCCTGATTTCTCGGACAGTGAGGAAGGGATAATTTAGTTTAGTTTGGATTCAAAGTTGATAGGGCTCTGGTAGTCAAGACTGGAGTGGAGTCTGGTGCGATTGTAGAAGGTCTCGATGTAATCGAAGATGGCGGTGCGAGCCTGGGCGCGGGTAGCGAAGCGATGATGGTAGACCAGTTCGTATTTGAGACTGCTAAAGAAGGACTCGATGAAGGCGTTATCGTAGCAGTTGCCTTTGCGGCTCATCGAAGCGACCAAGCCATGTTGGGCCAGGACTTGTCGATAAGCGGCGCTGGCGAACTGAGCCCCGCGATCGGAGTGGAGGATACGATTTCGCGTGGGAGGACGTTGGCCAAGCGCCATGCGCAATGCGCTGATCACCAGTGCGGCGTCGAGGATTTGGCTCATAGCCCATCCAACTACGCGCTTAGTGAAGACATCTAGGACCGCGACCAGATACAACCAGCCCTGAGCAGTGAGGACTGCGGTGGCATCGCTGACCCAGACTTGATTGGAGCGTCGAACGGTGAGGTTGTGCAATCGGTTAGGCGCAATGGGTCCACCATGGCGACTGTCGGTGGTAGCAGCTCGATACTTGGAGCGCTGCCGGGCGAAGATCCGCTCCAGACGCATGAGGCGGGCAATGCGATTGCGTCGTCCCGGACAACCCAGCGCATGAGCCAATCGTGGGCTGCCGTAAGTCTGGCGACTGCGAGCAAATTCCTCTCGGATGCGCTCGCGCAAGCGGATGTTTTCCAGTTGGCGCGGTCCGGGTTGACGGCGCCGCTCTTTCCAGTCGTAGTAACCGCTGCGCGAGACCAGAAGAGTCTCGCATAACCAGGCTACTTTGTATTGGCCGCTCATCTGTTGGATTCGGGCATATCTCTCGGCGGCGCTTCGGAGAGGATGCCCAGTGATTTTTTTAGCACTTCACGCTGCTCCAAGAGCTTGGCGTTCTCCGCACGCAAGCGTCGGTTCTCCGCCTCCAGTTCTTCCAAGCTGCGCTTCGGCTTGCGTCCGGCCTTTGGCGCGTCAGGCACGCGTTCCGCGTGCGCCCAACGGTAAAGTAGCGGTGGCCGAATCCCCAGCTCGGCCGCTACCTTGGCTGCACTGCGTCCACTCGCACGCCACAACTCCAACGCTTCCTGTTTATACTCTTCGCTGTATCTCGCCTTGCTGCGAGCCGGCTTCGATAACTGTGTCTTCATGTGGGCTTCCTTCGGGTTTTGACCCTTAGCCCACTGTCCGTCAAATCAATGCAACCCTATATTTCGTTATGGAGAGAGTTGTCGCTTTTTCAGGTGCGACAAAAGCTTGCTCCAAGCTATCGAACGACTCCGCATGCATAATGGAAGTTAAAGTGATACACACGCTTGCGATGAATAGATGGTTTTTCATGTCTCGTTCACCTGATTTGCCTTATAAGGAGAATTCGGCCCCAAAAATCTGCAATTAAAGGCAGATAAAAATCTGTATAATCCGGGTGTCTTCGAGTCGCCCGAGGGGTAAAAAGCCGTCCATGCCAGCATTAGTAACGACTGTCGTTTCATTAGTCGGATCCATTCTCCCTGGAGATTTTCCGGCACCGAGGCTGCATAGTCTTTCATATACCTTTCAACGCTGATCATCTTTCTGTAACGGTCGCAGTGAATTTTTGATTCATCAATTCCACTGGGGATCCGCTGAGGTTGAACCACGTGATTTTTTTTCGCCCAGTTTCGGGTCAAGTTTCGCGGCACGCTCCAAGTCCCTGGCCGCTCCGCTCGAGTCGCCCTGGTCCGTCTTCGCGACGCCGCGATTGTAGTAAGCCTGAGCCAAATTCGGATTAATTTCGATGGCGCGGGTGTACTCGGCGATCGCTCCCTCCAGATCGTTGCTTTTAGCCTTGACGTTGCCGCGGTTGTAGTACGCCTCAGCGTATTTCGGATCGAGTTTGATCGCGCGATTGTAATCGGCGAGGGCCCCATCAAAGTCGCCCTTGTGGTGTTTCGCGAGACCGCGGTTGTTGTAGGCTTTGGGTTCTTTGGGATCAAGTTCGATGGCGCGGGTGAAATCGGCGATGGCCCCATCAAAGTCCCCTCGTGCAGCCTTACCGACACCGCGATTAACGTAGCTCGCGGCAGACTCTTCGCCCCGCAATTGCAGATCAAGTTCCGCCGCGCGAGCCAAGTCGGCCCTGGCCCCATCCAAGTCCCCTTTATCGCGCTTGGCGTTGCCGCGGTTTTCGTAGGCTGCGGCGAGTTTCGGATCGAGTTCGATGGCGCGGGTGTACTCGGCGATAGCGCCATCCAGATCGCCTTTGTCGCTCTTGGCGTTGCCACGGTTGCTGTAGGCTGCGGCGAGTTTCGGATTGAGTTCGATCGCGCGGTTTTAGTCGGCGATGGCGCCACCCAGATCGCCCTTGCCGCTCTTGGCGTTGCCACGGTTGCTGTAGGCTTCGGCGAGTTTCGGATTGAGTTCGATCGCGCGAGTGCAATCGGCGATGGCGCCATCCAAGTCGCCTTTGTCGCGCTTGGCGTTGCCACGGGCGCTGTAGACTTCGGGATATTTCGGATTGAGTTCTATGGCGCGAGTGTAATCGGCGATGGCGCCATCCAGGTCGCCTTTGTCGCGCTTGGCGATGCCACGGTCGTAGTAGGCTTTAGCGTATTTCGGATTGACTTCGATCGCGCGAGTGTAATCGGCGATGGCTCCATCCAGGTCGCCTTTGTGGTATTTGGCGAGACCGCGGTTGTAGTAGGCTATGGCGTATTTTGGATCGAATTTGATAGCTTGGGTGTAGTCCGCGATGGCGCCATTCGGGTCGCCTTTATCGTCCTTGGCGTTGCCACGGTTGCAGTAGGCTATGGCGTATTTTGGATCGAATTTGATAGCTTCGCCATAGTCGGCGATAGCGCCATCCAAGTCGCCCTTGTCGCTCTTGGCGTAGCCGCGGTTGTTGTAGGCGATAGCGTCTTTCGGATCGAGTTCGATGGCGCGAGTGTAATCGGCGATGGCGCCATCCAAGTCGCCTTTGTCGCGCTTGGCGTTGCCACGGTTGCTGTAGGCATGGGCATATTTTGGATTGAGTTCGATCGCGCGAGTGTAATCGGCAATGGCGCCATCCAGGTCGCCTTTGTCGCGCTTGGCGTTGCCGCGGTTGTAGTAGGCTTCGGCGAGTTTCGGATCGAGCTGTAGGGCGTGATTGTAGTCGGCGATGGCGCCATCCAGATCGCCCGCGGCCCCTTTGGCGTTGCCGCGATTGTTGTAAGCGCCGGCTTGACCGTCCGCTACAAAGAGATTGCCGACTGCGTCAAAAGCCAGGCGACCGTCGCGGGCGCTGACGGAAACCAACATTGTTGCCAGGCCGACAACTGTTAGGGCGATGAATAATTTATCAAGTTTCATAGGACGGAGGAACAGAGACACGAATTACACTAATTACCACGAATTGCACAAGCCTTGAGGCAGTTGTTGGATTATTTGGTGTGAATTCGTGAATGGAGCTGAGGGGATTAGCGACATAGAACGTAAAGCCGCGACGGGTAGCCGCGAGCGAGCGGCGAAGCAAGCGAGTTTCAAATTCGTGTCTGATGGTTTTCATTCTTTCAGGTGCACTTTTAGCTGTTTGATTCCCTGTTGAGTGAGTTCTAGCATCCTGCGCGGAGTTTATCGGCTTCGGCGATTTGTTAGACATAGGTTTAGCGCTGCGCCTTGGCTTTCCGATGACAGCCGCTTCGTTTCTTCAGCATCCAGGGTTCGAGGCACAAGTTTAAACGAGCTGACCACTTCTTTAACCAATGGATCTACATCCTTTTTAGCCGGTGAAACTGAAAGGGCAAAAACTCCATCTTTCGCCGCAAGCCCAATCAGATAAGATGACAGCTGTGCGCCTTTGTCGTTGTACACTCGTATCTCAGTCACCTTAACGTCCTTCCTTGTTCCTATTAAATCTTCTCGGCTATTACTTTCGACTCTGCTGGCATGTTGATGCCAGTAATTTATTTCCCATTGAGCGTGAGCGCTCAACAAATCCCTGTCGTTTTGGAGCTCCTTTTTATCGACAAAGGCAACCATCATTCCAACATTTTTTTGTAGCAGGATATGATAAGGGTCTTGAAGTTTTGCGCCGTTCCCTCTTACGCGGAATTCAGCGTACTCGTTACCGTGTGCATACGCGCCAGTCCACCCGCTGGAAGTTTTCACGTAGATTGGATCTTCGGGAGTTTGTGCCTGGACACCTTTAATGGGTAGCAGTATGAGCGCTCCCAGCACTAATAATTGAGAAGGATGTTTCATAAACTCTCCTAGCGTCTAATGAGAAAGAGATAAGCCACGGCAGAGTCTCGTGGCAAACAAACTAAACTCATTTCGCGATGGGGCCATTGGCTCATCATTGGTTAGGCCTACGCAAATATCAACAAGCAAATGACTGTAGCAGCGACGAGCGCACAGACCACGCTCATATAGCCGGAACGCCTTGACGACACGGTGACTTGGGGCGGAGGTTGTTTCGCTGGAACGACTTTCTTTTCAGGCGGTCTGCCGTCCACGCAGCCTGGGAACGTTGCTGCGAGTCTCGTGAAGAAAACGTCCTTCTTGTTCTTCGCCTGCCACCAGTGTTTGTTTTCTCGGGTCAATGCATCAATCACGTGCTTGATCTTCGCCTTGGTGAGAGTCTCGGAAGCGCCGACCAAGCGGGAACGAACGAACGCGTGAAACATCTCCGGAAGTTCGTGATCTAGCATCGACTGAATCTTGCGCGCATAAAGGTCTGGATAGAGGATGAACCGATCGGTGATCCAGTCGGTTTGTTTCTCTCGCAAGCGCTCCCACAGCTTGTCATCCGCGGTGTCAAATAGTCTCTCGATGGCCACAGAGGCTTCGTCTTTGCTCATTCGCTCTGCGTCAGTCACGCCCATATATGAAAGATACGCGACCTGCTTAGGCGTAGCCGACGATGTGTTCATGGACCTAGGAACCAAGCTCAGCGACGGGGCTGGCAACGCGCATCCGCCGAAGTTGATTATTGCAATTTCCGTGACTCATAAAACTGACACGGCCAGCGCCAATTCGCTGCAGCGCCTTGTTAGAGCTTCCTCTTCGCATTCTTGATGTATTCTGGAATCTCTTCAGCCCAATGGTGGTCTAGATCACGTTTCGGGCCGATGATCCAAACCCACGAGTCGAGCGTCTCGCGCAACGGTTCAGAATCTGTGACGTTCGCCCGCCTAACGATGGACGGATAGTCAGGATGCGCGGTAAGGCGCTCAATCACCGTGTAATGATCGGTGTTGAAGATGGTGGGAGCGTCCCTGAGGTCTTTGCGGACAATGTCTATCCCAGCGTTCGGGTTTGGAATGCCGCTGGCGGCGACAGCAACTACCTCGGCGTCGCGCATGACGCCAGAGAGCTTCTTCGGAATCTGCTCCACGACTGTCGGCTGTCCGTCTGACCTTACAAGCCGCTGCCAGTCTTGGTTTCCGATTGTAATGACGGAGTGGCCGTAAAGGTTCTCCATAAAACAGCGCAGGCGGATTGGCTCACTCATACGATTAGCCTAACGAGAATTCGGCCCCAAAAATCTGCAATTAAAGTCAGATAAAATCTGTATAATCCGGCGGTAATGAGCGTCATATTGAAATGCGTTGCCGGATGGCGCGTTGTTGAAACCATGTGCCCCGGGCCGTCCAGCCGCCGATGCCCTATTCATTTTCCTTATCCGGGACCGGTGTGCCAAGCTCACCGTAGAAAGCGTAATCGGCCTTGTTGCCGGTGATCTTCAATTGCCAGTGTGTAAAATCTTCGGCGCCGTCGCAGCTATTGCCCCGGCCTTGAAACACGAGAACGTATTTGGTTCGGGCAGTGATTCCGGCCTTAAAAACGCCCGTCCCGTTAACCTCGCCCTCAAAACGCCATTCTTTATAAAGCACTGGCTCGGGGTACCCGGGTTTTGTCCGCCCATCGTGAATATCGGCTGCGAATCTCAACATCTTGGCTGGCAACGGTAAATTGAGTGTACCGGATTCATCCCCGTTGCGGAACGTCAGCTTCCAAACGTTACCGACGAGCGAGCCAGTCAGGGAGTAGCTATCCGCCGGGTGAGCCAGGCCTTTAGCGGCTACCTCTGGGTCCGCCTCGCCTGTCCACAGCTCTGCCTTTGTGCCAAAACGGATTCGTTTTATGACACTAAGTTTGAACTCGTCAGGTTTGACGAAATCGATTTGGTATTCACCTGGATGGGCGCAACAAGCGCATGCCCAAACACGACTCGGTAGTAAAAGCAAGGTTACCCACATCCCCGCCGAGAATAGATGCCTGGTCCGAACTTTCATGTCGCTCTCTTTTCGTCACACACCGGGACGGAACCAACTGTCATGCACCGTGAGGCAACTTGTTTGATCATTAGTATAAATTCGTGAATGGATCTAAGGGGATCAGTGACATAGAAGGTAAAGCCGCGACGGGTAGCGGCGAGCGAGCGGGTAAGCAAAGCGAGTTTCGAATCCGTGTCTCAAAAATGGTCTCATTGTTTCCAAGATTGCTTGTATCAGGTCAACGGAGTTCCTGTGATTAACTGTTCCGTTTGCATGATTACCTTGTCTCTGATTTCGTAGTGAGCAGCGCTTTGATCTCTTCCATATCGTGCTGGTAGCCGGGCTCGTTCGGTTGCAGTTGAATAGCTTTCTGTATGTCCTTGATCGCCGGACCATACTCTTCCTTCTTGGCATGAGCCCAGGCGCGGTTCATGTAAGCAACGTGACTCTCGGGATCGAGTTCGATGGCGCGAGTGAAGTCAGCGATAGCCCGATCCCAGTCTTCTTTTTCATATTCGGCGTAGCCGCGCTGGCGATAGGCCTCGCTATCTTTCGGATTGCGTTCGATGGCGCGAGTGTAATCGCGGATTAGCTGGTGGTAGTCAGGAAACAGGATTTTTGCTGACTTAGGAAAGTGCTGCCGAAAATATTCTTTGGGATCGAACGGAGAAAACGTTCCCAGCTCCCAGCCGCCACTCATGACTTGGCGAAATTCTGGCGGTTGTTCGCGCAAAAATGCCGCGAACTTGTCGTCACCTACGAGATGGATCACCACCTCTTCAATTGACGTGATGTGCGTCTCCGCGGCCGCGCCGTCCAAACCCAGAGTAAAGAATGTTTTCAACGCTTTCTTGTCGCCACGCGCTGCCGCCCGACTCACTTGGTAGTAATTCACGCCTTGCTTGCGCGTTTGCTGGTCAATTTCTTCGCCTGAGTCCTCAGGGCCTTTGGGTAAATCCTTTTCGGTGTAGTAACGTTTAATGCGGCTATAATGCATCCAGCCGGTCAACCCGGACGCTAGTTTCACTTTGCACCACGTTGCATTTTGTGTGCATCGAAACTCGAACGGCTCATCCTTTTTCACTTTCGCAATGATTGGTGAGTCGGCGTTTTTCTCCTTGCGCAAATTCACGTAGCCGTCGGGATCATCGATAACGGCGTTTGGGACCCCATAAAAACCTTCGGCGTCGGGTGTTACGTCCGGCTTTTCGCCCGACTTAGACGATGACTCTTCAGATGGACTTTCGGCGGCTAGTCGGTCGTCACTGGCAGCAAGAATGGAAAAACTACAGCTAATCGTCGAGGCGACGACTGCGATAACGCTGAAAAACGATCTCATTGTTCCTCTTCCTCAAGTTCCTTTCTCGATATGCGATGTGTGTCCACGATCTTCCACTTGCCCGCGTCGTCGAACTTCAACGTGAAAAGGAAACCGGCTTCCAACTCGTTTCGACGTGCGTCCATAACAAGGCGCGTAGAGGATTGCAGTATTAGCATCGGTCCATTTGCGCACCTTCAAAACGTCACGGTCCGGCGCGCAACGGCGCGCGTTAAAATCTTTTGGCAAATGACCTTTACCAAATTGCGCCAACTGCAAACGCTCGGTCCCTTCGTCCACCGGTGAATGCAACGCTACCCATTTGTCGCCACGCAGTTGATAAAATGCGACCGATTGAAATACGGTAATGGTGCGCATGCACCGGACTGTAATTGCAGGCGAACCGTTTCGAATCCGGCGTCCATATCACCTCGGTCTCTTTCGCATCTTTACCACTCACGGTCAGGTCTTGATCCAGATCCACAACAACTTCTGTCGTGCCGGCCTTAACAATTTCCGGCGCACCCTCACCTGGGGCGTACTCAGCGCATTTGTATTCCCATTGTTTGTCCGGAGAAACGGAACTCGGATTCGGTGCTGCGGGCTCCTTGTCTGATTCTTGGGCGGAGGCCGATGACGTGGCTGTCGGTTTGGGCGAGGGTGTGCTGGCATCCTTTTCGTCAGGAGCCGCGTTGCTGGTAAGCCTAGTCTCTAGCTGTTTGATTCGCTGCCGGGTGAGTTCCGTCATAGTCTCATAGCGGAGCGTGGGAGCCATCGAGCCGCCGCGCACCTCATCAGCAGCACGTGTGGCTTCGGCATCGCGGGACGCAATCCAAGCTCGCTGTGCTTCCTTGAGCTTTTGTTTGCTCCCAGCATCTGGAAGCTTTTTCAAAGCCGCTTGGTAGGTTTTGTTGAGGTCGGCATCGGCTCGCGCAAAATCTTCGCGGGCCGTCGCGTTCATCTCCGCCTGCGTTTGCGCGTGAATCTGCGGAATGAGAAGCGAAGCCAGGATCGCTGCGATCGCACCACCTCTCAGAACAATGAGAAATCTCATAACGTTTCCTGTTAGCGCGACAAATAGTTTATTCATTTTCTTCTTATGGTTCATTCTTCGAGGTGCACTGAGTTCATGATGCGGTCGATCTCTACCTTTAACTCGGGGCTGGTTTTCAGATTCGAGGTAAAAGTGATCTCCAGGAGTTGCCCTTTATAGGAAGTAGTCAGGTTCCGCGTGTAGACAGGGTTATGAGAATAATCCTTCTTTCCCTTTAACACGGGAACAAAGCTCCAGTCTGCCCATTTGCGGCCATTAATCGTGACGATCTTTTTGTTCAGCCATTGCAGATGAGAGTCTTTTGGCAACCACTTGAAGCCCTTGTTGTACTCGGCTACGCGCATTTTGAGATAACCCGCCAGCTTGTCCGGAGTGAGTCCATGCGTGCCGCGCAAGACTGCCCCCCACGCGCCATCCGGGCCGGAGAATTTTGCCAGCGTCTTTGGATCCTTCGGATCGTCAGGATCGCGTGAGAAATCTGCTGGTAAATCGATCTTGAGCTTGCCGTCCAGGAGGCTCACTGTTGTCGCTCCCGAAGGACGATTGTCTTTTGAATCCGCGGCGGACTCTTCGCTGGCCAATTCCGGATCGAGTTTCGCCGCGGTCTTGAAGTCGGCCTCAGCACCAGCGTTATCGCCCTTGGCTTCCTTCGCCATAGCGCGATTGTAGTAAGCGCGTGCGTAATCTGGTTTGAGTTCAATGGCGCGTGTGTAATCAGCAATTGCGCCATCCCGATCGTTATTCTCCGCCCTGGCGTTACCGCGATTGTTGTAAGCAGCAGGGTTTGTGGAGCCGAGCTCAATGGCTCGGGTGTAGTCGGCAATGGCGCCGGCAGTGTCCTTCTTCAGCCGTTTGGCTTGGGCTCGGTTGTAATAAGGGGCGTCATCCTTTGGATTGAGTTTGATCGCGCGGTCGAAATCGGCGATCGCTCCATCCAAGTCCCCTTTCTTCGCTTTTTCAATACCGCGGTTAACGAGGTCTTCATCTGACTCGTCGGAGGCCGGCACCGCGGATGATGCTGCCTGCTCGGCGGCGGCGGACTGTCCCGACACGTCGGGACTTGGTGCGTTCGCTGCCGCTGGCGGTGGTGACTCGGCTGCGTTGGTCTCATCTTTTATCTGCACCGCGATCAGGTGGCTGAAACTGATCTTTACCTTCGCGTCGCGCGCGCCGAGCCGCATCGGGCCAGAGAATTCCGAAAGCAACACCTGCTGGTCCTGCGCGTTCTTGAATCGCCCGAAGCTGATATGCGGATAGGACTTCGCTTTCGGTTTTTCTTTTGATTCTTCGAAAACAAATTCTTCCCGCTCGCCCTGATCCTCTTTCCCGATGAATTTCATCACCGTCGCGCCTTCACTGGGATCTTTCGAAGCCGGCTCGCCATTCAAACGCGCGTCGATTAAGCCGATCCAATTGTTCAACCGCTTGGCTGTTTGCGCATCCACCGGCTTGCCGGTTTCGCCCCAATCGTTCGACTTGA
>WNFP01005857.1_pt1 | contig 13096 bp, 9 predicted proteins | sample 5400201 | NCBI WGS metagenome assembly WNFP01 (sample SAMN13153355, study PRJNA577476) | soil metagenome | isolation source: 115 cm saprolite under Madrone tree | place: USA:California | collected 2016-06-14
ATTACGAGCGTGGAAACGACGAACGCCGCAACCGGTCAGTCGCTCGGCACGGAGACCGTGCGGGAACTGCCACTGGCTACGCAGAACTACCAGCAGTTGTTGACACTTTCAACCGGTGCGCAGAGCGAGCTCAACGCCGCCGCGCAGCTTGGCCGCGGCAGCGTGAAGCTCTTTGTGAATGGACAGCGCGAGGACAACAACAACTTCCTGATCGAAGGCATCAGCGCAACCGACTACAACGTGGCGCAAGCCTCATATGTTCCGCTGCCGAACCCCGACGTGATCCAGGAGTTTAAGGTTCAGACTTCGCTTTACGATGCCAGCCAGGGAAGAAACGGCGGGGGAAACGTCAACGCGATTCTAAAATCCGGAACAAGGGAATTTCACGGTGATGTCTATGAATATTTCCGCAACGATGTTCTGAACGCGAACGAGTACTTCCTGAACAAGGCAGGCCTAGCGCGCCCCTCGGTGAAACAGAACATCTTCGGCGGCAGCCTTGGCGGTCCGGTGGGCAAAGAAAAGTGGGGATATTTTTTCGTCAACTATCAGGGAACCCGGCAGCGCAGCGGGCTTTCGCCGGGCACGTTCATCAGCTCGAACATTCCTCTCCTGCCTGCGGATCGCACGCCGGCCAGCCTGAAAAGCGTTTTTGGCCTGCCCAGCATCGATCCCATCCTTTCCAACACGAGTGGCACGGGGCTCTTGCAACGGCTCGACACCACGGGACAATTCGGACCGAAGAATGGGTTTTTTATTCCGTCCGGCCAGGTTGCCGCGGGATGCACTGCCGGTTGCACGCCCGGATTGACGAACGGAGTCGTGAATACCGGGGCCTTCGCTTTGAGCGAGCCCGGAAAATTTACCGACGACCAGTTCACGTCGAACTGGGACCGGGAATTCCGCGGCGGCCAAGACAAGATCTCGGCGCGCTTTTTCTACTCTAATTCGGAAAGTTTCCTGCCGTTTGGGGGAGGCGACCTCCAGGAATCGCTCGGCAGCACGCTGGCCAGCAGTATCAGCTCGACGTCGTTGAATTTCCCCTTCGACACGCCGGTGAGCGCGCGTTTCTTCAACGCTACGGAAACGCATCTCTTTTCGCCGACGCTGGTGAACGAATTCCGGTTCGGCTTCGTGCACATCAACGATCAGCTGAACAATGTGAACCCCGTGACCACCGACGACATCGGCATCATCCGGCCGACCACTTCGGTGACCAAGTCCATTTACAAATTTGTTTTTGCCAGCTCCGGCTTTGAAATCGGTCCGGCGCCGTTTGGGGATCAGCACCAGGCGCAGAACAACTACAATTTCGTGGACACCGTGAGCTGGGTAAAGGGCGCGCATCTTTTCCGCTTCGGCGGTGAGTTCACGCGCGTGAATCTCGACAAGCTCTTTCCCCAGGTTTTCAACGGCGAGCTCTTTTTTACGAATACTGCCGACGGAAACACGGATTTCCAGAATTTTCTTCTGGGCACGCCGCAATTCACCTTCGGCGGCGGAGGCGTGTATAACCACCAGTATCGCAGCAATAATTATGCGGCTTCCATGACAACTCGTGCCACATCGGAAACCTTGATCCTTCTCTTGCTGCTCAGGGACAGTTCCCGTTCGTCTACCCCTCGTGCGTAAAAGCTTTGAATCTCGCGGGACTGAGCGGAAGCGCCAACAGCACAACCTACGACAACAACTATTCGACCGGATATGGACCGCGAGTTGGATTGGCCTATGACCTTTTCGGTCGACATACAACGACGATTCGCGCGGGCTTCGGCATCTACTACGTTCGCGAGGACGTGGGCACCGTGGATCAGCTTTCGTTCCAAGCCCCTTTCCTGCCAGTTGCATTTGGTGTTAGCCCTGCGGGCTGCATGGGCAGCATCTATTCTCAAACGCCTCCGGCTGGCTGCCCAAATCCAAATCCGAACGGCCTGCCCAATGCCGGCTCACTCGATCCCACGTTTGTGCCGTGCCTGGCAGTCTTCCAGGGTTTCCCAGGGAACGACACGACGCAGGCTGCGAACTACGGAGCCGCCTCTGGCGCCGCATGCCCTGGCCCGCTCCTATCCACGAATATTTTCGGACTTCAAGTGCCGCGGCACTTTGTGGTGCCCAGCACCCAGCAGTGGAACTTGACGGTACAGCGTTCGCTGGGCCGCCAATGGGTGCTGGAAGTCGGCTACGTGGGTACCCACGCCGTGCATCTGCGCGAGACGCGCGACAACCTGCAATCGCAGCGCGCGTCCGCAGCAAACCCGGTGAAAATCAACAGTCCATTTTGCAATCCCAATCCTTGCGTCATCACGACGAACACCGTTAGCAATGCCGTGGCGCGCTCGCGGGCCCAAGGCATCAACGGCTACGCGGGATTCCAGCTTTTCGCCAACGATGCTTATTCGCACTATCATTCGCTGCAGGCATCGCTCACGCGCCGTTGGGGCGCAGGCTACTTCCAGGCTGCGTACACCTTCTCGAAATCCACCGACGCGACATCCACTGGAAACACCGCGTTCAATACCGCCTTCAACGATGAGTCCACGCTGGACGCTTCGCGCGGCCTCTCGGACTTTGACCGGCCACACCGATTTGTCGTGAGCTACCGCTACGACCTGCCGTTTTACCGGAATGAAACGGGAGTGAAGGGCGCTTTGCTGCGCGGCTGGGCTTTGAGCGGGATCACCATCTATCAGTCCGGCACACCGTTCTCCGTGACGGATTCCGCGGCGGGGACGGGCTTCCTTGGCGCGGGCTTTACTCCCGGTACGCTTTCCGGCAGCCTTGCCAGCGGCAGCACACTCGCCAGTACTTTGACTTCGGGGAGCATTCAGAGCCGCGTCGACAACGGCTATCTGAACGTCAACTCCTTCACCGCCGCGCCGTTGCTCTATCCGGCGCAGTGCGACCCGGTCAACAACCCGAACTTCTGTACCACAGATTTTGGCAATCTCGGCCGGAACGTTTTCCGCGGGCCGCACCAGCAGAACTGGGACTTTTCCCTCATCAAGAATTTCAAGCTGACGGAGCGGCAGTCGCTGCGCTTCACGACCGACTTTTTCAATATTTGGAACCACGCGAACTTCAGCAATCCATCGATCAACGACGTGGAGAGCATTCCGCACGATCAGATCACCGGGAAGCCGCTTTCAACCGGGCCGTTTGGTAAAATCACCAGCACCGTGGGCACGCCGCGGCTGATTCAGTTCTCGCTGCGTTACGCCTTCTAGTTCGCAAATTTGGAGCCATCGACGACAGGGACACGATTTATCGTGCCCCTGCTCTCATTGCATTGGGTCGAGGCAGCGCGGACGGGAAGCGCATTCCACCGCTGCTGCGTTTCGCCGCGAAGTGATAAGATTCCCGTCCGGACAAGACCATGACACGAATTGCATCACGCGTTTCTCAACTGAATGGCGAAGGCGCGCTGGCGGTCTATTCGCGCGCCAAAGAACTCGAGCGCCAGGGGCGTTCGATCATTCATCTGGAACTGGGGGAACCGGCACACGCCGTTTGCATGTTGTGGCGGAACAGGTCCTGGTGGCTCCGGGCTGCAAAATGGCGCTGTCGCTGGCGATGATGGCGCTGATTGAGCCCGGCGACGAAGTGCTTTTTCCCGATCCGAGCTTTCCGATTTATCCGTCGTTTACTCGCGGGCTGGGCGCGACGGCGGTTCCTTTTGGACTGGAAGAGAAAAACAAGTTCCAGCCGGACGCGGATGAGATCGCGCGAAAGATCACGCCGCGCACAACCATGCTGATCTTTAACTCGCCGAATAATCCGACGGGAACGGTATTCAGCGATGCGGTTCTGGAGAAACTCGCCGGGCTCGCGACGAAGCACGATCTATGGGTAATTGCGGACGAGATCTACGCGCGCATACTTTTCAGAGGGGAATATAAGTCCATCAGGTCACTTCCCGGCATGGCGGAGCGCACGGTGATCATTGACGGTTTCTCCAAAAGTTTTGCCATGACCGGCTGGCGGCTGGGGTACGCCGTGGCGCCCGTCGAGGTGATCGATGCCATGGACCTGCTGGTGCTGAATACCTTCACTTGTGCGGCGGAGTTCACCCAAGTGGCGGCCATCGAAGCGCTGCGCGATTCCACGAACGCCGTGGAGGCGATGGTGGCGGAGTACCGCAAACGGCGGGATCAGTTTGTCGCCGGGCTCAATCAAATACCCGGATTTCGCTGCCAGGTCCCGGATGGTGCATTTTACGCGTGGGTGAATATCGAAGATACGGGACTCTCCGCGGAAGAAGTACAGAAGCTCTTGTTGGAGGAGGTGGGCGTTGCAGGAATCGCCGGGGCGGCATTTGGTCCGGGCGGCAAGAAATATCTGCGCTTTTCGCTTGTCAGTGCCCGGAAACTGCTCGAGGAAGCTCTGGAACGCATCCAGCGGGTTGCGGTTCACTGGCGCGCAGCGGTTTCGCGCTAGGTCGTTCGTGCTCGATTGTTGTGGAGCAACCAGGGAGCTGATGGGGGACCGGGAAAAATGAAACATTTGATTCACTTTGGCGCTGCTGTGCTGATTACCCTCGCGAGGACTACCACGGCGCACGCGCAGGCGAGACCGCTGCCCGGTGGTGACCTTCAGAAAACGTACGACCGCCTGCTGCAGCAGATCGATCCGATTGCCATCTACGACAACCACTCGCACGCAACATTTCCGGACGACTCCGATATGGACGCTATGGCTTCGCCCCCCGAGGAAAGCACGGTGATGCGCCTCCGCGACACCAATCCGGAATTTGTCGCGGCTGCCAAGGCGCTCTTCGGCTACCCCTATGATGATTTCAAGCCGGAGCACGCGAAGTGGCTCATCGACAAGAAGAAAGCCGCGGAAGCGGCGGGCGGCACGGCGTACTGGGACAGCATCCTCGACAAAATGAATATCGAGACGTGCCTGGCCAATCGCGTGGCGCTGGCCTCGTACCTCGATCCCAAGCGGTTTCATTGGGTGTTTTTCGTTGATTCCTTCCTTTTTCCTTTCGACAACCGCAATCTGATCGCCAAGAACGGGGACATGGGCGTGTACCTTCCGCTGCAGGAAAAAGTGCTTCAGCGTTACATGAAGCAAGAAAGCGTAAATGGCCTGCCCGCCGATCTAGCCGGCTACGAGGCATTCGTTCGCCAAACGCTCGCGGAAAACCAGAAAAAGGGCGGCGTGGCCATGAAATTTGAGGCCGCCTATTTCCGCACCCTCTACTTCCGCGATCCGCCGCGAGAAAAAGCGGAATCGATTTATGCCCAATTCCACTCCGCAGGCGTGCCGTCCGAAGAGGACTATCGTACCTTCCAGGATTACGTTTTTCGCGTGCTGATCGATCAAGCGGGAAAGCTGAAACTCCCCGTACATTTTCACAGCGCCGTCGGCATCGGTGATTACTTCAGCCTGCGGAACGGCAACCCGCTGAATCTGGAAAACGTGCTGCGCGACCCGCGTTACAGCAAAGTGAATTTCGTGCTGATTCACGGCGGCTATCCCTACACGCTGGACATGATCTGGCTGACGGCCGCGAAGAACGTCTACACTGATTCCTCGCTGCTGGGGTATTACGTTTACCCTTCGGAGTTGAAGAACATCCTCAAACAGTGGATTTCGCTGTACCCGGAGAAAATCATGTTCGGGTCGGACGCCTTTCCGTTCAACGATGCCGTCGGCGCGGAAGAGACGTTCTGGCTGGCGGCGCGCTCCGCCCGGACGGCCGTGGCCGCAGCGCTGGCCGAACTAGTCGCTGAAGGCGCCTTCACGGAAGAAAAGGCGCTCGAGCTGGCGCGCCTGTACCTGCACGATAATGCGGCAAAGCTGTATGGAGAAAAGAAATGAGCACCCCGGCAAAATCGAAGCACGTTGCGTGGAAAAACGTGGAGCGGGAGCAATTGAATCCGCACATCGACCGCGAAATGGTGGTCGGCGATAAAATCATGCTGGCGCGCGTGCTGATGAAGAAAGGCGCGCACGTGCCGTTGCATCACCACCACAACGAGCAGGTGACCTACATCCTCGAAGGCGCGCTGAAGTTTGCGATCGATGGCCAGGAGATTGTCGTTCGCGCCGGCGAAGTGCTGTGCATCCCGCCGCACATGCCGCACGAGGCGTGGGCGCTGGAAGATACCGTGGACCTCGATGTCTTCGATCCCCCGCGCGAAGACTGGCTGAACAAGACAGACGACTATCTGAGGCACGGCCGCTAGAGTCCCGCAAACCGCCCGGCCGCTGACCTCCGCCCACTTTCCCGATTGCCCGGCTGCAGACCGGAGATCCACCCCTTTCTTTTTTGTCCCATTTCTGCGAAAGGGCATGGACAAAGGGCGTGGTGTTGTTTACCGTAGTTGCGTGGCTCGATCCGTGAGTGGGGTCAGCCCTCTGAGGGGAGCGTCATGAAGAGGCTATGGGTATCGGCATTGCTACTTGGGAGTGTGGGTGTTGCGCGGGCACAGGTAAACGCGCCAACTTTAGATATCGACCGGGGCAACGTCGCTCAGGACTTCTCGGCGACTTCTGCCGTGAAGGCGACGCTTCTCAGTGACCTTGCTGCCGCCGACACGTTTTCCCCGCCGGCAGCCAAACCGGCGAACACGTTCCGAGCGCCCATTGTTGCCACGGCCCTGGCGCTGCCGCTCGAAAACGCCGAGCCGGCTTCGCCGTCACCGCAGCCGAAGTTCCTCTACGGCGGCCGCGACGACTACCGCTGGCAGCTGGGTATCGCCGCGAGCTGGTTGCGCTTTCAATCTTCGGCCTTCAATGCCAGCGCCGTCGGCGTCAACACCTCCGTGGTTTACTTCACGAACGACTGGTTCGGGATCGAAGGAGACATTACCGCCGTCTTTGCCCCCACGATTTTTGCCAACGAACACGTGAAGATCGGAACCTATGGTGGCGGCCCGAAGATCGCCTGGCGACAGAAACAGTGGGAACCCTGGCTGCACGGAATTTTTGGCGGCGCCCGCGTACAGCCCCAGGTCGCGGGACAAAGCCGCAACTCCTACTCCATCAAGGCCGGCGGTGGAGCGGATTATCGCTGGAACCCGCGCATCTCTTTCCGCTTGGAAGGCGACTACGTGCGCACCGGCTTCTTTAAGCAATCGCAGAACAACTTCCAGCTTGCGGGCGGAATCGTTTTCCACTTCTAGAGCGGGGCCCCGCTGAATGGGCGGGTCCCCGTCGAAGTTTCCTTCAGAATTGCTTCGCATCTCAGGCTGTGCTTGACTACCAAATTTTGCAGGCTTGCTCGCGCACCATCGACTCGCCCTTCTTGCAACCGAAGGCCTTGGCAAACTCCGCCATATTCGAAAGCGGACCGTTGCCGCGGAACCTGGGCAGCGGATGGGGGTTGGTGTTGGCCATCAATCGCGCGTATTCGATCCGCTCGTTGGCGCCCCAGACTTGCGCCCAACCGAGGAAGAAGCGCTGCTCGGGAGTAAAGCCGTCTTTGTCCGGCGGCCGCGGTTTGCCGGCAAGGGACTTTTCATACGCGGCGTAGGCGATCGTCAGACCGCCCAAGTCCGCGATGCTTTCCCCTAAAACCAGCTTGCCATTCTCGTGCAGGTCGCCGTCGACGACGTAGGCGTCGAATTGATCGGAGACGCAGGCGGCGCGCGCCTTGAAATTCTTCAAGTCTTCCGGGCTCCACCAGTCTTTCAAGTTGCCCTGACCGTCGAACTTACTGCCGTGATCGTCAAACCCATGCGTGATTTCATGTCCGATGACCGCTCCCATTCCTCCGTAGTTCACCGCGTCATCGGCCTTCGGATCGTAGAACGGCGGTTGCAGAATGCCTGCGGGAAAGACGATTTCATTCATGCTGCTGTTGTTGTAGGCGTTCACGGTTGGCGGCGTCATGCCCCATTCCGTGCGGTCCACCGGGTTGCCGATCTTGTTCAGCCGGCGCGCGAAATCGAATTCCGCACCGCGCAATTGATTTTCGGCGTAGGACCGGCGGTCGATTTTCAGCGCCGAGTAATCGCGCCACTTTTCCGTGTAGCCGATTTTCACCGCGAAAGCCTCGAGTTTCCTTGTGGCTTGCGTGCGGGTGTCCGATCCCATCCAGGGCAGCGTCTGTAAATCATCGCGCAGCGCGGCAATCAGGTTGTGCACCATCTCGAGAGCGCGGGCCTTGGCCTCCGGCGGAAAATACTTCTGCACATAGACTTGCCCGAGTGCCTCGCCGAGCACGCGGTCGGTGGCCTGCACGCAGCGCTTCCAGCGCGGCTGGATTTCCTTTGCGCCGGTCAGCGTCTTGCCGCGAAAATCAAAATCCTCGGCGACGAATTTTTCGGGGAGCCCGGGCGCCGCCGCATTCACCAGATGCCAGCGCAGGTAGGTCTTCCAGTCGCCGATGGGGGTCGCGGTCAATTGCGCGTCGAGGGCCCTAAAAAAGTCCGGCTGGCCGACGTTGATTTCTTTCAGTTCCGGATGTTCGGCGGCCTTGAAATACGCTTCCCAGGAAAAATTCGGCGTGAGCGCCTTCAGGTCCGCCAGCATCATCTTGTGATACGTTTTGTCCGGATCGCGCAAGTCGGTATTCTTCATCGAAGCGGTTGCCAGAGCTGTTTCGATCTTCAAAATGGTGGCCGCTTCGGCTGCCGACTTGTCCGCGGGATCACCGAGCAATTCGAACATCTTCGCGACATGCTTGGTGTAGGCCTCGCGAAGCTGCTTCGATTTGTCGTCTTCCTTCAGGTAGTATTCGCGCTCCGGCAACCCGAGGCCGCCTTGAAACGCGCCTCCGATCACTCGCGTGCTGTCTTTGGCATCCTGATTCGAACCGAAGCGAAAGAGCGCGCCCACGCCTCTGCTCTGCAGCCGCTCCGCCTCCGCTTGCAGATCCGCCACGCTCTTGATTTCGGCAATCCGCGCCAGTTCCGGTTCGAAGGGTTTTGTTCCGGCCGCGTCGATCGCCGTGGCATCCATGCAGCTCGCATAGAAGTCGCCGATCTTCTGTTCGTTCGATCCAGCTGCGGCCTGGGCATTCGCCGCGTCATCGAGAATCTGCCGCAGGTTCTGCTGGTTCTTGTCCGCCAGTTGGGCGAACGTGCCCCAGCTCGGATATTCCGGCGGAATCGCGTTGGATTTCATCCACCCGCCCATGGCGAACTGGTAGAAATCGTCGCAAGGCTTGCAGGTCTTGTCGAGATTCGCGGTGTCGAAGCCCCAGGAATTTGGCTTATCCGCCGCTGCCGGCGACGCGCGCAGCCCGGCGGCCGCCAGAGCCACCGCCAAGACAGCAACAACCGCAAGGATCGAACCAGCAGAAAAAAATCGTTTTGACATTGTCTGCCCCTGTTTGAATTAAGTGTGAAGCTGCGGCAGTTGCCGCTCGTTCAGGATTCCGGCCGCCATGCGAGCTGCTTGTGAGACGGAGGAAAGGGCAGCCGCGTTACTTCGCCCGGAAATCCTCAGTCTTACGCAGAAACGCCGGTAAGAATCAGTGCAGAACCGTACCGAAGAAGACGTTTCGTCCCCCGCGCAAGTCTCTCCCGTAGGATACAACAATTGTCAGACTGCCGAGGAGCCGCACCTTGCACTGTGCGCCGGCATCCCAGAGCCAGCGCTGTGACCCAAAAAGGCCGGAGGAATCGGCCACCGCGCCATTGTCGAGAAAGGGGCCGAGCTTTACGGTGAAGAAACCGTTTTGGTAGATGTCCTTGTCCATCTCCCAATTTGCGAGAAAAAATCGCCGCCCGAGCGGAGCAGCTCCCTTGCGGCCGTCAAGCGTTCCGGCGTGACCGCGAAGCCAGAGGTCGTTGTCGCGTTCGACGCCCAATTCAAAGAGTTCATCGAGAGTCGCTTTGCCGGCGGTCACGCCTGCGCGAATCTGCGCTTGCATCTCATAGTCGTCGCCTCTTGCGCGTGGAAACCAATGGGCGCGAAGCGATCCGCGGAAGGTGGCGAACGGCCCGAGACCAGCCGCAAACTCGCGGCCTGCCTTTGCCTTGGCCGAGGAATCCGCTATGAAACGGCGCTCCGGCACGCGCACCAGGGTTCGCTCGACGCTCAGCCATCCTGCAACCGACGTGGCGGCGGTGAAGAACGCGCGCTCGGCGGGCGAATTGTGACCGCTGAAATTTCGAAAATTCCGATTGGCGAGCTCCGCGCCGGCGCTCCAGCTCCAGCGGCCATTCACAATGGAATGCGCTTCCAGTCCAGCCGCAGCGCGGCGCATGTTCAAGTTCGTCAGCGGTGTGCCAGCGCCAAAAAAAGTACGCGCCAAGTTCCAATTTTCGTTGCGCGCATCGGCGTAAAGGCGCAAACGCAGGCTGGGATCGCCATAGAGCGGCAGGGAAAGCGATAGAGAGACGCGGCGTTTTTCCGAATCCCATCGCGCAAGCGAGGCCAAATTCACGGCATCGCGGCGGAGATTGTAAAACTCCGGATAGATCGTAGCGTAAGGCAAGCCGCTCAAGAGCGAAACGATGCCTTCCACCTTGGAATCGCCCCAGCCGTTTCTCTCCGCCAGATGTAGTGTCAGGTCGTAATTCCCGGATTCCGCCGGAGTGAGTTCGCTCCGCCGATTCGAAAAAACGCCCAGATTGTCCAGCCGTGATTGTGTCGCGAGCAGCCCATCCATTGTCAGTATTTGCGGAGCATTAAACGCGAGCGCGCGGTTCAGGAGCGATTCCTTCAGCCGTAGCGAAGGCGCGAAGGCGACGCTCCGCAGCCGCGGTTTGTCCTCGGGATTCCAATACTTCAGCGCTGCTTCCAGGTTGTCTTCCAGGAAATAAATCGTGGCGAGAAACTCGCGCGAGTACGCGTCTTGCGTGCTCAGTCGCAGAGCTGCATGCAGATTGTCTTTCGCGGTTCGAAAATCCTTTTGCTTGTACGCGATTCCGGCCAGCTCCACCCGGAACCTCGCATCAGTTGGTGCCTTCCGGACTCCAGCTTCAAACGCGAGTTTTGCCTCGCTCCATCTTTCCAGGCGGGCCAAGGCTAATCCCGCCACGAAGTCGAGATCGGGCGATTGGTCCGGCGGACCTTGCGCGAGGCGCGGGGCTTCATCCCAGCGCCCTGCATCAAAGGCGTTCTGTGCTTCAACAAGGCGGGCCTGATGGGGAGAATGATCCTGTGCGAAGGCTGACGAACCCAGCGTCAATACGGCAAGCAGAACAAATTTCACGCGGCCTTTTCGGGGAGAGCCAGCAGCATCCAATTGTTGTTCGATCGCCATTCCTTTTCGAATTCCGTCTGTTCGATTCGGAGAAGTTTGCCACGCGCGGGGTCGTTGATGAAAACGGCTCCATTTCGCCAATCGATTCCCGTGACCACAACGTAGTGCAACGGCGCCTTGGCGCTCCCAGGCTGGAGGCTTACGATCAGCGGCCGTCCCTGGGTCAAGTGTTCCCGGAGATCTTTCCATTCACCCTGAAGAGGGAAAACGCGAAAGCCCGAACCCTTGAGGTAGCTTTCGATATCGGAAGCATAAATCCCCCGGGCTTTACGAGAATAGAGTAACCTTTGAATTGCCACCGCGTCGGTCCGCCGCGGTTCAACCCGCGAGCCGTGGGCATTCCAATATTGCAGAACCATGGAAATCACAGCGGACCCACAGCCATCCTCACTCTGCTTTACGAACGGTACGTCAAGCCACACTCCAGTATTTTCCTGGGGCGCCGGCTGGATCGCACGCCCCAGGGAGAGAAGCACGAGCAAACCAAGAGTAATCCGGTTCATCCGCGTGAGGTACAACTCCGAATCGGGAGAATTAGCGGAGCACGACCGCCAGGACGATGATACCGAGCGCGACCACGATGATCCACAGCAGATCACGGTCGGATATGCGTCCTGCCGCGAAATCGCTCCGCGCCCGGCGGGACCGCTCCGCAAGCTTGGCAAGATCTTCATCGCTTAATTGGCCGACGGCCTTGTCAACCTTCTGATAGTCGAGGTCGGCGGACTTCAATGCTTTTTGGGCCTGGTCGGAAGAAAGCAGTGTCCGAACGGCTTCTTCATTTGCCTGGCGCGTCCGGGCCGGCAGCGCGGCGTCTTTGTTCAGGTCGCTTAGAGACACGACGTGTTGCTTGTCCTGGGCTCGCGCCGGAGTTCCTGCCAAACCGAGCAGAGTGGCAATCGCCAGCATCGACACACACACCTTGACGCAAAAATGCATTCTTCCTCCTATATTTGGCTGGGGTAAGCCTAGTTTACGAATTGCCTCATGTTGTGGCAAGGAGCTTGTGGGAAATGTTTTGGCAGAACGATCGCTGCAGGATGCGTATCACCTTGGGGGCAGCGGCTTCTCGTACTTAGTGGCGTCCACCGACTGCCACTCTCCCTTGATAATGCCCGCGCGAATCTGCGCAGCGCTTTTCCCCTTGTGGGATTGCTCGTAAGCGTAAAAGTCTTCTCTGATGCAGGTGCCGCATTCGGCGCCATGTTTGCTGGCGAAGCAATCCAGCAGACTGCCGTGCCCCTGGCTGCGGTCGCAATGGCAATAGCAGGGCTGCTGGTACAGCGTCTTCTTGATCTTTGCGGCGATCGCGTACGCATTTTGTACCACGGGATCAGGGAAGAGTTCCGGGTTCATCGTCGCGGGAAGCGCGCCCTGCGGGGGTCGCGCATGGTAGGCGGGCACAGCTTCATCGGCTGCGGACTGCGGCGAATTTGCGCCTTGGAGCAATTTCGAAGCGGCCCGTTGCGGGATCAACACCAGCCCAAGCGCAAAGCCGAAGAGCGCCGCGGCGCTCAAGAATCTCCAGATTCCATTTCCTCGCATACTCGCCCCCGTTCTTAGCTCGACCCCAACTCCGTCGCTGCCTCTCTACTCTAAAGCTGCCAGACGCGAATTTCCACTTCGTTACTCGTGAGACGCATTTAAGATAAACGGTCACGGCAACCGAACTACGGCAATTCGAACCGCTCCGAGTTTGGTTACGTCCACGACTTCGTCGCCTTTCAGCTTGTCGATCTGGCTGTTGGCGATGAAGTAGAAGTCATTTCCATGGATGGCCCCGGTTGTCGGTTGCTAGATGACTGCCGCTTTGACCGTCGTATACGCCGGAGGCGGCATGGAAGCTTTCGCTTCGAGATGCTTTGCACGAAGATGACGCTGCACGCGGCGGCCCCAGCCCCGTACAAACGAAAAGTTCAGCGCGCCGCC
>WNFP01003200.1_pt1 | contig 13095 bp, 14 predicted proteins | sample 5400201 | NCBI WGS metagenome assembly WNFP01 (sample SAMN13153355, study PRJNA577476) | soil metagenome | isolation source: 115 cm saprolite under Madrone tree | place: USA:California | collected 2016-06-14
GGCGTCGGATGCCGCGTACCAACAATGGCAATGCCCGGACGCGGCAGCGCAGCCGCGTTCCCGCGCACATACAGAACCAGCGGCGGGTCGTAGATTTCACTCAGCCTTTGCGGCCACACGGGATCTTCACGGCACAGAATCTGTACACCGGCAGCAATTGCTTTGGCCGACTCATCATGGGCCAGTTCCAGCGACTTACCCAGGGCAATATGCTGGGCCGATTGCGCCTGTAAATTTTCAGCTTCCAGCTCAGTAAGCGAGGCATGAAAAATATCTTGAACGCTGGCGAAGCGCTCCACCAGCTTGCGTCCGCGAGTGGGCCCCAGCCCCGGAGTAAGAGACAGCGCCAGCCAGTAAATAGCGTTGGATGTTACCGTGTTGGCCGTGGCCATGAGTTTTTCTCGCTTCCTCTAAACTGCGCGGACTGTACACGGATTCTAAAAAGCCTGTCAACCCCACTCTGCTGCGCGCCTTGCCAGATTGCGCGTTTTGCCCTTGACTCTCCAGACACCCGGACCGCAGTGATGGTTCGTGCGTTTGCTGCGCATGGGCCGCCGGAGTCACCCATGGCAAGCGGGCAAACGTGCGGCGGGTTTTAGCGGGCAGGGATTTTAAAAACTGCACGTTGTTAGAATAGACAAAGCATGCCGTCTCTCCGCATCTCTGCCATCAGCTTCTTGAATACTGCGCCCCTCATGTGGGATTTTGAAAATGGGGAATCCGCAGCGCGCCTGCGGCAGAGCTTTACGCTCAGCTATACAGTGCCATCGCATTGCGCTGAGCAATTGCAGGCCGGTTCCGCCGATATCGGCATCATCCCCGTCGCGGCTTATACCATGATTCCGGATCTGGTCATTGTTCCCAACGTGGCGATTGCAGCCAGGAATAAGGTGCGGTCAATTCTGCTGGTCAGCAAAGTGCCGCTGGAGAAGATTCGCAGCGTCGCCACGGACGACTCTTCGCGCACCTCCGCCGCGTTGGTGGAAATCTATCTGCGCAAGTTCGTCGGCGCCGATCCTGGATTTATCCGGCAGAAGCCCGCGCTAAAAGAGATGCTGCAATGGCATGATGCGGCTTTGCTGATCGGCGATCCGGCTCTCCAGGCGCGCACTGACGGATATTTTGTTTATGACCTTGCCGAAGAATGGCGGCGCTGGACCGGACGGCCTTTTGTCTTCGCCTTTTGGGCGGTACGCAAAGCCGCGTTGCATGAAGGCGCATCTGATGTGAACATTGCTCAGGTCTTTCAGCAATCGCGCGACCACGGGTTGCAACACATTCCGGAAATCTCCGCCGCCTGGGCGCCCAGGCTCAACTTGTCCGCCAGATTGATCTCCGAATACTTGACCACCAACGTTGATTACTCGCTCGATGCCGAAAATCTTGAAGGGTTGAGGCTCTTTTATCGCTATGGCGTAGAAGTCGACGTATTTACCAGGTTGCCCGAACTGGAGTTCCTGGAGCAGCCTGTGGTCAATTCCGCCATGCGCCCTTAGCCTTCTAGGCTGTTAAACGTCTTCTAACCTGTTAAAACTTTTTTCTTTACAACTCTGAATATGAAATTCCTGCGCCAATCCGCATCCAACCACGGGTGTGCATTGCTTTTTATTTCGCGTTAGGCGCGTGGCTGGAGCGTCTGGGTGGTCTTGGCCTCATCCTGCTGGGCTTTGCCGACAACTCGGTTATTCCGATGCCGGGCAGCATGGACGCGCTAACCGTCATCCTGGCGGCGCACCAGAAGCATTGGTGGCCTTACTACGCGGCCATGGCCACCATTGGGGGAATTGCCGGAGGATATGCCACCTACGCTCTTGGGACCAAAGGCGGTGAAGGAGCTCTGGAAAAGAAACTTCCCAAAAAGAAAGCGGAGAGGATCTATAAAATCTTCAACAAATATGGCTTCTGGAGTCTATTTGTTCCGGCGTTGCTGCCTCCGCCGATGCCGTTTTCGCCTTTTCTGCTGGTTGCCGGCGTGCTGAAGTACTCAAAAAGAAACTTCCTGATCGCCGTGGGCGCGGCTCGCGCGGTTCGCTATTTCCTGCTGGCCTGGCTGGGATCGATGTACAGCTCGCAAATCTTTGGGTTCTTTCACCAGTATTATCTGCCGATCCTGTGGTCGGCAGTGACGCTGGCAGTGATCTGCGGCATCGCAGCCCTATATTGGACATGGAAGCGCAAACGCGAAGGTAAACCAGTAGTTCCGGATTCCCATGAACCTCACACCAAGGTCGCATAAAAAAGTACGAAGAGCTCTTACCGCAGATAAACACTGATGACACAGATCTGCGGACAAGAAGCGTCATGCGGGTATACCCTAAGAAAACTTTGTGGAGCACAACCGCCCCGGCTGTGTAAGAGTCCACCGCAGAGGACCGCGAAGAACGCAAGCCTCGTTTGTGATCAGCCGCTATTCCCAATCAGGCCAATTCCGGTAAAATAAGATGTTCATGTCACTTACCAAACAACAAGCCCTTGACCTGTTTCGCTCGGATGATCTGATCGGCCTGGGCATGGAAGCTGATGCACTGCGGCGCAAGCTCCATCCTGAAGGCGTGGCCACTTACATCATTGATCGCAACATTAATTACACGAACTTCTGCACGGAGTACTGCACCTTCTGCGCTTTTTATGCGCCCATCAAGGGGCCGGGCCGGGCCAAGGGCTACGTGCTGGATTTTGAGACCATCTACGCGAAGATCCGCGAGACCGTGGAGCTGGGCGGCACGGGTGTTCTCATGCAGGGCGGTCTTCATCCCGACCTGAAGATTGAGTGGTATGAGGACATGTTGCGCGGCATCAGGCAGCGTTTTCCGCAGGTCCATCTGCACTGCTTCTCCGCGTCCGAGATTATTCATTTTGCTGACGTGAGCGGCCTTTCGATTGAAGAAACCATCCGGCGACTGCGCGAGGCCGGCCTGGATTCGATCCCCGGCGGCGGTGCTGAAATTTTGGACGACGAAGTACGCTTCAAGATCGCCCGTCTCAAGTGCCTTACAGAAGACTGGCTCAACGTTCATCGCACAGCGCACAAGCTTGGCATGCGCACCACCGCCACCATGATGTTCGGCGTAGGCGAGTCAGTAGAGCACCGCATCAACCACTTCCAGCGCATCTTTGACCTGCAGGAAGAAACCGGCGGGTTCACGGCGTTTATCCCATGGAGTTTTCAGCCCGGAAATACCGCGCTGGGCGGACGCCACTGGGAAGAAGCAACAGCGGTGGAATACCTGAAAGTGCTGGCCATCGCGCGGCTCTATCTCTCAAACTTTGAGAATGTGCAGTCCAGTTGGGTAACACAAGGATTGAAAGTCTGCCAGCTCGGCTTGCGCTTCGGCGGTAATGACGTGGGCTCGGTCATGCTCGAAGAAAATGTGGTGCGCTCGGCCGGAGTTGCCAATTGCACAACAGAAGAAGAGCTGCGCCGCATGATCCGCGACGCCGGATTCCGGCCCGCCCGGCGCGACACGCTGTACCGGCAGCTGTTCCTGAACTGACTCCCTGATACATTCACCAGGATCGAGAGAAACAGACGCAATTGACCAGATGTTTTATTGATCAAAGCATCAGCGGAAAATTCTGCGGCAAAGCTCACGCAATGCCTGCCCCAGGGATATTCGTAATGTACGTTCGCAACCCCCATTTTATGGGAGAAAACCCGGAATTAGCTCGTCTTTTTTGTAATTGCAGTATCCCGATGATGCGAGTGCGTTTATGAAATTTTATTCACTCTTTATTCGCCTGCCATGATTTAGAATTTTAACTTCCGAGTTTTGAGTTCTTTGGAGTTTGCGCTTGAACGTGTGTGCCAGTTTCGCGCTGTTTGTTGTTGCCAATTCGCAGAGAGGGCTGGTCCATTACTTCAGAAGCCAGTTTCTGGATAAGACCTTCAAAGGCCTTTACACGCCCAACGGCTTTGACCTTGCGCTGCTCATCCCGTATTTCGTGGTGATGGTCATTCTGGCCGGTTACGGCGTGCACCGGTACGTGCTGGTTTATATGTACTACCGGAACCGCAGGAACCGCACCTCTGAGCCGCCGTCAATGTTTACCGAACTGCCGCGCGTCACCATCCAGCTTCCCATTTACAACGAGCAGTACGTGATCGATCGCCTGTTGGAATCCATTTGCAAGCTGGACTATCCGAAAGACAAGCTCGATATCCAGGTGCTGGATGACTCCACGGATGAAACCGTTACGGTTGCGCGCGGCGCGGTGGAGCGCTATGCCGCGCTCGGACATCCCATCACGTATATCCACCGCACAAACCGTGAAGGGTTTAAGGCCGGCGCGCTCCAGAATGGGCTGCTCACAGCCAAAGGCGACCTGATCGCCATTTTTGACGCTGACTTTGTTCCACCGGAAGACTGGCTGATGCGCGTGGTGCATCACTTCAGCGATCCCAAGACCGGCATGGTTCAGACGCGCTGGACGCATCTGAACCGCAATTATTCCTTCCTGACGGAAGTTGAAGCAATTCTGCTGGACGGCCACTTCGTGCTCGAGCACGGTGGGCGCTCCCGCAGCCAGGTTTTCTTCAACTTCAACGGTACAGCCGGCATGTGGCGCCGGCAGGCCATTGCTGACGCCGGCGGATGGGAGCATGACACTCTTACCGAAGACACGGATCTCTCTTACCGCGCCCAGCTTGCAGGATGGAAGTTCAAATACCTTCAGGACGTGGAATGCCCGGCCGAGTTGCCTATTGAAATGACGGCGTTCAAGACGCAGCAGGCGCGCTGGGCCAAGGGCCTGGTCCAGACCGGAAAAAAAATTCTGCCCAAAGTTTTCCGGAGCCAGGCTCCCTTCCGCGTCAAGGTGGAAGCTTTTTATCACCTCAGCGCGAACCTGAGCTATCCGCTGATGATCGTGCTTTCTACGCTGCTTATGCCGGCCATGATTATTCGTTCGTTCGGCGGCTGGTTTCAGATGCTGGTCATCGATTTACCGCTTTTTCTGGCATCCACTTTCTCTATCTCCAGCTTTTATCTGGTATCGCAGAAAGAGCTGTTTCCACGGCGCTGGCCGCGGACCTTCCTGTTTCTGCCGTTTCTCATGGCGCTGGGCATAGGCCTCACGCTGACCAACACGCGCGCGGTGATTGAAGCGCTGCTCGGGATCCAGTCCGCGTTTAAACGCACGCCCAAATATCGCGTGCAGTCCAAAGCCGATAAAGCCCTGGGACAAAAGTACCGCCGGCGTCTTGGTCTGGTGCCATGGCTTGAACTGCTGGTGGGAACATACTTTATCGGCATGTGCGCCTATGCCTTCACCAGCGGCAATTACTGGACCATTCCGTTTCTGCTGCTTTTTGTTCTGGGATACTGGTATACCGGCTTGATGTCTCTGCTTCAGGGCAGGTTTGAGCGCCGCACGGAGCCGCGCGAGGTCCACACTAAGCCATTCCCCGTGGGCGTCTAAGGGGTTTTTCCGCCATCAGACAGCAGCGGCTCTGGTATCCTAGCCGCAACGCTGATGAAGGTACTCCTTGTATTAACGGCCCTTTCGCTGATCGCCATTTTGGCCGCAGTGGGAGCTCTGTTGTGGCGTCTCCGCTGGCATTTGCGCCGTCCAGATGCCGTTCCGCCCCGCCCGGCACTGGAAGCTCAGGCCGTGACAGAGCGGGAGCCAGTGGAAAAAGTTTAGCGCAAATATTTTTTGGCCGGAGAATCTTTCCGGCTGTCCGCAACGATCTCAGGAAATACGTTAGGATTTATTTATGTCTTCTTCGTCTGTATCCGCTGCTGTCCGCGAAATATCGATTGCTCATAGTCCCGATTCCGATGACGCGTTCATGTTCTATGGCCTGGCCACGAACAAGGTGCGCGTTCCAGGATTAAAGTTCACGCACACTCTCACGGACATTGAAACGCTCAACCGCAAAGCCATGGAAGGCTTTTATGATGTGAGCGCCATTTCCTTCCATGCCTATCCTTACGTGCAGGAGAAATATACGCTCATGCCGTGCGGCGGCAGCGTAGGCGAGCAGTACGGCCCCATGGTGGTGGCGCCGCGCATGTTCGGGCTGGATGATTTGAAGCGCATGAAGGTCGCCGTGCCTGGCACCATGACCACGGCTTATCTGGCGCTCAAACTTTTTGCACCCAAGATTGAAACTGCCGTCGTTCCCTTTGACCAGATCATTCCAGAAGTGCTGGCGGGCAAGTATGAAGCGGGCTTAATCATCCATGAAGGCCAGCTCACTTATGAGCGCTCCGGGCTGAATCGAATTCTGGACCTGGGCAAGTGGTGGCATGAGCTTACCGGGTTGCCGCTGCCTCTGGGCGGGAACGCGATTCGCCGTGAACTGGGGCCGGAACTGATTGCCCAGGTGACCACTGCCCTGCGCGATAGCATCCAGTATGCCTTGGACCATCGTGAGTCTGCTCTGGCCTACGCCATGCAGTTCGCGCGCGATCTTGATACGCCGATGGCGGACCGCTTTGTCGGCATGTATGTTAATGACCGTACGCTGGACTACGGTGCGGACGGCAGGGCGGCCATTTCGCGGCTGCTTGACATGGGATATCGGGCAGGCATCATCCCCCATCAGCCGCATGTGGACTTTGTCTAGCGCACAACACAATGCAGGAGACGCAGGTTTTAAGCCTGCGTCTCTTTGTTTAGTTGTCTAGGTTTAGGGATGTCTAGTATTTACGGAAGCCACCGCCGCTTCCACCACGGCCCCCACCGCCGCCGGCCCGATTCCCGCCCCGGCCGCCTCCACCGCCACCACTGCGGCCAAAACCGCCGCCTCCGCCACGGCTAAAACCACCGCCGCCTCCGCCGGTCTTGGGACGGGCTTCATTCACGTTAAGTGCGCGCGATCCCAGTTGATAGCCGTTCATGGCACTGATGGCCTTTTCAGCTTCCTCATCGTTTGTCATTTCCACAAAACCAAAGCCGCGCGGCTGCCCGGTATCGCGATCCTTTAAGATTGTGACGTTATCGACCTGCCCGTAACCTGCAAAAGCCTGCCGAAGTTCATCTTCACTAACGTTGAAATCGAGATTACCTACATAGATATTCTTCATGCGATCCTTCTTTACTGAAATACAGGCGCTCGAGCTACGGGCCATCTTAGGTTGGTTGAGTGGACTGAAACATTCAAACTTACCTGCGATTTGCGCCTGTTGGGACGCATTAAGCCTACGCCTGGAGGTGAGAAGATGCAAACCTTACCCAGGTTGTTTTATTTTCGCCTTCCCATTACGGGAGACTTTGGTGGTTTCAGTGCCGCCGGAGGGCTATAATTTCCCCGGAGGGACAGATGTATGTTGCCACTTGCCGTATTTCTGCTGATCTCCGGTCCGCCCCAGGCCGTTGCCGCGCCCCTGATAAACCCCGGTACGAACTATGCCGTACCCCAGTTGAATCAGCTCCAACAGAATGTTATTCCTCGATTGGATGGCTATTGGCTGGCACCCACGTGTTATACCGTACGCAGCTATCGTTTTCGCCGCAAGGATGGTCAAGCTCCGGTGCTGGCCGGTGTCACCACCTGCACGCCTGCCAACACACTGCGGCAAAAACAGGTTTCGCCTGGGCCAGTCAAATTGGAGCCGCTCAACTTTGGGTCCGATGGAAAATAGCTCGCTGGTCCTGATTTCGCAATGTTAGTTCGTTGGAACTAAGTCACTCCTGGCTGGGTGTTCGCTCCATCTGTACGTACATTTGGTCTTCGCCGGTTCGCGTGAAGCCCAGGCGCTGATAAAGCCGCAACGCTGGATTGGTCTTCAAGACCTGCAAGCGCAGCACGGCTCCGGATTGACGACACTCTTCAATCAACGCTCGGACCAGTTTGCTTCCAATGCCTTGGCCGCGATATTCGGCCAGGAGCGAGATATCGACCAGAACAACAGGGTTTGCCTGACGCAACACCATCATCCTGCCAATGGCCTGCCCTTCGATTTCAACAATGTGGTGTTCGGCCCGGGCATACATGGTTTCATACCATCGTTGTTGGGCGCCGAACTGCATGCGTAGAAAGGCCTCCTGTTGCGCTGCAGGCCACCCGAACGGCTCAATCTCACGGATGCGCGTGCTGGCATATAACCTGAACAGAAATTCCTGATCTCCGGCATTAAAGGGACGCAATGAAGCTGGCATAGTCTGCTGCATAAAATTCTAGCCCACTTCGCCATGCCAGGCGCCAAAAGCGTGTAAGGGCCTAATTCACGCTCTTATCTTGACCAGCCTTACGCCTTTTCACACTCTCTTAACATCTTCTGTGTAGTCTCAATGCGCTATGGGCGCAATCAATAGAACCTCGCTGAGTTTGGTAGAAGCCAAGACAGACAAACTTCCTGCCGAAGGCAGCACGAACGACAAACCAAAAATATTTGTCGTGGAAGACGATGCCGATATCGCGCGCTTGGTGCGCCACCATCTTGAGGCCGCCGGATATCGCGTGCGCAGCTATGCCAGTACCAACATGGTCATGGCGGACGCTCTCAATGAACGGCCCGCATTGCTGCTGCTGGATATTATGGTTCCCGGTGGAGACGGCTTTGAACTCTGCCGCCAGATACGCCAATCCGGGCAAGCCCTCTCCGGGACGCCTATTGTGTTCCTGACCGCGCGCACAGGCGAGTCTGATCGCATTCGCGGTCTGGAGACTGGTGCGGACGACTACATCACCAAGCCATTCAGTCCGCGCGAGCTGATTGCCCGCGTCAAGGCGGTCTTGCGGCGTTGTGAGACGCCTTTGTCGCCTGCCGTGATTCGCGCTGGTGATCTGGAAATTGATGCCCTGGCCATGACCCTGACCGTGCGCGGCGCTGCCATAACAGTCACCGCTACGGAGTTTCGCCTGCTGCACTACCTGGCCCAGCACACTGGACGCGTTTTTACGCGGGACCAGATACTGGACGCTGTCTGGAGGGAAACAACGTTTGTCAGTCCGCGCTCCGTGGATGTCTACGTGCGCAAGCTGCGCGCCAAGATTGAAGCTGATCCGGAGCACCCCAAATTGCTCAAAACGGTGCGGGGCGCCGGATATCGTTTTGAAATGCCAAAAAAATGAACCTCTCCATCCGAAAGTTCATCTAGGTATATGTACTCCCGGCTTCCCGCTTCTCTGGATTTCACCCGTGATATTCATTTCTCGTTAACCAGTGAATGCTAGTTTCGTCTAAGCATTAGGGAAGCAAGACCAACAAGGGTGTTTCATGATGACCATTGCAGCTATATCCGCGCAGACCTCTCAGACCTCGGCACGTGACATCAACAACCTGCTGGTAAAAATGGGCCTCAAGGTGGATGAAGCCGTTAACCAGGCAGTCGTTGCACTTCTCGGGTCCGGTAATCATTTCGTCGGCGGCCTCATGGAAAACGCGGTCGCCATACAGGAAATGGAAACCGCCGTGGACCGGGCGATCTTTTCCGCGGTCGACTGTGGGGCGCTGCCTTCTTCCCACATCCGCAGCCTCACCACGCTGGTAAACATTAACAAGGACCTGGCGCGCCTGGGCAAGCTGGCTGCCAGCCTGGGCCGCAAGGTGAGTATGGTGGGCGAACACCGCGTGCAGGAGGATTTCTCTCGGCTGCAGCCGCTGGCCATTGCCGTTTACCATCTATGCCACCAGACTCTGCGTTCGCTTGCGCGGCGTGACCTGCTGCTGGCACGCAATGCGGCCAGCACTCAGGCTTCAGTGGATGCCTATCGCAACTATGCTTTTCGCGGCCTGCATCCGGCAAATGTCACAAATCCGTCCCCTGAGCAGGATGTTCATCTGATTTTCGCTTCGCGCTGTCTGGAACAGATTGCCGACCACGCCAGCGATCTGGCAGAGAACCTGGTCAGCTTTCTCTCTGAGCAGGCGGAGCCAGGGTGCTCACAACCGGAGGCCTATTCCCGACGTTTTGCAGTGGTTTAACCGCAATTTAACACTGCCGTAACATTTGCCGGTTATATCTCGATAACAGAATAGAGTGTAAGGTGCCGCAGGATTGCGGCAACGAGGCCAGCAGTATGAATTCACCGGCAGTACTTCCCCCACAGCTACCATCAGAGCAGGCCCATCTTGTTGCATTGACGATGCGCGCCTGCGCAGTAGCCAAGGAGTCAGTGACGCATGTCATTGATTCGCTCATCAACGGCTCCCAAATGGCGTTGCTGGCGGTCCGCAAATGCGAAGAACAACTTGACTCAATGGACCGTGAAATGGATGAAAGCCTTTCCACCACCATCACGCACGTTACCCCGGCGGAGGCGCGTGAGCTGCTGGCTTGCATGAAGCTGATGCTGGACCTGGAACGCATTGGCGACCTGGTGGTCAGCTGTGCGGAGCGCTCCGCCATTGTGCGCAATCGTATTGACATGGATGACGTTGAGCAACTCACCAAGATGGGATGCCTGCTGGAAAATATGCTTCAAACCATGGCCCAGGCTTTCGAAAAACGGGACATCGAGCAGGCCCTGCGCGTTCTGCGGTCTGATTCTGAGGTCGACCGCCTGCGAAATCTGATTGTGGTGCGCCATACGGAAAACATCGAGGGATTGAAAGGCCCGGAGAGCCTGCACGTGCTCTCCATGGCCAACGCGCTTGAACGCGCTGGCGACCACATTAAAAACATGGCGGAGGAACTCTGCCACCTGGCCACCGGCCACACCATGCGCCATCTGATCCGCAGCAAGGATAAGCCCATAGAACAGCTCTTCCTGGACTGGCTGGCCAGGCAAAGCTCTTCTCAGGCTGGCTGAACCACGGGCGGCCAGGGCAGGCTTGCGTACCGAACTGCCGCACAGGAGTCCCCTTTAACGCTTTTCCAGTCCCTCCCGTTCAGATCACGCGGTTTATAACGTAGCGCCCAGAACTGCGGACCAGGCAGCTCTGGCCAGCAGGAGTTTCCATCTTCCTTTACTTGGCATCCAACTTAATTGGTTAAGTAAGTCCTTACGGGCGTCTCCGCTGACGTCCGTGGCCGAAGGAGGCCAGTTTATGCGGTTGGTAGAGAATCTCCGGGACGTTGAGAAAAAAAGCGTCAACTCCATTCGTCAGGGCGTGGAACGCGTGCGCGAGGAGTGGGCTGATGTTGAACGCCGTTTGCGTCAACGCATGCGCATTTATCCCCACAAGCAACAGGAAACCCAGGTCTTGTCGCATGCCAGTCAGGGCATAGCCGAAGAGGATATGCTTATGTCTCCGCGTCAGGCTCTTATCTCCCGTCGGCCGAAACCGATTGTCTCAGCCCACGGGCGCGATCTGACGGGAGACTAAAGCACAAAGCCAGATTGCTATAGCAACGCAGGCGTGCTCCGTCTGCTATTTGCGCTTGTCTCGCGCTGGGATGTTAATGGCTGGCTTGCGCAAAGGGACGATTGCGCCCTGCCGCGGGTCGGCCTGTGCGTGGCTGGCGCGGTAGGCTACTTCTTCCTGCACAAAACGGACAAAGTCCTGCATGTGCCGGTTCATGTCTTCCATCCGTTCCCGCATCTGCAGAATGATGGCAATGCCCGCGATGTTTACGCCAAGGTCCCGCGCCAGGTTCAGGATGAACTCCAGTCGCTGCAAATCTTCTTCAGTATAAAGGCGCGTGTTGCCATCCGTGCGCGAGGGCTTGAGCAGGCCTTCGCGCTCGTATAGGCGCAGCGTCTGCGGATGAATGCCGTACATCTCCGCGACCGAGGAGATCATGTAAGCGCCTTTGGATTTGCGTTTAGCGGTCATGGTTTAAGCTTTCTGCCTGGCATAAATGCAATGGTCGTAGCCGCGCCAAAAAACAACCTTCTCCGGCGTCAATCCGTTCTTTTCCGCAACCCGGCATGATTGCTTATTCTCCGGTCTGATCATGGAAATCACGCGCATCGCGCCAAGCACGGTAAATGCATACTTTATGCATGCTTGCGCGGCTTCTGTTGCGTAGCCGTTGCCCCACAAATCGCGCCGCACATGGTAGCCGATTTCAATCTCCCGCTTGCCTTCCACTTCCTGCAAAATGCAACCGCAGTCACCAATCAGTGCGCCGGAGCTCTTCAGCTCCATCGCCCACAACCCGTGCCCATCATGCCGGTAGCGATCGATATTCCTCTTGATCCATCTCTCAACGCCGGTGCGGTCTAACGCTGCCGGATAGTATTTCATGGCCACCGGATCACCAAGAACGGCCTCTAGAACGTCCGTGTCCTGCACACGGAATTCGTGCAGCCGCAGGCGGTCTATTTCAAGGATCACACCTTGCTCCACAACTCCGCCCTGGGATCTTCCGGGTTCAGCTTGTGCAACTCCTGCCACAACTCGCGCGCCTTCAGGTCGCGGGCTTCCGGAACCACCAGCTTGACTTCAACAATCTCATCGCCGCGTGCGCTCTCGTGTTTGGCGGAGGGCACGCCTTTCTCGCGCAGCCGCAGCTTCTGGCCGCTCTGCGTTCCCGGCGGAATCTTCAGTTGCGAACGGCCATCAATGGTCGGCACTTCAATCTTCGCGCCCAGAGCCGCCTCCCATGCCGCCACCGGCACGCTCACGTAAATATCGTCGCCCTCACGGCGGAAAATGGGGTGCTCGCCCACGCGAATCGTAATGTAGAGATCGCCCGGCGCGGCGCCGTGCGAGCCTGCGTTGCCTTTGCCGGCAATGCGTATACGCTGGCCGTCGCGTGTGCCGGCCTTTACCCTTACCTCCAGCGGCTCCGTGCGCTCCACCAGGCCTTCACCGTGGCATACGGGACAGGGAGGCTGCACCTTGCCCGTACCGTGGCAACGCGGGCATGTTGTGTTGAACCGCATGCCGCCGCCGGATTGCGTGATCTGTCCGCTGCCGTGGCATTGCGGACACGTTGCCGGAGCGCCCACCACGCCGCTGCCACGGCAATTGCCGCAGGTATCCAGCCGCGAGATATTTAAGCGCATGACCGCCCCGCGTATGGCATCCCAGAACCCGACGTTGACCTGATACTCCAGGTCCGAACTGCGCTCCGGCTCCGTTGCCACGCCAGCGCCTGCACCGCCGCCGAACATGCTGGATAAAATGTCGCGGAAGCCCCCAGCACCCTGGCGACCGCCCGCACCGCCCAGATCGGAAAAATCAAAGCCGCTGAAGTCGAAGCCCTGGCCTCCAGAGCTACGCCCGCCTCTGCCCCCAGGTGGCGTGGCTCCGA
>WNFP01003204.1_pt1 | contig 13082 bp, 11 predicted proteins | sample 5400201 | NCBI WGS metagenome assembly WNFP01 (sample SAMN13153355, study PRJNA577476) | soil metagenome | isolation source: 115 cm saprolite under Madrone tree | place: USA:California | collected 2016-06-14
CTCCTGCTCCTGGACCATCCAGTCCATGGTGGCGGTGCCCTCGTGCACCTCGCCGATCTTGTAGGACCGGCCGGTGTAATAGAGCACCCGCTCCGTGGTGGTGGTCTTGCCGGCATCGATGTGGGCCATGATGCCGATGTTCCGGGTTTTCTCGAGCGGGTACTGCGCTTCCACGACGCTGCCTTCCCCTCTGCTCGGCGCTACTCAAGAGAAGAGGGGGGTCGAGGCTCCGGCCCCCCTCTTCGACTCTCGGTCGCTACCAGCGGTAGTGCGCGAACGCCTTGTTGGCCTCCGCCATCTTGTGAGTGTCTTCTCGCTTTTTCACGGCCGTTCCGCGATTGTTGGCGGCGTCCAGCAGCTCGCCCGCGAGTCGCTCCGACATGCTCTTCTCCGCGCGGCGCCGCGCGGCCCCGATCAGCCAGCGCATGCTGAGCGCCGTCCGCCGGTCGGGTCGCACCTCTACCGGCACCTGGTAGGTCGAGCCGCCGACGCGCCGCGACTTGACCTCCACTGCCGGCTTGCAGTTGTCCACGGCGGCCTTGAAGAGCTTGAGCGCGTCCTGCTTCGCCCTGTCCTCCATGGCGCCCATGGCCTCGTACATGATCTTCTCGGCCGTGCTCTTCTTGCCGCCGTACATCATCATGTTGACGAACTTCGCCACGATCCGGCTCCCGTACTTGGGATCAGGCAAAATCTCCCGCCGCGCCGCGCCCGCCCGACGCATCTAGGCCGCGCTCCCGCCCTTGGGCTGCTTGGCGCCGTACTTGGAGCGGCTCTGCTTCCGACCGGCGACGCCGGCCGTGTCGAGCGACCCGCGGATGATGTGATAGCGGATGCCCGGCAGGTCCTTCACGCGGCCGCCGCGGATCAGCACGATCGAATGCTCCTGCAGGTTGTGACCGACGCCCGGGATATACGACGTGACCTCGAGACCGTTGGTCAGCCGCACGCGGGCCACCTTCCGCAGGGCGGAATTCGGCTTTTTGGGCGTGGTGGTGTACACGCGAATGCACACCCCGCGCTTCTGCGGGCAGGCCCCCATGGCGGGCGTCTTGGACTTCTTCCGCACCGCTTCACGGCCCTGCCTCACCAGCTGATTGATTGTCGGCATATTTTGATTCAGCCCTCGCCTCATCGCCTCCCGCTGCCTTGCGGCAGCGCCGAGACGCCTCAGCTCGAAGTTCCCCCTGTGGCTCTGATCGGCCCCTCCGGAGGCCTCGCCTCCGGTGAACAGGGCCAAAACTCTAACTTTTTACCTGAATTAGGGGCTTTTGTCAAGTCGTTGACACCCCCTGCTAGCCCGCCTGGGCGATCTCCTCTCCCCCGTCGCCCTCGGCGACGTCGGTGATCGCGTCGAGGGGGCTTTCCTCGACTACCACAGCGGTCTCTTCGCCGCCCTGGCTCAGCACCTCGGCCCGCGTATAGTGCCCTAGCCCTGTGCCCGCGGGGATCAGCCGGCCCACGATCACGTTCTCCTTGAGGCCGCGCAGGTCGTCCTGCTTGCCGCTGATGGCGGCCTCCGTCAGCACCCGGGTGGTCTCCTGGAACGACGCGGCCGAGATGAAGCTGTCCGTCGACAGCGACGCCTTGGTGATCCCGAGCAGCACGGGCTTGGCCGTCGCCGGCGGCTTGCCGGCCGCGTTGGCCTTGTCGTTTTCGTCCTGGAAGACGAACTTGTCCACGAGCTCGCCGACCACGAAGTCGGTACCGCCGACCTCTTCGATGCGCACGCGGCGGAGCATCTGCCGCACGATGATCTCGATGTGCTTGTCGTTGATGGTCACGCCCTGCAGCCGGTAGACTTCCTGCACTTCGTTCACGAGGTAGCGCTGCAGCTCGCGGTCGCCCAGGACGGCCAGGTAGTCGTGCGGGTTCGGGGAGCCGTCCATCAGCGCCTCGCCCGCCTTGACCCGGTCGCCCTCGTGGACCGAGATGTGCTTGCCTCGCGGAATCAGGTATTCCTTGGTCTCGGCGTCATCGGCGCGGATCACGATCTTGCGCATGCCCTTGACGAAGCCGGCGAATTCCACCGCGCCGTCGATCTCGGTGATGACCGCCTGCTCCTTGGGCTTGCGCGCCTCGAAGAGCTCGGCCACCCGCGGCAAACCTCCGGTGATGTCCTTGGTCTTCGTCGTCTCACGCGGGATCTTCGCGATGATATCGCCCTGGTGCACCTCGGCGCCGTCGGCCACGAGCAGGTGGGCGCCCACCGGCAGCATGTAGCGCCCGCGCGTCTCACCCGCGCCGACCTCGCCCTCGGGGCTGTCCACCCCGGCGACCTTGATCGACACCCGCGGCTGGAGCTTGCCCTCCTGGTCCTCGATGATCACGCGCCGCGACAGGCCGGTGACCTCGTCGAATTCCTCGCGAATCGTGACACCGTCCACGATGTCGCGGAACATCACGGTGCCGCTGACCTCGGTCATGATGGGCGTCGTGAACGGGTCCCACTCGACGAGAAGCTTGCCGAGCGCCACCTTGCCGTCGTCCTTGACCTTGATCCGGGCGCCCGGCACGACCGGGTACCGCTCCTTCTCGCGGCCGCGCTCGTCCACCACGACGATTTCGCCGTTGCGGTTGAGCACGACGATGTCGCCCTCGCGGTTCACGACCGAGCGGATGTTGTGGTACTTCACGATGCCCGCGTGCTTGGCGTCGTGCTTGGAGGCCTCGACGACGCGGCTCGCGGTGCCGCCGATGTGGAAGGTCCGCATGGTGAGCTGGGTGCCCGGCTCGCCGATGGACTGCGCGGCGATGATGCCCACGGCCTCGCCGAACTCGGCCAGGCGGCCCGTGCCCAGGTTGCGCCCGTAGCACATGACGCAGATGCCGCGCTTCGACTCGCAGGTGAGCGCCGAGCGGATGCGCACGCGCTCGAGACCCGAGTCCTCGATCTTCTCGGCCAGCTCCTCGGCGATCTCTGTCCCGGCCTGGACGATGATCTCGCCCGTGAACGGGTCGCGGATGTCTTCGGCGGCCACGCGCCCCAGCACGCGGTCACGCAGGGACTGGATGATGTCGCCGCCCTCGACGAGCGGCGCCGCGTCGATGTACTTGACCGTGCCGCAGTCGTACTCGGAAACGATGACGTCCTGGGAGACGTCCACCAGCCGCCGCGTCAGATAGCCTGAGTCGGCCGTCTTGAGCGCGGTGTCGGCCAGGCCCTTGCGGGCGCCGTGGGTCGAGGTGAAGTACTCGAGCACCGTGAGTCCTTCGCGGAAGTTCGAGGTGATCGGCGTCTCGATGATCTCGCCCGAGGGCTTGGCCATGAGGCCGCGCATGCCCGCGAGCTGCCGGATCTGCTGCTTCGAGCCGCGGGCGCCCGAATCGGCCATCATGTAGATGGGGTTGAACTCGCCGCCCTGCTCGCCGCGCTCGAGCTCGGAGAACATGGCGTCGGCGATCTGCTCCGTCGTGTGCGCCCAGATGTCGACGACCTTGTTGTAGCGCTCGCCGTTCGTGATGACGCCGTCCTGGTACTGCTGCTCGACCTCGTTCACCTGCTTGCGGGCGCGCTCGATCAGGTCGCCCTTCGCGGCGGGAATGTGCATGTCCTGGATGCCGATTGAGAGGCCCGACAGCGTCGCGTAGCGGAAGCCGATATCCTTCAAGTCGTCCAGGAAGGCCACCGTCGCCTCCTGTCCGAGCCGGTTGTAGCAGTCGGCGATGATCGCTCCGATCTCCTTCTTCTTGAGCTCCTTGTTCACGAAGCGGAGCGACTCGGGCACCACGTCGTTGAGCAGCGTGCGGCCAACCGTCGTCTCGATTACCTCGCTGTTGTACCGCAGGCGAATCCGCGCCTGCAGGTCGACGTCTTCGTTGTCGTAGGCGATGCGCACCTCTTCCGGATCGGCGAAGAGCCGATTCTCACCCTTGGCGCCCGCGCGCTCTTTGGAGAGATAGTAGATACCGAACACCATATCCTGGGTCGGGATGGCCACCGGCGCCCCGTTGGAGGGCGACAGGATGTTGTTGGCCGAGAGCATGAGCACCTGCGCCTCCATCTGCGCTTCCATGGAGAGCGGCACGTGCACGGCCATCTGGTCGCCGTCGAAGTCGGCGTTGAACGCCGTGCAGACGAGTGGATGGATCTCGATGGCCTTGCCCTCGACCAGGATGGGCTCGAAGGCCTGGATGCCGAGGCGGTGGAGCGTCGGCGCGCGGTTCAACAGCACCGGATGCTCGGTGATGACTTCCTCGAGGATGTCCCACACCTCCGGCCGCTCCTTCTCGACGAACTTCTTGGCGGCCTTGATGGACGAGGCGATGCCGCGCTCCTCGAGCTTGCGGAGGATGAAGGGCTTGAAGAGCTCGAGGGCCATCTTCTTCGGCAGGCCGCACTGGTGGAGCTTGAGGTACGGGCCGACGACGATGACCGAGCGGCCGGAGTAGTCCACGCGCTTGCCGAGCAGGTTCTGCCGGAACCGACCCTGCTTGCCCTTGAGCGTGTCGGACAGCGACTTGAGCGGCCGGTTGTTGGGTCCCGTGATCACGCGGCCGCGGCGCCCGTTGTCGAACAGCGCGTCGACGGCCTCCTGCAGCATCCGCTTCTCGTTGCGGATGATGATCTCGGGCGCGCGCAGCTCCATCAGCCGCTTCAGCCGGTTGTTCCTGTTGATGACGCGCCGATAGAGGTCGTTCAGGTCAGAGGTCGCGAAGCGGCCGCCGTCCAGCGGCACCAGCGGGCGCAGCTCGGGCGGGATGACCGGCAGCACCTCAAGGATCATCCACTCGGGCTGGTTCCCCGACTTGAGAAACGCCTCCACGACCTTCAGGCGCTTGACGATCTTCTTCCGCTTCTGCGCGGAGGTCTCGACGCTCATGCCGCTGCGCAGCTCGCGCGCGAGCACGTCCATATCCATGGCGCGCAGCAGCTCGCGGATCGCCTCCGCGCCCATGCCGACCGTGAAGGCGTCGAGGCCGTGCTCGTCCTGGAGCTTGCGGGTCTTGTCCACCGCGACCAGGTCCTTCTTCTTGAGCCCGGGCACTTTTCCCGGATCGAGCACGACGTACTCCTCGAAGTACAGGATCTTCTCGAGCTCGCGGAGCGACATGTCCAGCAGCTGCCCGATGCGCGACGGCAGGCCCTTGAAGAACCAGACGTGCGAGACGGGCGAGGCCAGCTCGATGTGCCCCATGCGCTCGCGGCGCACCCGGGCGCGCGTCACCTCGACGCCGCACTTGTCGCAGATCACGCCCGCGAACTTCATGCGCTTGTACTTGCCGCAGGCGCACTCGTAGTCCTTGGTGGGCCCGAAGATGCGGGCACAGAACAGGCCGTCCCGCTCGGGCTTGAACGTCCGGTAGTTGATCGTCTCCGGCTTCTTGACCTCGCCGTGCGACCAGTCGCGGATCTTCTGCGGCGCGGCCAGCTTGATGCGGATCGCGCCGAAGGTCATGGGCTTCGGGTGCCGATCGAGAATCCCCCAGAGGTCCTTCGTGGGCTTCTCGTCCCGAACCAGGCTGCCGAATGTCCGATCCGTCAGCATTCTTTGAATCTCCTTTTACTGCCTGCTATGTTCGCCTCGGTCGGCGGGGCACCAGCCCCGCGACGTCCTGCGGCTCACACTGCCATCTCCGCTCGCCTCGGACGGCGGGGCCCCAGCCCCGCGACGTCCTGCGGCTCGCACTGCCATCTAGGCCGGCTTCTTGGCGTCCTTGGGCACCAGCTCCACGTCCAGGGCCAGGCTCTGCAGCTCCTTCACGAGCACGTTGAAGGACTCCGGCGTGCCGGGCTCCAGGAAGTTCTCTCCCTTCACGATGGCTTCGTAGATCCGGTTGCGGCCTTCGACGTCGTCCGACTTGACCGTGAGCATCTCCTGCAGCGTGTGCGCCGCGCCGTACGCCTCGAGCGCCCACACTTCCATCTCGCCGAAGCGCTGCCCGCCGAACTGCGCCTTGCCTCCCAGCGGCTGCTGGGTGACCAGAGAATACGGCCCGATGGACCGCGCGTGCATCTTGTCGTCGACCAAGTGGGCCAACTTGAGGATGTAGATCTGGCCGACCGTCACTTCCTGATGGAACGGCTTCCCGGTGCGCCCGTCGCAGAGGGTCGTCTTGCCGGAGGCCGGCAAGCCCGCCTGCGTCAGGTGCCCGCGGATCTCGCCCTCCGTGGCGCCGTCGAAGACCGGACTCGCCACCCACATCCCGAGGGCCTTCGCCGCCCAGCCGAGATGGGTCTCGAGAATCTGTCCGACGTTCATGCGGGACGGCACGCCGAGCGGATTCAGCACGATCTCCACAGGCGTCCCGTCGGGCAGGTACGGCATGTCTTCCTCGGGAAGCACCCGCGAGACGACACCCTTGTTGCCGTGACGGCCGGCCATCTTGTCGCCGACCGAGAGCTTGCGCTTCACGGCGACGTAGACCTTGACCATCTTGATCACGCCGGGCGGCAGGTCGTCGCCGCGGCGGAGCCGGCCGACGCGCTCCTCCAGCATGCGGTCGAAGAAGGCGATCTGGTCGTCCGCCAGCTCCTCGATGCGCTTGATGGTGATGGCGAGCCCGTCGTCCTCCTTGATCTTGACCTTCTTCAGCTCGTGCCAGGAGAAGTTCTCCAGCTCCGCTCGGTCGATCTTGTCGCCCTTCTTGGAGACACGGTCTTTCTTGACAGGGTCGACGAGGTCCTGCGTCAGCGTCTTGCCCACCAGGATGTTCTTGAGCTTCTGGTCGCGCTCGAGCTCGACCATCGAGATCTCGTCCTGGTAGTCCTTCTCGAGGCCCGCGACCTCCTCTTCCTCGATGGACTTCGCCCGCTCGTCCTTGTCCACACCGCGGCGCGAGAACACCTTGACATCCACGACGGTGCCCTCGATGCCCGGCGGCACGGTCAGCGACGTGTCGCGCACGTCGCCCGCCTTCTCGCCGAAGATGGCCCGCAGCAGCTTTTCCTCGGGCGTCAGCTGCGTCTCGCCCTTCGGCGTGATCTTGCCGACGAGGATGTCGCCGGCCTTGACCTTCGCGCCGATGCGCACGATGCCTGAGTCGTCGAGGTCTTTCAGCGCCTCCTCGGACACGTTCGGGATGTCGCGGGTAACTTCCTCCTTGCCGAGCTTGGTGTCGCGCGCCTGGACCTCGAACTCCTCGATGTGGATGGACGTGTAGCGGTCGTCCTTCACGAGGCGCTCCGAGACCAGGATCGCGTCCTCGAAGTTGTAGCCTCCCCACGGCATGAAGGCGACGAGGACGTTGCGCCCCAGGGCCAACTCGCCCTGGTCCGTGCCGGGCCCGTCGGCGATGACGTCGCCGGCATGGACGCGGTCGCCCTTCCTCACGATCGGCCGCTGGTTGATGCACGTGTTCTGGTTCGAGCGGCGATACTTCGTCAGGTTGTAGATGTCCAGCGGGAGGTCCTGGACCGGATCGGCCTTCTTAGAGCGCGTCTCGGCCCGCACCACGACGCGGTTGGCCGAGACGTACTCGACCACGCCCGGCCGCCGCGACAGCACGACCGCGCCCGAGTCGCGCGCCACGATGTGCTCCATGCCCGTGCCGACGTACGGCGCCTCCGGCTGGAGGAGCGGCACCGCCTGGCGCTGCATGTTCGATCCCATGAGGGCGCGGTTGGCGTCGTCGTTCTCGAGAAACGGCACCATGGCCGCGGCGACCGACACGAGCTGCTTCGGCGACACGTCCATGTAGTTCAGCTCCTCGGGCGAGACCATCTTGTACTCGCCGCTCTTCCTGGCCGACACGCGCTCGCGCACGAAATGGTTGCGGGCGTCCAACTCCGCGTTGGCCTGGGCGATGACGAACTGCTCCTCCTCGAGCGCGGACAGGAAGACGATCTCGTCCGAGACCGTGCCACCCTGCACCTTGCGGTACGGCGTCTCGATGAAGCCGAACTCGTTGATCCGGGCGTACGTCGACAGCGAGGAGATCAGGCCGATGTTGGGGCCTTCAGGCGTCTCGATCGGGCAGATGCGCCCGTAGTGCGTCGGATGGACGTCGCGCACCTCGAACCCGGCGCGCTCCCGCGAGAGGCCGCGCGGACCCAGGGCCGAGAGCCGGCGCTTGTGGGTCAGCTCGGCCAGCGGGTTCGTCTGGTCCATGAACTGGCTCAGCTGCGAGGAGCCGAAGAACTCCTTGACCACGGCCGAGACCGGCTTGGCGTTGATGAGGTCGTGGGGCATCAGGTTCGTGATGTCGGAGATCGACATGCGCTCCTTGACGGCCCGCTCCATGCGGGTGAGACCGACGCGGAACTGGTTCTCGAGCAGCTCGCCCACCGAGCGGACGCGACGGTTGCCGAGATGGTCGATGTCGTCCGTGGACTTCGTGCCGAGCCGGACCTGCAGGAGATGGCGGATGACGTAGACGACGTCTTCTCCGCGTAGCGTTTTGGCATTCAGGTTGGCGTTGATCCCGAGCTTCTTGTTGATCATGAAGCGCCCCACGCGCGCCAGGTCGTACCGCCGCGGGTCCATGAACATCCCGCGGAAGAGCGCGCGCGCCGACTCCACCGTGGGCGGGTCGCCCGGCCGCAGGCGCCGGTAGATCTCGACGAGCGCCTCGTCCGGATTCTTGAAATGGTCGCGCGTCAGGGTCTCGTAGATCGACGCGTCCGCCTTCCCGGGCACCATCGTGAGCAGCTTGAGCGGGGAGATCTTGCGCGACATCAGCTGCGCCAGGACCGCCTGCGTGACCTCCTGGTTGGTCTCGACCAGCACCTCTCCGGTGTCGGCGTCCACGACGCGATCACCGGTCCGGCGGCCCACCAGCGAGTCGGCCTTGACGGGAATCCTCGTGACGCCCGCCTCCAGCAGCTTCTCGATCAGCTTGGAGTTGAGCGCCTTGCCGCTGGCGACCAGCGCCTCCCGCTGCTTCGGCGCCTTGACGTCGTCGGCGACCTTGATGCCGTTGTGGGCCTCGGGGTGCAGCTTGACCCAGGCGGTGCGGTCCTCGAAGCTCAAGACCTCCTCGAGCTCGTAGAACTGGCCGAGGATCTCGGCGTCAGTGAGGACGACGCCCTTCTCGAGGAACGTGAACGCCCGCAGGAAGGCCGTCGCGAGCATCTTCCGCCGGCGGTCGACCCGCACGAACAGGATGTCGTTGGCGTCGAACTCGAACTCCACCCACGACCCGCGATAGGGGATGACGCGCGCCGAGTAGAGCAGCTTGCCCGAGGCGACGGTCTTGCCCTTGTCGTCGTCGAAGAAGACGCCCGCCGAGCGCTGCAGCTGGGACACCACGACGCGCTCGGTGCCGTTGATGATGAAGGTGCCCTTGTCGGTCATCAGCGGCAGCTCGCCCAGGTAGACCTCCTGGCCGCGCTGCTCGCGAATGGTACGGGTCTTCGCCTCCTTGTCGTGGTCGTAGACGACGAGCCGCAGCGTCACCTTGAGCGGGATGGCGAACGTCATCCCGCGATCGTGGCACTCCTCGACCGTGTACTTCGGATCGCCGAAGTGGAAGCTGTCGAACTCGAGCAGGGCGTTGTCGTTGTAGTCCGCGATCGGGAACACGGACTTGAACACCGCCTGCAGCCCCGTCTCCTCACGGCGGTCGGGCGCCACGTCCTTCTGCAGGAACTGCTCGTACGACCGCTTCTGGATCTCGATGAGATTCGGAATCTCGACGATGGACGGAATCTTGCCGAAGTCCTTGCGGACCCGGCGTCCGCACTGGATCGTGCCTGCCATACACCCTCCGCGCCCCCGACGGCGTCAAACCGCCGGGTGCTCAACCCCGCTGACGAGCGGGGCCACACGTTGGTTGAGGGGGGCGCCGCGCCCCCGTTCTAGGCTCTCCCTCGCGTGCGGAGGTCTACTTGACTTCCACCGTGGCCCCGACCTCCTCGAGCTTCTTCTTCATGTCCGCAGCCTCGCCTTTGGCCACCTTCTCCTTGACCGCCTTCGGCGCGCCGTCGACCAGGTCCTTGGCCTCCTTGAGGCCCAGGCCCGTCAGCTCGCGCACGACCTTGATCACCTGGATCTTCTTGTCTCCGGCCGCATTGAGGACCACGTCGAACTCGGTCTTTTCCTCCGTCGCCGCGGCCCCGCCGCCGGCCGCTGCGCCGCCGGCCGCCGGCGCCGCCACCGCCGCCGCCGCGGATACGCCCCACTTCTCCTGCAAGAGCTTGGAAAGCTGGGACGCCTCGAGCAGCGTCAGGCCGTCCAGCTTTTCCGCAATCTCTTCGATGTTCGTCGCCATGTCATCCGCCTCCGTGTGTGGTTGTTGCTACGTCGTGATGAGCAATCCTGCCTCAGGCCGACTCCGCCGCGCCCTTGCCCCTGGCATCGAGCACGTACACGAGCTCCCGGAGCGGTGCCTGCAGCAGGCTCACGAGCTGAGCCATCGGTCCCTGCACGGCGCCCACGATCTGGCTCCGGAGCTGCTCCTTGGACGGAAGATCCGCCAAGGCCTTGAGCTCCGCCGGCTGCACAACCCTGCCCTCCACCAGCCCGAGCTTGATCTGCAGCTGCGGGTTGGTCCTCACGAAGGCCTGCAGCGCCTTCGCGACCGCTACCGGGTCCTGCTTGGTGAACACGAGTCCCGTCGGGCCCTTGAGATGGGCGCCGAGCGCGTCGAGGGCGGAGCCCTTGACGGCCAGCCGGGCCAGTCGATTCTTGACTACCTTGTACTCCGCGGCGGCGCCCTTGAGCTGCTTGCGCAGGTCCGACAGCTGCTGGACGCTGAGCCCGCGATACTCGGTCAGCACCGCGCTCTTCGCGGTGCCCAACCGCTCCTTCAGGGCCTCGACGCTGTCCATCTTCTCTTGAGTCGGCACGTCCCCGCTCCTTGTCCGCCTAGACGACTTGTTTCTTGAACAGGTTCGCGACGCGCTGGGCATCCACCGGGATGCCGGGCCCCATCGTCGTGGACAGGGTCAGCGAGCGCAGGTACACGCCCTTTGACGCCGCCGGCTTGGCCTTGACGACGGCTTCGAGCAGCGCCATCGCGTTGGCGACGAGATTCTCCTGCGGGAACGACTTCTTGCCGACCTGCACGTGCACGTTGCCGGCCTTGTCCACGCGGAATTCGACCTTGCCGGCCTTGACTTCGCGCACCGCGCGGCCGACGTCGAACGTCACGGTCCCCAGCTTCGGGTTTGGCATGAGCCCGCGCGGGCCCAGCACCTTGCCCAGGCGGCCCACCTGACCCATGAGGTCGGGCGTCGCGATCGTCGAGTCGAAGTCCATGAACCCGCCCTGGATCTTCTCGACGAGGTCCTCGGCGCCCACCACGTCGGCGCCCGCCTCGCGCGCCTCGCGCTCCTTGTCGCCCTTGGCGAACACGGCCACGCGCACCGCCTTGCCGATGCCATGCGGCAGCACGATGGCCCCGCGCACCATCTGGTCGGCGTGCTTGGGGTCGACGCCGAGCCGGAGCGACAGGTCGACGCTCTCGTCGAACTTCGCCGCGGGCGCCTGCTTCACGATCTCCATCGCCTCCGCGACCGTGTAGCTCTTCGACCGGTCGATCAGCGCTTCGGTCGCCTTCAGCCGCTTCGTCATCACTGGCATCTCAGGGTCCCCCTAAACCACATCAATCCCCATGCTGCGGGCCGTGCCTTCGACCGTGCGCATGGCGGATTCGATCGAATCCGTGTTGAGGTCCACCAGCTTCGTCTGGGCGATCTCCCTGACCTGGGCGCGCGTGACCTTGCCGATCTTGTCCTTGTGCGGCACGGCCGAGGCCTTGGCGATGCCGGCGGCCCGCTTCAGCAGCACGGCCGCCGGTGGCGTCTTCACCACGAATGTGAAGGACCGGTCCTGGTAGATCGTCACGACCACCGGCAGGATCAGCCCCTCCTGCGAGCCGGTCTGGGCATTGAAGCCTTTGCAGAACTCCATGATGTTGACCCCGTGCTGGCCGAGGGCGGGGCCCACCGGCGGCGAGGGGTTGGCCTTGCCGGCCGGGATCTGAAGCTTCACCATCGCCTGAACCTTCTTTGCCATGGATCAGAGCCTCTCCACCTGGTAGTACTCGAGCTCCACCGGCGTCATCCGCCCGAAGATCGCCACCATCACCTTGAGCTTTCCGCGCTCCGGGTTGAGGTCGTCGATCGAGCCCTGGAAATTCACGAATGGCCCCTCGATCACCCGCACCTTGTCGCCCTTCTGGAAGGTCGACTTGAGCTTGGGCTTCTCGGCGCCCTCCTCCATCTGCTTGAGAATGCCCTCGACCTCTTCCGCCGGCAGGGCGACGGGCTTGTTGCCCGAGCCGACGAACCCCGTCACCTTCGGCGTCGAGCGCACGAGGTGCCACGTGTCGTCGGTGAGGTCCATCTCGACGAGCAGGTAGCCGGGGAAGAACTTCTGCTCGGTCTCGATCTTCTTGCTCTTCCGGATCTCACGCACCTTCTCCGTCGGCACGATGACGCGCCCAAAGGAGTCCTGAAGGTTGAAGATCTTCGCCCGCGACTCGATCGCCGACGCCACCTTGTTCTCGAACCCCGAGTACGTGTGGACGACGAACCACTGCTTCGCCGACGTGCTGGTCTCGCTCATCGCAGCATCACCCCTGCCTCCTGGACTAGCCCCACCGAAGAATTCGCTCCACGATCCACGACAGCCCCATGTCCACGGCCGCGAGGAACACGGCCAGCAGCACCACCACCGCCAGCACCACGACGGTCGAGTTGACGACCTCGGCCCGGTTGGGCCAGTTCACCCGACGGAACTCGCCCGCGACCTCGTGGACGAACTGTTTGACGCGCTCGAAGAATCCCATGCCCTCTCACTGGTTCCCGAATCTGGCAGGCGTGGAGGGATTCGAACCCCCATCCCCCGGATTTGGAGTCCGGTGCTCTAGCCGTTAGAGCTACACGCCTCCGAATCTTGCTCTGTGCGCCTTACTTCGATTCCTTGTGCGGTGCGTGCTTCCTGCACCACTTGCAGAATTTCTTGATCTCCATGCGGTCCGGATGGGTCCGCCTGTTCTTCGTCGTCGTATAGTTCCGCCGCTGGCACTCCGTGCACGCGAGCGAGATGATGTCGCGCATGGCCTACTCCGCGATCTCCGCGACGACGCCGGCGCCCACCGTCCGCCCGCCCTCCCGGATCGCAAACCGCAGCTCCTTCTCCATCCCGATCGGCTGGATCAGCTCGATCGCCATCGTCACGTTGTCCCCCGGCATC
>WNFP01003205.1_pt1 | contig 13082 bp, 17 predicted proteins | sample 5400201 | NCBI WGS metagenome assembly WNFP01 (sample SAMN13153355, study PRJNA577476) | soil metagenome | isolation source: 115 cm saprolite under Madrone tree | place: USA:California | collected 2016-06-14
ACTCCAACTGGCGTGGCCCCATTTGGTTCCCGGTGAACTACTTGCTCGTCGAGTCGCTTCAGAAGTTTCATCACTACCTAGGCGACGACTTCAAGGTTGAGTGCCCAACCGGATCCGGAAATATGATGACCCTTTGGGAGGTAGCGGGAGAAGTGTCGCGCCGTATGACGAACATATTCCTGCAGGATCAGAATGGTCGTCGCCCGGTGTTCGGGAATCTCGAGAAGTTCCAGACCGATCCGCATTGGCGGGACCTAGTCCTCTTTCACGAATACTTCCACGGTGACTCGGGAGCTGGGGTAGGAGCCAGCCATCAGACCGGATGGACCGGAGTGGTCACCAAGTTAATACAGCAGAGCGGAGAATCCCGCGAACGCAAGCAAACGGAACCGGCGGTTGCCCCGGTAGCCGCAGACTGAATTCATAAGGAGAGATCGAGATGAAAGCCATTAGCGTATTTCCAGGAAAGCCCAACAGCGTTCACGTCGCCGATTTGCCTAAGCCCTCGCTGGACCAAGTTCCAAACGGACGCGGCGTGTTGGTGAAAGTTCTTCGAGTAGGTGTGGACGGGACCGACAAAGAGATCAACGCCGCCGAGTACGGCGCAGCACCTCCCGGATACGATTTTTTGGTCATTGGCCACGAGGGGTTCGGCCAGGTCGAAGCGGTCGGGCCCAATGTCACCGAAGTAAAGCCTGGCGACTACGTCGTAGCTACAGTGCGGCGGCCGGGCAAGAGCATCTATGACCTGATCGGCACCAATGACATGACCACCGACGACACCTACTACGAGCGCGGCATCAACCTGCGCCACGGTTACCTGACGGAACATTACGTCGACGATGTCGAATTCATTGTCAAAGTGCCTAAGGGCCTCAAGCACGTCGGAGTGCTATTGGAGCCAACCACCGTGGTGGAGAAAGGAATTCACCAGGCCTACGAGATTCAGCGCCGGCTGAAGGTGTGGCGTCCGCGCAAAGCCGCGGTCATGGGAGCCGGAACCATCGGTCTGCTCGCCACGATGGTGTTGCGTCTGCGTGGTCTGGATGTGACCACGTTTGCCCGTAATCCCAAGCCCAATCTGAACGCGGAATTGATCGAAGCGCTAGGGGCGCGGTATCTCATAACCCAGGAACTACCGATTCTGGAAGGCGGGAAGAAATTCGGTCCGTTTGATTTGATCTTCGAAGCAACCGGCAACTCCGGTGTCGTCTTCGACAGCATGCAAGCCCTTGGCAAGAATGGCGTTCTGGTACTTTCCAGCGTGACCGGCGGCGATCGCATGATCCAGGTTCCGGCTGACCGAATCAATCTGGAGTTTGTCCTCGGAAACAAAGTGATGGTGGGCACTGTGAACGCCAATCGCGAATACTTCGAGATGGGCGTGCGCGACATGGCTCAGGCCGAAGCCGAATATCCTGGTTGGCTGAACCGTTTGCTGACCGATCCCGTGCGCGGCCTCGAGAATTACACCGACCTCTTCAAGAAGCTGACCACCTCGAATGGTTCGATCAAAGTGTTCTGCGAGGTCGCGGACATCTAATCGCCTCGATCGTCAGTATCCAGTCGCTGGAGCGCAGTTATGAGTGCACAGAAGAAAATTCGTATTGTGATTCTCGGCGGTGGCTTCGCCGGTCTACACGCAGCCATGCACTTGGACGAAACGCTGGCTCGCGATCCGGATATTGAGATTACCCTGGTGAACCGCGACAATTTCTTTTTGTTCACCCCCATGTTGCACGAAGTCGCAGCCAGTGATCTTGATCTGACGAATATCGTCAACCCGATCCGCAAACTTCTCAAGCGGGTGAACTTTTTTGCGGGAGAAGTCGAGTCTATCGATCTCGACCGGAAGCGCGTGAGGGTCTCGCATGGCTTCGACCATCATCACCATGAGCTGAATTATGACCATCTGGTGATCGGGCTTGGCTCGATCACAAATTTTTACAATCTGCCCGGCCTTCAAGAGCGGGCACTAACGATGAAATCGCTGGGCGATGCCATCCATCTTCGGAACCGCCTGATCTCCCTCCTGGAAGAAGCCGATAGCGAGTGTTGCGCCAATGTCCGAGGTCCGCTGCTTACTTTCGTCGTGGCGGGCGGCGGATTTGCCGGTGTAGAGACTATCGCGGGAATCAACGACTTCGTGCGTGAGGCCGTCCGCTTCTACTCCAATCTCCGCGAAAACATGCTGAAGGTTTTTCTGGTTCATCCCGGCGGCGTGATCTTGCCCGAATTGGGCGAGAAATTGGGACTATACACGCAGAAGAAACTCGCCGAACGTGGCGTGGAGATCCGAGTGAACACCAGCGTTTCCGCCGTTTCCGATCGTGGTGTCCAGCTCAGCACAGGCGAGATGATTGAAACGAAGGCCCTGATCTGGACAGCCGGTACGTCTCCTAACCCTGCCCTCAACAGCCTTCCGTGTAGCAAGGAACGTGGCCGATTGAAGGTGGACGAGATGCTGCGGGTACCGGATCGGCCCGGAGTTTGGGCGTTGGGTGACTGCGCGCTCGTTCCGGATGGAAAGACGGGTCAGTATCATCCTCCAACCGCCCAGCACGCGCTGCGCGAAGGCAAAGTGCTCGCGAAGAACCTGATTGCGTCTGTGCGCGGCGGTGTCATGAAACCGTTCTCCTTTTCGACCATTGGCCAATTGGCAGCCATCGGCAGGCGCACTGGTGTAGCCAACATTTTCGGAATCAATTTCTCTGGGTTTGTTGCGTGGTGGTTGTGGCGAACCATCTATCTAAGCAAACTGCCCAGGTTCGAGAAGAAGCTTCGTGTGGCGCTGGACTGGACTTTGGACTTGCTATTTACGAAAGATCTCGTCCAGTTCCAGACCTTCCGGGCCCCAACTGTTTCGCACACAATTGACGATATCGAAGAACGGCCCGTGGCAGCATCAGCAAATGTCGCGCAGATCGGTTCGTAGGAAGAACGTGCCATGATTCGCTTTGGTCAGGACGTATGCGGAAACCTGGAAGCGGCCTTGCGTCGCGAGTGGCTCGAGACCAACGGTCTCGGAGGCTTCGCCTCCTCTACCATCAACGGGATCAATACCCGGCGCTATCACGGTCTACTGGTCGCGGCCACCAAACCGCCTGTAGGGCGCTTCGTTTTGTTATCGAAACTTGAAGAGACTCTGTTGGTAGGCGACCGATCCTTCGATCTCTCGGCTAACCGTTACCCCGGCGTCGTACATCCACAGGGCTTCCGGTACCTTAAGCAGTTTCGCCTTGACCCCTTCCCAGTTTTTACATTTGAAGTGGAGGGTCTGGAAATCGAGAAGACCGTCTTCATGGTGCAGGGCGAGAGCACGACAGTTATTCAATACAAGATCAAGGACCGTGATACCTTCCTGCCCGACAGAATCGCCCTCGAGATCCGACCCCTCATCGCGTTTCGCGATTATCACAGCACGACCCACGAGAACGGATCATTAAACTCGAAGGTCGAAGTGCTCGCCGGAGTGGCGAGCGTCACTCCCTATGCCGGACTCCCGACCCTTTACCTCGCGCACGACGCCAAGCAACTCGAGGAGGGAGGCGGCTGGTACCGCAATTTCGAGTACGACGCCGAGCGTGAACGCGGCCTGGATTTTTTGGAAGATCTCTTTAATCCCCCTTGTGCTCCACTTTGATCTTAGCTCCAGCAGAAAAGCAACCGTCATAGCCTCCACTAACCCGCGAAACGCGGCGAATGCCGCTCAGTATCGGCAATCCGAGACCTCCCGGCGACGTGCCAATGTGATGCGCGCACCGGGGGAGGACGAATTTGTCAAAACCTTGACCGCCGCTACTGACCAGTTCATCGTCGAAAGGGGTGGACAGAAGACAGTCATCGCCGGTTACCACTGGTTCAGCGACTGGGGCCGCGACACCATGATCGCGTTACCCGGCCTCACTCTACCGACCAACCGCTACGACGTTGCTCGCAGCATTCTGCGCACCTTTGCTCAGCACGTGGATCGAGGCATGTTGCCGAATCGCTTCCCCGATGCCGGCGAAACGCCCGAGTACAACACGGTCGATGCGACCCTCTGGTTTTTCGAGGCCGTTCGCGCATATCTGGCCTACACCGGCGACTTGGACTTTGTGCGGAATGACCTTTATAACGTTCTGACCGACATCGTTTCCTGGCATGTGCGCGGCACGCGCTTCGGAATCAAGGTCGATCCCAGCGGGCTGCTTAGTTCGGGGGAGCGCGGGGTTCAACTCACCTGGATGGATGCGAAGGTGGGCGACTGGGTGGTTACGCCGCGCCGTGGCAAGCCTGTCGAAATTCAAGCACTGTGGTACAACGCGCTCTGCATTATGGAGGATCTCGCACAGCACCTCGATGATGAACCTGCCCGCAAGCGTTATGGCGGTATGGCCACACTCACAAAATGGAGCTTCAATCGTGTGCTGTGGAACGAAAAGGGTAACTATCTTTACGACGTCGTGAATGGGGGATAACCGGACGCCAGCATCCGCCCCAACCAGATCTTCGCTGTCAGCCTTCCGTATATAATACTATGCTCAGTCCGGAAAAAGCCGGACTCGTGGTAGGTACCGTGCAGCAGCATCTGCTCACTCCCTACGGCCTGCGCAGCCTGGCACCGACTGATCCTCAATACCGTGGCCGCTACACAGGCGATCCTGTAAGCCGCGATGGTGCTTACCATCAGGGAACCGTTTGGCCATGGCTGATGGGACCGTTTCATCACTGCTTACATAAAGGTGAACCGAAACAGCGAGCCAGCGAGGCGACAGGCGGAAACTTGGCTGGGTGCATTCAAGGAGCACCTTTCGCATGCGGGTCTAGGTCATATTTCCGAAGTCTGCGGCGGCGATGCGCCTCACCAACCAGGTGGTTGCATCGCTCAGGCATGGAGTGTCGCCGAATTGCTGCGTGCTACCGTTGAGGATGTCCATGGGATCCGGCCGGTGTCGCGAATGCAAGTGGAGACGTTGCCGGAGGCTAACCGGGCAGGTGATAAAGTGCGGGCTTAGGCTTGTTCCATGTGGGCGCCACGGCGTTCTCTGGTGTGTATTGTCCGGGCCTCATCACTGCTCTTGTCTTATATCCTCCGCTGTTTTGGTACCTCAGCCAAATTACTCATCGAGAGGCCTGCTGACCAATACGCTGGGCCTGGTGGCGCTCTTGATCGCTGTGGTAATTCACACTCTGGACGTAGCTATGAGCGTCCTCGGCCTGAAACTCCAGTCACATCGAAACACGATGAACGTTCTGTCCCTCTGTCACCTCTCTGAGCGATCTGAATCTCACGCATAGACAGCGAACTGGGAGGAAAGATGGTTCGTACTCGGTTCGGAAGAGGTTACTATGGCGCGACTGATTCAATTTCATTTTCCACAGAATTTCAAACCGCCCCAGAGGAAGTGGGTGCCTCTGGAACAGCGTGGCAAGATCGTCCAGTTTCAGAATGCCGCGATAAAGAAGTCCGCTTAGGCACTTGGGAGACACTGTGCCAACTGTATCTATTCAGTCCGTTAGGCGCTGATGCAGGGACTGCGATTCGAGGAGCCGTGCATGGAAAGTAATCGGAGTTTATTCATCCCGGTGATTCTGGGTACGGCCAGAATGGGCCGTATGAGCCTGCACGCGGCTCAGCTTGTCACAGGGGAACTGGGCAAGTGTGAGGGCGTTCAAACCGAACTCATTGATATTGCAAAACTTCCCCTCCCCACGAACGATGCGGGCGAGGCGATCAAGCAAGCCGAGTTCTCTGCCAACATGAGCAAGGCAGATGCGTTGGTCGTCGTGTCCCCGGAGTATAACCACGGCTACTCCGGTCTTCTGAAGCATGTCCTGGACAGTTGCCTCAAAGAATACATTCATAAAACGGTTGGAATTGTAGGGGTGTCAGCGGGGCCGTTCGGCGGAACCAGGGTGATTGAAAACTTGCTGCCGGTGATGCGGGAGATCGGGATGGTTACGATTTTTTGGGATGTAAATTTCTCAAGTGTGCAGAAAGTGTTTGCCGAGGACGGCAGACTTCTCGATGAGTCTTATATTCGGCGCATCGACAAGTTCTTGAAGGAACTCATCTGGATGGCAAAGACGCTACGCCAGGGTCGTGAGCAAATATCTCCGAACTCATCTCGGGAGACAAGGATGGCTGCTGTGGCCAACACTGAAAAAATGATTTGCCCGAGCTGCAGAGTGGAGATGAACCACCACTGCGACAAGCTTGTGTACACCACCGACCCACAAGATGCCGGGCAGACCGATCCTAACCTCGGCGGATTTATCGAGGAATTTCATACCTGTCCCAAATGTGGCTGTGGTGCCTCGCGCCACGCTTAAGTTGCTTCCCAGAATCTCCTCACAACACGATCAATACCATCCTAGTTTCTACGGAACGTTTCACTGGCCCGTGCGGAAAACCGCTGCACTGGCGTGCTGGACGTGGTCAATGCCTTCAACGTGAGGTTCCGGGATCAATGTCCGAGAGAATGTAAACCTTTTTTGTAAACCCTGGCTCTCCTACGGACGAATCGCGTCAGAGCTCAGCCCGTAAGTAGTTAAGAAGATGAGGACAAATGGAGCCCTGATCTGACCCCCTGGGTACTGGGCCTGGGGTTCATTCCAATTCTCCGTATCGCGGGATCTGACGGCATGCGAGCAATTTCAATTGCCCCCCATCATCGTCGAAAAGATCGCAAAGAACGCCCGTTCCTTGTCCACGGTTCGCCGGCTAGGCATAAACGGCACCATTCGGCCAGCGCGCCTCGACGAGTCAGGAAAATTGAACTCTCTTTTCGATCAGGACCGATCCTTGTGGGATGAAAAGCTTGTAGGCGAGGGGCTACAACTTCTGGATCTGTCAGCCAAGGGTTCAGAGCTAAGCGAGTACCATCTGGAAGCAGCCATTGCTGCAGTCCATGCGACCGCTCCGAGCGTGCAAGCTACAAACTGGGAAGAAATCGAGTCTTTGTACGACACATTGATGACGATTCGCCCGACTCCCATTGTTGCACTCAATCGGGCAATCGCCGTGGGGCAGCGTGACGGGCCGGAGAGCGGCCTGACGGAGCTGCGAGCGATTGCTGATTCAAAGCGGCTGGCGAAATACCCGTTCTATCACTCGGCTTTCGGCGAATTTGAGCTGCAGGGTGGTAGGCCCTCGGTCGCCCGTGAACGATTTTGTACCGCTCTCGAACTCAGCCGAAATCCTATTGAGCGGCAATTTTTCGGTAAACGCATTGAAGCCTGTGCGGCACAGACCTCCCGCCAGTGACAATTCGCGGATCACGTGATCCAGGATTTCGAAGTCCGCGATTAGGACGCGACTAAACCTCACTTCGAGCGGAATGCTGTACCATTTTGTGTAGATTCATCTAGCTGGGGAATCGTTATGGATTCTCAGAATCACTGGGAAAAAATATACACAGAGAAAGCTCCGACAGCGGTCAGTTGGTATCGCCCACACCTTGAAACTTCCGTTTCACTTATTGAACGGGTAGCCACGAAGGAATCAGCCATCATCGATGTTGGCGGAGGCGAGTCTACATTAGTTGATGACCTGCTTTCGCATGGATACAACAACATTACGGTAATGGACATTTCTCGAAGGGCAATCGACGAAAACATCAGGCGTCTCGGCGTCTCTTCAGAACGTGTCCATTGGCCCGTTGCCGACATCACGAAAGCTGAACTCCGTGAATCGATCTATGACGTATGGCATGATCGTGCCGTCTTTCATTTTCTTACGCAGCAAAGCGACCGCATTGCTTACGTTCGGCAGGCTGCGCGTGCCGTGAAGCCGGGTGGTCATGTGATTGTCAGCACCTTCGGGCCGGAAGGCCCCACGAAATGTAGCGGCCTCGACGTCGTGCGATACGATGCCGAATCGTTACACCAAGAGTTTGGGGTACATTTTCGTCTCCTCGAAAGCATCAAGGAATTGCACGAGACACCATTTGGCACAATCCAGCAATTCCTCTACTGCCACTGCAAGATCGAATAGAAGCAGCGGCACTGGGGGACTCAGCCCTAACCGGCGACAAAAATCCAGAACGCAATCGCAAATCACATTAGATGGTGAACGGTCGCAGAGAGCGGTTGGAGAACTTTTGTGACTATCTGATGTCCGACGATATCGTCGCTAGGCGTTTCGCGACTTCGGGAGTGGCGCGCACGACAGGCTCACCAATGAAATCTGGAGCGGAATCCCATTTGGCGTCTTTGGGAAAGAACGCAACGACATCCCAGAGGATTCTCTGGTGCCCGCAACAGTCGACTTGTGAAGCACCGAGATGTGCGCGCAGTACCTTCGCAACTAGATGGTTCTTGTCCCAGAACTGAGCAACTCGTGGGTCTGCAACTCTCCGTTGCACAAAACGGCTGGGAGGAAACCAGTCGGTCGGTAGAATCGGCTCCCATACGACGAACATTTTCAAACGATCCGAGTGGTTTTCCTTCAGTATTTGTTCGATTGCGGAAGCCCCCCGCAAGCAGACTGGTCAAGTCGGGGAAACCAGCACCAGCAGGCGTTCCTCCCCGGCAGCGCTATCGAATTGCGCGGTGAACTCGGCGAAATTGCTTCCGTTCAGGGAGGTCAATCTGCAGCCAGATGGCCCCCACAGATACCAGCCCGCTAGCAGCAAAAGCGCGATGACCACGAGCGACAGTAAATTCTTGGTGTTCATCTCTCACCCGGCGAGAATGCTTGCGGCGATCTGGGGAAACAGAATCAGCAGAAGCACGATAGCTGTGGCGATCCAAAAAATGGCAACACTCAGGCGGCTGCGCGTTCGGCACTGCTTTCGGAAGTACAACTGAACGAATCGATAATCAGCAGGACAGCCGAAGCTAACAGCAACCACGGACGCATTGACTGGGCGCGGGCACTCGCCCCCAATAGCCCAGCGGCTCCGACGAGGGTAAATGGAAGACAGCAGGCCAAGCTTGAGAATGCCGCGATGATGGCTGCGATTGGAGTTGCTCGTTCCGCGATTCGCATCTTTTCAGTCCTTTGGTTTTGCTTGCGAGATCGCCGCCCGCAGCATGTCTTCGGGCGGAACTCCGGTCCCATTTGCATACAGACGGCACGCCAACATGGGAGCAACTGTTCTAGTTGGCTCGATGTCCCTTCCGTTCACACGTACGGTCGGGGATCCGGGGAAGCAAAGCGATTGCGCTTCGCCTTCCGTGGTCACTGGCACTTCACAAACTTCCTCTCCCAACAATTCGGATGCAAGCACGTTCCGCACTCGCTCCACCGTAGGCTGATGATGCGGGCAGCCGGGAATATAGAGAACCTCGATTCTCACTGACGTCCTCCGGCTGTAGCTTCTTCGAGTACGGGACACGGACAGAGCGCACTCCGTCGCCGATGATTCAATTCGCTGCTGCACTTGCGCAAATCCGTAGCCAACTCCGACTCAAGTTGGCGCAGGTCGGCGAGCCTTGAGCGCACATCAGCGAGCTTCGTTTCCAGCAGTTTCTTTACCGACTCACAGGCGCTCACCTTGCGCTCGCGTAGCTTTGAAAGTTCCCCGACTTCCTTCAGCGAGAAGCCGAGACCTTGCATTTGCTGAATGAACTGGAGTCGTTCGATGGCATCTTCTGTGTATAGCCGGAATCTACCCGCTGTGCGACTGGGGGTCGGCAGCAATCGTCGTCGCTCATAGAAACGGATCGCATCCACCGTGAGGGATGCACGTTTGGCGACTTCGCCGATCTGCATACTCATATGCGGGGCTTGCTCTTTGGCAACCGTGAACCAATCTTACAATCTGGAGCGCCGTCTAGAGTCAAGGGAGATTGTTCCGCTCGAATGTAAACCCTTTTTTGTAAACCCCACCCAGTTTTGGACTCGAGCGGGCAGAATCGTCGCCGCTAACTTATTAAGAAGATAGGACGGTTCAGAACGGAAGATTGATCCCCTGGTCCGATGCCAGGGGCTCACTGGGTAGAGGTTCGTTCCTTCTGGCAATTGTGGTCGCTCGAGCCGACGACTCGGGCCGGGCAACCAGTTGAGAACTTTGTCACAGGTGTGTTCAACAGGAGAAGTGCCGAAATTTCGGCAAACATTGTCAGATCAGGCAGCCGTCAAGAATCGACCGACGGTCGCGCCCCATTGTCCTTGCGAGTTATCAACCTCGGTGACTTCACTAGGCCATGTTCGCGAGAGGTAGACCGGAGGCCCGACAAGAAACGCGAAGTGTTCCTTAGGACTTGCGGCCCGAATCTGCTCGTAGAATTCGAGTGCTTCTCCGGGCAGGTGTCTGCGCACTTCGAGCCGGATCCGCCGCGGGGCAACTAGCCTACGCGGCGGCATCGGCCATCTTTTTTGTTTTACACTGTTTTCTTAAAAGCCAGCACTGCGGTTTATTTTGAGACGCCAGCGCTCGCCTGAGCACTAGCGCCGAAGAGCTTGGCCAAAAAATCACACTGGTGATCGGCCGCGAAATCTAACTCGCCTTGAGGCGAGGGCGGCACCAATGATTGGAACTCGTCCACTGCGGGGTTATAAGGCGGCCAGAACGGTGCGTCTTCGAACGAGCTCGGGTCGCCGGATCTTGCGAACTGTGTCCAGTAGCGGACCATTTTAGTGGAAAGCTTCCGTTGCATGGTATTTAGCGGCAGAGACTGCGGCACCTTAAAGAGGTACTGGAGCTCAGACCCGTGCGTGGCACCAAATGGGAAGCTGACTGGCGGCAAATAGATCTCTGGGGCATTGGTGTCGTTGAATTCGTATGCAAATGTCGGTACCTGCGCTGAAAGTAGCTGGTCGACGACGCGAGCAGGGCAAGCGAAAATCAAGTCAGTGCCTAGAGCACCCAGCGCCAAGGAAGGGCTCGCAAAGTTGCTGAGCGGGTATTGGGCAAGTACTAGTGGCGCCGCCTGGGGTCCGACCAAATTCGCGACTACAAAGGGGTACTCTTCGGCCGTCAGCGGGTGCCCTGCTAACTCGTCCAGCGCTACGAATAACCTCCATTCGTCATGATTCGTACCCTGAATCAGTGGCACATGGTTGAACTGGCCCGTGGCAAATGCCGTATCCAGGGACTGGGGAAGTATCTTGCCGTCTACGTTGGGAGTGATGTCGATACCGCCCTGATTGGCAAGAATCGTCTCGACAGAAATGGAGCGCAGACACTCGGCAGTCTGGTTGCTGCATCCGACGCCAGTAGCAACGGCGACGCCTTGAGATTCTGTGTCTGCCAGTGTCGGCAACGTGAGCTCGTAGGCTCCGCTTTCGACGATCGCCCGATTAAAAAGTCCCGACGCCGTAGGAGACGCCAGGTGGGAGAAGACGCTGAGTCCACCAGCGGACTCGCCAAAGATCGTTACATTGCCGGGGTCCCCACCGAAGGCGGCAATGTTCCGGCGCACCCATTGCAGCGCAAACTGCTGGTCCATGATCCCGTAGTTGCCCGAGGCATGGTCGGCGGATTCGGCACTCAGTGCCGGATGGGCGAGGAAGCCCAAGGCGCCGAGGCGATAGTTGATGGTAACGACAATCACGCCGCCTTCCTTTACCAGCTTAGTCGGAACGAAGTCGTCGCTTTCCCAAAGGATTAACGCCCCGCCATGGATCCATACCATCACCGGGCGGAGGTGTGAGGGAGCGTCGTCTCCGTCATCGGGCTCGGGGACGGGCGTGAACACATTCAAGAAGAGGCAATCCTCAGTGACACTTGCTATCCCAAACGGCGACGGGTCCTGGGGACAGTGGTTGCCGAATTGCGTCGTTTTGATAGGCATGAGCCATCGAGCGTGGACCTGGGGCGGTCTCCAACGGAGGTCTCCCACCGGCGGAGCCGCGTAGGGAATGCCCAGGAACTTGCGGACCGTGGGCGTCACCACGCCTTGGATGGGTCCTTTCTCCGTTATGACGACGGAGTGCTCGGCTGTTGCGCTGGCCACCGAGCTCGCAACTGCCAGATAGACTGTAGCCAAGACAATCCGCATGCCCAGGCTGGGCACCGAAACCGTAAATTTCAATCTGTCCCGTAGTCTTTGATAAGCCCTTTTCATCTTTACCTCCGATGTTCGTGATTCTTCTTGGGGCATACTCCTTCTGCGTACGCAAGCATTTGTGCCTTTTTCTGCCCAAGGTGGGCCAAACGTACTCGCTCTACGCTTAACCTTGAGAGTCCGAGGAGATTTCAGGATGACTTGGAGGGAGGCGAACGATCCCCAGTTCTGCTGCTGACAATTGTTCCGAGGATCTTTTCGTCGACGCTGAGGACGCGTCCTACGACGGCGCGTTGGATGGTCGGGCGCGGTAGCGTTACAAGCGCAGGCGGGACTGTGCTCGTGCCAAAGGTACGAAGTTCGCAAGTAGCCTTGTAGTTCGCGAGGACACGTTGCTTTGGCTTATTCCCTTGAACAAACTCCTGCTGGATGTCGTCATCGCCCGGGGAGACCGCGGAGAAAAGAAAGGCCAGAACGCCGATGGCGCCGATTAAGCCCCGGCGAGCACAACAATAGCGTCGACGCCGGCGACATGAAAGGACTAGCGTCGTCACTGCGCATTGCCGGTAACTTGGCTGCGCATCCATGACAATTCCTCGTACGTTATGCGTACGTTCCGAGAAACGTTCAATTTTATTTCGCTTGGGTTCGGCCGCGAACGGGGCCCTCGTCTCAGGGGGTGTGCACTCCGGGTGGAGAGACCTGCTCTTCGGAGAGGCGATTCGGGCGGATTGTCCTCCTGAGACACAGCGAAGTCAACAAGAATAGAGCCACGCAGGCGGCTCTGCCCCTCAATCCGAGCGAACTCTACCGAGCACCTGCCGCCTGGGCGTAGGGTGCAGGTTGCGTTTTGTATATTGCGCCCGCCACCCCGCCGTACTTCGCTCTCCGCGCTTGGCGTTCAAAAGGATGGTCGGCTTGCGCAATCGCTCGCATCTCGAATCTCGTCAACTCGCACCCAGCACAGGGAACCTTAGACGGGGAGAGAACTTGTAACTCTAGCTAACTAGTAGTACAGCGTGCACGCATGAAAAGCGGCAAGACCTTCGTCGCGTTCCCAGTGACACCTTCAAGACTTAAGCGAGTGATTAATCGAGCCGTTTGTGGTCTGCCAGCCGGGCAAAAAGAATCCAGGCCAGCCCTCG
>WNFP01004917.1_pt1 | contig 13078 bp, 7 predicted proteins | sample 5400201 | NCBI WGS metagenome assembly WNFP01 (sample SAMN13153355, study PRJNA577476) | soil metagenome | isolation source: 115 cm saprolite under Madrone tree | place: USA:California | collected 2016-06-14
TGTCGGTAGCGTGGCAGAGCCAGTTGGATTTGCGCTTTGATAAATCGCGGCGCACGCTGGCCGCAGCGCGCTTCGTGCCGAGATGAATATTGGCCAGTTCCCAGCCCATCGCGTGGAACAGCTTCGCTGCATCGCGCGTCCGCGGCAATTGGGAAAGCTCGATCCGGCTGCAGAAAGGCGACAGGCGCCGCAACACCCACCCGCTCGGTAGCGCGAGAAACGGATCGGGCGCGCGAACGGCGGAGTCGACAATTCGTCGATAATAAATCTCTTTGCCTCGCGATTTTGAGGCCCATGCGCAGGCCGATGACAACAGCGGCTTGGCTTCGCGGGCGATTTTACCGCCGCGCCAATCAGCGATCGCAGTGAAGCGTTCGCGACCTAGACTGCCCAATCCGGCCTGGCGATGAGCAACTCGGAAAGCGACCTTAGGATCGGGCATCGCGCGTTTGAGCATTGAATGCACCTTTGCGGGCACGCTTCGAATAGTTGGCAATGCTGCAAACTTGTCCCAAAAAAGTTTAGGGTCGCGAAGCCGGCTCGTAGCGGTGTCACGAAGCAACGGGTGCTTTTCAGAAAGGACAAACGGTTCTCCGCCACTTTTGAGCGCCTCGGAATAGCCATTAAGAATGGCTTCGCAAGCGCCGACGGAAGAGGAAGAGAGATGGCCGATTTTGATCGCGATCGATGCGCTCGTCGCGAGACGAATGAGGTCTTGGGTATAAGGCAGCGGGAAAGCTTCGTCGAAATCGTTTATGCCCCAGATGAGCCGGCCTTCGGCATCACGCCAGGTGCCGAAATTGGCTACATGCAGGTCTCCAACAGCGAGCACGACAGGAGCTTTGCTGGCCCTGGGGCACAGCTCCGGAAAAAATTGCATCCAGCGATAGAACGTCGCGCGGAGGAAAGAAAACGGATCCTGCGCCATCAAGCGGTGCTTCTGGCGAAGATCGCTCTTGAGAACAGGAAGATGGCTCGCCAGCCAGATTTCGTATTGGCGCGTTGCCTGGTTGATGCTCGGAATAGCAGCCATTTGAGGGAACTTAAGGAATGAAACGAAGTGGACTAAGTCCAAATTGGCCGAAGTTCAGCTTTGAAATTTCAAATCTCAAGTTTGCAATCCTCCTATGATATTGCCCTTCATAATTTTGCCTTGCTTTTCCCAACTTGCAACTTGCCGCGCTGGTTCAACCGTGCTTTTGATTGAATTCTTAGCGTTGAAATTGCGTCACACTTCAACAAAGTAGCACAGAAATTGTGCCACGAGTCACTTAGTGCTTGACGTGCAATTGCATCGGATCGATTGTGATAAGCGAACGAAACCATTGACCTGTTCGGCTATGAAAAAAGGAATTTCAAAATCCACTCTAATCGCCTCTTTGGCTGCTGCTCTGAGCCTGTTGCAAGGATTTGGCCAGAACACACCAGCCGCGCCATCGACTGGCGCGTCTTCCACGGCCGCCGAACCTGTGAAATTGCCCTACGGTGTTGAGGACGTTCTCAAAATGTCGCGCGCACAGGTCAGCGACGATGTCATCGCGACGTATATCCAGAATACGGGCACAATCTACAATTTGGGGCCGAATGACATTGTTTACCTTAAGGACCAGGGTGTTTCCGATCGCATAGTCAACACGATGCTGGATCAGCGGCGCATCGCGAACGAAGTTGCTGCTCAAGCGCAACAGCAACAGGCTGCAGCACAAACTCCTGCAGCCGCAGAAAACAATAGTCCTGTGACAACGCCTGCCTATTCCGAATCTCAATACGCGGCGCCGACAGTGACTCAGCCCGCTTCCACACTATACGTCATTCCATATCCGACGCCTGCCTATCCGTCTTACGGCCGGTCATACTACTCGTACTCATACCCCTATTATTCTTCATATCCTTCCTACTGTTCGTACCCTTATTCGTACGGGAGTTATTGTTATGGGCGGCCGGTTGTCGGTTTCAGATTTGGCGTGGGACGCTCGTTTCATGCGACCCGCTCATTCCATCGCCGTTAAGGAAGTAAGACTTGCCAGAGCTTGCCGCCGAGCGTAGGGGTACTGCGTGCAAACTCTGCTTGTCATGACGGTCATCGGGCAGGATCGGCCGGGATTGGTTGAATCGGTTGCTGATTTGGTTGCGTCGCATGGAGGCAACTGGCTCGAAAGCCGAATGTCCCGCCTTGGCGGCCAATTCGCGGGGATCTTGCGGGTCGAGGTTGAACCCGAGAAAGAGGGCGACCTTGTCGCAAACCTCAAGGCCTTGAGTTCGCGAGGTCTGACCGTTGTGGTGCATTCGGACCGACCGGAAGCCGAACCTCCCGTCGGTCACGTACGGATATTGGAAATTGTACGGATATTGGAAATTGTAGGTCAGGATCGACCGGGCATTGTTCGGCAGATTTCCCATGCTTTGGCCACTCACGGTGTGAACGTCGAGGAACTGCAGAGCGAATGCGCCAGCGCCGCCATGACTGGCGAAACACTATTCAAAGCGCAGGCGAAGTTGCGTGTTCCGGAGTCGGCGGATGTTGAAAAAATTCGGCAGAATCTGGAGAAGATTGCGTCGGACTTGATTGTGGACATTTCGTTTGCCGAGTTTGAGGCCGAGGAGCCGATTTCGAAGCCCTACTGAGCTTTTGACGATGGGGCGGTTGAGTCGGTATCCGGTTGGGCTTGGATCCATTTCGAATAGGCGCGCTCGCCAAAAGACTCGTATCCCTTGCTTTCATTCGTCGTGCCGGAAAGGAGGCTGTGAATGAATCCGTTCAGCTCGACCTGGATGGTATGGAAAATTTGCCTCTCAGGATTCTCTCTGAGAATGAATTGGACGCGCCCATCGAGAGCTGAAAATCGCTCGAAATTTCCATTAGTGCGGCTGGTGAAACGGAATGCTTCGGCCAGGTCACGTTGCATCGCGTGACTCTTGCCCCAGGCGCCACCGGCGGCGCTGACGAAGGGTTTGCCATTCAACAGGCCGGCGGCATCGTTATACGCGAGAACACATAAAAATCGATTCGAGTCCTGGCTGAGCCAGTGGACCAGCTTATCTTTATGCCCGCGCGCGCGATCATATGCATAGTCGCTGTCCAGAAACGCGATTCGGACAACGTCATCGGAGATTTTCTTAATGGCATTGAGGTAGCCGAAGATAAAACTCCCTCCGCCGCTGTGGCCGTTCAGGACTACCTGGACTCTGTTGGTCGCGAACAGTTTCTTTACGCTGTCGATGATGTTGGGGATAAATTCGTCGCGATATTTCTTCCTCCATGCAGGCCAGCTTTCCAAGCTGTTTTCGAGATACACGACCACAACAGATTTTTCGGGAAGGAGCGAGCGAACGAATCTCGCTTGTGCGCCGATGTGTTGAATGTCGTAGCGCCACTCGTCAGTGGAATTGGTCGCTCTCCCAACCGTCTGCTCGATCGAATTGCCGTTGGGCAACGCGTAGAACACCAACAGCACGTTATTACTCGCGGCAATTGAATTGCTGGAAGGAGCATTGATCTGAACTGTGATTTCAGGGTCCATCGTGAACGACGCAATTCGTTCGTTGAAAGAATTGGTCTCGTGAAAGCCAGTGAATTTGGCAAGGCTCGGACATTCTTGGCCGGGAGGCGTGGAATTCGCATCGGTTGAAAGCGAGGTTAAATCGTTCGTCGGATAGCGAGGATTCAAAAGCGGGCCTTCATCGCTGAGTAAGTTGCAGAGTTCCGCATCAGCCAACACGTGGGCAATCGTGGTATTAGTCCCGTTAACTGTCATCGCGTTCTGGACCAGCCGTGTGCATTGGCTGTAATCAACCCAGGTCGCGGCATGACCTGGATAGAGGGGCTGGATTGGCAAGCCATTCGTCCGGTGCCAACCATAAATAGCCACGTTTCCCGGGACATCGGCGAGCCTCGTAGAAATCACGACGTCTTTTTGATGACCAGCCACCAGCGTTCCCAAAGGAAAATCCTGGAGATACTCTGCTCGATGACTTCTTACGACGGCGTTTTGATTGCTAAACACAGGGACCGTTGTCATTGCTGCGCTGGGCGGAATCGGTGAAGGAGTAAGCTTAACGGGCGCGGCGGCGTAAATGTCATTTACCATTTTCCGTGTGGGCAGGGAGCAACCGGTGACATCCGCAATTCTCTGGGCGGTGTTGGGCGAGACCGGCGTGAGGAAATAATCAACATCTGAGCCGACTGCAAGGTAATCGGGCGACACGTAAAATGTCGCGCGATTGGTTCGGCCATTGAAAACATTCGTCACGTGGACTGGGCAAAGCTTGCGCAGAAAATTTGGAACGTTGCCGAAGGTAATTTGGGCAAGAATTTCATTTTCGCGCTCGTGAAGATCGAGCGGCGTGATTTTTTCGATGAGCTGAGTACCGCTCAGAGTATCGGCCGCCCTTGGCGGAAGTTGCAGTGTTTGAGCTGGCGCGTCAAAGTTCCAAGCCCCAACCACCAAGCTCCAGAGAAACATCAATCTCCAAGCTCCAATCGGCGCAAGCAGGCCTTGAAATTTAATGTTTGGAGCTTCTCTGGAGCTTGGAGCTTGGAGCTTGGAGCTTCTGTTCAAGTTTCTTTCTTGGGAAAAAGCGCGACTGGCGTGCCGATGGAATGGCCTGCTTTCAGTCCGCCCCAACGTGCCTCAGCAAATTTATCCGGCGCGCCGGCAAGTCCAAGTTGGGCGTAGATCTTCGAAGCTGTCTCGGGCAGGAACGGCCACAGTAACACCGCCAAAATTCGGCAGACTTCGGCGAGATTGTAAAGTACTTCGTCCAGCCGCGCGGCTTTGGCGGGATCCTTGGCGAGTTTAAATGGTGCGGTATGATCCACATATTGGTTGGCACGCGTGACGAGAGACCAAATGCTCTGCAGGGCCGATTGCAGTTGGTTTTGTTCGAGCAACGACCGCGTTTCACCCACAACTTTTTCCGCATCCGCAGCCAGTTCATTGGATTGACCAGGAACCATGCCATTGCGATAGCGTTTTAACATCGACAATGAACGGTTTATTAGATTCCCAAGCGCGTCCGCCAGTTCAGCTTTGTAGCGTGCTTTAAATCCTTCGTCCGTCCAGTTCCCGTCAGGACCGACGTCGAGTTCCCGAATGACATAAAATCGAAAAGCATCTACGCCCCACTCGTTAATGACTACGATGGGATCAACGACGTTGCCTGTCGTCTTGCTCATCTTTGCTCCATCTTTTTGCCACCAACCGTGGGCGACGATTTGTTTGGGCAGTGGTGCGCCCATGGCCTTCAGCATGATTGGCCAATAAACCGAATGAAACTTCAGGATGTCTTTTCCGATCACATGAATGTCCGCAGGCCACGCGGACAGTGGCGTGTCGGTGGCAGGGGGATGATAGTTGACCGCCTGGCCAGCCGTTGCATCGCTTAGGGCTGCGGGAACACTAATGTAATTCACTAGCGCATCGAACCAGACGTACGTGACGTAATTGGGATCAAAAGGAACCGGGATGCCCCAGTTCAGCCGGTTTGCCGGGCGTGTGATGCAGAGGTCCTCCAGGACATTGTGTTTCAGGAAGCCGAGGACCTCATTGCGGCGGGATTCCGGATAGACGAAGGAGGGATTTTTTTCGATGTAGTCGATCAACCATTGTTGATGGGCCTTAAGCCGGAAATAATAGTTTTCTTCTTCGAGTTCGACGACTTCGCCGTAGGAAGGATCAAATTTCCCATCCGGGCCACGGTCTTTATCGGTCAGGAAAGTTTCTTCCTTCGTCGAGTAAAAGCCGTGATAGATTTCGCGGTAAAAATGTCCTTCGGCGTGTAGTTTGGAAAGAATGGCCTGAACGACTGTCTTGTGGCGAACTTCGGTCGTGCGAACAAAATCGTCATTCGTCAAACCCAGCCTGGCAATGAATGCTTTCCAAATCGCGGCTAAATCATCGCAATACGCTTGGGGCGTTTTGCCCTCAGCTACTGCAGCCTGCTGAACTTTTTGCCCATGCTCATCCAGGCCGGTCAAGAAGAATACCTCCTGCCCGAAGCTTCTTCGCGAGCGGGCGATCACATCCGCAACGATTTTTTCGTAAGCATGGCCCAGATGCGGTTGGCCATTCACGTAATCAATCGCTGTTGTGATGTAAAAGCGTTTGCTCATTCGCCGCTTACTGTGGCCAATGAAGCACCCAATGGCAACTGCGGCCTGTTGACCGACGGTACTGCGGGAACCTCAAATCGAGATAGGGTCCTCGCCCCATGGTATTATTGCCCAGGCGAAATTAGCTTGCCTTGTGAAAATCAAGAGGATGGGTCCCTTGAAAATCGACTGGGATTTGGGTCCGCTCGTTAGCATCGGATTTGATAACCGGGATCCCAAAAGTCTCCTTCGAACCGGCCGAAATAGGAAAAATCGATTATATCCTCCTGCTCAGGAGCGCGACAGGCTGCTCCGAACCCAAATACGACGCCGGCGCCGGTAATCGGGTTCCTTTCCAATGAGCTGCTAACCGCAATTGTAGCACCCTGCGTAGCACTTTGTACCACCCTGGATCGCGATTCTGTACAAGCGGGCCAGGCGATGTAGCACTGTAGCACCCTGTAAGGGGGTGAGGCCCACGTGAGGCCCACCCCCTCCTCCTTCGTCCTCGTCAAATAGCGCGGAGTTTGTAAGTTGAGCCAGTGCGAGCTGGGCTGAAGAAATTAGAACAACTGGCCTCGAGGACACATCAGTTCCTCCAAAAGCATTGGCGACGGGCGTTGCGAATCCGCGAAAAGATTCGCTTCAGCGAGGAGGCATACCATTTAGTGCTCGCTGGTGGCGTCGGCGTGATTGGTGGATTGGTCAACTTGCTCTTTTATTACTCAATCGAAGGGGCGAAACATTTGTTTCTTGGACATGAGGGTGACCCGGTCGAAGTTGCCGAAAAAATGGATTACTGGCAGCGGGTCCTGATACCGACGTTGGGCGGCCTGGGTGCCGGACTGGTGTTGCACTGGGGTTTGCGACTGGTTGGGCCGCAAGGCTCAAGTAATATGCTGGAGGTCGTGGTTGCTGGAGATGGCCGTCTGCCGTTTCGCAGCGCGATTGTGAAATTCATTTCGTCACTGATGACGATCGGCACAGGTGGTTCCATTGGGCGGGAAGGTGGCATTACCCAGCTCTCGGCCACCTTTGCCTCCAAATGGGGTCAAATGGCAAAATGGCATCCGTACCGGCTGAGAATGTTAGTGGGTTGCGGAGCGGCGTCCGGAATTTCGGCAGCTTACAATGCGCCTATTTCCGGCGCGGTTTTTGCGGCCCTGATCGTGCTGGGAAATTTTTCAATGAGCTTGTTTGCGCCGTTGGTATTCGCCTCAGTCGTCGCAACGATGGTGTCACGAAGTTTCTTCGGCATTCGCCCATGGTACACTGTGCCGCCATTTGAATTCACGCGGATTACACAATTGCCCTGGTTTCTTTGTCTGGGAATATTGGCCGGGGTGGTAGGAGCGGCATTTCTTAAGCTTCTCAACGTATCTGAAAATTGTTTCAAAAAGCTGCGCGCGCCGATTTACCTTCGCCTGGGTCTCGGTGGACTGATCGTAGGGATTATTGCGCTCCAGTTTCCGGGGGTGTGGGGTAATGGCTATGTGGTTACGAACCGGATTCTACACGGCGAATATGGTTCCCCTTTGCTGTCGCCGAATGACATCGTCGGACCGGAATCTCTGGCGCTGAAACTGCAACGGCTGACGGAATCCGACCTGCTCTCGCGCTACATCGCGGCCCAACTCTCGATTACGACGAAAAGTTTGCTTTCAAATTACGATGGTACCGTAAGCAACGACTTTCAAAAGGCAATCGCTGAAGACCTCAATCGGATAATGGCAAACGGAGAATTGTTTACGACGCAACGTTTTTCCGGAGTGACGCTTTCGGCCGAAACGGTCAGCTTACTGGTGCAAAAGCCGGAGGGCGGAGATTTGGTGCGATTGAACCGGAAATTGCTGTTGGATGCATATCCGCAGGAAATATCAACGGCGCACGGGCACCCACAGCTTGTGTGGGGACTGGGGATCCTTTTCGGACTTTTTCTGGCGAAACTGATTGCGACACTCGCAACAGTCGGCTCGGGAGCAGTGGGTGGAGTGTTCACGCCGACTCTGTTTCTGGGAGCTGGCCTGGGCGGTTCGTTCGCTTTGACGCTTCGATTATTGGGCGCTGGGGAAGGGTTGCCAATCGCGCCCTTTGCATTGGTCGGCATGGGAAGCATGCTGGCAGCGACAACGAGGTCACCGTTGCTGGCCATGATCATGATCTTCGAAATTTCTCTCGATTACTCGCTCATGCCGGCGCTCATGCTGGCGTGCGTCGTTTCGATACTGGTCGCGCGCAAGTTCCATCCCGAATCAATTTATACCGAACCGCTGCGGCTCCGTGGCCTGGCAATGGCGCAGGAAACCACCGAGGCGGGGGCCGCTACGGAGCGCACGGTTGGTGACTTGATGCGCTTGCCGGTCCCGCCCGTCCGTGAGAATTCGACGCTGGGCGAAATTGCCGAACGTTTTCTCACGAGCGCGAATAATTTTCTACCCGTGGTGGACGCGAAAAGTCAGTTGGTGGGAATGGTCGCATTGCAGGATCTCAAAGAATATCTGGGCGCTGGGGAAGAATTGCGAGCTATCATTGCGTACGACGTGATGCGGCCGCCGCCAGCCTGCGTCACGCCGAACCAGCGGCTGCTGGATGTGCTACCGGTGGTGCTGGCGAGTGAACAACGAAATATTCCGGTCGTAAACACATTAAAAGAAAACCGCCTGGTGGGAGCATTAGCGAGGACAGAAGTGCTTGGTCTGTTCTCCGAGGCGATCGCGGCGAAGAGCAAAGCTGAGGCATAGGATCAGTTGAGTAAAAGCGCCAAAGAGCCGAGAAGAGCGGAGGCGAGCCACAAGACTACGACTGCCGTGGACCTGGGTAGTCCAAACTGGACCAAACGGTGTGAGAGATGGTTGGTGTCGCCGTGGTAGAACGGTTTTCCGAGATGGCAGCGGACAATGACAACCTGGACCATGTCGAGCAGGGGGATTGCCAAAACCAAAAGAGGAATCAGGACCGCCCAATGTCGCGGGTGGCGAATGGTATAGAAGTGCGGGAGGACGGCGAGCACAGCCAAAAGGTAGCCGACCAAATGGCTGCCGGCATCGCCGAGGAAAGCGCGGGCGCGGGGAAAGTTGTAAGGAAGAAAACCAACTAGCGACCCAAAGGTCAGGAGGGCAACAATGGTGACCAGGTACTGACCGTCTCCTGCTGCGATGATTGCAAAGTACCACGAGCCAATCGCACCGAGCCCTGTGCAAAGGCCGTTCATATTGTCCATGAAATTGAAGGCGTTGATGATGGTGAGAATCCAAAGGATTGTAATCGCGTAATGGAAAAATGGATTTGCGATGAATAGAGTTATGCGGACTCCGCAAGCCGCGACAGCGAAAGCAATAAAGAATTGGCCAGCGAATTTCACTGCGGGCTTTAATTCATGTTTGTCGTCCAGGACACCCAGGATTAGCATACCTAGCGCACCGAGGAGAATTCCCAGGAGTTCGGTATGGCGACGGTCCAGGCCATGCATGAGCAGAAAGGTGGAATCAGGGTTCAGAAATGCCAATTTTCCGATGCGGCCGTGGAGCAGCAGAAATATGGAGGCAAAAATCATTGGGACGGCAAGCCCGGTCATCACAGCAAGACCCCCGGCGAGCGGAACAGGGCGATCATGGATTTTCCGATGTCCTGGATCGTCCATCAATCCAATCCGTAAGCAGAGTTTCTCCCACATCGGCGTAGAGCCGAATGCCAGGGCGAACGCGCCCAGAATTGCGAGGAGATAGACGTTGAAAGGGAACATGGCCTTTTTTGGGAGGTTACATGCGTTACATGAGTTACATGGTTACAAGAGTTAAATAAGTTAAATAGGTTAAATGGCTTGAATCGGCTAATGCGTAGTCAATAGTCGCTGATAGAGTTGGTAGATTTGTTCGATCATGTTTTCGACGCGAAATTGTTCTTTGACGAGTTGTTGGCCGCGCTTGCCGAGACGATTGCGCAATGCCGGGTCGCGGGAGAGGTCGAGCAAATGGCGCGCGACGGAGGACACATCGCCGGTTCGGACGAGAAAGCCAGTTTCACCGTGGAGGCAGACTTCGTCTGCGCCATCAAAATCGTAAGCAATAACGGGTTTGGCTGCAGCAAGGGCCTGGGGCAACGCTCGTGAAAGCGCTTCGCGCTGAGAAAGGTGAGCCAGGCAATCCATAATGCCAATGTAGCGAGGCACTTCGGCCGGTGTCACAAGACCCGCAAAGATGACCTTTTCACGCAAACCAAGTTCCCCTGCGCGCCGCTCAAGTTGCGCGCGCAATGGGCCATCACCGATGAGAAGCAGTCGGGAGTCAGGCTGTTGAGGGAGGAGAATGCCAAATGCTTTAAAGAGGTCTTCGTGTCCCTTAAGGGGGGCGAGACGTCCGATCTTGCCGATGACAAAGGCATCCTCGGCCAGACTGAGGCTGGCTCGGAGCTTGAGATCATTGCGAGTTTCGAGGAAGGGCTCGATTCGGAAACCGCTCAAAATGCGTGTGTACATTTCCGGACGCCCAATTCCGGCAGCCAGATAGCGACGAGTCATTGCGTTAGCCGAGCAGAGGAAGTGAGTTGTCGTTCGAGCTGCGATTTTTTCCGCCGTGAGAAAAACAGCATTGGCAACCGGGCCCTGGAATGGTCCAAACGAAGGGCCGTGAATGTGATGAATAATGACGCGCACACCCGCGCGCCTGGCGGCGAGGCGACCAAGGATGCCAGCTTTACCGCTGTGGGTATGCACGATGTCCGGCGACACTCGGCGCAACATCCTGGTGAGGTGGGACCACGCACGGAGATCCTTCCAGGCGTGAACGGGTCGGACAAGATCAGGCACAATGCTCAGGGCATCCGGACAGGTTGAAAATGAAGATTCCATCGAACCCTCGGTCCCTGTTGTGGGACCGGAAATGAGCCGGACGTGCACGTCGGACTTTTGGCGAAGGCCAAGGACTGTGGCGACGGTGTTTTCCTGCGCGCCGCCGATAACCAGGCGAGTGATGATATGTGTAACCCGCATCCCCGAGCGGTCAGGGCGAGCCGCCCTTTAATTCTTTGACTCGGTCAGCGACGTTTTTGGCTTCGACGGTGCCTTTCGCCGCACTGGCGAGATAAAGATTGTAGTTTCGAAGGGCAGAATTGGTGTCGCGAGTCCGATAGGCAATCTCGCCGAGACCGTAAAATATGCGAGTATCCGAAGGTTGAACCTTTTGCAGCAACTCGTAGTCACGTTTGGACTCGTCCCAGTGAGATAGGCGTAGATGGGCGATGGCACGGTTGAGCAGCGCGGTTCGATGAATGTCGGAAAGGGAGTTTGTGTCCAGCGTCAGTAACCGACTGAGGGGCGGAATCGCATTTTCGTACGCCGCCAGTTGGAGGCAGACGTAACCTTTATTGAGAAGGGCATTGAGGTTGTCAGGCGAGAGTTTGAGTTGCTTATCAACCAACTCCAAAGCGTTTGTGTAAAGGCCATAGTTCATGAATGCCTGAGCCGCTGCCGCGGGGAGGTCTTCGTCTGCTGGGTATTTATCGAGAGCGACCTGGACAGCATTAGTTGCGCCCTTGAAATCCTGCGCAGCCAGCCGGGCGGAAACTTCGACGGAGAGCAAATCGGTCTGGTTGGTGCGAGGAACAGGGCGAGTGTGAATCTCATCGAGCATTCTAAGCGCGTCATCGGGCATTCGCGCAATGACATATAACTGTGCCAGATTCAGGCGAGCCGGAAGAGACTCTGGTTCAAACACTCTAACGCGTTCAAATTGATTGGCTGCCTGCCGATAGAGCGAAGAACGCAAGTAAGTGCGCCCTTCTTCGTAACAGAACCTGGGCTCATCAAACGGCCCGTTTTCACCCATTATGTCGTCCCATCTCCGGTATCGACCAAACGCATCCTCCATCGACTTTGAAATTTGAGCCGCAGCCTTTCGTCCAGCCTGAACGTTGCGATTGCACTCGAGATTTATTCGCGCGACGAGGTTGCCTGGATTCAATTCGAGAGCGCGTTCAAAGTGCGCCGCGGCTTTTTTCAAATCTGCGGTTTTTTGGACCTCAACAGCCCAGTAATCCAGCGCGCGAGAATAGTAACTCCCAATCAATCGCGAGTTACTGTCAGGCTCTTTGCGCAGGTGCGCAAATTTCATCCATCTTTCCACCAAAGATGGATCGGGCCCTATTTTCGGTTCGCTCATGCCAGACAGTAGAGGAGGAAAGGCGGTTGTCTCAATTTGCGCCCAGAATCGCTCATTTTCGTCAGTGAGGGCGATGGACGGCAACGGGGAAAGGAGAGTGCTGGCCGCATAGGGACTCAATTTGTAAACCAACCCGTGAGCTTCCAGAAAGAAAACTTCAAAATAGTAACCGAAACTAGGATTAAGATAGAAAACGTCATTCGAGCGAGCCAGGCTGGCTATGAGTTGCAATACGTCGAAATCATCAGGCGCTAACTTGGTGCCTTTGGGAATTTGGACGGGCCATCGATTGCCATATTGCTTGCGGAGAAGTTGATGGTATTCGAGTATTTTGAGTGAAGGTGTATGAACAAAAACGTAATTTGTGAAATTGCCGAGTTGGGCCGTTGCCGCTTGAGCCAGTAGCAGTCGCGGCGAATCATCGCTCAATACCACGGCGCCCTTTTGCGGTAAATCCTTCACGAGCAAGTCAGCATACTCGCGCGGAATGTTGCCGTTTGCGGCGCGAATATGTGGAAGGTTTTTGTAACCAATCGTAATGGCGGCTATCAGAAACAGTCCCCATACAAGACCGGTGACGGTCCAATTGACCAGGCGCAGAAGCCCGGGCGTTCGTTTCGGGTCGGGACCGAACAACAGCAAAAAGTAGCCGGATAGATAGCCGATGCTGAGTGCGCCCAGATAATAAAGTGTCAGGAACGAGATGCCCCGCAAATTAGCGCGCGGGCTGAGTCGCACATCCGGATCCAGAGCGATCCAGACACACAAAATGAAAAACAAAGCGTGAACAAGGTGTGATGCGAACGTGGCGATCGCGATTCCGAGTTGGCTG
>WNFP01003209.1_pt1 | contig 13074 bp, 15 predicted proteins | sample 5400201 | NCBI WGS metagenome assembly WNFP01 (sample SAMN13153355, study PRJNA577476) | soil metagenome | isolation source: 115 cm saprolite under Madrone tree | place: USA:California | collected 2016-06-14
AAATTTGATGGAATATTTTGGCAAAATTTTGGAATTTCATGGGCGTCGCCATCTTTTTTTCGGGCTTTCTATAAATTCATTTCCGGTTTTTGGAATTCATTACGGCTTTCCATAAATTCATCTCGGGTTTTTATAATTCATTCGGGTTTTTGTAAATATTTTTGAATTTTTTCGAAATATTTTTGAATTTTTTCGAAATATTTTTGAATTTTTACGAAATATTTTTGAATTTTACGAAATTTTTTCGAATTTTGCAAAATATTTTTTGTTTTTCGAAAAAAATTCGTGAATTCTGAAAATAAATTTCGGAATTTTGTTAAATATTTAGGATCTCGATATGGCCGTGCAGCTTTTTTCTGTCCGCGCATGATGGATAGATGCACGACCATATCGACGAACCAATCAGCGTCGAGCTCCACGCATTATTTTCTTTTCCTCTCTGCATATAGATACAAGTGTCAATGCAAACAACCGGTTTTCACACTCGATTGTTAAAGTGCATTGACACTTGGCACTCACCGGAAAAGAAAATAAGAATTTATCGCCGCATAATGTTTCACCGCACAACATTATTCCGGCTCAAAAGCGCGCGATGGTGCTGCCAGTGTCGAGCATAGCGTCCGTTTTTGCAAACACCACGCGCGCTTGTATGGCCAGCTGCTATTTTTATTGTGTTGTTAGTTGCAATTATAATGTATAATGCCCATGATTATGACACCAGGCTGAAATTACCGTTTTTGATGGTGCTTGCCGGTCCTACATCATCGGGTAAAACAGTTTTCCTGACAGAACTTTTGAAAAGTACACGTGGTAAATTCGACAAACAACCCGACAGAATAGTGTACTATTATGCTGAATATCTGGTTGCCACGTTTCGTGAATTGCAGAGTGTGTTCGGAAGACGCGTGCAATTTGTCAAAGGTTTGAACATTGACATTGAGACATTTGATCCGTTAAAAAATAATCTAATCATAATTGATGATTTGATTCAGGATTCTGTTGGATCGAAAGAAGTTAGCGAGTTGTTCACCAGGGCCAGTCATCACAGAAACTTGTCTGTGGTTTTGATTTCACAGAATCTGTTCTGCCAGGGCCAGCATTCAGTAACGATTAACCGTAACTCACAGTACTTGGTCCTATTTAAGAATCCACGAGACGCTGCTCAAATCACGTGTCTGGGCAAACAGATTTATCCGGGTAATATTCGGTTACTACTGGACGCCTACAAATCAGCCACTGAACGGCCCTACGGATATTTGCTGCTCGATTTTAAGCAGAGTACACCAGACGAACTGCGTTTGCGTACGAATATTTTGCCTCGAGAATGGCCCGAAATCGTGTTCATCGCAAAGTAAAGCTGAGCAGTATTGATTTTCTGAGGGCTTTGATGTCAGCTCCATGGTCAAAACGTAAACAAATGATCAACAACATCACGAAAAAAGATCTGAAACTACTGCTTGAGTGTGTGAAAAATATTTTGGTCGGAAATATTCCAATTCAGCCGGAAAAGAAAAAACGTTTGGGAAGACACAGACAGAAACTTCGGCACTTGGTATCACGAAAACTGGGTATAAAGTCTAAATTACGAATTTTGAAGCAGAAGGGAGGCATACTACCGGCCATTCTTAGTGTACTTACACCGGCTATAGTGACCGCTATTGCTGAACTACTGAGGTGAGCCACTTTTTTCCTGTTGAACAAAAAAATGTCAAGCGTCAGAAGAATGAAATTGGTACCCGCTGATCAGGAATCATATCCGCACCAACAACCACAATCGTTGACGGAACCATCATTGCATATCTATCAACCTGCGCAAGGTCGGGCGGTGGAAGCAGAAGCGCGTGAATCGGCTGTTGATAGGGTGTACCGCGGGTTGCATGATGATATAAACTCTATTTTGCAAAGCGGAAATAGCACTGACCCTGATACCCTCGCCAAATTGTTGGGTGTCGCACTTAAAAAATTCTATATTTATCGTGTAAAAATCCATAGTAACGATCCACTTGTCACTAGTGTACCGCGCAACAATGACAATATTGAAAGCAACGACAACATTGAAAGCCATGACCAGGATTCTGAACTTAGGACTTCTGCAGCTCTTAAAGATCCTGTTGTGAAGAGCGGTATGAGTGAGACGGAATCAAATGCTGACAATGACAGTGACATCAAGATAGAATATACCGCTGCTACAACTCATCCTGACCAGACTTTGAATGATATCACATCCAGCTTTAATAGGAAGACAAGACAGAAAGCCCATACATTGTTCGACGAAATTTTCAAGAGAGACCCAACATTTGTTATTAAGCATAGATCAATGTCATCTGAGGGTCGTCGATTGACTAATGCTAAATCAGCCACGCTTCTAAAGAATATGTTCAGCACACAAAAAACGGCCATACCCATCAAGTTTAGGAAATATATGAACAATCTCGGTATTAATTGGAAAAAGTATATAGGTATTGGTGGTGGAGGTGTTGGTATTAAGAGTTCCGTGATGCAGAAGAAGAAGAAGAAGAAAACAAAGAAGAAGAAGAACCAACCTATAGTGGTAACATGGCAACAATTGTAAAATAAAAATAAGCAAATATGTAAATGACAAACTTTTATTCTAATAAAAATACATTTTCACATAACAATGGTGTTTTATTTTATGCATAGCTACATACATATTATCCAGTTTTTAAAATTATTTACAACAGTATTGATTCAAAACACGAACTTCGATTTACACACGCATGTTTGGCAGATGAGAGATGGTTGTATTGCTCCTCCGGTTGACCTTTTTGTTGTTTTATCACGGTGTCTGTGAAAATATTCCATGACAATGCAGTCGTTGAGGCATTTGTTGGTTGAATATTCATTATTCATGATCATAGAGAATGATTTTCCATTGTAGCGTTTAATCAAGAAATAGAGGCAGTGCAGGCCGCATGTCTGTGACTGTTTCGACTGTACACTCATTTCATTGAATACAAGTTTTTTCGGTCTTATTACATTTATAATGAACCGGTTAAAAAGGGGGTAAATGTACGGTGTATAGCCATAGCTGTCGAAATACTCCAGTGTTTGCGCATCTGGAAAATTGAATGCAACCCAGTGTTCGCCACCACGTGTTGAATCATCCGTATTGGCAATCAAGCATGCAGGGTATTTTGATGGTTTTCGCATCCAGTCTGCCGGGAAAACACCAGTAAAATATGATCCCAATCCCGCAAACCCAGCCATATCATAAAGTGTGACTGAATCCATCCGTGTCTAAATGCTGTAATCAAACGCAATCGTTCGGTTTGAATCAATCTCCATCAAATTCTCGTACTCAATAAGACATACGATATGAACGGCATCAACCAATGCAGCAGCAAATTTACACTCCAAGCGCACAGTCCCATTTTTCATGAGGTTGTAATGGGTCTCACCTCCACATTTATCAGCCGATAGGTCAAATGCATAGAGAGTATAGCCCTCACTGTAATCTGACCATTCAATGCCACATGTTCTGTCACGGTCCCAAACACAGATAGTATCGAGAAAATCATGATAAACACGACTATACCGTTTATTTTCGAAATCGGGCGTGTAAGGGATGGCTGGTATTTGCTCACCATTTAGGGTCAAACACAGATAATTCAGTTTGAAGTGCTCAAATCGGTACGGATTTTTTGTGTAATCACCAATAAAATTTACAGATTTCACCATACCAATAACCAAACGCTTGGGAATTTGACCCAGAATCAGATTGTCTATGCTGATGTGTGACAAACCGGATGGGAAGCTGAATGTTTTCATGTCCACAGGCATAATCGGGTACTTGGCTGTAGTTTTTTGCAGCATAGCATTATGAGCCAATATAAGGGGCGGTGATACTTTAATGTGTGTAACATGGAGAATGGCCTTTGTGATCTCGACTTTATAACTGGCATTCGGTTTAAGCGAAAAAAGGCAGAAAGCATCTTTCGCCCTTGTCAGTGTCAGTTGCAGATCTATATTGTTGAGCAGGTATCTATCAAAATTGAATATGTCTCCATGCAGTTTCCCTATCATATCATGTTTGCGTGAATCCTCAAATAGCAGACGTCTCAAAGCAGCATTCGTATTGGTAGCACTATCCTGCTCATCATGATTACCGCGAAAGTCTTTCAGAAACAGGGCTGTATCGTACTGCTCATCCTGCACTGACTGTCTATTGTTCAGCAATGTCTGCATGTATACCATGTAACCGTACAGGTTGTGGTTCCTAGAGACCAAATTTCCATTCATGTGTACTGAAACTTGACTGAACAGTGTGTGCAGGAAATTGGGCATTGGTGTTACTTTGTCAGTTTCCTTGACGGTATTTGCGCCGGTACTAGTAACGATTTTGCAATGTATTTCAATCAGTGTTTTGTTGAGGTCAATGTAATGTTCGCTCGAGCTTGTCACGTTGAACTGTACTTGTTGTGAATTTGCCAACGGGGCAATGGGGAAATATTCCTGGCTCCATGATCGTTCAACCTGCAAATTTGTGGGTGGTACAGTAAAAAGTTCTAGGGCCGATTGCATTCCTTCACTCGATGCCTCGTGGACTTTCATGGCCATTGATGATGACATTATTTTTTATTTTTGCGAAAAATATCAACCAAAGTTTTGTTGTGACGTCTCTTCTTGTTCTTATAATGACGGCTGTCCTGCGTTAATTTGGCCTTGTTTATTTTCCTCTTCAGTGTTTTGCGCTTTTTTTTATACGGCTTACGCGCTGAACCCTGGCCCTTCTGTATCAATTCCTGATTTAGGTAATTTGCTGTATCGCCCAAAGTTCCAACAACACCTTCTATTGCTCGTTTTTTCAGTGCACTGCCTATTTTTTCTCCATGCAGCTGATCGCTGAGCAAACCTACACCTGCCTCCAAGCTGCGCTGCTTCAATGTTTTGCCAGCGTGACGTACGAGCGATGATTCAACCAATGGTTTTACAAATCGTGTGAAAATTCCCTTGAAGAAACCGCCAAGCCCCCGACCAATTAGTACTCTATCACTAGGATGGTATGAACTACCCCTATAAACATTGATACCTGATGATGCGCCGAATTGTTGTAGCAGAGCATTGTCTTCAAAATGCTGCAGATATATCTGGTAGAGCTCAGGCGATGGTTTGAACGGCACTCTCATTTTATTTTTTTATTTTTTTATATTTCCGACGAAAATGCAAATAAGCCACTGTCTTTCCGCCTATGAATTCGACCGCGTTGCCTGTATCGGTTAGCACAGCAATTTCTATAGTCGGTGTATTATTCCTAATCAAGTCAAAATAGTACGGACTTTCGAACACGTGGTAGACTTTGTCTTTCAAATCGGTGATGACACGAATAATGTTTGCTTTTTGACTCCCAATGAGCACGTCGTTTATGAGGTCACAGTGCACATAGAATGCAGTTAGTTGATTTGTTATACGAATCGGATTCGTCCCAGTATAATTAGCTGTGATACCGTTCAATATTTTGTCTTGATCAAATCCCAATAGTTCACCCAATGAACCGTGGTAGTAGTCTCTGTTGTAAGTCGGTAGCAGTGTGAGTTTGTTGTTGTTGCCTTTGTTCTCGTTGTTTGTAAAAGAGACAGTTGCTCGATCGTTCACAATACTCAATTTTATTTTATCACCAAAGTTATGGTTTTTACCCAACACTTCATTAACAGCCCCGACCAATGCTTCTGCCGAATCGTAATTAATGAGCGGAATTGTAAGTTGGTGCGTTATAGGTTCTGAAGCCAGTTGGGTTGTTACAGCAATGTATGGGAGGGAATTAACAGAGTGCGCAAAAAAAATAGTAAATTCTTCCGCATTTCTTTCAGTATCACCTGCTCCCTCTTTCTTCACAGCCGGTTTCAGATTCGCAATTCTCAATTTTGTAGCGAGAGTTTCAATATTGACTGTCCACTGTGTTGGTTCAGCGGTTATTTTCGATGGTATCAGATAGACCTTTTTCGCGGTAGAGTTAGGGAATTCTTTCACTGTGCCGTGATATATTGCAGTTGTTGGTGTTTTTGCTTCCACGCCAAAAAGTTGGGCAATATAATCCGGAATTTCAGTGGGAATTAGCAATTGCGTGAAGGGTTTCATCACAAATTTTATTTCAGAGTGATTATCCTTATCCATGGTGTAATCGATCAGTTTGTTTTTTTTCTTTAGCTCATTATCATCTTGACTTATGTACCGGTCATCAGATAGAAAATCATTAACAGTCTGTATTATAGACGGCTTAGCCGTATCTGTGCTATCCGCAGTTGTTGTATTATGGAGAATTCGGATATGTGCTAGTCCCGGTGACTCGATATTGATTTTGTTTACTGTAATGGTTGGTTTCCTTTCACCAATTTGCACAGTGAATTGGCAGTGTTCGCGTGTCATATGCATCCATGATCCTGGTAGGTGAATTTCTGTCAACGCAACTTCCCAATCACCATTGACTGAAATCGGTTCGGCCAAGTGTGTGATAAAATTGCTACGGTTAGGCTTACTTGAGTAATGGGCACTGTCAGTGGACGATAGTATAACGTAAAAATTATCCCTGGATGACATTTTCCTGGTCCAAATATGATTCTGCAATCCACGAATTAAGTTTTGCCGGATATCCGCGCCACTTAACCAGCAACAGAGTTTTCCCGTCAATTGTTTTACGTTTGACAATTTTCTCAATCAAATCTTTTGGTTTTTTCACCAATTTTATTTTCTGCAGCTGTTGTTCATAGAAATTCGATCTTATATCCTCTGTTTCACGATGACTCCGGACTTTATACGTAACCGGTTTTTTGTGCGTTAGTACTTTTGTGATGAAAAATATCTCAGCTTCCCAGTTCCCGTAGTAACCCTTAGTAAATGTTTGTTTCAAAGATGAAATACGGACAGCATCACCAACTTTGAGTTTCGGTTTTCTAAATTTCCTCTTATCCGATTGTGGGTTGAATGCATACTGCCACAATGCACTTTCATTTGACGCATCGACTTCGGCCGGTTTGTACCCAGTACTGCGATGAGTCGAATTGTTATATGCTTCAACTATCTGTTGCAGGATATCAATATACCTGTATGTTCCGTTCTGACGGAAATAGCGCCACATCTTCTCCTTTATGGTTCTCTGCAATCGTTCCACCATTGAGGCCTTATTATCACCAATGGCTTCAAAAAATCCAATGTCATGTTTCTTGAGGAATGCTTGGAACGGTCTATTCACAAACTCAGTACCCTGATCGGTATTGACATACGCTGGTTTCCGCCCATCTTTGTCGAAAATATCTTGCACTGCCTCAATTATTGATGCGCCAGTCTTATCCTTCAACGGTCTGATCCAACAATAACGGGAAAACACGTCGATTACAAACAACAAGTACTTGTATTTATCATTCTCTGATGCGATGGATGTCAGGATACTCAGATCCATCTGCCATTGCTGGTCTTTGGATGCAACATAGATTTTGTTTGTTGGAATGTTTCGGTGTTGTGCTGGCCTGTGCAGTGTGTATGTATCCTGGGTTGATAACCATTCTTTGATTCGATTACGTGAGAGTTTACGCTTTTTTTGTTTGAACAGGTCAGCATTGACACTTTTTTGCAGCCGAGCCAAACCACCAAGACCCCCAGGATTACGCGGATCAAAATAGTGTTCATTCAACAGTGCGTCAAGTTCGCGTTCATTCATTTTCTTCTGGTCCAATAGTAGACGAAGTTAGTGGTGTTGATACTCGTGTAGTTACGTTTGACACTGTATACAAGTGCGGTGCCTGACTGGTCGTTGTAACTGGGTCGCAAGAAAAAGAGCTTGTGTTGGTTGGTTGCCTATCAGTTATTGCTGCTGCTGCTGCTGCGGCTACGGCCAATTCATCATAAAATGTACGAATTTCATCCGGGTCATACATACGCGTGTTATTGTAACCAATGTTAATGTCATGTCCGTGTTCGTTCATATAAATGCAATAGTGCGCCAAAATAGCTGGAATTGTCTCATTGTTCAAACTACTCTGAATATTGTACAAGCGCCATGTAGTAAAAGCCAAGAGCAACAAAGTCGAGAATGATAGAAAAAGGATCAGCGAATGAAATATAACACAGCGCTTTTTGTGACAGTCATTGCAACAATAACACTGAGCATTGGCCATTTTTGTTTTTTTATTTTTATTTTTTTCTGTGTGTCTACTATAGATATAGGACTAATGCAGAGAATAAACAAATAGCTACAATATGACCGCAGCTGTTCTCAGCTTTATATCTAATGCAGCAGGAAAAAAATATAAAGTTATAAATAAACAATAATAAATTTCCCAGTACACTCAAATTTTATTCAATTCACATTACATGGTTATAGTATTATACAACCCATTGCCAGGGTTCGGCCTATATTTTTAGTTTTAATTACGCATTCTTGGCAAACTAATCACTTTTCTTGTTGTTGATATCAGTAAAAATATCATCATCATCATCATCATCACCATCTAGTTCGAGTTGATGAATTGGTGGTGATTTTGAATAGCGCTCACTGCCCTTGTAACCAAAAGGTACCGTTCTGTAATCGTCCACAACCACCCGTTTGTTGAATTCTTTGGTCAGCCACTTTGTCATGGCAGTCTGTTTGAGTTCACCTGTGACCATATTGCGACGTAGATTGAATGGAACGTCGAAAGACATAGTGTAATTAGACGTGACCATACGTTTGAAATCAGTGTAACTGCATTCATTAGCCCCCTTCAACTGGATACCCTTACACTTGACGATGGATTGACCATTGTTCAATAGCACAGAGTACGATTTCGGCCCGATTGAACAGAACCCTACAGCCTATTCAGCATAAATAAAATAATAGCTATAGATATAATAAAAACAATGCTTTTGTGGAAAATAAAAACATGTACCTCAATTCCTGGACCATATTTAACTATCTCATCAGTCCATTCGCCCAGACTGGTACCTATGGGTATTTCAGGTCCGCCAGGTATCTTGGAATAAATTATCGAATCTGTGTCATAATAACACACATTAGGCCCAATACGGGTGAGTTGTTCAAGCAATACAAGACGAGCATGAGCCGTAGTAAAAGCAGCAACAACATCACTACCCTTCATATTGGGTTCGAGATTCTCTTTCCGTGTCTTATACACAACCATAATTTTATCTCCGCCCAAACAATCAGCATACACATCCATGTTTTCAGGGTTGTCAACAATGGCATTCAACTCGGCCATCGTGTCAGTGATGGCTATCCGTGTTTTGTGCATGTTCAAGCCAATTCGTCCCCAGAGACTGTTCATCATTATCTGAATTTCGGTTTTAACATCATAATATAGCTATATTACTATTACATGTAACGGGTTATTTTGTATTAAGCAAAACAATACCATACCTTTATGAGACTTCGCAGCCCCTTGTTTTCGCGAATCTTGCCAGGGTCCAGATCAATACGCTCCTTTTGCTTGATATCAGCGACATATTCAGCCTGTTGTTGTGGAGAGGTACAACCTGCTGGATAGTCCGATGCTTCCATCTTGTACTTGAGCATGGTGTTTATGTACCCTGCGAAAAAGCTTGGAGTGTCGGGTGAAAGGGGGTCGAACTGTGTTGATTCGGGGTAATGCCATACCTCGTGCATTTTTACCAGTGTGTACCCCTGACGCATAGCCTCATAAATCTCGAGTGTGACCCACGACCCTGTGAGTTGTCTTTGTTCGCTGGTGTGTTTACACGCAGTTTGCTGTCCGAGTTCACAACACGTGCGACACAATACAAACATAAGCTTGTTGTGAATACGTGCTGGTAGCACAGGGAAGAGCAGATCTTGCGGCGGTAACATGATGCAATTGGCTACCCCAAAGTACGCGTCCAGCTGCAAATCGAAGTTGTCACGGATAATCTCAGGATGACCCGTAGGAAACTGAAAATATTTGTCAAAAATAGCATTAATCCATGGGCAATTAAGAACTGAACTCAGACAAACCACTTACCCTTTTATATTTTTGAACATATGGGTACAGACTGCAAACATCCGCATACATCAGCCTTTCATTCGAACCTGACTCAATCTCTTTAAGCAACATGGCCGGACAAGTACGACCGCTGCAAATCAATAAAAATGATCAAATTGAAATTAAAATGCAACAAATTGAAGAATATTTAGGCTACCCATAAAAATAGCTACGCGGTGTGATGATGGTCAACTCGAAATTGTCACAGAAATTACGCATGACAGGATCATCAACCAGCATTATGTCAAATTCGCAATTCCATACTACAATGTACTCATACCCGGACATGTATGTTGCTACGTATTGGCGAATATAACCATCTCGGTTCATTGTCATTGCTAATTTTTTGCGTAGGTCATTACGATGTTTTGGATCTTTATCCCATAAATATCGTTGTGTGCATTTCGGACACCCATGGTAATAACAACCTACAAAATAATGAGATGCAAATACAAGTCAACAACACATTGAAATCTCAGAAATAAAATAATACCGTGAAAATCGTAAACTTTTTTATTCACAGGATCGTAACCGTCCACCCTGAAATTTGGTGGAATTTTGTACTCGCCACCAGGGGTTAGAATTGTTTGTATGTCACCGGCAGTAGTTGTCTCAAGCCATGCCAACCATTTCAGGGCGACCATACTCGAACCAGTAGTTGGACTGTATCCCTGGGCTGGAACAACGGCCATTTGTCCGGGTTTCAGATAGTGCGTCATAAACACGCGAAGACACGCACCAGCAATTGTCACATCATAGGCAAACGGGTCGATTGATGTAATGCTCATAAACATATCTCGGAACTTTAAAACGCATTTTGCCAAAACCCAGACATCAGCGCGACAATATTTCTCCATTACCTGCTTGAGATTCCAATGGTTGTCATCATTATACTCTACTAACTGCTGTTCATAGAATGTATCAAACTCTAACCTATCTGTGACTGACATTTTATCGGGTTCATAGAAACTTCTATCGGGAATTGGGCCGACATAATCCAGTGTATCTGCATTCACAAATGCGTGCGGGAAGAAGGACTTTGCTGCATCAGTGATCTCAAACATACTGGGGATTTTGCGCAATGGGGCGGCAATATAATTGAGACTGTCGATGAATCGTATTCTGTAACCGCTACCAATATCAATGACCATTATCTTCTGACCATTGGATATCATACTAATTTTTAGGTTACGGTTATACAATGGTCTCAACAGGAAGAAACTGTCAAATCCTTTTGAGTTGTGGGCAAAACAGCATAAACCTCTATTGCGTTTCTGAAGAATGAAGTCAAGTAGTTTGTCTGCACAGTCGGGTCCTGTAAATGTGATAGTCTGGGGCGGTAGGGTTGGTCCTTTCCTATAAATGGAAGCCACTACCATTATCGGCGTTACTAATTGATCGGCATTAGTGTATGTTTCAAAATCGAAGAAAAGAAATTGTGTCCTTGGTTTTGGTGATTTACTGCACACCTTCACATAGTGCCGTCCTGGTGGATGCGTTATTTGACACGTGGCACACCAACCCATATTGCATTTGTGCATTGTAACCGTGCTGTATATTTGTTCACACCGGGTGCAGTAATTTTGTGTCACACATGTACCGTTGTTTATATGCTCAGCCATACACGCTTCATTGTAGAACGACTGTAGGCAACTTATGCAATGCTGGTAAATTTCACCAACATGCTGACCTTTGCCATTGCATTTATCACATATTAATCTGCATCGATGTCGCATTGATTTATCCTCAAAACCAAAACACTTTGTGCAGAAAAAGTCGTAGTTGAACAGAGCTTTCGGACTAGTCAATACCCTGTACAGACCGTCAACCGTCTGTAATAGATAGATTTGATGCTGAGCAGGTTCATCACCGCTGAATACTATTTTGACATCATTATAACTTTGGATCATCCACACCACAAATTGGTACGTACCCTTAAAAATCTCTTGGTAATCCTCAATTAGCTTAGGTTCTCTACCGATCATGTGAGCACCAACGGCATTCAAAAGCAAACGTTTCATCTCCACGCCTTTATTTCGATCTTGATGCTTGACAAGATATCTAGATTTCGCATCTTTTTTTCTTTTATATATTGCAACAATGACAGCACTGCCGCAATTGGTATCCTTCTTAGTATCTGTTACACTTATCACACACCTTTTCCGGCACAAAAATTCATCCATATGTGTATCCATCAGGTTCCGCAAGCCTTGGCGCCGCATCATTTATTATCACTGGCCAAATTTACTCTTTAAACTGGAAATGAAAATGCAGTCTATCTGATAATATAATCTCTTTATGACTCTGTGCGAAATTAATCACGTAATTGAAAATCCTGTCTCCGGCGCTATCATCAACAGTCATGAAGGGTAGGTTGATGGGTTGGCTCAGATCATCAGATGTCAGGACGAATCTGACCTGTTTGACGATGTTCTGTGTTGATTGTTGATGTTCATTGAGCGCAAAAGTCATGCAGTCATCAAATATAGAGCGAAGGTCCTCAACAAAATTGTCAGAATTGCTCAGATATTGCGGATTGATAAGCAGATCATAGTACGTGTTGACCAGACTGTGAATACGTGTAGTGCGCTGCGTTCGTTGTATGAACCAAAATTTCGATGGCTGCGGGTTCAAAGTAGCATCATTCTCTGTACCATTTTCCCCGGCCATCTACTGAAAATAATAGTTATTAATTAATCGTAGATACAAAAATAATTAACACGCATGAAAGTATTAAAAACTTACTGGTTAGTGTACATTTGATCCATGTTCGTATGAAATTAACAGTTAACTTATTTTTATTTTGTTCTACACCAGTTTTACAGCAGATATCCATATTATGTATGCGCGCGAGGTGTTTATAAAAACGGACGCAAGTGTAAAAATGGCAGCACCATCGCGCGCTTTTGAACCCAAAGAGCCGAGAGAGCCGGAATAATGTTGTGCGGTGAAACATTATGCGGCGATAAATTCTTATTTTCTTTTCCGCTGACCAAGTGTCAATGCACTTTAACAATCGAGTATGAAAACCGGTTGTTTGCATTGACACTTGTATGCTGCAACACAGGGAGGAAAAGAAAATAATGCA
>WNFP01003211.1_pt1 | contig 13069 bp, 10 predicted proteins | sample 5400201 | NCBI WGS metagenome assembly WNFP01 (sample SAMN13153355, study PRJNA577476) | soil metagenome | isolation source: 115 cm saprolite under Madrone tree | place: USA:California | collected 2016-06-14
CGTCGGGACGACGCCGTTCTGGGTTTTCGCGGCGAGATCCTTGAGGGCGAGGAGCTTGTTCCCCGAGAGCCCGCACGCGCGCAGCTGCGCGTCGGAGGTCGCGAGGACGCCCTCCGGATCGATGCGACGCCGCGGGTAGAGGGCCTTCACGCGGCCGTAGATCGTCGCCGCCGCCTTGCCCGTGAGCTGCTGATAGACGATCGCTTCGGCGAGCGCGCCGAACGTGCTGTGCGTATCGCGCAGCTGCAGGCGAAACGGCCCGACGCGCTTGATCAGGCGCGCGAGCTTCTTGTCGGCGGCGGCGAGATGCGCGGACGCCGCTTCGACGTCAAAGGTCGCTTGTGTCACCGCAGGCCGCGCGTCGCCGAGGCGCGCGGCAGCGCGACTCCTTCGATCGCGAGCAGACGCGCCTTGGTGTCGAGCCCGCCGTTGGCGCTGAACCCGCCAGGCTTGCCGCCGGCGGCGAGCACGCGATGGCAGGGGACGATGATCGGAAACGGATTTCGCCGCATCGCTTGGCCGACGGCGCGGGCGGCGGCCGGCGACCCGAGACGTGCGGCGAGCTCGCCGTACGAGCAGGCGCCGCCGGACGGGATGGCGCGTGCCGCCTCGTAGACGCGGCGATGGAACGCCGGGACCGCGCTCATGTCGAGCGCGATCGTGCCGAGGTCGGCGCGCTTCCCCTCGAGGTGCGCGGTCACGAGCGCGACGGCGCGACGCGCAGCGCCTGCCGGCGTCCCGTGCTCGACGTCGGCGACACCTGCGAGCAGGCGGGCGCGCGTCCGCGCATCGTCTGGCTCCGGAAGCTGCACGCGGGCGATGCCGCGTGCCGTCCAGACGATGCCGCAGCGGCCGACGGCCGTGTCGAAGAGCGCATAGGTCGTTCCGATGTGCTGGGCGCGTGGCATGGACGTCGTTTTGCGATAGCTGCGTCCGCGCTGCAACACTTGGCGAAAATTGCGCTGCCGCGCTCCCCGGTGTCATCCTGTGCGGCAGCGGAGTACCCGTCATCCGAGGACATTGACTGTGCGCCGGCAAGTGGAGCTAGAATCGCCGGCGTTCACGTGCCGACCACCGAACGCGATTTCTTCGTCCCCAGCGACGACGGCGACGCCGCCCAAGAGTTCACGCTCGCGCACCGGGCGCTGATCGCGCGGCGGTTGCCGTACATCGCGATGGTCTGGCTCGGCATCGGCGCGGTGATGCGCTCGGGCCTGATCCTGCAATCCGCGCTCTCGCCGGAGCCCGCGATCCTCTCGCTCGCGGTGCAAACCGTCGTATTCGCGATCGCGATCGTGGTGTGCCGAGCCGATCCGCGCGCCCCACGCGTCTTGCCGATCACCGTCGCGACTTGCGGCATCTTGAGCGTGCTCGCTGCCGGCTTTTACGTCTACACCAGCGGCGCCGAGGAGACGTTCGCCTTCGCGCTGTTCGTCCTCGGACTCGGCTCCTCGCTGTCGTTCGCGTGGGGCTGGCGCGTCGCGCTCTGGCACTGGGCGATCTCGGTCATCGCGTGGTTCGCTGCCATGCCGTACCTGCACGTGTTCGCGATGCGCACCGAGCGCTTGCTCATGCTCGTGCTCGGGTCGTGCGTCTGGATCGGCGTCGCCGAGGCGGCGGCGCGGAGCTTTCGGACCGGCTGGTATCAGGAGCGCGCGCGACGGATCGCCGCCGAGAGGCTCGCGGCGTCGCACGCCGCGTATCGCGATCTGGCCGAGAACGCCGGCGATCTGATCTATACCCATGATCTCGAGGGCCGGTTCACGTACGTGAACGAGGCGTTCGCGCGTTACGCCGGCATCCCCGCCGGCGAGATCCTGGGCCGCTCCGGCCCCGATATGGTGCCGCGCGACGCGGCCAACCCGGATCTACGCGCGGCGATCGCGCGGATCGCCGCCGGCGACGCCGTTCCGCCGCAGCTCTTATGGATCGAGGCGCCGAACGGCAAGCGGTATTGGCTCGAGTGCGTGATCTCCGGAATCGGCGGCGCCGACGGCCGTGTCGTCGGCGTGCGCGGCATCGCGCGCGACGTGACCGCACGCAAGCACGCCGAAGATGCGCTCCGCGCCAGCGAAGAGCGGCTGCGCAAGCTGGCCCGCCATCAGGCGACGATCCGCGAAGAGGAACGCAAACGGCTCGGCTTCGACCTCCACGACGACGTCTGCCAGGATCTCGTCGGCATCGGCATTCTCGTCGAGTCGCTGCGCTCGCAACTGCGATCCGATTCACCGGCGCTCGATGCCGGTCTCGGCCGCGTCGCGCGCTACGTCAACGAGGTGGGCGAGCACCTACGGCAACTCGCCCGCGACCTCCGTCCCATGCTGCTTCGCGATCTCGGCCTCGAGGAGAGCTTGCATTCGCTCGCCGAAGCGGTGACGGCAACCGGAACCAACGTGGTCGCCGTGTTCCCGACGTCGATTCCGCGCCTGCGCGAGGAGATGGAGATCGGCGTCTATCGGATCGCGCAGGAAGCACTCACGAATGCCGTCCGGCATTCGGGCGCGCAGGCGATTCAGCTCACGCTCGCCGCCGACGACGGGACGCTGCGCCTCGAGATCGCCGACGACGGCTGCGGCTTCGCGCCCGACGCCAGACGTGGCAGCGAGGCCCTTGGTCTCGTCGGCATGGAGGAGCGCGCGCTCGCGTTGGGTGGCCGCCTCGACCTCCGCTCTGCGCCCGGTGAGGGGACGCGCATTCGCCTCGAATGCCCGCTCGAGCTGCGGAAGCCCGCGAGCGCGGCGTGAGGACACACTCGCGCTCGCACGCGCACACCGAGTCGCGCTAGAGTCGCCTGCGAGCCCCCGTAGCTCAGGTGGATAGAGCACAGGATTCCTAATCCTGGGGCCGTGCGTTCGAATCGCGCCGGGGGCACTGAACCTCGCACAGTTACATCTTTTTGCCGGCCGAAGTTGCTAGCATCTTGCGGCTCCTGCGCGTTCCGAGCCGTCCCTTTGTTCGTTTCGCCGGTTGCGGGACTCCGCGATGACGCCTGCGGGCCTGGACTGCGCTACGCGGTGGCCGCCTCGAAGTGACGGGGGCGGCCTCTGCTACGCGTCGTCCTTCATCATCCCCCAGAACCACTTGCTGTAAGTCGTATCGTCGAGCGGAGGCGCCGGCGGCGGCAACGGCTTCACGGTGTCGAGCGTCTTGCGCTCCCGCTCCGCCCGATGCAGGTTCCCGACGAGCTCAAAGGCCTGTGCCCTGACTTTGCGCGCGGGGCCGTGCTCGGGCACGAGCTTCAGCAAGAAGTTGAGCTCCGGCATTGCGGACTTCGTGATGCGCACCAGCGCACCGCTGTCGCCGTGGTCGCGTCCTCCCAATAGAGCCGAGCGGCCGCTCATGGACAGCGCGTGACGAGCGATGAGCTCATCGTAGAATCCGATCAGGTCGAGTCCCAGCTCGTGACAGCGCACGCGATCGTGGCGCGCGCCCTCCTTGTCTCCCAGGATCGCGCGCACCTCCGCTCGTCTGAAATAGAGATAGCGATCGCGGGGCTCGATCGCGATCACCGCCGAGAGATCCCGCTCGGCCTCGGTCATGAGCTTGAGACTCCAGAAATTGATGGCGCGCCGGAAGAGGGCGCGCGTGTGTCGCGGCTCGATCGCGAGGACTCGGCTCAGCTCGGCTATGGCGACGCGATGGCGATCGTTCTCCCATGCCTGATTCGCGCGCTTGAGAGCTTCGGTGATCACCAATTTCTCCGCGGATCTTCGATCCGCGGACGCGAGATCCGGTCGTCCGAGAGCGTCCTGCGCCTGTGCGCGATGCTCGAAGTTGATGTGGCGGAGCGGATCGATGTCGAGGGAAACCGACAGATCGTCGACGGCCTCCTGATATCTCCGGTTCCGAAGACGAATGAACCCCCGTGTACCGTGGCACGCTGCCTTGATCCTGTCGGGCCATGCCGTCCCACGGAGAAGCTCGATCGCGCGCTCTACGTCGACGGCCGCTTCGTCGAACCGGTCCAATTGTGCAAGACACCAGGCGCGGTTGTTCAACGAGGGAACGCGGGTCGGCTCACTCTCCAAGATCCTGGTCAAGGTGGCGATCGCGTCGTCCCAACGCTTCGCCTTGATCTCTCGATCGACGCGCTTGAACAGATTCTCGGGTGACGGAGGCGGACGATCCTTCTTCACGGGGCGAGGCTCTTTCGTGAGACGGGTAGCGAGCCGTCGCAGCTCCGCCGACCATGATCGAAGATCGCCGGCCTCCTTGAACGAGGCTCGCAGGTCGGAAGCGGTGCGGATCGTTTCGACCGCCGCTATGAATCGGGTCACGAGCTGTTCCGGCGGCGGTGCGCCGACCGTACCCAGCCACTGCTCGGCCGAGTCCGGAAGATCCGCGAGCGGGTGACCGCGGCCAGCGGCTACCAACTCGGCGGCGGCAAGGGCATGCGTGCACGATGCCGGAGGCTCGCCGGGCTCGACGTGTTCCAGTACGTCCTCCACGGACGCCCAGCCTTCGTCCGCCGCGAGATCGCCGACCCAGTCGAGCGCATCGTCGTTCTCGAAGGCACCGATGCCCCAGGCACCCATGTGTTCGAGCCTAGTGGATGGCGGCGGCTCCCGCCAAGGTGCGAATCGCCGGGCGCACTCGTAGTGCCACCAGTTCGACGCGACGACGATGCGGCTTGTGCGCCTATGAGGGTGGCGCCGCCTCAGCCGACGGTATCCACTCGATCGCGCCGCCGACGACGGCGTGGACTGCGCCGCGTCGGAGTGGAACTGTCCAACGCCGCACGGTCGCGTGCGTTCGGGCGAGCGCGCGCGGTGGCTCGGTGGCGGGCGGCGCGGCGCGGAACTCGATCCACGCATAGCGCGGCGTGGACGATTGTGTTCGCCAGGCGGGCGCGGTCTTGGCGTCGATAGGCGGTGCCGTGGTCGTGACCTCCGCCTTGCCTGTTCGCTGCCACGTCGGGCTGCGCACGTTCGCGCTCGTGCCCTCGGGCCCGATGCGAAGAAACGGTTCGCCCGCGGCCCCGAGCACGACGACGGGCTCGTCGCCGGTGTTCTCGAGATAGAGCGCGGGAATGCGCCCCGCGATCAGCTGCACGCGCACACCTGGAAAGGGCTCCTCGGGTGAGGTGAGACGAGTCGTGAAGACGCCCGCGGGCGTCGGTGCCAGCTGAAAGCGACCGTGGAGCGCGACGGGAACGCCGCCGAAGCGTAGTGGAATCGTCCAACCGCCGAGGTTCTCGACGCGGCCAGTGTCTTTGCCGGCCGCATGCGCATCGGCGGCCGCGACGCGTCGCAAGCGGCGATCGAACCACCCCCACGCGGGGTCGGTAGCGACACGCACCCATCGAGGTGTGGCGCCGCGGCGGGCGGCCGGCGGAATCGGCACGTCATCCACCGACACCGTTTCATACCAAGCCGGTGCGGTGAGATTCGCCTCGGCACCCGCCGGCCCGATGCGCAAGAACGCGACGCCGTGGTCGTCGAGGACCTCGAGGAGTGTGCCGGTGCGGTTCTCGACGAGGATCTCGTCGGCCAGAGTGCGCTGGAGCTGAATCTTGACGTGCGCGAGCCGAGCGGGAAGGGGCGCCAAACTCACCGCGATACGGCGACTCGATTCCTCGTGCGCGCTCACGCGGTCCGCGAGCGAAACCATGAGGACGAGGACGAGCGCAGCGACAACAACCCGCAGAGCGGGTCGCGGCGCCCGTCGAGGCGGCTTTCGCGATCCGCGTCTCAGCTCGTCGTGCACGTCGGGATCGGTCCCAACACGCGCAGCGGCGTCGAGACGGAGGGAACAGGGCCGTCGGCGGTCGTCTTGTTGATGAAGAGCATGTACTCGCCGGCCGGCGCGACGGCTGCTGCGGCCGGGATCCTCACCTGCAGGAAATTCGCGCCGCGGACGGCGATGGGCAACATCACGGCGCGTTGGTCGCCATCGACGAGGTGGGTGATGGCGGTGCGCCGGATCAACACCGCCGACTCGATCTTCTGCGGCTCGTCAGTGCTCACGGTGTAGAGCTGACCGCGGGTCACGTCGACTGCTTTCGGTGGAATGCTCTTGATCGTCGGCCGATCGTTTCGGAAGACGTATGGCGGGCTGTAGATCTCGAACGACGGGTCGCGTCCGTCGCCTTGCGAGAATCCCAGCGACGAGAGGTCGATGTTGCTCAGGTACGCCGTCGAGATCGGAGCATGACCGCCGACCAGGACGCGTCCATCGGGCATCAAGAGCGCCGTGTTGTGGTAGGTGCGCGTGCGGTGCTGGGTGGCCATCGGTTTCCACGTCTCGGTACGCGCGTCGAAGCGCTCGGCCACGACGACGGGCACGTCGAGTCCGGGGAGGACGACGCCGTCGCGGTCGGCGCCGGAGAACACCATGATCGAGCCGTCGGGCAGGACGACACCCGATCCGTACCAGCGCGGCCGATTGAGCTTGCCGGTCAGCCGCGTCGTGTAGCTCATCGTACCGCCCGATAGATTGACGCTGTCGATGCGGCTCAGATCGGTTGCCAAATACGTTCCGGGACTCGGAGCAGCGTAGCCGCTCACGACACCGCCGGCCGTGAGAAACTCGGCGTTCATATAGTTGCCGCTCGCGTCGGGCTTGAGCGGCAGCATCACGGACGACGTCGAGCCGCGAAAGCCGCCGCCGACCACTTTGTCGACCACCTGGGGATCGACCGCATAGCCGAGCAGCGCACCGAGCTGGTTCGCGAGATCCTGCGGGCTGTTCGCGACCTTGCCGAGAAGACTGCCGACGAGGCCGAGGAGGCTCGCGGCGAGATTGGGATTGGTCGGGTTCAGCGCGGTGGTGAGCTGCGAAAGCCCGGCCTGGTTGAGCTGCACCGGATAGCCGGCGATCGCGAGATCGGTCCATTGCTTTGCCGTCGGATCGTAGGCGCCGACGACGTTCCAGAGCGCCTGATCGTAAGCCTGACCGAACGGATCGAACGCTTGGCCGCCGGCGTTGTAGTAGACCCGTCCGTTCGGAAGCAGATGCATGCGGGGAAACGTCGGCAGCGAGCGCTGCGCCAGACCGCCGTTGTCCGACCAGGTGCCGCAACCGACGTCATAAGTCTCGGTCTGCACGACGTTGCGACCGGACGTGAAGGGATTGTCGGGATAGACCGGTTTCACGAGCTTGGTCACGCCGCTGGCGACGAACACGCTGCCGCCGGGCAAGGTGACCAACGTCGGATACCAACGCCCGTAGAGCATGCTGCCGGTTTGCGTCCAGGCGTCGTTGCGAGGGTTGAAGATCCGCGCGTTGCGCAAGCCTTCGATCTCCAGCACGCCAAGCGGGAAGCCGTCGATCCCGGGCTCGCTGTAGTAATCACTGCCGCCGGCGGCGAGGATGCGGCCGTCGGCGAGCTGGGCGACTGCGGCGCAGAAGAGGGCGCCGGTTGCCGTGCTGCTTCCCGACGTGCTGAGGATTCCATCGGGCAGGAGCGGGGTGGCGTCGTAGCCGCTGGGATTCGCGCCGCCGTCGAGCGGGCTCGGGTGCGTCCACGTGGGGGCGTCGCCGGCGCCGAGCGCGAGGACGCGGGTCTGGTCGTTGACGCTCACGGTACCGAAATCGGTCACGATGCTCAGGTTGACGTTCTCGGTGCCCTCGAGGGCGTCGAAGTAGATGAGACGACCGTCGCGCAGGAGCGCGAGCGTGCCGGCGGCGGGCTTGCACACCTTGCTGCCCGTTGCCGTCGTGATGCACTTCTCGCTGGTCGAGACGCCCTCGATCGTCGGCTCGGCAAAGGGCGCACTAAAGGTGCCGATCGCACAGCCGCTCGACGATGTACACGTGCTCGCGCCGCCGAGGAGACCGCCAAGAAGCTGTGCGCGGCCGACCCCCGGGGTCGCGAGCAGCAGAGTTCCGGCGCTCAATAGACCGACGATCCGGCGACGTGACTGCGTTCCCATGGTTCCTCCACTCTGTCTTCGAGACGTCGGCTCGGAGGTTCGTTTCTGGAGAGGGGAGGGGCAATCACCGATGCCGGGGCGACACTGCAGCGGAGAGCGGGGAGAGTGGACGCCGTAGGAGGGGAGCGGCAGCAGGCGCGGCGCGCGCTTACATCCGGTCGACGCGCTTGTATCGACGGGCGACCTCTTCCCAATCGAGGTGCTGGACAAATTTCGTGACGTACTCTTCCCGACGCGAATAGTCGCGCGCGTACGCGTGCTCGCTGACGTCGCAGACGACGAGCGGGTTGGCGCCGAGCCACACGCCGTCATCGTCGGTGTTCATGATCGCGTCGTGCCAGCGGTCGTCGTACGGATCGTAGACGAGGACGGCCCAGCGCTCCGCCGCGAGAGCGCAGCGTGTGAAGTCGGCCGTCCACCGCACGAGGGATCCCATGTGCTCGCGGACGTGGCTCTCGATGTAGCGCGGCGGCGCGACAGGCCGCGGCGCCAAATTGCGAAAATAGAACTCGTGCAGCAGGACCGCATTCGCCGCCGACACCTGCGCGCGACGGAGGCTCGCGTAGCGCGCCGGTTCGGCATCGTCGGCGAGGCCCGCGAGCGCGTCCTCCGCCGTCTTCAGCGCGGCGACGAGCCGCACGTACTCCGCGTGGTGCGCGGCGAGCTGCCCCGCCGACAAGAACTCCGGCAGCTCCGCGTACGGCAGCGCCATCGCGGTGCGCGGCTGAAAACCCGCTTGGCCGGCGAGGAGGCCTTCGCTGGCGAGGCCGCTTTCCTGCGGGACTGCGCCGGCGGTGCGGATACCGAGCGCCGCGCCGGCGCTGACGACGGTAGCGGCCACGAGCAGCTCGCGACGCGAGAGTCGACGCACGCCGGCTCTCGTATCACACCAGCTGCGGCAAGACCTCCGCGGCGGCACGCTCGCCGGAACGTACCGCACCGTCCATGTAGCCGTTCCAGTACGTCGACGTCTCGGTGCCGGCCCAGTGGATCCGCGCGACCGGCTCGCGCAGGACGGCGCCGAAATCGAGTAAGGTTCCCGGTCCGAGGACGGCGACGGGACCGCCGCGGTTCCATTGCTCCGTCGACCAGTTGAACGTGATGTCATTGATGGGCGACGCTGCTTCGGGGCCGAAATACGTCACGAGGTTTTGCAGCGCGGCGGCGCGGAGCTCGTCGGCGGGGCGGTTCTCCCAGGTGCGCGCCTCGTGACCGCCGATGAATCCCATCATGATGCCGAGGCTGCCGTCGGCGGGCGAGGTGTCGAACGTGACTTTGATCGGCCCGCTCTCGCTCACCGTTTGGCCGGTGAGCCCCTTGGCGCGCCAGAAGGGCGTCGGGTAGACGGCGTCGAACTTCATCAACGTGCCTTGCGGCATGCGCTGCGTGAGCTGATCGCGCAGCGGCGGCAGCAACGGGTCGTAGTCGATGCGGCCGGCGAGCGTCGGCGGGATGGCGACGATCACGCGCTGCGCCTTCGCCTTCAGCCGCCCCGAGTACACGATCACTCCAGTCGACGTTTGCTCGATGCGGTTCACCGGCTTCCCGAGCATCACGCCGCGCCCGAGCTGGTCGGCCATCGTGAGCGCGATCGTCTGCGAGCCGCCGACGAAGCGACTCTCTTGCGCGCCGCCGGCGGTGTTGAAGTTGCGCTCGAAGGTGCCGGCGTTCTGCTCGTTGCCGGACGCGGCGATGTAGAAGAGCGTGTAGAGGAGCGAGAGATCGCGCGGCTCGCAGCCGAAGATCGCCTCCGTCGCCGCCGACGTGACGGCCAGGAACTCGGCGCTGCCGGAGGTGTTCGAGCGCAGCCAGGTGTCGAGCGTCTCCGAATCCCACTGCTCGGCCATCGACGCCGTCCACGGGCTGTCGACGGGGACCATCGTCGAGAGCTGATCGAGCTGCTCGACCGCGAGCACGATGTCGGGCGCGACGACCGGATCGGCGGGCGCGGTGCCGAGCGGGGTATTGTTGGGGAACTCTTCACGCCGGCCGCCGCCGCCTACGAAGACGTTATTGCCGGTGTTGTAGGTCGGAAAGAGGTCGATCCCCAGCTCCTGCGCGAGCGCTTGAATGCGGTCCTGCGTCGGCCCCGTGAACATGCCGCCGAGCTCTGCGTAGCGACCGGCGTCGAGCGGGTGATTGAGCGTGCGTCCGCCGACGCGGCTCCGCGCCTCGAGGACGAGCACGGAGCGTCCGGCGTTCGCGATCGCGCGCGCGGCCGTCAGCCCCGCGAGGCCGGCGCCGACGACCACGACGTCCGCATGGCGCGTGCTCGCCTCCGCCCGACGCGGGAGCGACAGCGTCGCCATCGCCGCCGTCGCCGCCGCACCGCCGATGAACCGCCGACGTGAGATCCGCATACCCATGGGCTTCCTCCTTGCGAGTGCCGTGTCGCGCGAGCGTAGCGGCGCGCCTGGCGCCGACAAATCACCGCTCTGTGGCATAGCGGCCGCGGAAACTCGGGAGAGGGCCACACGGTCCAGGGGACACGCTCAAGTTTTCGCTGAAACATGCCGATGACCGCGCGTGTCGGTCCGGGTGCCGCTCGAGTTCGTGAAGGGGTCGATGCGGCTCGCCCGGCCGATCGCCGACACCGATGGGCGGCTGATCGCGGGCACCGGGACGCAGCTCTCGCCGAACGTGGTGCGCGCGCTCCGCAAGCTCGCGATTCAGACGGTGCCCATCATCGAGAGCGACGAGGTCGCCGCGTGGGCGCGAGCGAAGCCGCTTGCAGCCGAGCTCCGCGAGCTCGACGAGCGGTTCGCGCGCACCGCCGCGAACGCGGCGACGGCGGCGCTGCGTACTGCGCTCGCCGGGTATCTCTGCAAGCGCGCGCTCCGCCTCGATCGCGACGCGCGCGAGGACGCGGCCGAGCCGTTGCCACCGGCGCCGAACGCCGACGAGCGGCGCGCGCAGCAGGGGAGATCGCGGCCGCCGCTCGACGAGTCGACGCTACGCGTGCGCGTCGCCCACCTCCGCTCGGTGCCGACGCTGCCGCGCTTCTTCGAGCGTGTCGTCGGCGCGCTCGAGGATCCCGACGTCGACTTCGATCACGTCGCGCAGCTGATCGAGATCGATCAGGCGCTGACGGCGCAGGTCCTCCGCGTCGCGAACTCCGCGTTCTACAGCACGCAGGCGACGGTGAGTCGGGTGAGCGAGGCGCTCGTGATCCTCGGGACGGTCGTCACGCGGAGCGTCGTCCTCTCGACGACCGTTTTCGACCCGAGCGCGGTGCGGCTGCGCGGCTTCTTCGAGCACGCCGTCGGCTGCGCCGCGGCGGCGGGCGCGCTGGCGCGGATCAGCAAGCGCGGCCATCCCGAGGAGCTCGCGGCCGCCGGGCTTCTCCACGACATCGGCAAGGTCGTGCTCTACAAGGAGATGCCGGATGTGTTCGAGCACATCGTGACGCGCGCGATGGACGAGGGGCGGACGTTCCGCGCCGTCGAGCACGAGCTGCTCGGTACCGATCACGGCGAGATCGCGTCGTGGCTGATGGAGCGCTGGCGCTTTCCGGCGACCTTGGCAGAGCCGATCGTGCTGCACCACGCGCCGTCGCGGGCGCGCGTCGCGCACGACGAGACCGCGATCGTCCATGTGGCCAATGTCATCGTGCGGGCGCTTGGCTACGGCACTGGTGGCGACGCGATGATGGGCACGCTCGACCCGGCTGCCTGGCAGCGGCTCGGACTCACGCCCGAGGCGCTCGACCGCGTCCTCGCGGCCTTCGACGCGAACCGCGACCGCGCGCTGAACTACGCCGTCTTCGAGTAGCGTCGCGCCGCGCCGACGGCGCTCACCGCCTTCGCGCCGGATCCTCGACGGGGGTCGACGGCGCATCGGGCGTCGCGGAAGGGAGACTCACCTCGCCGCGCGCCGGCGCCGGCCGCTCCTCGCCGCGGACGAAAGCGCGTGCTCCGGGCACTGCGGGGTCGATCTCGACGATGGTCGAGCGCCCGCTGCCGTCGCGGTGCGGGATGCGCGTCGTCTCGAAGGGCGGCTCGGCGCGCCCGCTCGCCGCGCAAAGTCCGGTCGCCACAGTGACCGCGAGGAGGATGCCCACCGTCCGCACGCCTCTTTGGGTACCATACGCCGTGAGGTCTGCCACACGTTTGCCCACGGTTTCAGGACGATCGAGAGCAGGCGATTCTCACAGGTGTGCGTCCGCGGCCGCAATTCTCCGGGCTGACGCGCGCTTGTGCACGACCCATGCAGCGCCGCCAGCAAACGCGGCCGTACCCTTCCGGGGTAGGGGGGTGCCGCGAGCAGTGAAAAGCTGAGCGTTGTCACGGAGAAGCGCGCCCAACGGCGCCAGTTTCCGCGTCCTTGCGCATGGCATTTTTCTTGCCTTTACCGCCCGCCATGCTGCGCCTGATCGTGTCTGCGCTCGCCGTCGTCGTCGCGCTGTTCGCGTTTCAGGCGCGCGCACTCGCGTGCGCGACGCTGCGCGCCACGGGGCGGCTCGATACCTTCGCCTGTAGCTGCGCGGAAGGGCTCGAGAATCCGATCACGGTCGCCACCGGAACCGCGCTGGTCGGCAACGGTCGCGCCACCCCGACGCTCGCGAGCCTCATCGTCGAGCTTCAGGCGAAGAAAAATGGCATCGGTGTGTTCCAGGCGGTGGCGCGCCAAATGATCAGCGCCGACGGTACCGACTACCCGCCGCCGCGCTCGGTCGCGACCTGCAAGGGCCCGGTCACCGCCGGTCCCGTCGCCGGCCGCATCCAGCTCGTCGACAAGGACGAGAAGCCGCTCACGTTCGACGACGTCAAGAACATCGGCGATGGGATCACGCCGATCAACTTCGTCGCCACGTTCGCGGGCCTGATTCCCGAGCTGAAACCGGGCTCGCGAGCCCGCTTGAAGATCTACACGACCGCCGTCAACACCGATCAGCCGCACACCTGCTCCATCGACGCTGACGGCGACGGCTCGCTGGATTCCGCGGTCAAGACGCTGATTTTCCAGACCGTCGTCCGCGTCCCGACCACCGCCTTCCTGATCACCCCGTAACGAGTCGGCAGCGGCTCGTTGCAGCCGTCGAGGCGCCCGCCGTCCGGGGTTTTTGTTGCCCGCGAGCGGCAGCCGGGTATAAGATTACCCCTTCTCGGCGTCCCGTATGTCCCTCGAACCGCTTCGTCAGGAGTTGCTGCGCCGTGAGGCGGAAACGCTCTCCGGCTACGCCACGCGCTCTACGG
>WNFP01008033.1_pt1 | contig 13069 bp, 14 predicted proteins | sample 5400201 | NCBI WGS metagenome assembly WNFP01 (sample SAMN13153355, study PRJNA577476) | soil metagenome | isolation source: 115 cm saprolite under Madrone tree | place: USA:California | collected 2016-06-14
TGACTGAAAGGATCATCGGCGTGGCAAGCAGAGGTCAGTGTAAACACGCGCCGGGCATCCGTTAGCTCCATCGCCGGTTGCATCATTTCGACGCGTGGCATAAAATGTCTTTGTGGACGCTGTCGCCGAAAAACTAGACACGAAGCTGGGCAAGTGGAGGCCGGAAATCTCGCAAAAAGTGCGTGCGCTCGTTTCACAAGTGATCGACGCGGCTGACAACGATGCTCTCGACTTGATGCGCTCGCGCGCAGTCGAGCAAGAAGTGCTTGACCAGCTCGATGAGCCCGCGTCCCGGTGAAGTGTGGCTAGCTGATCTCGGCCTGGCAGCAAAGACTCGCCCGGTGGTGATCGTATCGCGGCATGATCCTGACGCGCCACGAGCCTTGACGATCTATGTGCCGCTGACCACCCAGAACCGAGGAAGCAGATATGAGGTGGCGCTACCAAAGCTCACGTTTCTCCGCGAACTAAGCGTGGCGAACGTGCAAGGCATCGCCTCGCTACCTGTGACTCGACTGGAGCGCAAACTCGGCGAAGTGCCACCTGAGGTGCTCGCTCAGATCCGCAAAGCGCTTGCGTTCGCGACTGAGATGGCGTGAGCACGATCTGACAGTGCTTTGGCCTCGCCGTTCGGCCGACTAATTGAAAGTATTCCCGGTGACGCGACGATGAATCAAATTCAACAAGAGCAATCTGAGAGAACGGAGATGAAATGCAAAAAAACTCTGTTTCCTCTGTTAAAACTCGGGCACCGTACGGGGCTGCCCGCCCGCGAATTAGGACATCATCAGCATGAAAAACGACTGAAGACGGATTTTCTCTTTCGATTTTCCGTTCTTTTCCCCGGCTTATGATCCCGACCAGAAAATCACACTCCCTGACGCTCGGCCGGGACCAGACAGTCAGCAATTTGCGGGAGATATTCGAAGTCCAAATGCAGGCTGAATATTTCCCGGTGCAATTGGATCACATGGGGGCCAATTTCGAGTTCCTGCAAATCGCTGATGCTAGCAAACACTTCACCGGCATCAATAATGTGGAAACCGTGGTCACCGCTCAAAGGCACAACCATCCCGGCGGAGCGTATAGTTTCCGGATCGAGCGGAATGGCAAAGTGCTCGTCGTTTGCACGGATGGCGAGCAGATTGATCCGCGGCTGGTTGGAGTTGGCGCGCGGGGCGGACTTGTTGGTCCATGACGCTCAATACACGGCCGAGGAACTGCAGAAACGGCGCGGATGGGGACACAGCAGCTTCGATCAAGCCATGCGATTTGCGGAGATGGCCGGCGTGAAGCGCCTGGCCCTCACGCATCACGACCCCGAACACGACGACGAGTTTCTTCTGCGCATCGAAAAGTTGTGTCAAGAACGATTCCCCAACACGGTGATTGCCCGCGAAGGAATGGAAATTCCGATCTGGGAGGCCACCCGAGGCTGCAAACCCTCCGGACGAAACATGGCGTAGGGGCCACTTTCTATTTATAGAATACGAAAGACCCTTTTTATTGCCTTTCGCACTAAAAAATAGTGAACTGTTTCTCTTAAACAATTGAAACCAACAATTATGTTACAACTATTATTCAGAAAATGGTGGGTGGTGTTGCTGCAGGGGATTTTACTGATCATCCTAAGCATTTACATTTTTCAAAATCCGGTTGCAGTCCTGACCGGCATCTCGTTTTGGTTTGGATTAGTGGTGCTTGCCGCCGGCCTATTGGGGATTATTGCCTGGCTGGCTGCTGATAAATCAGAAAGAGAAGGGATGTCGCTTTTTTGGAGTAGCCTTACCGCTGCTTTTGGTTTGCTGATGCTGCTGCATTTATTGGCCACTATGAAGACGCTTACCGTGATCTTTGGATTGTGGATGCTGTTAACCGGCGTGCTGCTTGCACAATCGGGCTGGTCGCTAAAGCGGGAAAACTCATTTGGATGGGCAATGGTTATTGCCGGTGTGTTATCAGTTGTGGCAGCTGTCATGATGATTTTCAATGTGGGGACCGGAGCTGTTGGCATCAGCACCCTGCTTGGTTTGCAGGTTTTACTTACCGGCATCGCCCTGGTCCTGCTATCGTTTGCCAAGAAAGTAGTGGCGGGCAAAGTTAAGAATAAAATCGAATCCCTGAGATCAGGGGTTTAATAATTATCAGGATTTCTGAATCAAGAACAAGTCTCATCGCGTCTCTACAGCCGGCTCCCGCCGCAGCTCGACAGGACCTGGCGTCCGGGTAAGTTCGAGTTGGAAGTGACGAAACCAATCAACCAGCGGATGCCCCACCTGAGACTATGAAGGTCGGCACGTTCACGCAGGCGCTCTATGACGAGGCGACGAAGAACGGCTGGACAGTTATCAGCATGAAAAAGGATTGGAAGGTAATCTTTCCTTTTGAGAACAAGTGAGTGTGCCGGGCCGATGAAATCTCTTCCTCGGCATATTTAGGTGTTTAGCGCCAAGGGCGCTGTCTCATTTTAGTCCGCCAGAGGACGGATTCGCCGTGGCGAACCTGGGGTATCGCCCCAGGAATTGGGATTGCCGACCGAAACAAGCGCTGAAAGCGCGTTTCAATCTGGTGGGTCATGCATCGTTCCATTGATGGAACAAATGGCCGCCCGCTGAATCGCGCTTTCAGCGCTAAATGCGTTTTGGGACCAGACCCCTGGGGCGTTGCCCCAGGTTCGCCACGGCGAATCCGTCCTGTGGCGGACTGGCGCTGAACGCCGCGCCTGTAGCGCTAAACACACACCTGCATATAGCCCTAAAGTCCTATAGACGGCGCCGTCATCCGTCTGAAAATCGTGACTTGGGCAAAGACCCGCGCGCCGCAGGGTATTGCCCTAAAGTCCTATAGACAGTCGTCCTGATGGCACACCATTATTAAAGCCTTAACCGATCTATGAAATCGATTAACACTTCTTTGCTCCAGTGCGTGATCGTTATCGGGGCGCTGCTTGCGTCGCCGCTCGCCATGGCCGCCGCCAAATCCACAACAGGGGTCCGACCAGTCGAGTGATCCGGGCTGGCCGCGCGAAAAATACAACAACGGGACTCGACTCATTATTTATCAACCGCAGGTCGATGACTGGAAAAATTTCCAAGAGTTGAGCTGGCGAATGGCGGTTTCGCTGACGCCCAAGGGCGGCAAAGAAGCAGTGGGCGTCGTGGAAATGAAGGGGAATACAGACGTGGACAACTTTGCCAAGGTCGTCATGATCACGAATCCGCAGGTTACCGGCACGTACTTTCCGTCGTTGGATTCGGCTACTGCGGAAAAGATGCAGCAATTGGTTAAAAACTTTGTCCCACCAACTATCACAATCTCCTTGCATCGTTTGATCGCCTCCCTCCCGATGCCGCAGGCGCCGGCTGGCGTGCAATTGAACAACGATCCGCCAAAGATTTTTGTCGGTTACCGTCCGTCCATCCTGTTGAGTGTTGATGGCGAGCCTGCCCTTTCGGACGTTCCGAAGACGAATTTGAAGTTCGTCGTTAATACGCAGTGGCCCCTGTTTTTCGACAGTGAAAACTCCAGCTACTATGTCCCCGTTGGTCAGCAATGGCTGACAGCCAGCAGCCTTGAGGGTCAGTGGTCGGCCACGAAGAAGCTTCCGCCAGACATGTCCAAGGTGCCGGAGGACAAACAATGGAGCGCGCTCAAGAAAATCATACCGCCACCAGCCAAATCCGGCGGAGTTACTCCAGCGGTTTTTTACAGTGACAAGCCGGCGGAAGTCATTCTCTTCGATGGGCAGCCCGTTTACGCACAGATTCCGGACACCCAGCTTACTTACGCCACTAACACAGACAGCGTCGTCTTTGTCTTTACGCCGACGCAGCAATTTTACTATTTGACCGCGGGCCGATGGTTCAGCGCCAACGATCTGCAGGGGCCATGGACTTATGCCACGCCCGATCTCCCGGCTGACTTCGCTAAAATTCCGCTAAGCAGTCCGGCTTCGGCAATCCTCGCTTCCGTTCCCGGAACCGATGAAGCCAAAGACGCAGTTTTGTTGGCGCAGGTACCGACAACGATGACTATCAAACCTGCCGAAGCGCAGGCCAAGGTTAAAGTCGAGTACGGCGGTGAGCCGAAGTTCGAACCGATCAAAGGGACGTCGATGTCGTACGCCACAAACACCCAAGACAAGGTAATCAAGGTTGGAGACGTTTATTACCTTTGTCTCCAAGGCGTCTGGTTCATGTCTCCCAATCCGCAAGGGCCATGGACCATGGCCAAATCGGTTCCGCAGGAGATCTATACCATCCCCCCGAGCTCGCCGGTTTACAACGTGACCTATGTCACGCAGACCGCAAATCCCGATGGCACGGTTACAGCCAACTACACAGCTGGTTATCTGGGCGGGTTCATCCTGGGCGCAGCCACTGGGGCAATCATTGCGAACGGGAGTGGATATTGGTGGCCGCCATACGCCTATGGGGGGTACTACTATCCGTACGCGGCGACCTACTGCGGGGGATATTATTACGGGGGTTATGGCTATCATTATGCAACGCCTTACTATAACTCTGCAACGGGAGCCTATGGCTGGAAACAGACTGCTTATGGCCCATACGGATCGGCGACACGCGGAGCCGCTTACAATCCTTACACCGGGACTTATGCGCGAGGCGCAAGCGTTTCGACACTTACGGCAGCAGAAGTGCAGCACAGGCCTATAACCCCTACACCGGCACCTACGCTCAGACGAGACAAGGTTCGAATCCAAACGCGCAATGGGGCAGCTCGTATGTCTCGCGAGGAAACCAGAGCGCTACCATGGGCCATTACTCGACCGCCAATGGAACCGTAGCCGGGATTTCAGGGTCGCAAGGTGGCAAGGCCGCAGGCGCAAGCACCGCCTGGGGGAACAGTGCAGTTGGCAAAACTGCCAGCGGCAATATGTACGCAGGACACGACGGCAACGTTTTCAAAAACACCGGCAATGGATGGCAAAAATACGAGAATGGAAGCTGGAATTCGGTAAATAAGCCCCAGCCGAACTGGCAAGGGGCAGAAAGCAGTCAGCAACGGACGGGGAGCGAAAGTTCTCAGCAACGATCGTCCGCGGCAAGCAGCTATAATCGATCCAGCGAGGGTAGCTATAACCGTTCCGGCGAAAGCAGCTATAATCGATCTGGCGGAGGTTCGTCCTCCGAAATGCAAAACATGCAAAGAGAGGCGCAGAACCGGCAGCGTGGCGGACAAGAGAGCCAACGCTTCCAAGATTTTCAACGCGGCGGCGGCGATCGCTTCGGCGGCGGAGGATTCGGCGGCGGTCGCTTTGGTGGCGGGGGAGGCTTCAGGGGCCGACGATGAGAATTATGCTTGGAATTCCCCTATTTTCTTTCTAAAACTGAAACCCTAAACAAAAACACGTAAAGGAAAACATATGAAAAAACTATTAACATTAACAACTATCGCCAGTATCGGGGCGGTCCTGGCGCTATTGGCAGCATGTCAGACCACGGGCACCGGGCAAACCGCCCAGAAAGAGTCCTTGCTCACGCAGTCGGGCTTTAAGGTCATCACGGTCACGACCCCCAAGCAGCAACAGGCAGTGAGTGGACTTGCCCAGGGCAGATGCTCAGCCGTGACGTACAACGGGAAGTTGTATTATGTATATCCCACCGGCACGAAGGACCGGATATACGTCGGCAGACAAAAGCAATACAACGCCTATAAACAGTCGCTCCAGGCGCAGCCGGCGAGCAGCCAGCCAGCAAGTATGGCTCAACAAGGTCAGCAGCAGATGGCGGGGCAGTCTCTGATGCCCACGCTAGAGACCGCCGGACCCAACCATGTCGAAGTTCAGCAGTTCGGTGGATTTGGTCCGATGGGCGTGAACGCTATGGGAGATTGGTAAAAGCTCTGGCGGTTAAATCGAAAAAAGAAGCAGCCTGATAGGTTCGGTATTGTCTTTAAGCATTGGAACAGATGGAGCTTGGAGGCTTCCCATGTGAAGCCACCGGTTTATTACAAGCAAATGCTCAAAGCAAAACATATGAAACCGCTATCAACACTACCAAATATTGTCAGTTCCATGACGGCATTGGCGCTAATGGCAGCATGCCAGACCGTTGCCACCAACGACGCAGAGCTCGCTGCCTCCAAGAAAGAGTTCCTGCTTGCGCAGTCGGGTTTTAAGGTCATAACGGTCACCACTCCCAAGCAGCAACAGGCGATCAATGGTCTAGCCCAGTACAGGGTTTCGGCCGTGAAATACAATGGGAAGTTGTATTACGTGTTTCCCACCGCGACGAAGGATAAGATCTACGTCGGGAAACAAAAGCAATACAACGCCTATAGACAGGCGCTTGCGGCGCAGCAGGCAAGTCAGCCTGCGAGCCAGCAGGCTCAGCCGGGTCAACAGCTGATTAAACCCCAGCCTACAATGACCTACGAGACAGCAGGACCCCAGCACATCGAAATTGACCAGTTCGATGGATTTGGTCCGATGGGCACGGCGTCCTTGGGAGATTGGTAAAAGAATCACAGAATAAACGAGGGCAGCAGCCTGTTGGCTGCTGTTCTCGTCGTGGATTTAGAGGCACCGAAAAGATGGAGCAGCCAATGTGAAACGGGCTCAAATCGTTTTAGGAGTCACCGCGCTGGCATTGGGGATTCTCTCAGTGGTTCCGGCGATTCGCGCGGCGGAACCATTCGACGGCGCTGCAAACGGCAACGCGACTGGCGAGCCTTTTCAGAGCGCTCGGATCAGCTTGCGGTTTCAGACAAGTGAGAATCTTAGTTTGGGTGCCGTGACCGAATCGTCTACTGGAGAACCTTCGGCGAGCGAGCTGAACCGGCAGCTCACTAACCCGGTGAGCAGCATCTGGTCCATTTCGAATCAGTTCAATAACTTCGAGCTGAACAACGGCCAGTGGAATAACAACTGGAACTTCCAACCCGTGCTGCCGGTGAGCCTGACTAAAGATTGGAACCTGATCACGCGTCCGGTGATGCCCTTCTACAACATCGTCCCGCACGAGACGTCCCCCGGCGAGTTTGCGCGCGACGCCGGACTGGGTGATCTGGCTCTGCTGGAATTGCTGTCGCCTGCGCACTCGGGCAACTGGGTTCTAGGAGCTGGGCCTACCTTCATCTTCCCGACTGCGACCTCGCATTTCACTGGCCAAGGCAAATGGCAGGCTGGGCCGAGTGTCGTGGTGGGCTACCTCACGAAACAGTTCTTCCTGGGCGTGTTTCCACAGCAATGGTGGTCTATCGGCGGCGAGCACGGCCGGCCCGATACTAACCAGATGAACCTGCAACCCATCGCGACGCTTTTCTTTGGCGAGGGCTGGAGTATGGGTTACTCGGGCAATATCCTTGCGGACTGGACCGCGCCGTCCGAGGACGTCTGGACGGTCCCCGTCGGGCTCGGCTTGGGCAAGGTGGTGAAGCTAGGACGTCTCCCCGTCAAAATTCAGCTCGCGGTGCAGTACATGCCGGTGCATCCCCGGATCTCCGGGCAGGAGTGGAACGTGCAGGTCCAGATCACTCCTGTCATTCCGAAGCTCATCAAAGGCGTCCTGTTTCAGTGACGCGAGAAGATGACGCGCGCGATGTCTTGTCTTGCTCGCGCCGTCGCTCTCCGCCCGCAAGCTGCGTTCGGCGCCGGTCGAGAAGACTTGTTTGGTAAAGTGACTTTACCTTAATGACGATATGGCCCAGCATTCGTTAGGTAGAGCGGGAAGGGCCGAAAGAATGATAGCGATGGGTGAAGCGACGTGTACGTCGTGAACTTGTGGAACTGAATGAACGAAATCGCCCAGGCGAAAGAATCACTGAAGCCGGTGCCGCAGCGCTCCGGACGACGTCGCTTCTCCACAGTGCAACTTCTGATCGTTCTCGGGTTGCTCTTCTTCTCTTTCCCGTTTGTCGAAGAAGTCAAAGGCGGAGATATCATTGTGTCGGTCCTGCTTTCCCTGGTGTTGATTTCTGCCGTTCTCGCCGTCGCCAGCCGTCGCCGCACACTAGTCGTCGCTGTGTTGCTCATGGTCCCGGCAATTGCGGGCAGGTGGATCAACCATTTTCGACCGGACTTGATTCCGCCTGCAGTCTTCCTCGTTGCCGGGCTCATCTTGATTGCTTTTGTCGTCGGAAATCTGCTGCGCTTCGTTCTTCGTGCGCCGTCGGTTACCACCGAAGTGCTCTGTGCGAGCATTTCCGCCTACCTGATGCTCGGTTTGATGTGGACGATGGCGTATTGGCTAGTGGACCAGCTGACACCTGGAGGAGCGTTCTCTTTTAACACGAATGCAGGGAAGCAATCAATGAACGGCTTCAATGCCTTCTACTTTAGCTTCATTACGTTGAGCACTGTCGGCTACGGCGACATCACACCGCTCTCAAGAATTGCGCGCTGGCTTGCAGCGCTGGAAGCCATGACGGGCCTGCTTTATGTGGCGGTGCAAGCTATTGTTGATCGGTTGAATGACCACGTCGTCGGACGTGGCGTAAATTTGTAGGATGATGCCTGTGATTCGGGGCACAATTCGGCTTGACGCAATCGCAAGGTAGAGGCCGTTCAACTGAACGGCCATGGCGATTGAGGTCAATGGAGCCGAGCGACATAGGCGGGAAAGCCCGAGAGGGTGAGTGAACGGGAGCGAACGAATCAATCGCCGCTACCTAAGTGTCATCTCAGCCGTTGTTCAGCCCCAGCAACGATTTTGAGTATATTTGAAACGTTCTATGTTGAGCGTTGGACGTTCTACTCCCAATCGGTCTGACTCGATTACCATTATAAGAACGAGCAAGAAGCTCTACTGCGCCGGAGCTGCTTGTTCGCCGTGCATAAAAAGGCCGGCCCGTGAAAGGTGGATGCCTTCCTGCGCCATGACCTCCAGAATCTGCAGCGTGACCTTCTCGTTGAAAGCATCGGAGGCCGCAGCGTCCGGGGGAAAATAACAATAGGTGATCGTCACAGTCACCGCGTCATCGGCTAAGCCGATCTTTACCGAGGGCGGAAACTTGGAATCAAAGCCTTCATGGTTTTCCAGGATGCCACGGACGCTGTCGACGAAGGTGCGAATCTTTTCGGTGGGCGTATCCGCTCGGAGGCGAAGGACCTCCTGCCGGCGCAAGTGACTTTGCCGGCTGACGTTTTCCGAATCGAGCCGGGCCACCTCTTCATTCGAGATGCTGACCACGTGCCCGCTGGCATCGCGAATTCGTGTCGATCGCAGCCCAACCGACTCCACCGTGCCCTGGTGACCCTTGATGCGGATGAGATCACCCATTTGAAAGGGGCGATCGAGGAGAATCATGAGGCTGCCGAAAAGATTTCTCAGCGTGTCCTGTGCGGCCAACGCCACGGTCAAACCGCTCACGCTGACCCCGGCGACGAGCGTAGTCAGCGGCACGCCCAAATATCGTCCTCCCTCGAACACCGCGATGAGCGCGCCGGCCACGCCCATGGCCCGAATGATCAACTGAGCCAGCTGTGCGTTCAACTGTCGCGGCTTGAACCAGGGTAGAACCATGATTGCCGTCGCCAGCCGATTCGTTATTCCGAGAATCAATGCAACCAGCGCGCCGAGCGAAACCAGGTCCAGGGCGAAATCCAGCGCGGCGAATAGTTTCCCGGTAATAAATACCTGATCGGAAAGAAAGTCGGTCGCGGTCTGCGGAAGGACTATCGCGAATATGGGAAACACCATCGCCAGGTAATAACCCGCCCCGCGACCGGTCCGGGACCAATACCCCGCGAGGCGAAAGATGAGAACCATGAGCACGGCGGTGACGAGCAACGTCAGAACCAGGGCGCACCACTGCCAGACGGCCTGACCGCCGGGGCGCAACTGCATCCACCCGGGCAGCGCGCCGATCAATGACCGTGGAATCATCCAGCCCGGCTCGGAGACGAACAATTGATATAACCCTTCGCTCGCGCCCGGCTTGTAAGGCATTTGTTTCACCTGTTCATAAAACTCCGGCGCCCGCTCGTCCGTCTCCGAATTGAAGACCCAGTTTCCTTCATGGAGCCCTTCCTTGAGGCGGACCAGCGTGATCTCGGTATGCGGGATCGTCCATCGGTTTAGTCCACCAGGTTTGGCGGCGATCATCGCCTCGTCTGGAATCTCTTCCCAAGGTGGCAACTCGATCCGATCCAGCACCTCCTTCATGAACACGGCGGTCTCGCGGCCGACATTGTTACGAACGGATGGGGCGATATCGTTCAGATCGAAGAACTGATGCGCTAAACGGGTAATCGCCTCGCGTTCCGCGCGGTTCGCGTAAGTTCGGCCTTCCGTCTTCCAACGCTGATACGCGTTATCCATCAGCGTCATGAAACTTCTGAGCGTGTCACGCGGACTGGTGAGCTCGGGCGGTGCGAGCGGATGTTGCTCGCTTTGCGCCAGAGCGTACATGGAGTGCAATCCCAAGACGGCCGCAACGATGATGAGGGTGATGCGTCCGATCGACTTTATCGTCTGCGACCGCATTTTAGGTAACCACGGCCGGACCGCGCCATAATTCCTGTACTATCAGGGCGATGACGAGATGCGGGGAGTATGATCGGAGCAATTTCACAGGGTCGGCGAAGTTGAGGTCAAAGTCTGGCCGAGTCTATTGTCTCTATCTATTGGACCTTAGGCCTATCGCGCGCAGTGGCACGCTGTTCCTTGTAATTAGGATTCCTGATTTCAGCGGTTAACTATTCCGGGACATGTCTGTCTCGGTTTAACTGCTGTGGGTCCGGGCTTCTGGGCGCCGTAACCGGCTTGGGAGTTGCCACTTTGCCGCCTGCCAGCGGGAATTCGATGCGAAAAAGGGCGCCCAACATTGCGATGGAGTTGTCGCTCCACAATCCTCCATGACCCCAAATAATGTCCTTTGGCACGCGCACGATCCAATAAGGTACGCGGGCGTTGCCGGTATATTCAAATTTCCACTTCCGCCAGAGTTCCTTTCCCGTCGGTGGATGGACATCACCGGGAGTGTATTCCCCATTGCGACAGGAGCTGCCTTCATGACCATCGTTGTGCTCGCTCGTGTAAAATGAGAAATCGGGACGGTTTTGCTTGATATTGGCTTCGAAGGCCCTGTTCTCAGTCGCTCGCAGATCTGACGGCGGACTAGCTTCTCCAAGCGGAACGACGTGATAGTTGACCAGGTATTTGTTGTTGCCTGGCGTGTGTGTATAAAATTCGTTTTCCGAGACTTTTTCGCCGTGATGCCCGGGCACCGGCACCTTTTGCCAATGATAGTGAAGATTGGTTACATCGACGACTTCTTGCCCGATGGGAAAGATTTGTCCAGTTGCCGAATCGTTCTCGGATTGCAACAAGACGAGGGCGGGACGGTTTTCGCGCACTGCGGTGGTTTCTTCGCCCAGATTGCCCCGGCTGACGTAGGCGCGCTTCTGTGGATCGTACTTGTAAAGATAATCCAACTCCGACATCAGCTGTCTGGTAGTGATGGAAGTATCGGCCGAGTTAAACGCCACCGCCATGTCCCAAGGGCTGGAACTGCGCCCGCCTTCGCCGTTTGCACCGAGAATGGAGTGAGAAATCGTGTTCCCAAGCACCAGAGCGCCAAACGAATGCCCGAGCAGGACCGTGTGATGATACTCTTTGCCAGGTTCCCGGGCGGCGACCGCAAGTTCTTCAATAGTCGCCAGGCAGCTGTTCGCCGCGGCGATCCCGCCGCCGGTGGACTTGCGGCTCCAGAACGTGAGAAGATTGAGTCCCGGAAAGGTTAGATCCTTGCCACGCCACGCGATATAAACACCGATGACATCGATCTTTCGCCCCGTGAATTCGGGGAAACTGGATACCGTATCCAGGAAGTGCTCGAAGCGGCAAACATCACCTGAAACGGCGTTGTTTTGCCACCCGTGAATATAAACGAAGAGCAATGGACGCTGTGCTTTATGGACGACTTCCAGAGCCTCTTTTCGTTGGGAATTATCCAGAGGCGAGCCCTGATCTCCAAATTCCACGAAGGCCATTTTGTAGCGCCCATCTGCGGGCCCGCGGACTGAGTTGAGCGGTTCTGCGGCAGTGTTGGCATGGTACGGGCCATACGACGCGCAAGAAGCCAACAGCATCGTAAACACAAGTTTAACGAAGGTTTTCATTGAAGCTTTTTATGAGCGCCGCCGAGGGATCCTATGAAAACTGTTCCGGGCACTCAAGGACGAATTTTAGGCGTCGGGATTGCGGGCACCAATAGGACCTTAGTCTTATACCGCTTCGATTGTGATCAGATGAGGCGGGACCTTACCGACCGTACTATTACGACACCCTACGCCAAAGGTCGTATGGAAGGCGCAGCAAGAACTCGGTAAAACTTTGCATCGGAAATTGCCGACGTGTGAAATGCTGCGACAATCCTCGAACTTGCTTCGATGATTACCGACAAACCGAGTCACCCCGTAAATCGCATGAATCCTAAACATTCGAAAACATCCGTCCGGATTCGCGTGAGCGCCGCCATAACGTGCCTCGCGTTTTTTGCTGGGTGCGCGACTACGCCTCAAACAGCAGGCCGTCTTCAATACGGGGCTGCTGCCAACCTTATGCGCGAGGCGCGATCCTCACAGGTGCCAGTTGAACAGCGAGCCGCCGATTATTTGCAAGCCGCTGCCATGACCGCTCCACTGCTGGGCAACGGCGCTCAGGAAACACCAGCCTGCGATACTTACAACGCAGCCTGCGGTGAACTCACCATGCTGCTTCGCAACAGTGAAGGAGGACGGCTGTGGAACCATGCGCTGAGCCTGACAGCGGACAATAAAACTTATCACCTACGGCTGGAACCCGCCGGCAACGCAGTCTGGGCGCCGAACTACTTCACAACGTTCGTGGGCGCAGATCAGATTAAAGAGAAACTGATCAGGAAGGAAAATATCAACGAGGGTGTCGGCGGCGCACTTGTAGGGGTGCGAAGAGTCAATCCACCCGAAAAGTTCGCGCCACCGAGGGGGATCACCGCGCCGGTCACGGCCACACTGGATTTCCACGCAAAAGATGCGACGCTCGCGCTGCGCCGTCCGGCAAAGCAACTGACGGCCACCGTTGAAGGAAAAGTTCGCCCTCTGGCTGCGAATTTCTCGGCGCCA
>WNFP01020527.1_pt1 | contig 13066 bp, 13 predicted proteins | sample 5400201 | NCBI WGS metagenome assembly WNFP01 (sample SAMN13153355, study PRJNA577476) | soil metagenome | isolation source: 115 cm saprolite under Madrone tree | place: USA:California | collected 2016-06-14
TCATCCGCCTGGGGCTTCCTCTCACCAATCACTCTCCAGGAAACGCCGAGAACGCCGACATCGCCGCGAGCGCCGGGAGCGGAAAACGCCGAGCTCAAACGCGGAGTGGTTTCCTGCCCCCAGCAACGAGCGCCGCTACTTGGTATACTAATCACTTTTCACGGTCTGCGTTTCCCGCCGTTCCCGGCGTTATTGACACTGCCGGCGCTCCATAAAGCCGCCGCATCATTGCGTGATAAGGCCAAGCGACGATGTACCCGACACAGTTAGGTTTTCTGCAGGTACACGGAAATCGGGTCACGTCAGCCGGATCGAATCCGTAATCGATCGTGATCTCTTCCCCCCGCCCGATTGCGCGAGAATTGATGATCAAAGGCACCCCCTCCCGATATTCGAGACGCGCTGAAGGGTCACATGAGTAGTTGAACAAGCGCCCGAGCTCTTTACCGGCTGAACCGTCCACCACTCTTCCGTCCGGTAACTCGAGCAAATATCGGTTACCGGCAGCTAACTCACATTGGACCTCCTCCGCAGCCAAAATCTTACCATCGTAACGGGCTAGAATCTGGCCGGCAGCGATCGATTGATTCGCGAATACGCCAATACCATGAATTTTGGAATTTCTTGCAGAGACAAGCTTTCTTTCCCAGCAACGCGGGTGTATACTTCTGAACATGGTCGAAGTCCTCGGTATCTTGGGCTTCCTTGGTTGGCTATTCCTAGTTTTCTGCGAATGGCTAAGCCACTTACCGGTCTTTCCCGCGCTGGTAGTCGGCGCAATTGCGGTACCTCTTCTCGCCATAGCGGATTTCCGGAAAAACCTTCGCAAATTACAAATTCCCGGTCTCTACGCAAATCGTGAGCCCATACCGCCAGAACGTTTTTCCTGGCTACTCCGACGAGGATGGTTGCAGCAATCAATCGGGTGGTCTCTCGTAATGGCGGCCGGCGGCTGGTACAACGCGGCAACGTTACCGGCTTCACTCGCTTTCGACGCCGAATCCATGGTCGGATGGCTCAACGCCGCTATCGGTATAGCCGGTTCCGCCCGCTTCTTCAGTACTTCCGTGCTTTTCGTGCACGCCGCGCAATGGTTCGATTCAATGAGCCCGAGCCTGATCGGCTTTCTCCGGCTGCTCATGTATCGTTTGTCCGATAACTACGAGTACCTCGGCCAACGCAAAACCGATCCAGAACGAGAGAAGGTATACTGATGCCAGGAAGGCCGTCATCGGCGGGAACGCCGGGATCCGCATACCGTAAGAGTGATTGGTGAGAGGGAACCGAGGCGGATGACAGGAACACGTCGGAGAGGGATCGCGCTGGCGGATAGCCGGTCGCAATCTCTGGTAGCAGCGACTGCCCCGCGAAGCACCTCGTGCGGTCAAACTTAAAGATTGGAACGGAGCGACTTGTTCGCACTGGCCCCCAAACGCAGTCGCCTTGGCGTGGTCCGCGAATGCCGCGATGCATGCTCGGATCGAGGAATACTCAACGCCGGACGCAGCGACGCGATGGCGACTGCGGTTTGGAGCGGTACCATGCGAGCAGCTTCGGACCGACTTCTAGTTTGCGCCAAATCCGGGGCCGTTGTGGAGACAGTCGCCGCTGGTCCCACCAGACGCCCAACGCGAAACGTTGTATGTTCAGGTCTTTCCGACCAGCGCCCGCTTATTTGATGCACTGATTACTGATTACCGATTACTGATTACCGATTACCGATTACTTCGAATTCTCCCGCCACGGCTTGCGGGCCTGATAGAAGCTCAGACGATGCTGGTAGTACGGAATATCGTCCGAATCGCCGGATAAAATCGCTTTCCCCTCCCATTTCTGTGCGAGCGCAAAATCACCCTGTTCGGCGTAAGCGGCCGCGAGAACATCGAGGATTGTAGCATCCTTTTCATGGGAAAGTTTGGCTGCCGCGGCAGCTAGCGTGACGGCATTCGTTCCATTCCGAACCTGAGGGTCGTTTGCGGTGGCATAGATCCAAGCGGCTCCCGCTCGGCTATACGGATCACGTGGCGAAGTACTGGCCGCCTCGAGAAAAGTGCTGATTGCCGCGCTTTTTTGTCCCAGTCGACTCAGTGCGTTCGCCTTGAGAACCTTGAGTTCGGTGAGATTCCCTCGATTCGCATCTCCGTTGTTCGTTCGAATAGCCGAATCGACTGCGTCAATGACATCCTTAGGGCGGTTCAGATTGGAGGCCGCCGCCGCCCTGGCGGCATGCAGCCACCAGCGATCAGGGTGTTGCTTTACCGAGTTAGTCGAAAGTTTGTAGGCATCCTTCCACATCGCGTTTGCGAAGTAAGTTCCCAATGTGCTAGCCTCCGCCTTCTCGTCCGGCGTAAACTTGTGACCCGGCGGAAAGACTTCTTCAAAACTTTCTTCCCGCGCCGGTCCTTGGCCCTTTCGTGCCGCTCGATGCTTGGTTTTCGATCGTCCTTTGGCCGCCGATTTTTTTCCGCTAGTCTTATTCTTGGCAAGAAAAACAGAAAGTTTGGCCGGACTTGGTTGGTTATTCGCAGAGGTATTGGCTATGACCGGCGGCAGGGCAAATCCTGTGACTAGCCAAAGCACACTCGCAATTTTCGGGAAACGCATCAGTTCAGAGTCTAAAGGTAACACTCGTTCGACGTTTACTTTCGCACTCTCATTCGTTCTTAGTGATGATTTGCGACCGCGTCGCCGAGAATCGTAGATCTAAGCACGCCCACAAAACTCGCAGCAAAAAGTTCATTCGGGCAATCGATCTGGATTACCGCGTTATCTCGTACAGACGACGCTTCGGTTGAAATTTGATCGCCAAAAGGGTGTTAACTGAAGCGTGGCTTAGAGAACCACTTGCGTCACGATCTTTTCTGATTTCCTTATTTTTAGAAAGAGACGGTATGATTGCGCTCGATTCGATTCGGGATGTAACAGTCGATGACCGGCTGAGGGGCGCGGTATGGGGCCAATTTGTCGGCGACGCTGCCGCGCTTGGAACTCACTGGATCTATGACCTCGACGAGCTTAGGTCCAAATTCCCGAGAGGGATCATCGGATTTGAGGCGCCGATAGAAGGACACTACCATTTCGGCAAGAAGTCGGGCGACCAGACACATTATGGAGATGGGGCTCTCGTCCTTTTGGAGTCGATCGCTTCTAGCGGTCGGTTTGATGAGAGAGTCTTTGGGGAGGCATTTGTCCTGCGGTTCAATCCAGAGACCTACTCAGGCTATTTAGATAAGGCAACGAAAGGAACACTCGAGAATTTTCATTCCTTTCGCGCTGCAAATCCTGACCGGAAGTTTGACTTCCAGCAAGGAGCGGATGACGACCATTTGGCTGCAGCTTCTCGCATTGCGAGCCTGGTCGTCCGCTATTGGCGACATTCGGAATTACTCGACATCGTGCGCACCGCTACCCGCGTTTGTCAGAACAACGGGCGCACCATAGCGTACATGCAGTTTCACACGCTCCTGCTGCGCGAGCTATTCCGCGGAGAGAATGTTCACAATGCGCTGGAACAAGCGCAGAAGGAATTCATGGGCGTCGACCAAAAATTCTGGCCGGAGATCCGATACAAGAGCCAAGGGGCACTCGAAGAGACGCTTAACGATGTCACGGAAGCGACTCAGACTTTCGGCCAGGCTTGCCCACTCGAGCAAAGTTTCCCGTCAGCTTTGCATGCATTTTTGAAACATGCGGACGATTTTGAAACCTGCATACTTGCTACGATACGAGCGGGCGGCGACAACGCCGGCCGTGCAGCAATGCTGGGCTCGTGGCTGGGGGCTCATCTCGGCATCCAGGCAATCCCGCGTGAATGGCGCAATCGCTTGACAGCCACCTCACGAATTAATGCGGCGCTTGACAAGATTCTGCTCGATCTGAGCCGGTAGCCGCGAAGCGGATGACAAATGACAGATGACCAGCTTCAGCAAGGTCATTTGTCATCTGTCATTTCTTACCGTCCATACCGGCCGAAAGAATACCCCCGGCTCGTTCGGAATCCTTTGACCGGTCGAAGCGGTTTCTTTCCTTCGTCGAAAAGAGCCGTATACACATAATTAAATCCATCCAATCTAAGGCGTGGCACCTTTTGGTTGATGTATTTTTCAATGTCGGTCATCGCCTTGAGTTCTTCGGCGGTCACCAAGGTAAAAGCGTCTCCAGCCTGTTCGGCGCGCCCCGTCCGACCAATACGATGGACATAATCTTCCGGATGAAGCGGGATATCATAATTCATGACGTGCGTGACCCCAGCGATATCTAGGCCACGAGCGGCGATATCGGTTGCCACCAAGACTTCATATTTGCCGCTCTTAAACCCAGCGAGTGCAGCTGTCCGTTCACTTTGCTTTCGGTCCGAGTGCAGAACGGTAACTGAGTGTCGAAGCGCCTTGAGCCGGTCGGAAATCTCGTCGGCTGCCTGCTTAGTTCGAGTGAAGACTATTACGCTCTCATAATGGGTTTGCTCCAGGAGGGATACCAACAGATCGAATTTCTGAGCCGCCGCCACCGGATAAAACGCATGGGTAACTGTTTCGGCCACGGCGCGGCGCACCCCAATCTCGACAATCTCCGGATCCCGCAAGACCCAGGACGAAAGCGATTCGATCTCAGGTGGAATCGTCGCAGAAAAAAGTAACGTCTGGCGATCGGTGGGACAGAGCTGAACAATCTTTTTGACATCAGGCAAAAATCCCATGTCGAGCATCCGATCCACTTCGTCCAAAACAAGGATTTCGATCTGATCGAGACGAAGTAATCCCTGCTGTTGCAGATCAAGGAGACGACCGGGCGTCGCGACTACGACATCGACTCCGAACTGGATCAACTTCTTTTGGCGGTCATAACCAACTCCGCCGTAAACTACTCCGATCTCGATTTCGGTGAAACGAGCATAATACTGAAAAGCGGTTTCGACCTGAAGTGCCAGCTCGCGCGTCGGCTCCAAAACAAGGCATCGCGGACCTCGGCGATCCTTGAGCCTGGACAAGATCGGAAGGGCAAAAGCCGCCGTTTTTCCAGTCCCGGTCTGGGCCGATCCGATGACGTCGCGACCCTGCAAGATCAATGGAATGCACCGCTCCTGAACAGGGGTGGGTTCAACGAAACCCAAAGATTGCACCCCATGCACTACTGCATCCATTAATCCCATTTCTTGAAAGCTCATTTTGACCTTGAATTAACGGGTATTCGTAAGAAAGCGCAAATGCGAGGTCATGGAGGCAGTTTTCTCGCCGGCGCCAAAGTCCGTTATCGGAAAAAACGATAGGATACCCCGCGCTCGGAGGGCGCGTCGCTTGCGACGCCCGGAAACAACCCACCGCGGTTCCGAGGAATCGAGCCAATTGAAAACCATTCCAGGACGATGGATCCGCTCTCCCCCGCGTTGCGTTCCACCCGATTTCAAAGTATGCCAGCAGGTGGCCAAAACAGTTTTGTTCATCTGCACTGGAAATTTCTACCGAAGCCGATTTGCGGAAGCTGTCTTTAACTATCACGCGTCGAAAGAAGGCCTCCCTTGGAGGGCGATTTCACGCGGATTAGCCATTCATTGGGCTACTGGTCCACTCTCCCCGTATACCGCCGGAGCCCTGGCCGTACGCCGGATTCCGCTCCATCACACTGGACCCGATCGGATACAACTGACCGAGGATGACTTGAAATCGGCCAACCTCCGCGTTGTGATGGACCGAAGCGAGCATTTCGCAATGATGATGGAGCATTTCCCCCTTTGGACTGCCCAGGTCGAATATTGGGACGTACCGGATTTACCGATCAACCAACCTGAAGTGGCACTCCCGGCGATCGAAGGGAAAGTTTTGGAGTTGCTTGAGCGCCTTTCGAAATGACTGCAGTTCTGAACGTCTCGATCCCCGGAGCAAAAAAGATCCGAACGGGGAAGGTTCGCGAGCTGTTTGCGGTTGGCGACGATGTACTCATTGTCGCGACTGATCGGATTTCGAGGCTACTTGGCTGGTTCGGCATGGAAAGAATATCAAGAAAAAGGCACGGTGGCTGGAATCTCTCAACCAAGCGGACTGAAATTGGCTTCAGCCTTTCCTGAGCCTCTTTTTACTCCCGCGAGGAAAGCGGACTCCGGGCATGACGAGAACCTCACTTGGGAACAGTTTGAACAATCCGTTGGACCGAATCGAGCCGTTCGCCTTAAGGACTTAAGCATCTCGTTATATCAGCGCGGAACTCAACATGCCCATAGACGGGGAATCATCATCGCTGATACCAAGTTTGAATTTGGAATCCGGGATGGGCGAATTCTGCTGATTGACGAATGCTTGACCCCCGACTCGTCGCGATTTTGGCCGGCTTTCAGTTACCTGCCGGGGGTAAATCCGCCGAGCTACGATAAGCAATTTGTGCGCGACTATTTGGAATCAATTGAGTGGAACAAGCGAGATCCGGCACCGATGCTCCCGCTCGAAGTGGTAGAAAAGACAGCGCACAAATATCGGGAGGCACTGGAAAATCTGACCCGGTTAGGGGATTAGCTACTTTGATCGCAGAATTTCGCTTCCCAATTTACGTCTCGCCGACATGCTAGACCTTGAACCTTACTTTTCGAAAAAGTGTGGCTTCGACCTGGGAAAAATTCTGGTGAAACCTAGCCAGACTGTTTCATTGGCCCGAGACTTCGATCCCGACTACACCGGGGACTTTAAAGATAAGGTGGAGGCGGAAGGATTACTGCGGAGCAACATCGAATTGTTGATGGAACAACAAGACATCCTGTACGCCAATGCAAGCCAATCATTACTGCTGATCTTTCAAGCGATGGATGCAGCCGGAAAAGATAGCACGATCAAGCACGTGATGTCCGGGGTTAATCCGCAAGGTTGCCAAGTCTTTTCATTCAAAGCCCCGTCAGGCGAAGAGCTTCGTCATGATTATCTTTGGCGAGCCGTGAATTGCCTTCCCGAACACGGACGTATCGGCATATTCAATCGTTCGTACTACGAGGAAGTACTTGTGGTAAGAGCGCATCCGGAGCTTTTAGCGAGCCAACATTTGACACCCAAAGACGGCGGACCTCATCTCTGGAAACGGCGCTTCGAGGAGATCAATAATTTTGAGCGTTATCTCACACAGAATGGCACTGTCGTGCTGAAATTTTTTCTGAATGTTTCTCGAAAGGAACAGAAGAAACGTTTTTTAAAAAGGATTGAGCAGAAGGAAAAGAATTGGAAGTTTTCGGCTGCCGATATTCGAGAACGCCAATTCTGGGATAAGTACATGATTTCGTATGAAGAGGCTTTTTCTCACACTAGTACTCCTCGGGCCCCGTGGTTCGTTGTGCCGGCTGACCACAAATGGTTCACCCGTCTTTGTGTTTCTCAGATTATCGTCGCCGCCCTAAAAGCATTGGCCCTCAAGTACCCAAAACCAACCAAAGAACAGCTTGACGAACTCGAAAAAGCTAAACAAGAGCTGCTGAAAGAAGATTAATGGGATTTAAGCTGCTTTCGACCGACTTGGTGACCCAAGGCCGAAGAGGTCAACTGCAAACCCGCCACGGTGGCATCGAAACGCCGGTATTTATGCCGGTCGGCACCCAGGCTACAGTCAAAGCGACGACGCCCGCCGAACTCTGTGAAGTGGGCGCTCAGATTATACTCGGAAACACTTACCATCTTTTCTTGCGTCCCGGGCTCGAGGTCATCCGCGAAATGGGAGGACTTCATCGCTTCATGAATTGGCATGCTCCGATTCTGACCGACAGCGGAGGTTTCCAAGTATTCTCACTCTCCAAGCTACGTCGAATCACGGAAGAAGGTGTCCACTTCAATAATCATCTCGATGGCTCACCCTGCTTTCTGAGCCCGGAAATCGCGATGCAAATTCAGACTACGCTCGGTTCCGACATCGCGATGGTCTTTGACGAGTGCCCGCCGTATCCCTGCGAACATGAATATGCTTCCGCCAGCCTCGATCGGACCCTGCGTTGGGCGGAAAGATGCCGATCCTGGCTGGAGAAACAATCGGCCGATCATCGCCCTCTGACATTTGGTATCGTCCAAGGCGCCGTCTACCACGATCTACGAAAGCGAAGTGCTTGCTCTTTGGTCGATCTTGATTTTGACGGTTATGCCGTTGGCGGCGTCAGCGTCGGAGAACCGGAAGAGGAGATGATGAGGGCGATCGAGAATAGCGAGCGTTTTCTGCCAATCCAGAAACCGCGGTACGCGATGGGTCTTGGCACCCCACCGCAGATCATCGAAATGGTCGCCCGCGGTATTGACATGTTCGACTGTGTTTTGCCAACCCGCTTAGCGCGCAATGGTACGGCGTTTACCGCTCGGGGTACAATGAACCTCAAAAATAACCCTTACCGCGCTGACCCGCGGCCGATTGAGGAGGGCTGCGAATGTTCCACCTGCCAGCAATTTACTAGAGCATACATTCGGCATCTGATTAAGGCGGAAGAGATTTTAGGGTTACGCCTCGTCACGATTCATAATCTCTATTTTTACCTGCGCCTGATGACGTTAATCAGAACGGCTTTGGAGCAAGGCACCTTTGCCCAATTTCGCGAGCAATTTGTAGCTAACTACGTTAAACACGAACCGAAATCGTCCGAGGACGAATCATAGGATAGACCAGCCGCCCGTCAGATTTAGGAATTGAGCGTAGCGGGCACGCCGTAGCTCGCGGAGCTGAAGTGGCCTATCTTCCCGGCACCCGTTTTTGCCCATACAATCCACAAATTAACCTTTCGCCTGACGGCCGAGTCCGACAGGCTGCTCGCGCATGAAATGGATAATGCTGCTCTCGTTCCTTTGGTTTTCTACCGGATCTTTGGTCGCCCAAGACGCCGGTAACGATGGTAAAATCATGCTGACGGTAATTCTTCGGCATGACCAGAGTAAGACATTAGATGAAATTGATGATCATCTCGCTCAGTGAAATCGTCTCCTACCGGATCGTCATGGGTATCGGGCATATCATCACGCTGCGGCTACCACCGGAGAAATTGCGCGAAGTCAATGTTGCTTTTGAGAAAGGAGCCTGGGGCGCGTTCCGAACTGAATTTTATCCGACGTACGATTATCTTCAGATCTTCAACGAGCTAAAGCAGAAACCAGCGGAAAAGACGCCGAGTGAACAAAAGAAGCCCTCCATCGAGAGCTCTCCGACTCCGACCGCTACTCCCAAGCGTTCCGTGCATCATCGAAGCTCATGAACCAATCTGTTGACAACCAGGAGCATCGAGCGGAGTCTATCCATTCCGTCGATGGTAAGGCGAGCAAAAGGGCTCTTGTTAACTCACCTATGTCCAGTCATCTCCTCGAAGAAGCGTCTAAAATCATTCCTAATACTGCGGTTCTAGTAAACCTCGTCTCCAAAAGAGTTCGTCAACTTACCAATGGCCAGAAGCCGATGGTTGAAGTCGGTCCGCGCATGTCCAACGCCGACATTGCGCTCCAGGAAATCATTGAGGGATGTCTGACATTCGAGTATTTGACCGAAGATACTAGCGCCGGATAACCGGCCACAGTGCCTAGCGGCTATGAGCACGGATATCGTCACCAATCGACGAGCTTTTCATAGCTATCAGATCCTGGAAAAGCTGGAGGCGGGCCTCGTTCTCACCGGTACCGAAATCAAGTCGATCCGGGCCGGGCTAGCGAATCTCAACAATGCGTTCGCCCGAATCGAAAAAGGAGGCATCTATCTTTACGATTCCGATATCCAACCGTATGTACGCGCCAGCCATACCCAGCACGAGCCGAAACGCCCGCGCAAGCTGCTGTTACATAAATCGGAAATTCAGCGATTGTTCGAAGCCGCTTCCGTGAAAGGTCAAACGTTGGTTGCCCTCCGGCTTTATTGGAAAAACCACCGAGTGAAACTGGAACTCGGTATCGGGCGGGGAAAGACTCACGGCGACAAGCGGGAGGATCTAAAAGAAAAGGCCATCAAGCGAGAAGTCGACCGGACGATTCAATCCTTTAATCGGCAGCGGGGATAGGTAGAGCAATTGATGAGACGTAGCAGGACCCTGGTTGGAGGGCGAAACCCAACTACACAAAGCCTACATCGCGTCGAACAATTTGCGCCTTAACTGACGTCAATGCGCAGATGCGGGAGGCCTTAGGGACAGAATCAGTTTGCCAACTCCCGGCCATCTTGTTAAGCAAAGATGGCGTTCGCCCCCATATCCGTCTCCCGCGCGCGAACTTCCATCGTCCTAAGAATATCCTATTATGCCTACTCCCTGGAAAATTGCCGGATCCTACTTTGAGGCATGTAATTGTGAGGTGGCATGCCCGTGCATCTTTACGAGCCCGCCTACGAGCGGGGAATGCAGCGTCTTAATTTCCTGGCACATCGATCAGGGCCGCTTCGGAGAGATCGATCTGGATGGACTCAACGCCGTGCTTGCAGTCCATTCACCCGGGCACATGCTGGAAGGCAAATGGAAAGTTGCCCTCTATGTGGACGAACGCGCCAACCAGGACCAGCAAAATGCTTTGACCCAAATCTTCTCTGGCCAAGCCGGTGGACATTTGGCCGGCCTTGCTCCGCTGATCGGCGAAGTTCTTGGAGCTAAGGCAGCACCGATCGAATATCATTCAGAAGGAAAACGACGCAGCATGCGTCTCGGCAAAATCGCCGACGCGGAGATTGAGGGATTGGTTGGGCAAGATGGCAGTGATGTGACTATCACTGGCCCGCCCTTTACTGCTGTTCCGGGCTTTCCGGCAGTGGTGGGAAAATCCAAGCAAGCCAGGTTCAGTGATTACGGCTTAAACTGGGAGGTATCAAATAAGAACGGATTCTTTTCGCGGTTCGCCTATCAGTCTGCGTGAATCGAGATGATATCCGCTGTCGCGGAGCGACACGCCCTACCTACGCGGTCACCGGGCACTACCATAATCATGCGCGCCGTTCCCTCTGCCACGCCAGTTTATCTCGAGTGCACCTGCTCTGCTCCTACCGTTTCAGGGCCTTTCTCCCTGCTCCTCTGCAGATATGCAAAGGCCGGCACCATATAGAAAAACGTCGTCAGCAGACACCAGAAGACGCCCAGCGCGCATACTGTTCCAAGACCACTCAACGCCGGATTTTCCGCGGGAATCAGTACGGCAAATCCAGCAAAAGTAGCAAGCCCGCAGATAAGCAGCGGCTTCAAGACGTTGGCCAGGTTCTCGCGCAGATCACCTTCTCGTCGGCTTACCACTAGAAATTGAATGCCGTAATCAACGCCGATGGCCAACACTAATGGGAACGCCAGCGCATTCAATAAATTCACGGAGAGGTGTAGCAACTTCAAAGAAGCAACTAGCCCCAACATCGAGAGCAGAAGGGCGGACGCGTGCACCACCCAGAGGGACCATCTCCGATAAACAATCCCCAGCAGTACCAGTATGGCGACTCCCACAATCGTCGTAAATGCGACCAATTCACCCTGAGCCCAGGGTACCAGGTCAAAGATGGTGTACGACCATCCGGTGATTTTCGCCTTTGGATCAAGCCGGTGGATCAAATCTGAGATCTGCTTTTGTTCAGCCGCGGTCTGAATCGGATGAAGGGGTTGCACGAAACCAACCGCTCGCGTCGGTGGATTGGAGAAGTAATGTTCGACCAAAAACCACCAGCTCGACTTCGCTGGAAAAAGTGTGTTCCAGTCCGGGAGACCAGTCGCATTCTTCTGCTGGTCGAGCGCGTGCAAAAGGACGAAAGCATTCTGAAACGCAACAAGATCGAATCCATTCTGTTCGAGAACCGACCGTAAGTTTGCTTCGATTTGAGAGAAGTCGAAGCTCTTCAAGTAAGCACGATTCTCCGCGAACCGTTTCGGGGAAAAGGCCAGCATCGCGAGTGTGCTCACTGATTTGATCTCTCCGTTCGCCTGTGCCTTTTCTAATCCTTGCCTGAGGTGCTCCCACCGGTCGTGAAACTCTTCGGGGTCGTTTGAATCCACCAGGATAGTCACCGGATCAGACTCTTGGTGCAATTTATCGGCCATCTCTTGTAAGGCGATGGAGGCAGGAATTTGCTTCGGCTGAAGAGAGCGCGGATTGGTGTCAAAGTTCAGTGGAATACTCGGCAGAAGAGCGATAATCGCGGCGCCAAGCAGAACCGCAGCAGAGACCCACAATACGGGACGCGGCTCTCGGAACATCGCGTCCACAAATCGGTTCGCTCCGGTCAAAATGAAGTCCGATTTGGTAGGCGGTTTGACCGGCTTAAAGAACATGAAGAGAAACAGAACCATGAAGAGACCAGCCGCGGCAACGCCGAGAGCCACGAGAACACCAAGCTGTGCAAATCCTGAGCTCTTACTAAAACCGAGCACTAGAAACCCAATAGCGGTCGTCACTACCACATAAAAAACTGCGGCCCCAATGTCGCGGACGGCCACAAAAACGGCGCGTGGGTGATCTTCTCCCCTTCGACGCGCTTGCAAGTAGCGACCAAACAAGAGCAAACTAAAATCAACTCCTAGTCCGACCAGAATCGAACAGAAGCCGATCGCTATCATATTGAGATTGTGGAAAATGAGCATTCCCAGCGCGAGGGAAACTAGAGCCGAGAGTCCCAGAATTAAAACGATCCCAAGGAGCGGCAAAAATCGACGGAAGGCCAAAAAGAAAAGCCCGCTCACGATCAGGATCGATAGCGTGGAGCTCAGCATTCCATCTCGATCCATGCTCCGGGATATTTGTGCAACGAAGGGAGTCCGTCCGGTTACCATCACGCGCGGCTTGTAGCCGTCCCAATCTTTCAGAACTCGACTCTGAAAGGCGGTGAGCTGGTCCATGACGTCCTGACATTCTTTCGTGCCCAACCCAGGCTGGTTCGTTGTCGCAAAAGCAAGCTGCATCAAGCCGTCGGAGGAGCCGAGCGAAAACGTGTTGCTGCTGGTCGTCAGTGAACCGGTCGCGAACGGCTTCATTGCGCGGGTAAGCAAACCGAGCGGATCCATCGTCACTTCCATCTGCGACCGGATCGACATTGCATCGTTCAGCATCGTACGGATCCGGGTCAGTCGTTCCTGGATCTCCGCCGGCTGCAACAGATTCATCGCATCGCGAAAATCATTCGGCGG
>WNFP01013971.1_pt1 | contig 13065 bp, 10 predicted proteins | sample 5400201 | NCBI WGS metagenome assembly WNFP01 (sample SAMN13153355, study PRJNA577476) | soil metagenome | isolation source: 115 cm saprolite under Madrone tree | place: USA:California | collected 2016-06-14
AATCGCTCCTGGCCCAACAAACGCAAGCTGACACTTTCACCGGCCACCGAAGGGATAGTGGCTACCCGCACGTCAATGGGTTGACCCAAGAGCTCCAGATTGATCCGTCCATCTTGCGGCAGGCGGCGCTCGGCGATATCCAAATGAGCCATCACTTTTAGTCGCGAGATGACCGATGCCTGGAGCACCCGAATATTGGCCGGCACCGGCACTTCGTGCAGAACTCCATCGATGCGATAGCGGATCCGCAGATCGTTAGGCAATGGCTCGACATGAACATCGGTCGCGCGTTGTTCAAGCGCTTCACGCAAAATCTGGTTCACAAATTTGACGACCGACGCTTCCGAATCGTCCAGATCAAGTACATTCGTCTCCTGTTTAAGCTCGGTATTAACCTCTTCTTCTGTCCGGCCTTGCAAGATTGCTTCAAAAGTTTCGGCTCCGATTCCATATCCCTGGCGCAAAGCCTGGAGAATCAGTGTACGCGTGGACATTGTATATCGAACCTTCTCTCGCAGCGAAGCGGCGAGTGTTTGTCGTGCTAACAAATCGAACGGATCATAAAGACCGAGCCAGATGGTACTATCGTCCTGCTGAAGTGGTACAACGTGATAACGGAGAGCTAGACGGGCCGGCACTTTTTCGCGCAACTGGCCGGGAACGGAGGTCAGCTCTTTATCCCACCATGGGATCTGGAGCCAATCGCTTATTCCACGCAAAAACTGCGTTTCATCGACCAGTTTAGAATCCAGGACCGATCGCACCAACGAACGTTGGTTTTCGGCAGCGTTCTCCAGAACCACTTGGCACGCAGTCACATCGGTACATTGACTATCTCTGGCGATCTTCAGCAGCGTATCAATCACAGATTCAAAAAACTGATGCCCTAGCTTAGCGAGGAATTGCTTATCTACAACTCGGCCTAGCCGGTAGAAGCTAGCGGCTAGGAGCTAAAATTTGGAAGCCAGAATTCAGAAAATGCACCGATTTGTCGTTCGTCGTTGTGGGCTAACCATTTAGGTTGGCGGCAAGGCTGCCGTTCTTCCGATTTTTGACGGCAAATTCCGGATTCTGAATTCTAGCTCCTACCTTCTAGCTTCCGATATAACGCCTCGCGCATTGCCGCCTCCGGCACTGGAGGTCCAAACCAATGCCGGAACGCGGCAGTGCCTTGATGCAAAAGCATTGAAGCACCATCGACGGCGGAAGCTCCGGCGGCAGCAGCCCAGTTCACCACTGCGGTCGGCTTTGAACTATACATCATATCGAATACCCGATGCCGCGGCTCCAACCAGCGCGAATCCCAATCCAGCGCATGCCCAGCTAGTCCAACGGAAGAAGCATTGATGATCAAGTCGGCCCGGGCGAATACCTCGCCCAATTTCTCCCAAGGCCAAAAAGAAACCCGGTCATCCTGGCCGATTACACTGCGCAACTGATCAAGCTTTGCCCTCGTCCGGTTGGCGAGAAGCAGTTGACGCGGATTTTCATCCAGCAGAAAGATTGCCGCGGTCATGCCAGCACCACCCCCTGCGCCCAGCACCGCGATCCGGCTACTTCCAAAATCGAGGGAGAAGGATTCGCGAAGGGCAGCAATCAATCCAACTCCATCCGTGTTGAATCCCACCAAAGATCCGGACTGATTGACTACTGTATTAATCGCGCCGACTCGACCCGCCGCTCGATCAACCTCGTCGACCAGTCCCAAAGCGGCCACCTTGTGCGGGACGGTCAGGTTCCAACCAATAAACTCTCGTTCGCGCAACCGAGAGAAGACCTCGGCAAGGTCACCGCTCTTTACCCAAAGCCTGGTGTATTGAAAGGGTAGGTCCCGCGCAACCAGTCCAGCATTCTGCATTTCTGGAGAAAGCGAATGACTAACGGGATCTCCAAGAACGGCCAGTCGAATAGCCGCGGGCAAATGATCGGGTGCCGAGCCGCGCAGGTGCCCAATTGTCCAAACGCTCAGCATCCGGTCGGCCTAGGAGAAACGAGTAACGGTTTTTTCCAGTCGCGCGAGTACCCGGTCGCGACCCAATACTTCCAGCATATGATACAGGCTCGGCCCGACTGATCGTCCGCTGATGGCGAGGCGGGTCGGATGAATCAGCTCTCCAGTTTTGCATCCTAGGTCCGATGCGAGTCCCTTTAATTCCGCTTCGAGCAGCTCTACGCTCCAACCTTTCAGCGCACGGTAACGCTGCGTCAGTTGGCGAAGCCTTTCCATCGTTCCCGGTTTAAACGTCTTTGCGACCGCGTCAGGATCATATTCGTAGTTCTCATTAAAAAAATAACCGATCCAATCCGGAACATCTTTGAAGAGCTTCACCTTCTCTTTAACGATTTCGAGTACGCGGACCAAATAGTCCTCGTCTTTAACCGGCAAATGAGCCGCCTGAATGAAGGGCTCACTCAGCTCTCGAAATCGCCTCAGCGGCATCTGCGACACGTACTGACCATTGAGCCAGAAGCATTTGTCCAGGTCGAAAGCAGCGTTGCGCCGGTTAATCTTCCTCAGGTCGAATAGCTCAATGACTTCGTCGATGTCGATCTTCTCGCGATTGTCCTTCGGCGACCAACCGAGTAGACAAAGATAGTTACGAACTGCTTCGGGTGCGTAACCTTGCTCCATATATCCGCTCACACTCGCGCCCGCGTCGCGCTTACTCATTTTTGATCCATCTTGGTTTAGAATCAGAGGGATGTGAGCGAAATGCGGTGGATCCACTCCTAACGCTTGGTAAAGCTCAACATGCTTAGCCGTATTTGTTAGGTGGTCTTCGCCCCGGATCACGTGCGAGATCTGCATTTCGATATCGTCGACCACGTTCACAAAATGAAAAATCCAGGAGCTGTCTGGGCGACGAATTGTCATATCCGGTTCCATACTGCGATCGAATTCGATCCGTCCGCAGACCTCGTCATCAACCACAATTGGGCGTCGCGCCGATCGAAATCTGATTGCTCCAGCATCCTCGTAGACGCTGCCCTTGTCCTGGAGCCGCTTGAGGTATTGTTCATAGATTGGGCCGCGCTCGCTCTGAAAATAAGGCCCAAATTTACCGCCTTTTCCAGCCCCTTCGTCCCACTCCAATCCAAGCCATTGCAAACCCTCATAAATCACGCTGACCGCTTGGTCCTGTTCCCGACTCTTATCGGTGTCCTCGATCCGGAGGACAAAAGTACCGCGGTGGTGCCGAGCAAACAGCCAATTGAAAAGGGCAGTTCGCGCTCCACCCACGTGCAGAAAACCGGTTGGCGACGGAGCAAAACGAACCCTAACAGGAGCACTCATCGGAGAAAAGATCCTCTACCATATCTTCGCGCAACTGAATTTTCTTCTTTTAGACAAACCAACCCGGGACTGTTCATAACACTTTTTGGGAGCGAGAGAACCCGTGCTTCCGGGAAACCGGCTTCCAACTGTTGGGTTGAATAAAGAGGAATTCGTTTCAGTCCAAAAAAGGACGACCTGTTATGACCAAGCCAACCCTAACGCTTCTTTGCCTGGCCGGAGCTACCTCCCTCGCCTTTGGCAATCTCCAACCTGTCTCGCCTCCAACGGGAGGCAAGATTCCTTTCCGGCCTGGAACTCAAATTTCACGAAGTCATCACGTCTTCCAGGAAGACGCTTCGAGTAACGAAGACAGCTATGATGTCTTCTACGACCAACTGGCGGATGACGGCCAATGGTATTACGATGACACCTACGGTTACGTCTTTCAGCCGGAGGTTGCGGTCAGTACTTCTGACTGGCATCCCTACTCTGATGGCCATTGGGATGATACTGACCGGGGATGGTATTGGAACTCCAACGAGCGTTTTGGCTGGGCAACGTATCATTATGGCCGCTGGGTTCTCGTCGACGGCGAAGGATGGGTCTGGGTACCTGGTCACGAATGGGCGCCAGCCTGGGTTTCTTGGCGCGACTCGGAAGATTATTGCGGTTGGGCGCCGCTTCCCCCTGAATGTGGGAGTGTCTCGGTCGGAATTAGCGTAGGCGGGTGGAGCGACTCTTACTGGGGGATTGGACCAAGCTGGTACAGCTTCATTCCCTGGCACGCCTGGCACAACGAAAGCTATGTTGGTGCCTTCGCGCCTTATGGCCAAAATATAACCATCATCAATCGCACGCGGAACGTAACCAACATTTATAACAACAACAGCGTCATTAACAATTACGGTCCACAGCCTCAGCAGGTCGCTCTGAAAACCAACCGCCAAGTAACGAAATACAACATCAATTACATGGCGCAAAACGACCCGCGGGCATTCAAAACGGCAAAAAACGGCAACCAGCTTAACATAGTTGGGCCAAAGCAAAACCTCAAGACTGTCGCAACCAAACCGCCAAACGTCGCCAAGACGCTGACCGGTACGAAGGTGAACAAGGGTTGGAATAACGTGAATTCAACCGAGGCCAAGAACCTAAAGAATAAATTTGCTCAGCAAAATCCGGTGCCTGGCAATTTGCCTAAGACGACCAACGCGCTGGTAAAACCAACGATAATTGGGAACAAGGCCGCCGGAAATAACGCAAATAATCCTCCTGGCACGAACAAAACTGGCAATAATACCAACGCGGGCAATAAGGGTGCGGGGAACGGTTTATTGGCTAACCAAAACAATCTTAACAGCGCCAACACAGGTCAGAACAAGGGAACTGGCGCGAACCAGCTGAAATCATTCAACGGAGCCGGAAATAACCCGGCCGGCGGAAATAAGGCCAACCAAGGAGCCGTACCAAATAATCCAAACGCGCTCAAAGGGGCTAAAGGTACCGGTGGCGGCAACAGTGCGGGCGCCAACAACAACCAGGGTGCCCAATCCAACCAGCTCAAGTCGTTCAAGAGCACGACCAGTACCTCTAACTCGACCAAGGGTGCCAAAGGCACCGGTGGGGGCAATAATGCGGCCGCCGGCAACAAGAGAACCGGGTCTGACCAGCTTAAGTCGTTCAAGAGCACGAGCAATACGTCTGGCTCTAAAGGAGTCAATCGAAAGCGACCAATCAACCTAAGCCGGCTTCTCATGCTTCAACCAACGCTTATCACCCACCGGCAAATACCTATCATCCGCCGGCTAACAATCACCCTCCTGCCAATGCTTCTCACCCGAGCGGAGGCGGTGGCGGAAACAAAGGTGGGAATAAGGGCGGCGGCGGCAACAAGAAGGACGAGAAGAAAAAGTAGCCAGAAAATGGATCCAGCCTAACGAAGTTCCGGTTGATAGCTTCGGGTTTTGACCCGAAGCTGCCGGAGCATGAACAGGGTAGCTGGCCTCGAGACTGAATACGGTTGTCTGATCTCTGAGGATCAAGCTCAGAGCCAAGCCGATGCGTGGCCGGTAAAAATAAAAAACCATCTCTTTCGTAAGTGTCAGATTGGCGCTATTGATCTGCACTATCGAGATTACGAAGAACCGCCGGGCAACGGCGGTTTTCTTTTGAATGGTGGCCGCCTTTACCTCGACATGGGCCATCTGGAGTACTCCTCGCCGGAGTGCCTCACGGTACGCGACTTGGTGGCCTACGACATTGCCGGAGACCTACTGCTCTATCAGGCGATCAAGGAATTGGGGATCGAAGACAAGGTCTCGTTCCTAAAGAACAACATCGATCACCACACCGGAGCCACTTTTGGCTGCCATGAAAATTATTTGATGCGACGGGAGGCCCAATTCACACCGGAGATTCTCGCGTCGCTACTTGGTTTTTTGGCGACTCGCCAGATCTTTACCGGCTCTGGGCGGGTCGGACACGCGAATCCGCTCGCCTTTGACTTTGAGATTCCCGATCGGCCGGGAAACGTTCCGTTTCAGATCAGCCAACGAGCAGATCACATCGTCAATGACATTTACCAGTGGGTACAGTTCAACCGAGCGATCATCAACGCACGCGATGAGCCGTTGGCCGATTATCGTAAGTACCGCCGGCTACATCTTCTGATTGGAGACTCCAACATGAGTCCATTTGCGAACGCGCTCAAGATTGGCACGACGGTCTGTATTCTGACATTGCTGGAAGAAAATCTTCTGCCAAAGCAGATCGCTTTGCGAGATGCCGTTCTGGCTACGCGAGAGATATCCCGACGTCCGGATGGAGATTGGGTAGTGGAGATGGATGATGGTTCCACCCAGGACGCGCTTGATATCCAGTATCAATTCCTCGCCCACGCCCAGCATTATCTGAGTGGCTCGGACGAAGAAACCGACTGGATTTTGGAAATGTGGCAATTCACGCTGGATGCGCTGAAGGAGAAACCCGAGTTATTGATTGGTGGGGTGGACTGGATCTCCAAAAAATGGCTCCTGAATATGTTTGTGGAAGATCAAGGACTCTCCTGGCAGGACCCTTGGCTGCAGAGCATCGATCTTGAGTACCACAACATACATCCCCAGCGCGGCCTCTTCTTTGCTTTAAAGCCGGCTAAAACAATCGGGGAATTCAATGCGTCGGTTCGCCGTTCGGAGGCTAAGTTGGCACCGCCGGCGCACACGCGAGCCGCCGGTCGCGGCCGGGCAGTAGCTTTCTTTCAGAAGAAAAATCTTCCTTATATCATCAACTGGGACTCGATCGCCTTGGAGAGCCAGGACTATCTCTCGATGCCTGATCCGTTCAATACGTATACGGACGCCGTCGATTATTTTCTTAGATAGAGAGAAACGCAGAATCCGGTTCTACCGAGACCGCTGCGAAAGTTGCCATCGCCATACCATGGCAGAGATAAAATGGGGCGGCCCGTGTCCATTTGGCCGGGGGTTGATTGCGGACACTGAGATTGATTCATTTTCGTTGAGAAGGAATAATATCATCAGAGACAGTCTCTGTATGGGAAGGTTGCCTGGTTCGGACCGCTAAGCTCGACGCTGGACCAGTAGATTTTTCCCAAAACTAAACTTACTATTTTACCATGATGAACGTCATTTCGAATCGGGCCTTTATCCGACGGCTGGTTTTTGGCATTGCGTTGCTTACGTTGGCCCCATTTGCCTCGGTTTTTGCCGAATCACTCGCTTGGCAAACGGACTATGCTGCCGCCAAGAGCGCGGCTACCCAGCAGAATAAGTATATACTCCTCGACTTCACCGGGTCGGATTGGTGCCCTTATTGCATCCAGATGGACAAAGAGGTCTTCGCGAAGCCTGTCTTCTCAACCTTCGCTGGTCAGAAACTCATCTTGGTCAAGCTCGATTTTCCGCGAAAAGCCAATCAATCGGCTGCAGAAAAATCCCAGAATCAAGAATTGGCGAAGAAGTACAGCATTGAGGGTTTCCCAACCTACGTGTTGCTTGATCCGGCCGGCAAGGAAGTACGCCGCCAGGTGGGATATTTGGAAGGTGGCCCCGAAGCGTTCATCAGTTGGGCCCAGGTAAAATAGCCGATAGCCATAGCTGACTGACTATAAGCGAATTGCGGGTGGCCGATAAAATATTGGCTATCGGAAATCGGCTATTGGCTATTCCTTCTGGCTATGGATGCTCAGGATCGGGCCTCGCCCGCACTTTTGACCGATCTGTACCAGCTAACGATGGCTTACGGTTACTGGAAACAGGACCGGCTGGATCAGGAAGCAGTTTTTCATCTTACTTTCCGTGAGCATCCTTTCCAAAGCGGATACACCGTTGCTTGTGGCCTAGCGGATGCGATCAACTATATCCTTCATTTTCATTTCAGAGCCGACGATCTGGCTTATCTCGGAGAGCTGGAAGGAGCCGATGGGAAGAAACTCTTCGAGCCCGCTTTCTTAGACTATCTTGGCGCTCTCGATTTCTCCGGGAGCATTGAAGCGATTCCGGAAGGCACCGTTGTGTTTCCACACGAACCGCTGCTGCGCATTAGTGGTCATCTGCTTGAGTGCCAGCTCTTAGAAACCGGCCTGCTCAATATTATCAACTTCCAGACATTGATCGCCACCAAAGCAGCCCGCATTTGTCTCGCTGCGAAGGGAGCGCCGGTTCTTGAGTTTGGTTTGCGACGAGCCCACGGTCAAGATGGCGCGCTAGCAGCAACCCGTGCTGCCTACATTGGAGGTTGCGCGGCTACTTCCAATGTTTTGGCAGGAAAGGTTTTCGGCATACCGGTCCGAGGGACGCATGCGCACAGCTGGGTGATGTCGTTTCCGAGCGAGCCAGAGGCATTCGCCGCTTTTGCCGCCACACTTCCTGGCAATACTATTTTTCTGGTCGACACCTACGACACGCTAACCGGCGTCCGAAACGCGATCGAGGTTGGGCGCGTCTTGCGCCTGCAGGGCCATGATCTCATGGGCATCCGGCTCGATTCCGGAGATCTCGCCTATCTGAGCATTCAAGCGCGCCGACTGTTGAACGAAGCCGGATTCGAAAAGACCCAAATTCTGGCCAGCAATGATTTAGATGAAAACATCATTAGCAGTTTGCAGTCCCAAGGAGCACAGATCGATGCCTGGGGAGTCGGAACTAGGCTGGTGACAGCGTTTGACCAGCCAGCCCTAGGCGGGGTATTCAAGATGGGGGCAGTGAGGCCAAGAGGCGGTAACTGGGAGTATAAGATCAAATTATCGGAGCAAGCGGTAAAAGTTTCTAATCCAGGATTTCTCCAAGTCCGCCGCTTTGAGCGTGAGGATGAGTACATAGCCGATATGCTCTACAACGAGATTGGCGGGATCAAAACGCCGCAAACGATCGTGAATCCTGCGGACACCACTATGCGGAGAAACATTCCGGCCAAAATCAAATACCGCGATCTTCTGGTTCCGATCTTCCGTCAAGGCAAACTAGTCTACCAGCCACCCGCGATTCAGAAGACCCGAGCCGCGACCCAAGCAGAATTGAAACGGTTTTATCCTGGCATCACGCGTCTGCTCAACCCTCACATCTACCCGGTTGGCCTAGAGCTTGGGCTGCACGAACTAAAGATACAGCTGACGGAAAAATTACGGCCTAAACCCGCCGCGGAAGAGGAATGAGGAACGGCCGTAGCGCCGGTAGCGCCAAAAGCGCCGGCAACGGTGAAAGACAACGGGACGAATGAATCGCGATGGACATGAATGGATTTCTTGCCGTCCTGGGTAGCTGCTGTAGATAAGCAACTCGCTCTACCGACCATGGACGACTTTGATGCTCCGAAGATCTGGTTTGTTCGGCACGCCGAAAGCGAAGCGAACGTTCGACACATCTACGCCAATAAGGGTTGTTCATTTCCTCTGACCGCCAACGGCCTCCAGAAGGCGCAAACTTTGGCGCGCCTGCTTTCCTCTGTGCCAATTCGCGCCATCTATACAAGTCCCCTCCTACGAGCAACGCAAACTGCCGAACAGATTTCCAAGATCAAGAAAATCGAGATGCAAGTCGCACCAGAACTAAGCGAATACAGCATGGGAATCTACGAGGGTACCAGTACTTTGCCGGGTACGTTAGGAGCCATTTCTGATGCCGAAAGCAAAAAGCGATGGTTTGAACACAACGATTTTGATGCCCGTTCACCAGGCGGGGAAAGCCTAACCGATATGAGACGCCGGTTTCCGCCCTTTGTTAAGAAGGCAATCGAGAACTGCAGGGACAAACCTGGAATCCTTCTAATGATCACACATGGGGGGATTCTAACCGCCATGCTCCCCTTTGTGTTTGAAAATCTTGATTCCAACTTCGTTCAGGCTCGTTCGATTGAGCACCTGAGCCTCATAAAGGGTGAACTGAAGCATGAGCGACTGGTTTGCGTGGAACACAATGGGAATCCAGTCTCCTCGGCGTTGTTCCTTTAGCTCGCCCGGCTAAAGACGACCAAAACACAGCCGAGAAGAATCAGCATCGCTCCGATCATCCCAACCAGGTCCAGATGAATTTCTCGAAAAAAGAGTGCGGTGAAGAGTATGATGAAAAGCGGGTAACTGATCTCCAGGAGAGAGGCCAGCGTAGCGTTCTTTTGATGGATCGCTAGCGCATTGAAAAGATAAGCGCCGGTACCGAAAATTAGATAGAGGAGGACCAGTCCAATCACTGACCAGCTCTCGCCCAGTCTCCACCAGTTTTGTCTAGGGTAAAAAATCCAGAGAACGGCTGCCACCAAGATGCCGTTCGCTAAGCTCAGGAACGAAAATGCCGCGGCAAAATCCACCCTGCGAAACAGGGTTTCCATCAAGACATACTGGATACCCCAGCACGCAGCCGAAAGTAACGCGTATCCCCACCAAGTCATGGGGACTGTTCTTAGCGACTTCGCCGCGCTAACGCCAGTCGACAGATCTCGTCACAGAGAGCAGGAAAAGAGATGCCGACCGCAGCTGCAGATTTCGGAAGCAAACTTTGTGCGGTCAGGCCAGGGAGAGTGTTCACCTCCAGGCACCAGATTTTGCCGGTCGAATCCATCCGAAAGTCGGCTCGGCTATAGTCACGGAGCTTTAATGCCCGATGAGCAAGGAGGCCAAGCCTTTGCATCTGTGCAGTAACCTCGGGGGAGATGTCGGCCGGAAAAATCTCCTCAGCGCCATCTGGCTGATACTTGCTTTCGTAATCGAAAATGTCTGACAACTTCGGAATAATTTCACCCACTGCCAACGCGCGGTCACCGAGAATTCCAACTGTGAACTCTCGCCCCGGAATGAATCCTTCAAGCATGACCTCATCATCGTGTCGATACGCTTCGGCGATCGCAGCCGATAAATCTTCCGGCCTTTTGACTACTGATAATCCGACGGTGGATCCTTGCTTGTTCGGCTTAACTACCAAAGGAAGACCAAGTTCGGCCCAAGCATCTTCGGGATTCACTGGGTCCATCAGCCATTTAGGCGTGGGGATACCGCCCGCTACGAACAATCGTTTTGCCAAATCTTTATCCATGGCGGCGGCGCTTCCTACATGGTCGCTCCCGGTGTACGAGATCCCGGCAGCCGAAAATACCGATTGAATCGTTCCGTCTTCGCCCGATCCACCATGCAATGCTAGAAAAACGACATCGGCATCACCAAAATAGGAGGCTTGGACAATTCCCCCGGTTTTCGCGCTAACCACTTGGAGCTCTTGCTCGGTAGGTGGTGCCGGAGCGACGCCGCGAGAAAGCAAACTCTGCTGTTCGACATCAGACAAAACGCCGCGAAACGTATCCACCGCAATCACTCGATGACCCGCTTCACGCAACGCTTTGGCTACTTGAGCGCCGCTGGCAATCGACACATCACGTTCCGAACTATTGCCGCCAAACAGAACTGCTACCTTCATGATAATAAATATTTCTATCGATTCGATGAAAAAATCCGTTCGGGATTTTCCTCGTCAGCAAGAAAACCACAAGCCAAATTTCTACCGAAGCGCTTCAGATCGCGCATTCGATAGAAATGTCGACGGATGAGACTTTGCGATACCAAGCGCGGCCAGCGCGAATCAACAGTTCGGAATGCACAAACAGAAGGGAAGCGGCCAGAGTGGCTCCGTCCCCGATTCCAAAAACAACGATTCGTCCCGGATTAAGATCGTACTCGCCGACCGCCCACTCGAGAAACGTAGAGATCCGATCGGCCCTTTCGATGAAGCAGGTCTCTTTGCAAATTGAGTCGTTCGGGCTCCCCAAAAAGGAGTATCCCTCATTGTAGGGAAACCATCCGCGCAGGCTGAGCACATTGGTTTGATGATCTCGGGTCCAGACTTCCGCGATCGAAAGCAGTTGCTCCTCGTTCGCACCGGAATCGTGGAGGAGAACCAGCGCCGGCTCCCGACCAGGTTCGGCCTGGTCAGCCGAGATAAACCGGTGAGCGCAATCCGCGTCGGTGCGAATACCGGTCTGAATCATAGTGATGCCTTCATCTCCCCCACAAGATACAATGACGTTTACTTTTGACCAATGGGAACCTCTTCAACCGGCACTCGCTGCTCGCCCGACTTATAGCCGAACAGTTTCATAATCACGGAAAAGAAAACCGGAGTCAGGAAGATCCCGAACAGTGTGACGCCAATCATACCACTGAACACAGCCGTACCGATCGCTTGCCGCATTTCGGCGCCGGGACCGACTGCTACCACTAGCGGCAGCACGCCGAGAGTAAATGCAAATGAAGTCATCAAGATGGGGCGAAGACGTAGCCTAGCCGCCTCAACCGCTGCATCCATCCGGTCGTGGCCGGCATCCATCTGTTGCTTTGCGAATTCGACGATGAGGATTGCGTTCTTACACGCCAGCCCAACCAAGACAACAAAACCAATTTGGGTAAAAATGTTGTTGTCCATTGATCTGAACAAAACGCCGGAAATTGCCGCAAACAGACACATCGGTACGATGAGGATGATCGCCAAAGGCAGCGACCAACTCTCGTATTGAGCAGCTAATACCAGAAAAACGAAGAGCACGCAGAGCGGGAAAATGTAGACCGAAGAGTTGCCGGCCAGAATCTGTTGGAGCGTCAGTTCCGTCCATTCAAAGCCAAATTGGCTTGGCAGATTCTCCTTCGCCAGCTGGTCCATCACCTGAATCGCCTGTCCCGAGCTTACCCCTGGCAAAGTATTTCCACTGATTTCCGCTGACGGATAAATGTTATAATGCATCACCTTGTCCGGCCCGTTGATTTCTTGGATGTCGAGCAACGTGCCAAGAGGAACCATCTGGTTCTTGTTATTTCGCGTGTAGAGCTTCCCAATTGATTCGGGTTCGACCCGAAACGGTGCGTCCGCCTGGATGTTGACCTGATCGGTCCGATTCAGAAAATTAAAATCATTAACATAAGTCGACCCCAGATAAGCCTGCAAAGTGTCGAATACCGAGTTCAACGGAACATCCAGGGTCTCGGCTTTTCGCCGATCGATATCCAGGTAAAGCTGTGGCACCTGGGAGCGAAAACTCGTGTACAATCCGACGAGGCCGTGCCCGGAACTCGCCTTGGCAATCAAAAGGTCGGTTGCCGCTTGTAAGGCTGGCAACCCAGCTCCGCGCCGATCCTGAACCTGCATTTTGAATCCACCGGCATTCCCGATTCCGCGCACCGGCGGTGGCGGAAAAACGAGCACTCTCGCATCTTGGATTTGAGCAAATTTCGGCCGGAGCGTCGCCGTAATGCCGGTCCCGCTCAATTTCGGATCTTTGACCCGCTCTGCGAAGGG
>WNFP01012722.1_pt1 | contig 13064 bp, 13 predicted proteins | sample 5400201 | NCBI WGS metagenome assembly WNFP01 (sample SAMN13153355, study PRJNA577476) | soil metagenome | isolation source: 115 cm saprolite under Madrone tree | place: USA:California | collected 2016-06-14
TGCGGCCATGCGGCCTGCGCCTCAAGACAATCAACTGATGTCGAAGCACCGCGTTCTCAGCTTCAAGCCGCAACTTCGACTTGAATGGCGACGCCAGGACGGCCAGAACGAAACAGAGCAGCCCGATCATTCCGCCAGCTTAGGCGATTCCATCACGTCATCAACTCGGATAAGATTTTCGGTACACACAGCCGTTGGCTGGTTGGTTGGTGTGATGACGCCGGCGTTTCAAGGTTACGCCATAGCGACTACGGCCGCATCATCTTCTGCGGCTAACAGATCGCTTTCTAGAGCTTTTGAGGCTTGGCAGGTCTTGGAGCTCATTACCTAACGCATTGACCTGCAACCACCTGTAGCCGCCGTTCAGAGCGGACTAAAATTCCGAAGCCTCGCGGTAAGGGCGGCCACATGACCCTCATGGGGGTAGGTTGCTAGGCGCCGCCGGGTTCGCCCGAATGGGGCTCTCTCGTTGGGATGGCGGATCTGACTGGAACTTCGGGTGTCCGACGGCTCGGGCCATCGAGCCGGTTCAGGATGTCGATGTACGCGTTAAGAAGAGCATGGCGCCCTCGAAGCGTTCGCACCGCTTTTTTTTGGAATCGTCGGGTCGGATCCCCATGGAGGCCAGAATAGCCCACTATGGTTGACAAGTAGTTGCAAACGCGGCCGTGAGGCCAGGAGGCCGGGCCTCAGCAGCACGCGCGTTGCAAAGGCTGAGACAAAGAAAGAGCAGCCTGCGGCGTCGAGAGCCAGAAAGCGAGCATGACCTAGGATTGAGACAAGTAGCGCGCCAGGGACGCTGTTCCGGTCAGTGTCAGGGGTCCTTCCCGGCGCCTGTTTGCGCTGGGCCTCAAAGCGAGAACCCCATAGGACGGGATCGCGAATGAGTGAGCTGAAAGACACGAAAACTGCCGCCAGCAAATTCGACGATAAGCTTCAAAAGCCTATCAAGCGCGCCAAAAAACAGCGCGGAATGCTCTGGCCATCCGTCGTTTCAAAACTCGAGCTTGCTCGTGCCGACGTAAAAGCGATGATCAAGGCATACGACTCCGGGTCGAAATGAAGATGGTCAAGGAAACAAAGTTTTTCCGGAAACAAGCCGAGAAAGCGGAGCGAATAGCGCTTGCCACGTCGGATGAAGAAGCCTCGCAAAGCCTATCGAACCCGGCCCAAGCGTATCGCAGTCAGGCTGACGCGCTGAAGAAGAGCAAGAATCTGAAGAAAAGCAAGAAAATGTCCGGCAAAAAAGCGAGGCTGAAGAAATGAGCGTCTCGATGGGGGCGGTTGGCGAAAGCGCGGCCGCGATTGCAACTCTGCTCAAGCACAGCCCCATGCAGTGCGCAAGCGGGCTCACTTACTCAAGATCAAGTTGGCCCGTTCGCCGCCAGGGCTGAAGGTGAAGCGGCGACCGCATCCTTGTACTGTTCTAATTTCGGACACTGTGGAACAGGAATTGGGACACCCGGAAACGCACAACGCCGCCAAGCCGAATAGTGCTTGGTGGCGTTGTGTTAGATCCGGACAGTGCAATCCTCCGGTAGCTACTGTCAGCACGATGCGTGCCAGTCACCGGGCCCGGGTTCGGGCACAGACGGGCGCCACCCCGGCTTTGGTCAGTACCGCTCTTCCCGCTAGTCACCCCGATGGATGCAGCTCAGCGCAGATCACAAATTCAGGTTGAAAGGCCTTGCACGCTGGGGCGGCTGCGCAACAAGTTCGGCGGAAATTGTGTCGGGCCTCATTGAACCTTTGGGCTTTTGGCTAAGACCCAGGCCAAGGGATGAGGACTTTGGAGGCCACAAATGACTGCCGCTATAGCGCGAGTTCTTTCCCGTGCGTTTCCTACAACTCAGATTAAAGGCGGCGAGGCCGAGATGGACGAAGCCGGTTGCGATCGCCGAGCGATCGTAACCGGGCTTTTGAACCGACTTGGGCAGGCGATCGAGCGTTGCGTTGGAGAGACGGTCCATCGGGGTTCTCCGCGAAGCGACAGTCAGCAGCGGACACGCGCGATGCGCTCCAGCCTCAGGATGTGCTTTACAGCATCTCGGCGGCCGATGGCGCCAACATAAAGCGGCGCGTCGTCGGAGCGTTGACCGGCATCATGGTCGCCCCCGAGAAGGGCCGGCCGATCGAGATGTGCGACCGTCTGCGCCTAAAATACCGATTGAAGGATTGACCGGTTTGGCAGTGCCCAAGACCGCTGTAACAGCGTCTGACGGAATGGCTGACCGGAGAGGCGATCGCCGACACTACTTGAAAAGCTTGTGTCTCGTTGCTACGAGCGCGGATCCTTCTGCCGCAATCTTCGATCGTCCAAGTTCTCAAGAACTCCAACAATCTCGCAAGCCGGCACAGCTTTACTATACAAATAGCCTTGCACCTCGATGCAGCCTTCGAGGTTCAAACATTGCATTTGCTCCTCAGTCTCGACCCCTTCAGCGGTAGTGATCATGCCAAAGCTCACTCCAAGGCCCGCGATAGCGCGGACAATTGCCAAGCTTCCTTCGTCGACGAGCAGATCTCGTACAAACGACTGATCAATCTTGATCTTGTCGAACGGAAAACTACGAAGGTAACCGATGCTGGAATAGCCGGTGCCGAAATCATCCATCGATATCCGAACACCAAGATCCCGCAGTTGATTGAGGATTGTAATGTGGCGCTCCGACTTCTCAAGCAACACTGATTCCGTGATTTCAAGCTCGAGACGGGACGCTGGAAGCCCCGCCGAGGCTAAAGCGCTCACTACGGTGGAAACGAGATTACCCTTGGAGAATTGCAAGGGCGACAAATTGACCGAAACGCAGATGCCATCCGGCCATTTAGTCGCTTCCGCACATGCCTGCCTCAATGCCCATTCGCCGAGTTGAACAATCAGACCCATCTCTTCGGCAACCGGGATAAACTCCGAGGGGGGCACAATGCCGCGCTCGGGGTGCTGCCATCGCATCAGCGCCTCAAAGACGGTTACTTTCTTGGTCTGCAAATTAACCAGCGGCTGATAGAAGAGTCGGAATCCATCTTGCGCAAGCGCGGTGCGCATATCGCGTTCGAGAAGGCGCCGCGCCTGAACGATCGCATCCATTTCTGGATCGAACATGCGATAAGTACCGCGGCCGTCGGATTTTGCGCTGTACATTGCGAGATCCGCGCTTTTCAAGAAATTTTCTGTATTCGTATCGCCGGGGTGCGCAACAGCAATCCCAACGCTGGCCCCTACCGTTACATCGTGACCATCTATACTGCAGGGTTGACCAACTACTTCGATAATTCTTTCTGCCAACGCGATAGACGAACCAGGCTGGGTAGCTGAGATCTGTAAAATCGCAAATTCATCACCACCAAGTCGTGCAATACGATCCGTTCGCGGAAGAATGTCGCGGAGCTTGGTCGCGACTGATTTCAAAAGCATATCACCGATCGAATGCCCCAGAGTGTCATTGACTGCCTTGAAGCCGTCGAGGTCTAAAAACAAAACCGCCAAAGGGTGCGGCGTTATGGAAACGTCTTTAAGGGCTTCTTCGAGCTGCTCCTTGAACAAGAGGCGATTGCCAAGTCCAGTCAACGAGTCGTGATAGGCGAGGTACTGCGAGATCGCCTGCGATTCCTCGCGGTCAGCAATCTCAACCTTGAGCCGTTGATTGGCGTCGATGAGGCGACTGGTCCGCTCTTCTACGCGACGTTCTAGATCTTCATTAGCCCTCCGCAACTCCACGTTCACTAACGTGACCTGCTCCTCCGCACGCTTGCGGCTGATTTGGGTGTTGACTCGGGCCAAAGCGACAGCGAAATCCACTGGCTTCGTGACATAGTCGTTGGCGCCAAGTTCAAGCGCATCGACAATATTTCCGCTTTCGGATTTAGCCGTGACCATGATCACCGGAAGCGCAGATGCGGAATTTCGACTGCGAATGCGCTTGAGGGTTTCGATCCCGTCTATGCCTGGCATCATGACGTCAAGGAGGACCAGGTCGAACGAATGCTGGTCGATAAGCTCAACGGCGGTCAGTCCGCATTCTGCCTCAACGACATCAAATCCGCGCCGCTGAAAACGCCGCGTCAGAATAGCGCGATTATCGCTGATGTCGTCTACTATCAACAACCGGGGACGGACGGTCGCGTTACCGCCGGTCATATCGGATTGGTTGACTTCAGGCTGCAGCACCGTAACGCGCGGTGTTGGAGCGTTCGATACAGACATCAGTTTATCTTTCAGACTGAAAATACATTTGCGAGTTGGGGAGCTGTTCCAGAGAAGGCTTCATCAGCGCATTGCTGTTCACTCATGTATGCGAGCACGCGGATCGAAAAACACGATCCACGCCCAAGTTCGCTGGTCGCCGAGATTCCACCGCCCATGAGCGCGCACAATTTCTGGCTCAACGCCAAACCAAGACCGGTTCCGCCGTATTTGGCGGACGTACCACGATTTGCTTGGCCGAAGTTCCGGAACAGGCAACCCATATCCGATTGGGCAATGCCGATTCCGGTATCTTGCACCTGAATTTCGATCCAGTCCCCGGCCTGGCTTTTCCGGCGTTGAACGGATAGCGTGATCAATCCTCCCTGGGTGAACTTCGCGGCGTTGCTCATCAGATTCAGGACCACCTGTCGCAACTTCGTCTGGTCGGTCAAGACGATCCCGAGGTCGTTGGGGCACTTGACGATGAGCTTGTTGCGGTTTTCGGCTATCATCGGCTGTACATTGGCAATCACCTCGCGAACGATCTCATTGAGATCGAATTTCTCGATCTTCAATTCGATGAAGTTCGACTCGATCTTCGAGAGATCAAGCACGTCAGTTACGAGCGACAGCAGATGCTTCCCGGCCGCATTGATACGTTCGAGGTCAAGTTTCTTGTGCTCGTTCCTGCCGTCCAGTTCGACACCTTCGAGCAAGATTTCACTGAATCCGATCACGGCATTTAATGGCGTCCGCAATTCGTGGCTCATTTTGGCAAGGAAAATTGACTTGGCGCGATTGGCCACGTCAGCCATATCCTTGGCAAGACGCAGCCGTATCGCGGTTTCGCGATGCCGTTCCGCTTCGCGTTCAAGATCGGATCGCATCGCAATCATATTGGCGTAGTAGATCGCCATCCACGACATGTAGATTGTCGCCGACAGAATGGATATCCAGCCGACCGTTGAAAGCTGCTGCTGCGGAACGAGTTCGGGAAATCCCCACCGAAGATAGGCCAAGCAGAAACCGACAATGTTGACGGTGAATAATCCGACGACAAGAATTGGACGCTCGGACAGGTAGAAAAAGCCGAGCAGGAGGCTGATAATCAGCCAGGGCAGGAATGGCGAACTCACTCCACCGTAATAATAGGCTCCGAACAACGACGTGAACGCGAGCAATTCGACGGAGATCAGCGCCGACAGCTGCAGATTTGCAGTCAGCTTGTAGACCAGCGGCAGCGTCCAGAACAACCATATGCAGATTATCACCGTCCAACACGCAAAGCCCGGATGCGGATCGCTGAGATAGAGAAACAGGCTGATTGATTGCGACAGCGCAGGGCCGAAGAGATGCGTAAAGACGAAGTTTTGCGCGAGGCCCCGTTCTGAACGTTCAGCCTTCGCCTCGGCCGGGATAAACCAGTCGATCAATACGACAAGTTGGTTCCACATCAGCATCTGCCGCCGCCCCCGATGACTTCCGTCAAAAGGGGAGCCTAGCGCAGTTGGGTTTAACATCAGGTTTAAGTAACGTTTCCGTCGATTAACGCGACCTTAAGCGGAGCCTGAAAATCTAATGCCGGGGTAAAAGTATTTTTAGATACCCGCTGTGCGACATTGCAAGGACCGACCACGGCGGTGATTTTATCAAGACAAACGCAGAAGGCGGCGCGAATTTCATGAAAGCCAAACTCGCAAGAATGATTGCGGCCCTCGACCGCCTTGTGAACTACTTTATTCCGCCGGCGATCGCGGCTGACCGCGACGCACGAAACCGCGCGCACGTCTTTTTGGTCAGCCATATTCTTGGGCCGTTCATTGGAAACGTCGTCCCTATGGCGCTTTATGTGTTTGATCCGGCTCCAGGATACGAAGTTGCCGTGCTGGCAATTTCGATCACGTCGTTCTGGATCTTCCCGTTCGTGCTGCGGGCTGGCGCGCCTTACAATCCGCTGGCATTGGTTTCGATCCAGAACCTAATATTCTGTATTCTTTGGAGTTGTTACTTTTACGGTGGAGTAACCTCCCCGACTCTGCCCTGGGTGCTTGTTATCCCGCTGCTCGCGTTTTTCTACCTGGGTTCGTCCAAGTCGCTTCGCGTGATCGTGATGGTCATGTTCGCTGCTAACCTGGCGATCTTTAGTAGCTTTTATTTGTTTGGTTACCCAGTCAAGAACGATCTGCCGGTTGCGGCAATGCAGGGCCTGGGACTTGTCTCCACCGTCGCGGCGTCGCTCTATGTTGCGATGATGGCGCTGTACTACGCCAAAATACAGGCGTCGCAGACCGAGCTTGAAAGCGAAATGCGGCAGCATATGGCCACCGCATCGGCGCTCCGCCTGGCTACCGAGGAAGCCGAGCGGGCGGGCGCTGCCAAGGCCGAATTCCTCGCCAAGATGAGTCACGAGTTGCGGACTCCCCTCAACGCCGTAATCGGCTACAGCCAGATCCTTCTTGAAGACGCCGAAGACGAAGGCGACAGCGAAGACATTGCGGATCTAAACAAAATTCACAGTGCCGGCCAACACCTCCTCAAGCTCGTTAACGAGGTACTCGACCTGTCTAAGAGAAACAAGATCATCTGCACGATCGCTCCCAATCTCGGAACGGCCCATTGTGATGCCGGCAAATTCCGCAATATGACCGGCCAGTTGCTTGATAACGCGGTAAAATTTACGCACAACGGCAAGATCGAGTTTGTCGCCGAGCGCCAGCTGGATGGACCAAGCCATGATCTTGTGATCCAGGTCATCGACACCGGCATCGGTATCGCTTCAGATCAGATCACGAACCTCTTCGAGAAATTTACTGTCGCCGACGATTCCAGCACCAGCAAATACGGCGGCACTGGGTTGGGATTGGCGCTCAGCCAGAAGCTCTGCAAGCTGATGGGCGGCGAGATTTTGGTCGAAAGCGAAGTCGGAAAAGGCAGCCGCTTTACGATCCGGATGCCGCTACTCGCCGGGCGGCGGAAGCGAGATCTGTTCGCTTCCGCGACGCTCGTCCCGGCACCTTCCGATCTTGCTTTGGAAACGACCAGTGCATAAAATCCTGCTTGTCGAAGACAATGAGATCAACCGGGACATGCTGACGCGACGTTTGCGGCGTTACGGTTTCTCGGTCTGTTGTGCTCACGATGGCGCAGCGGGCGTTGCGATGGCCGCGAACGAGATGCCGGATCTGATCCTGATGGACGTCGCGTTGGGTGAAATGGACGGCTGGGAAGCGACCCAATTGATCAAGGCTAATCCGATGACCTCCGCAATCCCGATTGTTGCGTTGACGGCTCATGCTCTGGCCAGCGATCGTGACAAGAGCGTCGAGGTTGGATGTTCCGATTTCGATACCAAGCCTGTCGACATGAAGCGGCTGCTGGGCAAAATTCGAGGCTGTCTGCTTGCCTTGGACCGTGAAAACGCTGTCGCCTGACTTCGGTCAGGACAGCTTTTTCAAATTGTTAGCTCGCTAGAACCTTGTCGGCCGCGCGTACGCGAACGGTGCAGATAGTCGGCTCCTGCTCGCTGCTCAACCCAGGAAACGCCCGGATATTTCGTGTGACGGCGACCTCCACATCACCACCTGCAGTTCGACCGGTCTGCGGGTCCGATGTCGCCTCCAATCCCCCGCTATCAGGTTGCTGTTGCGTATAGCTGGCGGTCCCAGAGCCCAGATCGTCAGCGCAACCCCGAGAGCGACCCTAGCCAGGCATTGTCGTGCCTACGGTTGGCACCGGCTGCAGCAAGTAGAAGGCCGACCGAAAACCAACCTGCATGTAAACCAAGCTCAAGAGGAAAAGGGCGGGAGATTTTAGCGGCAAACGGCGCACCGCCACCAATTTCAGACCTTGCCCCGACGCAAGTCTTTCGATCCGTCCCCGAAACCAAATCGGAAATTGAATGAGGAGCCGGCCATCTTCCGCGAGGTGTTCGCCGACCCGCGAGAAAAGGGTGGGAAGATAACGCACCGAGGTTGCGAATTGCTCTTCCTCACTCTCGAATTCTGCCTCGATATAAGGTGGGTTCGCCAGGATAAGGTCGAACTTACCCTCTACGCCAGAAAACATGTCACTTTGCCTGACCGCGACGTTGTTCAGTCCATTAAGCCTGCAATTCTCCTCAGTGTTCCGGACCGCCGACGAGCTTATATCGACGGCTACCAACTCGCGCACTTTGGGCGCACAGAACACGGCACCCACACCGCTCCCGCAACCGAGGTCCAGCATCCTGTCACCCTCTCGGCAGTATTCGGCACAAGCATACTCGTTCTCCAACGGCTTATAGACGTCAGGAAATATGACCAGTCGCTTCCCTTGAATGGTTATCGACGGCCAAATTGAGTTCAGGGTCCTCACGTAAGGATACCAGAAGGTCATGAACGCGCGCTTTGCAAATAACCAAATTTTCATCAACATAATTCCTGTGCATTTGCGGGCCGATTTGAACATGACAGGGTTAAGAAATATGCTCGACGGGTTCATTTTCCTTGCGATTCGCGCGGACTTATCCTTCGGCGCCCCGCTTTATTCAATTGGAGTGCGGGTTCGCAATCTCACCCTCAAATCCGGAAAGCGACGGGGGCATATAGGTAACGTCTGCAAGTGTTTATAGATTTAGCGCCGGGGGAGTTTGCGTGACAGCAACCTCGCCCGGCGGTGCGGACGGCCAACGTGGTCAAGTATCGTAGCGGCGGAAATTGAGAAGTTCGGCCAAGCCACCGTTGTCCCGGCCATTTCAATATCCGTCTCAAGGCCCAATACCGTTGCGCCAATCTGATAATTACCGCCGGCGTAGAGGCACCCAACGGCGCCCTCGAAGGTATTCCCATTTTTAACCGGTGAGCGTCTTCGTTCCGGTCGGGTATTCGATCATGCTGTCGTGTTCCCCGGCACATCCGACGTCGGCACAGACTTAGACTCCGGTCCAGGAGAAAATTGGAAGCGGCGGTACCGCTTTGACGGGTAGCCACAGATCGGCGCTCGCGAGGCTGGAATGTATGAGCGCTAGGAGGACAGCGGCTGCGGTGCAAGGAGCGCAGGAGCCGGTTCGTGCAGCAACTGCGCACGGTGAGCCGGGCAGTGAATCTTCGAGTTCTCGAACGGCCTGCCAGATCGTCAGACAACGCGTTCCATATACCAGTATGCAGCCACCATGGTTAATGATCGCCTGATCCCTTTGAAGCTCGTCCTTCTCCTTATGTCGCGCTGCATCGGACAGTGTCCGTCAAACACTCTCCGAGACGCCCATCGAATTAATGAGCGAGGAACCAAAGAATCACATCGGTAAATGGACACCTAATGAACGACCGAGGCGGAATCGAATATTAATTTCGCTCGGGCATCGTTTTTCCGGACGCCAACAAGTCCATTTAAAAAAGCGTCGAACAGGGATAGCATGTCAGATATTACCGACGCCCATACTCTGCCCGCTGCGTTGACCGGCAGCATGAGAGATTTCCGTGTGCCCGGTGGAGCGGATCTCCTCGGACGCACCGAAAGCTTTTTCAAGTGGCAAAATCTGCGTCGTCAGAACGGTCTCTGGCCATTTTCCCGCGCGACCGAAGAAGGGCCTAGCACGGTTTGCTGGGCACAGGACGATAGCGGCAACAGGATGCGTGGCGTCAATTTTGCGTCGCAAGACTACCTGAGTCTGTCGTCACATTCCGGAATCAAGGCGACTGCCAAAGAGACAATCGAGCGCTGCGGCGTCCACAGCGCGGGTTCGCCGGCGCTGGTCGGCAATACGTCCTACTCCGTCGCGCTAGAGCGTAAGATCGCCGACTTCCTGAAAATGGAAGAAGCGGTACTGTATCCGACGGGTTGGGCCGCTGGTTTCGGCGTGATCAAGGGCCTGGTCCGATCGGCCGACCACGTGGTCATGGACATGTTGTCGCATTCCTGTCTGCAGGAAGGTGCAAACGCCGCCACTAACAACGTTCATCTGTTCCGCCACCTCGATAACGAGTATTGCCGGAACATCCTGACAAGGATCAGGGCGAAGGATAAGGAGAACGGCATTCTGGTTGTTACCGAAGGCCTGTTCTCCATGGATTCGGATACGCCGGATCTGGCTAGACTGCAGGCGCTCTGCCACGAGTTCGAAGCGACCTTGGTTGTTGACGTTGCGCACGACTTGGGTTGCCTCGGCGACCGGGGCCGCGGACACATCGGCGTTCAGAACATGCTGGGCAAGGTCGATATCGTGATGGGCAGCTTCTCCAAGACCTTCGCGTCAAATGGCGGCTTCGTCGCTTGCAAGAGCCGCGCGGTGAAGGAATATCTCCGCTTCTACAGCGCGCCCACGACATTTTCGAATGCGCTGTCGCCGGTTCAGGCAGCCACTATCCTCAAAGCATTCCACATCGTCGATTCCGTAGAAGGACGCGCGCAGCGCCGAGCGCTAATGGCTAACGTCCTGAGCCTTCGTCATCAACTGCGTGAGGTTGGCCTCGATTACTACGGCGATCCGTCCGCAATCGTCTGCGTAAAGATGGGAACGGAAGGCCTGGCTCGTCTCGTTAGCAAGCGATTGCCGGAACTCGGACTGATCGCCAATCTGGTCGAATTTCCGGCCGTACCGAAGGGAGCCGCGCGCATCCGGATGCAGGTCATGGCCAACCACTCGGAAAACAACATCACTGACGCTGTCCAGATCCTAAAGACTGCCCGGCAGCACGCGGAGCTCGAATTCGAGGACATGAACAAGCCCGCGCCGCGAGCCGTTGCCTGAAGCCGGAAGGCCTGCCCCGCGTGAATCGGTTGGCTGGGCCGAACGACTCAAAATTGGATACCAGGGTCGTCAGGTTGCGAAACGGTCGCCTATTAACGTCCTGAGTTAGGTGAATGTCATGAAGACTACGCAATAGCCCACGACATAGGGTCATGAAAGCTGGAATGATCGGCTTTAACGGCACGGGCATCGAACGCCTCGTTTGCAATGTGTTTCCGTCTGGCGCCGCGATCGAAATAAAAGGGACGCTATGTATTCCTGAGTCGTTCAATCTGATGATCGATTCAGAGCAGATCGATAAAACCTGCCGCGTCGTTTGGCGAAAATACCAACGTATCGGGGTCGCGTTCATCTAGGTCTTGCTGCCAGATCCCGTGTGAATGGCACGTCTGCCGCAAATCCCGTAGCGCACTAATTCGTGACTCGTGCCACCGGTGGATCAAGCCAGCAGCTGATGCCGGCACTTGCGTCACCGAGCTTCCGAAGGCCGACTAATTGCTGGACGGGCCGGAGAATGTCAAAGCGCAGATCCAGAAATAGACCCCTATCTTACATATAGAATCGGTACCTGGGGTCGGGGATCGTTCCGTCTGGCACGTACTTAAGGATGTCGCCGACCTGGCGGGCGGCCTTGAGAGTGATGGGGAGTGCGCTGTCGAACTGCGTGCCGCTCCAGTTCATCTTGGTAAGCGCCAGCGTCTCCTTGAGAAGGAGATTCCAGTCTGGGGTATCTCGGCGCTGCGCGTGCAGCACCATGGGGTTGGGAACGTACATGCCGGATAAGTGCGGAAGGAGTCGACGCTGCCGCGGGTATAGAGGACGGTCTGTTCGTCGTCGAGGCGCATCGCGGTGCCGCGCAGGGGTGGATAAACGCCGTTGCGGAACACGCGCACGGGCGAGCGCCTCGGCATCCAGATGAAGTCGGCGATCTTGATCTCCGGACTGCTCGATCGCCTTCTGGAATCCTTCACGCTCCTTCGGATGGAATCGAGAGGTTTTGTGGACGACCAGGCGGGCCGGATAATTGCCATGCTCCTTCTTGTCAATCTGCAACGCTGTCCGCGTTAGATCGAAGGCGTCGACGGCCGAGAGGTACGGTTGCCGATCGGTCTTGTCCCTCAGGCCCGGACTCCCTTCAGAATGAGTCCTTCGCCGCGCTCGTCGAAAAGCTGCGCCGAACTCGTCTACAACGACGAGCCATCGAGCCCCTCGAAGAAGCTGACGCCCATGAAGGTGGCGGAGAATTCCCGCTGATCGCGGATCGTGCGCCATGGCGTGCCACCGGCCTTGTAGTAAAGCGCGCAGAAGAAGTTCCATGCGCGCGTGGCCTCGTCCTGGACTTTCCTGGTCGAGAACTCTGCGAGTTTTCTCTTCACGACGGCGTCGTTGTCGTAGGTGGTCGGCCACACGATCTGAATTGGGATGCGCAGCGCCAGCGTCGCGGCCTTCAGCGCCCCCGGAAATTCTCGATCTGCCGATCGACAAGGGGCACCTCTTCCGCCTCTGCTTCCTCGCCGGCGTCTTCCTCCGCCTCGTCCTCGGCGGGTGCGCTTCTCATTTTGCTGACGCGCTCGATGATCTGCTCACTCAATTCAAACCTGACAGGCCGCCCGGTCTTCTTTGTCGGACCGTTGCGCGATCCGCCGTGTATCCACATGCGGCGACATCCTCGACCCGAATGGCGACGACGTCACAACCGCGAAGCTTGCTATCGATTGCCAGGTTGAACATGGCTAGGTCGCGAACGCGGCCCTCGATCTGGAGCTTTGTCCGGACGGACCAGGCGTGTTTGGGTCGCAGCGGCGGCTTTGCCCCCGTCAGCTTTCCTTTGTTCCACGGTACTCCCTGGGCTGTAGTTACTTGGTCTAGCATGGCCAGCCTCACGCTCCAGCCGCCGGCTCGATTGGACTCGGTTGAGATAGCCGTAGATGTAAAGCTTGAGCATCGGCGAAGGATGATACGCGGGCCGGCCGGTCGCTGCCGGATCGACGCCATCGAAACGGAGGTCGCGGAGTTCCAGCGCATCGACAAAAACATCGTCCGCGCGAACAGGATTGCTCTCGTCGACCCAATCATCAAGGCATTCCGGCAACAGCGTCGTCTGCTGGCGATCCGCCCCTTGAACGAAACCCTTCATCATCCCCCCGCGAT
>WNFP01014363.1_pt1 | contig 13062 bp, 13 predicted proteins | sample 5400201 | NCBI WGS metagenome assembly WNFP01 (sample SAMN13153355, study PRJNA577476) | soil metagenome | isolation source: 115 cm saprolite under Madrone tree | place: USA:California | collected 2016-06-14
CGGAACCGCTGCGTTCGCAGCTCGCGGAAGGTGGACGGCTGATTCTGCCAGTAGGCGATGCAGAGAATCAGGAACTGCTCAGAATTGAGCGGCACGGGAATTCCTTCGAGACGCGCACTCTTGAAGCCTGCCGCTTCGTCCCCCTCGTCGGCTATCATGGCTGGAAGGAACCGCCCGCGCGATGAATGCCGCGGCTCCCGACCTTTCCATTGTTATTCCTTCTTACAACGAAGAGCTGCGCCTTCCAGCGACTCTCGAGCAAATCGCAGCCTTCCTCCCGAGTTTGGGAGGGGAGACGGAAATTCTCGTCATCGACGACGGATCAAAAGACCGCACAGCGGAAGTGGCGGAATCCTTCCTGAACAGGCTTCCGCTTCTACGGATCATCCCTAACGATACGAATCGCGGGAAAGGGTTCAGTGTGCGCCACGGGATGATTGAAGCGCGGGGCCGGAATGTGCTCTTCACGGATGCGGACTTGTCTGCGCCGATTGAGGAAGCCCCAAAGCTTCTTGATGCCTTGAAGACCTACGATGTGGCTATCGGCTCCCGCGCTCTCGATCGTAGCCTCATCACCGTCCACGAGTCGCGTTTCCGCGAGTTCGCGGGCATCATCTTCAACGGCATCGTGCGCGTGATCCTCCGCCTGCCGTTTGTGGACACGCAGTGCGGCTTCAAAGCGTTCCGGCGCGAACGCTGCCAAATCCTTTTTGAACAGCAGCGCATTGAGCGATTCGGATTCGATCCGGAACTGCTCTACCTGGCGCGGCATCACGGCCTTCAGACGATCGAGATTCCCGTGCAGTGGGGGCATTCGCCTGCGACGAAAGTGAATATGTTTCGGGACAGTATTTACATGTTTCTGGATGTGTTTACGATTCGCTGGAATGCCATTCGGGGCCGCTATCCGAGGCCCTCATGAGCTCAAATCCCGCGCGTTAACTTTGTATGGTAAAGTACTTGACAGAATCTCGTTTTTGCGGTAGGCTCTTGTCCATGCTAGCCGCCGGCCCTCTCCGCTCGAACAAGCGCGAACCTATACCGATAGACGCACGCGCCGCCGACCATCTCAAATACATTCGCGAAACCATGGAGAGCGCGGCCGAATTTACAGCCGTCCCTGGATGGGGCGGGGTCGCGATGGGCATTACGGCTCTTGCGGCGGCTTTCGTCGCGGCACGCCAGTCCTCCCCTCGCGCCTGGCTCGCGGTATGGCTCGTTGAGGCTTTTGTCGCGGTAGCGATTGCCGCGCCAGCAGCTGCCACGAAAGCGCACCGCGCAAATTCGACTCTTTTCTCCGGTCCGGGTCGCAAGTTTCTGTTCAGCTTTGCTCCGCCAATCATCGTCGGCGGGTTGCTAACCTTCGCTCTGTACGCGGCGGGAGCCGCAGCCGCGCTTCCAGGCGTTTGGCTGCTTCTCTACGGGACTGCTATCGTGACAGGTGGCGCATTTTCCGTGCGCATCGTTCCGGTCATGGGCTTTTGCCTCATGAGTCTCGGAGCCGCCGCACTGTTTGCGCCTGCGCCTTGGGGCGATGCGTTTATGGCGGTGGGATTCGGTGTTTTGCAGATCGGTTTCGGAATTTGGATTGCACGGCACTACGGGGGATAAGCGAGAATTACATGGCGAAGTCATCGGCAGCACACCAGGAACGGCTACAACGCACGCGCGAGCGTGACGCATCCTTAGCCGCCGTGCGCGGATCCCCGCGCGAAGCCGTTTCGCCGGACCTGGACCGGCTGATTCACGAACGAATCCGCCTGGGGATTGTCAGCGCGCTCGCTGTGAACCGCTCGCTGACTTTCAATGAGCTGAAAGCGCTGCTCAAGACCACGGATGGCAATCTAAGCGTTCATGCTCGCAAGCTTGAAGAAGCGGATTACATCGTGTGCACGAAGTCTTTTGATGGTCGGCTACCCAAGACCGAATACCGGCTAGCGGCATCGGGCCGGCGGGCGCTGGAGCGTTATCTGAACCACATGGAAGCGCTGATTCGCGCGACGCGCGAAGGCTAGAACGGCATATTTTTTTGGTTATGCACTTTGTGATGTAGAGTAGTTTGTATAACTTTCCCGGCGGCGGAGAAAGCAGCAAAAAACATGCAGCATCTGACCACGCAGCACCTCATGACCGCGAAGACCCATGTAGCACTGGAGCCCGGCTTGCACGTCGCCATCATCTCGGACGGCAACGGCCGCTGGGCCACCTCGCGCGGATTACCTCGATCAGCCGGCCACCGCGCCGGCGCCGAATCGGCGCGGCGTATCATCGAGGCAGCGCCCCTTCTGGGAATTCAGACCCTAACGTTGTTTGCCCTATCCTCGGCTAATTGGAAACGGCCGGCCGCGGAGGTCAACGCGATTCTTCGGCTGCTGCACGAATACTTGCTGGTAGAAACATCGCACTGTGTCGAGGAAGGCGTGCGATTGAGCGTCATCGGACGCCGTGACCGCATCCCTGGCACGTTACGCCAAGCTATAGCGGATTCCGAAGCTGCCACCGCAGGCGGCACACGCCTTCACCTCAGGCTGGCGATTGATTACTCCGCGCGTGAAGCGATCTACCACGCGGCCTGCCGCTTTTATAAGGTCACCGAACTCTCGCCGGAATCTTTTTCAAACGTCCTCGCGGAAGTTCTTCGTGGCGGGTCCACGGAAGTGGACCTGCTTATCCGCACCGGGGGCGAACAGCGCCTTTCTGATTTTCTTTTGTGGGAGTGCGCCTTCGCCGAGTTCGTCTTTTTGCCAAAACGGTGGCCCGATTTTACGGTGGCTGACCTCGAATGCGCGGTACAGGAATTCGGCAGGCGCGAGCGAACGCGCGGTGCTTTGCCAGACGCGATTGCGGGATAGCTTCGTTTGAAGGGAGCAGAAAATGGCCGAAACTACGCCTCATTTGGCACCCATCGTCGTGCTGCTATTTCTCGGCGCCGTCTTCGCCACTGGTGTAAGCCTCCTGACATTGCTGTATGGTGCGGCGCGTCGTTCCAACCTATACGCGCGCATAGGTGGCGGCGCCGCGCTGGCGATTGTTGCGTGCTATTTGCTTCTGCTTTGCGGCGTCTCGCTAGCGAGCAGCGAAAAGGTCTTGCCAATGGGAGGCTGGAAATACTTTTGCGAGATTGATTGTCATATTGGCTATTCCGTTTCCGGTGTCCAGACGGCCGACGCCTTCGGCCCAGAGATGCGGCAAACATCCGCGCGCGGCCAATTTGTCATCGTTCGGCTAAAGGTCTGGTTCGACGAGCGCACCATTTCTCCGAACCGCGGCGACGGGCCGCTCACGCCCAACGCTCGCCGCGTCGTGCTCGTCGCCGCAAACGGCCGGACTTACGCGCAATCGCCCGAAGCAGAAACAGTGTTCGCCCGTGTGAATGGCGACGCGGGTTCTTTGAGGCGACCGTTACGCCCCGGTCAATCTTTCGCAAAGGATCTTGTCTTCGATGTGCCAAAGGACGCCCCCGGACTGCGTCTGCTGATCACCGAGGACGACCCCGAGGCTGTTCTAATCATCGGCCACGAAAACAGCCTGCTGCACAGGAAGATTTACCTCAGCCTGGACTCCGCTCCAAGTATCACCCGTGAAATCAGCCCGTTAGCTCCTGTCACCTAAGCCCGCCCCAGCGATTCTCCGCCCCACACCCCTGACGTTTTGCGTCCGGCAGTCGTCTATATTCCAGGAGCGAGGAATGGGAACTATGGGACTTGCGCTGCCCTGGAAGACTAGAATCTCTTCCGTGCCGCGCGAACGGGAGATGCGAGTGGAACCTTCCGAAGACCTCACAGGACGCCCCGGCCAGACTGTGGCGCCTGCCGTTACGACTGCGGCGACTTCCGAAGATGCCGAGTTGGCGGGGCGCTGTCGGACCGGTGATCTGGGCGGATACGAACGTCTTTATGCGCTGCATGGCGCACGCATGAAAAACGTCGCGCGCAATCTCCTGGGCAACCCGATCGACGCTGAAGATGCAGTGCAGGAAACATTTTTGAAAGTGCAGCGCAGCATCGCCAGCTTTCGCGGCCAATCCAGCTTCGTCACCTGGACGTACCGGATTCTCATCAACACGTGCTATGACGCGCGGCGCAGCAGGGTGCGGAAGAAAGAAGTGGCGAATGACGACAGCGAGGATTCGGGGCGGCCGGAGCCGCGCGCTCCCGGAGCGCATCCTTCTCTTCGGATGGCGCTCGAACGGGCGCTGGCTGGCTTGACCAAGCACCAGCGCGACGTCTTTTTGCTATACGAAGTAGAAGGATTTCATCACGCGGAAATTGCCGGGATGTTGGAAATAACGGAGACAGCTTCGAAGAACACATTATTTCAGGCGAAGCGAAACCTTCGCCAAGTTCTTGAACCCCCGAGAAGCAACAGTCGAGCGGGAGCACGGTGAATGACGATGAACTTTACATGCCAAGATCGCGACCGAATTCTTGAGGATGGCACGCCAGCAGAATGGGCTGAACTCGAAGCGCACGGCGCCAACTGCGCCGTCTGCGCCAATGAGCTGCGCGCCTGGAAAGCGCTTAGCGTCGCGGCTCAGCAACTGCGCGACTACTCTGATAGGCCTTCTCTATGGCCGCGCATCGAGAGCGCGCTTGCCGCAGAAGCTGCCGCCAAGAAACAACGTCCAGAACGATGGGGCTGGCTCTCGCTTGGATTCAGCCTCTCGCTCGGGTGGCAAACTGCCGTGGCTGCTGCTCTGGTGCTGGTCTTCGAGGTTGAACGCGCCCAGGCTGCCTACGAGCAGGCGATCGACAAGCTGGCTGCGGAAGCCAAACCCGAGCTGGAGAACCCTGCTACACCCGTCGAAGCAAGTTACCGCGAGAAGCTTCTCGTGCTGGACAGCGCCATCAACGATCTTCGCGCGCAAGCCGGAATGAATCCGTCCAATGCACACCTTCGCCAGCAGCTATTGGCGATGTATCAGGAGAAACAGCAAACGCTGCAAGAAATTTTGGAGGAAAAGCGATGAAGTGGTTTCGGTCGAATAGGAATAGAGAGCGTTTGCGCGGCGCGCGCCTCGCGGGCGGCCTGGCGGCCGTGCTTCTGATCGCTGCATCTTCTGCGTTGGCGGCCGGGAGCCGGGCGCAGGATGAGGTCACACGCAATTTTGACAAGACTTTGACTCTAGGCGCGGGCCAGTCCGTTGGCGTCGAGCACAAATTCGGGGAAGTCAAAGTTCACGGTGAATCTGGACGCGAAGTCAAAATTTCCGCCGTCATTCGAGCTCAGGCTAGCTCGCACGAAGAAGCAGAGTCGTTCGCAAATAAAATTCAGATTGAGGTTCAGCAGACCGGTGCAGGCGTGAGCATTCGCACGATTTATCCACCCGAAGAAAACAAATGGTTTCATATCAGCAAACATTCTTCTTGGTCCGTAAGCTACGACATTGCCGTGCCGACGGATACTCCGCTGAATATCCGCAACAGTTTCGGAAGCGTGAGCGTCGCTCGTGTCCACGGTGCGGTGGGGGTTGAGAACGGCTACGGCTCACTCACCGTGCAGGACGCCGGCCCCGTGCATCTGACCAATTCCTTCGGCAGCATCGAGCTGACCGGAGCGGCGGGCAATGCTGTCGTCAACAACAAGAACAGCTCGGTGCAGGTTTCTGACGTGAAGGGCGCTCTCGACGTGCAAGATCGCTTTGGCAGCATTACGGTGCACAACATTCAAGGCAGCGCGAGCATCACGGGAGGCAATGGAGCGATCACAGTCGACGGTGCCGCTTCGGCTAGCGTCACAACTTCGTTCGGCAACGTGGACACTCGAAACATCCGCGGCGATTTGTCCGTCCACGACAACAACGGAAACGTGGACATTTCGGCCGTCGGCGGCTCCCTGGATGTCAGCGACAGCTTCGGAAACGTGACATTCACCGACGTGAAAGGCCGCATAAACTGCACCACCAACAATGGCCGCGTCAAGGCAAGCTCGCTAACGGGAACTTCCGTGACTATCCGCGATTCCTTCGGAAACCTCGAACTGGAGAATCTCAACGGCGCTCTCGACGCGGATACATCCAATGGAAAAATCACGGTGCGCGATATTCGGGGAGCGGTCACTCTCAAGTCCTCCTTTGGCGCCATCGAGGCGACAAATGTCCCGAAGGGGATTCGTGCCGTGACGGGAAATGGAGCGATTACACTCACCGACATCGGAGCTGACACTTACGCGAAAACCAGCTTTGGCAGCATCCTCGCCGAACGCATCAACGGCAATCTGACTGCGGAAGACAGCAACGGCTCGGTGACCGCAAGAAACGTGAAAGGCGACGCCACTGTGACTACCTCGTTTTCCGGTGTGACGCTGGAATCTGTAGGAGGCCGCATCCGCGTGGACAATCAAAACGGCGCAATCGCTGTGACCGCCGTTCGTCCTTCCAGCGGTTGCCGCGATATTTCTCTCAAAACATCCTTTTCATCTATCCGCGTTCGCATCCCTGAGGGCGTGGGCTACAACGTGTCAGCTCGGACTTCCTTCGGCAGAGTTTCTTCCGAATTGCCGGTCACCGCGACGGGAAATATCGGCGGAGATTCCCTGAACGGCACGATCGCTGGGGGCGGCTGCCAATTGCAACTCACCGATTCAAACGGAAGCATTGAAATCACCAAAGCTCCTTGAGGAAGGGCGGGAACGGCCGCGGGCCCGTACAGCGGGCCAATAGATACTTCTGCGAGGATCAGCGCGGCGCACCCCGTGCCAGTGCCATGGCAAAAGCCTTCTTCAGGACGCGGGTCGCGGTTTCTGTCAGGTGGAACTTCGCTAGCTCGTCCTCAGTGGCAAATGCCACGTCGGTAACGTCGCTCCCGGCTCGGGGTTCCCCGCCGATGCGCTCGCACAAATAATCGACAATGACGAAATGAAAGCGGGGCGGGTGATTCTTTCAGCGATTCCCCTAACTCCAGCGTCCCACCTGGAATAGACCATTCGCCGCGGAGAGGCTCGCTGCCGCGGCGAATAAGCAAAGCACGGCCGTTGTCGATGATCACGCCGCCAACGCCGACCACGGGACGTTCGGGATATTCGCGGGAGGAGGTCACTTTAGGAATTCTGCCCTTGAGCGGTTTACAATCGAAGCAGCCGCGCCGCTCATTAAAGTTGACTTAGGACAGCGCGGTATATAATACGCCATGGTGGCGGCGGTACAATCTCTGGGGCGCCGCCCTGCGAACATTTCTACGGAGGATGGAGCCGTGATCCGCTGCCCTGAATGTTCCACCGAAATCGATGTGGACGAAGACGAAGTCGAAGAAGGCGAAATCCTGAGCTGTCCCGAGTGTGAATCCGAGCTCGAGGTCTCTCAGACGCATCCCGTGCATCTGAACCTCATCTCCGATGACCTCGATGAAGAAGAGGATGAAGAAGACGAAGCCGCAGAAAACGGCGACCTCCTCGAAGAGGACGAAGAAGACGACGAAGAAGAAGAGGATGAGGAGTAACCCGGTTCGCTCGTCCCGTCCGTAGCCCCTTTCCTCAGCGCAGGCATCTAACAAGATAGGAGCGGACTTATGCAAAGTCCCGGGTGGATGGTCCTCGCCGGAATGGCAGCGATGTTTATTTGCGTTCACCTGGCTAGCGGCAGAGCCCAGGAGCCCGCGCCTCCAGCTCCCCAAGCGCCGCCCGCCTCTCAGCCTCCGGCTCCCGAAAAGCCCCAGAAACAGAGGTACAGCCACGCCAACGATTTTCTGATTATCGGGACCGTATTCGATCCCAAGGGATATGCGTTTCCGGGTGTAGAGCTCCGGGTTCGGCGCCGCAATGAGAAAAAATATCGCTGGGCGAGCTATACGAATTCACGAGGCGAGTTTGCCGTGCGCGTGCCGCAAGGCGCGGACTACGAAGTGGTGATTCGCGCAAAAGGATTCGCCGATCAAACGCGCGCGCTCGACGCCAAGACAGGGGTAAGCGAAGCACGTATAGTGTTTCATGTGGAATCCGCAGAGGGAGCGAAGAAATGAAAGCGCCAAAACGATTTCTTTTAATGGCGGCAATTCTGGCATTGGCAAGCCTAACGGCCGTCGCGCAAGACGCCAAACGTGAAGCCCAGCTGCGCACGGTCCACGGAGTCGTGCAGGACAAATCCGAGAACCTCATCTCGGAAAGCGTCGTTTTCCTGAAGAACACCCGGACAAATGTGGTGCGCAGCTCCTATACGGACAACACGGGCAAGTACCGCTTTAGCGGTCTTGATCCAAACGCCGACTACGAAATCCATGCAGAAAAAGAAGGCTCCCAATCAGCAACCCACACGGTCACGAGCTTTGACAGCCGTAAGGACATCACACTAAATTTGAAAATCGACAAGAAGAAGGGTTGACCAAAACGAATCCCGCTCGGATCTTTCGGCATCCCGACGGCGGAAATTTGCCTGGTCCGATGCCTGGGCAGAACGCTCTACCTGCCTGGAAGAACCTAGGGCGTCTGGCGACTTATGTCCGAGAACGCGTCTCGCAAAGCGTTACAAAACCGCACGATGGGTGAAAATCAGTTTTCTGTGGGTACCAGAACTCGAATAGCCTTAGGCACCACTTCGATCTCCACCGGCGTTGGACCGAGAATCTCGCCATCTCCGTGAAAGATGCAGGAACGGTCGGTAGTGAACTTCACAGCTCGCACCCGGAAGCGCTGGGCGTGTGGCGTCCGAAGCTCGCCGCTTTTCAACAGCCGTGGCAATAACTTCAAAACTTGAAAAACGCTCAAGTCCTTCACGATCACAGCATCGAGCCAGCCGTCGTCCAAGCACGCATCCGGCGCGAGCCTTATTCCAGAACCGTAGGTCGGTGTATTCAGAACGGCAGCCAGAAGAGCCTTCGTTTCTATTGGCGGCAACTCACTCTGGGGAAATTCCGCTCTCACATCGATGGCGCGGTGCCCGGAGAAAGCCCACAGCGCAGACGCAACGTAGCGGGCTCTGCCGGGCAAGCGGCGGAACGCCCCGCTCGCGAGTTGCGCCGCTTCTGCATCGATCCCCAGCCCACCTCCTCCCAAATAGAGGCGGACCCCGCCGTCCGCAGTGCGCGCCCGAACGAGGTCCACATGCTTCGGTTGACCCCGCAGAGCCGCCTCGGTGGCGGCAACCGGGTTCTCCGGCAACTTCAGTCCCGCGGCAAAATCATTCCCGCCACCGGCTGGCAGAACTCCCAAAATAACATCAGCTCCGTACGCTGCGTTCGCCAATCCTTGAAACGTACCGTCGCCGCCAAGGGCAAACATGAGCCGCACACCACTATTTATCGCGGCAAGTGCATGCGACTCGAGGTCTTTAGCATTTCCAACAAAAATAAATTCGGCGGGAACGGATGCTGATTGGAAAGCTTTTCGAATTCGCGGGAGATAAGAGAGGGAACGTCCGCTGCCTGCGGCGGGGTTCACGTATACAGCTGCTGGCTGAAGAGAAGAAATGGAGCTGGATTTGGCCACTGGGTTTCGAATCCTGCCCAACCAGTCGTGCGCCTGTCAATCAAAACGCGAGTTGCAGGCGGGCGCACGGCCACGCGAGCCGAGTGGCATGGAGAAATCGTACGGCCTTTACTTCTCAGCCCCGCTTGGGGCCGTTGCGGCCGCGGTTATAGCGGCCAGGTTATTCTCAGTAAGAGCGTGGTTGAAGGCAGGAAGGTCCTTCTCGATGAGCTTCTGGTAGTCCGCGACCGCTCCCGTAAGTTCCGTTTCTATTGTCTTAAGCAAGTCTAGGGCTGTATCGGTTGGCGCAAAGTCAGCGCCGCCGGCCACGTCTCCGCCGCCAGGACCAACCTCGGCGTTGAGCCAAATCAAGTTTAGATAAACCTTGTCGGCCTCAACGAAATATTTGTCGTCGCTGTTGATCTGCGACGGCGTTACCAGCTTGAGCTCGACCGATTGGAGTTTCTTGTCCATCTCCTCAACAATCTTCAGCAGTTCAGCCTTGCGTTTTGATTGTGCCTCATCCTCCGCTGGAGCGGGCTCAGGCTCCTCGAAGTCGTCAGCTTCGGCGAATGGCGGCTTTTCCTTTTCCTTTTTCTTGGGCGGACGAAGCATCGTTTCAAGGACTTCGATTTGCTTCCGTAGCCACTCGATCTGGTTGATCGTATCGGACGTCCGAGTGATGTCGTCGCGGATTCGTAGTTGCGTTTTCACGGATGATTCGATGTCCGCCTGCGAAGCCGATATGCGTGGATCGGGCAAGATGGTCAGAGGCTGAGTGAAAGTCTGCCCTGCGACAGTCAGGCGAACGGAATACTTGCCGGGTGCGGCCATCGGACCGACTTCGGCAGGGCTAATTCCCCAATGTGTGATGGGCCGAGAGTCGGCGTCGCGGAAGCGCGGCTCCTGCCAAATATGCGGGTTATCGGAAGTCGCGGTACGCAACGAAATCAATCGCGGCGACTCGTGATGCATGTCCCATTTCACGCGATTGATTCCCGCATGGGCCTTCGCTTTGAGTTTTCGAATCGTTTTGCCATCCGGGCCCAGGATTTCGATTTCCACCTGATCTTTCGGCGCCGCTTTCAGCGAAAAATTGACCATGGCCGCACCGCCGCGGACAAATCGACGGGCGGGACGCGGCTCGAAGAGAACCGTTGGGGCATCGGCGTGATTCTTGGCAAGTTGTTCGAGCGGAGTAATGTCGTCGAAAATGTAGAGCCCCCGCCCATAGGTTGAAATTACCAGGTCGTGGAAATCTTTCTGTACTACGGCCCAGGTCACCGGAGCGTGAGGCAGACCGGTCTGCAACGCCGTCCAGTGCCCCCCGTCGTCCAGCGAGTAATACAGACCGTTCCCTGTGCCAGCAAACAACAAACCGGCACAGTTCGGATCTTCGGCGATGGCCCGCACGTAGGCCAACGGATGCTTCGGCAGATTGCCGCTGATCGATTTCCACGTTTTGCCAAAATCCGTTGTCTTGTAAAGGAAGGGGTCCCGGTTGTCCACCAAGTGAAAATCGACAGCGATGTAAGCAGTGCCGGGATCAAACGTCGAAGGAGCGATGCTGGTGACTGTTCCCCAGGGCGGCAATCCGGAAATATTCTTTGTAACGTTCGTCCAGTTGGCCGCCCCGTCCTTGGTGTACCAGAGTTGACCGTCGTTCGTGCCCGCCCAGATCAATCCTTTTTGTATTTTGGAGGGTGCAATAGCGAAAACAACTTCTCCGTAAAATTGTCCCAGGTTGTCGCCGACGATTCCGCCCGAGGAAACGACGCGGGTGGAATCCTGCGTCGAGAGATCTGGACTAGTGACGGTCCAACTTTGGCCGCCGTTCGTCGTCTTGAAAATAACTTGGCAACCGTAGTAGACGACGTTGTGGTCGAAGGGATCGACGGCCAGCGGCGAAGTCCAATGACATCTATATTTGATATCGGTTGGAGGTGAATCCAGAGTATGAAGATAGGGGCTTACAGAGCGCGCCGTTTTGGTTCTTGCATCCCACCGCGTCACCTCATCTCCATAGCAGGTGGCCCAGACGATGTTGGGATCAGCGGTATCCGGAACTGTGAAGCCTGATTCGCAACCACCCATCCTGCGGTCCCATCCCGTTTCCTGTGAATCGATGGGCACGCTGGGCCCGCGCATGTTTCCGTCGTCTTGCATGTTGCTATAGAAGTAGTACGGCGTCTGGTTGTCGACGTCCACGTGATACATCTGCCCGATCGGCAGAGTGACGCGGTGAAATCCGCGTCCGTGTACGGTGGTAATGATCATCCCGGCGTCGTCCGTAATCGCAAATCGATCGGGATTTGCAGGATCGATCCAAATATCGTGAGTGTCTCCTCCCCAGCGAACCTCTTGAAAATTTTGACCGCCATCCAGCGATTGATGGAACGAGCTGTTCGCAATCAGGACTTCGTTGTCATTTCCGGTTGATACCGCGATTCGGATGTAGTAACCCGCGCGACCGATCAAAGACCTCTGATAGTTGATAGCTTTCCAATGCGTGCCGGCGTCGTCCGATCTCCACACCGATCCTTGGTCTTTCGTCTGAATCAAGGCAAAAACGCGGTTTGAGTTTGTTGGTGCAACGGCTACATCTATTTTGCCGAGCGGCGAATGTGGTAAGCCGTGCTCTTCGATGCGCGTCCACTTCGTGCCCCCGTCGCGCGAGACATACACTCCGCTGCCCGGACCGCCGCTGAGTTCAGCCCAAGTATGCATTTCCAATTGCCACATTCCGGCGAAAAGCACCCGCGGATTGTGCGGATCCATGGAAAGACCTGAGCATCCGATGTTATCTCCCGCAAAAAGCACGCGTTCCCAGTGCTGGCCGCCGTCCGCCGTGCGGAAGACCCCGCGTTCCTGCTGCGGTCCAGTCGCGCGTCCAAGCGCGCAAGCAAAAACAATGTCCGGATTCGAGGGGTGCACAATAATCCGTCCAATGCGGCCGGTTTCCTGCAAACCCATATTGGTCCAGGTCTTCCCCGCGTCGGTGGACTTATAAATTCCATTTCCTATTACGTCGCTGTCGCGGATCACCCAAGCCTCGCCGGTTCCCGCCCACACGACACTGGTGTCCGAGGGCGCGACAGCAAGAGCCCCAATCGCGGCGGCGGGTTGCTTGTCGAAGATGGGCGCCCAACGATTGCCGCCGTCCGTCGATTTCCATACACCGCCCGAAGCCGCCCCGGCGTAGTAAGTGCTCGAATCTCCCGGCACGCCGGCAACCGACGCAATGCGGTTTCCCACCCGCGGACCAACGAAGCGGAAGCGAAATTGGCCATCTTCGTCTGCGTCCGCTTGCTGTGCGTGTGCCCCTGAACTCCAACACAAAACCATCAGCAGCGCGAAACAAGCCTTTCCGCTTCGATCGAGCGCCACGAGAACCTCCATTAGAAAAGAGTATGGGAATAAGTGGTGCCGGCGGAGGGAATCGAACCCACGGCCTAGGGATTATGAGACCCTCGCTCTACCACTGAGCTACGCCGGCACAAAGACAATTCCCCATGCTACGGAGTCTGTCGCAAATGTGTCAAGCATTCCCGCGAACGTGCAGCGATTCCGCATCCGTGGTGGGAAGAGCAAGAAACTGAACCATTTCTGTCCCACTGACAAGCAAGGTCAGGTTCTCGAGGGGGTTTTGAGCTTCCCGGGACGGCC
>WNFP01003213.1_pt1 | contig 13058 bp, 10 predicted proteins | sample 5400201 | NCBI WGS metagenome assembly WNFP01 (sample SAMN13153355, study PRJNA577476) | soil metagenome | isolation source: 115 cm saprolite under Madrone tree | place: USA:California | collected 2016-06-14
GAAATGCCAAGTATCGGTTGCCCGGTGCAGGCAGAGGGGCCGCGTTCAAGGCAGACGCGGCCCCTTGCACTATCTGAAGTAGATTTCAGTGCTGCGTGGTGTAAATCACCGTGATGTAGGTGTCGATCTCGACGGGCTGGCCGTTAAGAATCGTTGGTTTGTAGCGCCATTGTTGAACAGCGTCCCTCGCCGAAAGATCAAAGAGCGGATCGCTGGCAACGATCTGCAGTGATTGGATCGTTCCGTCCGTCCCGATGATGGCGCGCAATTCCACTCGTCCCTCGCGATGAGTCTGCCTCGCCAGCGGCGGATAGACCGGCTCGACGCGGCGAATCAGCATTGCTGGGTCGATATGTGTGACGTGCAAGACGCGCGGACGCTCAACCCGCGTTTCGATATCTTCTCGCCTCGGCCCCTTCCGTCCTGGGTCGGACAAAGGAATTGCTCCGTCAATTGCGCCGGGAATGCCCTGCCCCAGACCTTCAAACGGCGTTTCATCCGCTTCAGCCGCACTTGAGGTGTGGTCACGCATAGCGATTGTGGGCGGGATGTTGGTTGGGGCACAAAAACGACACGGGTCTTTCGGCCCATTCGAATGATGGCGTTGCTCACCGGAATTATTTGACGTGTTGCGATACCGCGAGTACGGCGGCATGGGAGTCACGATGGTGAGTGTTATGCGCTCCGCTTTGCCGAAAAGAGGTACGAGGATGAGCGCAGCGAGAATTACACTCTGCAAGAGAATGGAAATGGCCAGCGCACGCCGCTTCACCCGGCGTTCCCGCGTGCGTTGGGCCGCATCCCCGTCTACCAGGCATCCGCTTAGCGATCCAAGACTCTCTTCGGGGATTGCTTCGGAAACTTCTGCAGGCTCGGGCGACATCACACACCTCCACATTTTTTTCTGCGAGTCTCCACCGCTCTGCAGTCCCACAGAACGGGAGTACAGAAATTTTGCGGCGCCGATTTCCTGGGGGTTGCTCTAGATCTCCAGGAGACCGGCGCCGCGCTCGCAGGGATGTGAGGTTGCGCGCGTCCTCACTGCGTTGGACACCGGGCGTTGGCACAAGTTCCCGTGGATCGCGCAAGATCGGTCTTTGCAGCCGGGAACATCGCTTCTTGGCTCCAGAATCGTTGATAAGTGCATTGTTATTAGAATGTTACAACAGGCCGTATCCGAATATCCGCCTGCTGCATCTTATTCAAAGTGGACGTGGATCAAAGGAGGTTGACCCCCATGGACCGGCGTAATCCCGAAACAGTAGGTGTGCGCCGCACCGGCTGGGCCGCTCTGGACCGCGATCCGCAGCAGGACACAGTGGAATTCATCTGTCCGCACTGCGGCGCGCGGGACAAGAAAAATGCCCGGCGCGAACGTGCGCTGTATCGTTTCACGGATGGTTTTTTGCAGGACTTGCAGGGCGAGGTGACGCAGTGCCATGCCTGCAAGCAGTACTTGCGCGTTGTTCCCATCGTGATGCTGCATGATCAGGATGAAACTCGCCGCTTCGAAGCTGTTTTTTCCGATGAGCATCTTGTGACTTCGCACTAATTATCTTTCGCATTGCAAAACAAGAGTGGGGCGCAAATGGTTGCGCCCCGCTTGTTTTTGCTCCCCGGCAATTTTGGCAAGCAATCTCCCATCGAAAGAAAATGGGCGCAGCGAAACTTCGCCGCGCCCGGAAACCACATTCATGAATTAGTGGCGATCGTGGTCGTGGTCATCCCAATCGCGTCCCGTGTGCCAGCGGTGGCCGTCTTCGTCCCACCAACGATGGCTCACGTTCCAGCAGTGCTCCCGCGCTTCACGCAGTTCGTGGCGCGCACGATCCGCCTGCTTGCTCTCCCAACCGTGATGCTCCACGGCTTCGTGAAGTTTGTGGTCCGCTTTGGCGATGCGACGCTGGCAACCATGGTCGTCATCCCCAAGCGCACTCGGCGTTCCGGTCAAGGCTAGCATGCCGGCAAACAATGCCGTGGCGAGCATCGCCTTTCCAAGAAACCTATTCCCTCCTCTTTGAAGCTTCATGTTCTCTCCATCCTCTCGTATGCTCCCTGGCTGGAATGGGGTCAGGTCCTAAGTTATAAAACACCGTGACGGAGAGAATGTAGCATGCGCCGGTCCACACCATAAACAACTGGAAATAAACAATTTGTAGGTGGTGGAGGGTCAGTAAGCCTGTAAAAAAGGGTCGAGATCCATGTGGTATTTCTCGAGCCCCGCGCGGATGTGGTCGAAGGCTTCGTCCACGGTATCGGCGAACTGCAGCATCTTGTATTCCTCCTCGTTGATGGTCCCCCAGCGCACCATGGCCTTCCAATTCAGGACTTCATCCCAATACTTGCGGCCGTAGATCAGGATAATATTCTGCTTGGCAAGTTTTCCGGTTTGCAGCAGCGTCAGCATTTCCCACAGTTCGTCCATGGTCCCGAAACCGCCGGGAAAAACGATCAGCGCCTTGGCGAGCTGCGCGAACCACAGTTTGCGCATGAAGAAGTATTTGAAATTGAAGCTCAGCTCCGGGCTGATGTAGGGATTCGCGAATTGCTCGTGCGGAAGCTCGATCGAAAGCCCCACGGATTTGCCGCCGGCGTCATACGCTCCGCGGTTCGCCGCTTCCATAATTCCCGGCCCGCCGCCGGAACAAACCACAAAGCGCCGCGGCCTGGATCCCAGCGTGAGCGACCAGGTCGTCAACTTATGCGAAAGCTCCCGTGCTTCTTCGTAATAACGCGACATCTCCAGCAAGCTCTTCGCGTGACGCACTTCCGCGCGGTGCTTGGCCCGCTCTGCCGCGGACATCTTCGAGGTATTCTCGTTCTTCAACCGCGTGCATCGCGCCTGCGCGGTTTCGTGCGGTTCGATGCGCGCGGAACCGAACATCACGATGGTGTCCCCGATACCTTCTTTCTTGAGCTGCACCAGCGGGTGGATGTATTCGGCTAGGATGCGGATCGGCCGCGCCGGCGTACTGTTCAGAAATTCCGGATCTTCATGTGGCGCTTTCGGCGCGTGCTGGGGCTTTAGTTTCTTGCCATCGGACATCGGTCTTTTCTCCCGTTGAGACGAACCTTGATTGTAGGAATCGCAGCCGCTCGCGGCAACGTCTTCCGCTGGTCATGCGTCGAATCAAGTACACTCCCGTAGTAGTACAGACTTCAGTCTGTGCTGTCAGGAGATCGAAATGGCGCGGATCGCGGGCTCCCTGATAACCCTGCTGCTCCTCTTGGCGCTCCCGGTCGTTTTCGCCTGGGGACAGTCCCCCTCCGGCCCGCTCCCTCCCAAACCCGGCGTCGAAGTCCAGTTGCCTCCGAAGGACGCGCAAGCGAAGGTCAAAGTGCGCGTCGCGCTGGTAAACACCCCGGTGACCGTGCGCGATGGCCGCGGCGACATGGTTCACGATCTGGAGGCCCGCGATTTTCACATTGCGGACAATGGCGTAGCTCAGCAGATCACCCACTTCGATCTCGGCGGCGACCCGATATCCATGCTGATACTGATCGAGACCAGTTCGCGCGTCGCCCCCCTTCTGCCGGAGGTGTGCAAAACCGGCATTCTCTTCACGCAAACCGTGATGGGACCAACAGGCGAGGCCGCCGTGGTGGGCTTCAATGACTCGGTCGACAAGCTGCAGGATTTCACCTCGAACAGCGACCTCATCGAGAACACCATCGCCCACCTGGGACAAGGGACATCCGGCTCGAAACTCTACGATGCCATGGCCGTGGGCGTGGAAATGCTCTCCGGCCGCCCCCAGGCCAACGCCGATAAACCCGGGCGCCGCCGCGTGCTGATGATTCTCTCCGAAGCCACCGATGCCGGCAGCGAAGCAAAGCTGGGCGAAGTGCTGCGGCAAGCGCAACTGGCCAATGTGACGATTTACAGCGTGGGGCTTTCCACCACGCGCGCCGAACTGCAAGCCAAGCCGCAAGACACGCGTCCGCAGATCACCCCGCCCGGCACGTACCCGATGCCGCCACTGCCTGGCACGGTGCAAACGCCGACCAGCGAGGAGAACCGTTACGGCAATATTGATCTGATGGCCGCCGCCGTCTGGGCCGTCCAGAACATTCACGCTAAGGTGAAGGATCACGCCCTCGAAGTCGCCGCCACCGCCACCGGCGGAGCACACCTCCCCACCTTCAAGGACCGCTCTATCGAAAGAGCCATCGACGAAATCGGCGGCGAGCTGCACTCGCAATACACCATCAGCTACACCCCGACGGGCTCGGATGCCGCCGGCTATCATGAAATTAAAGTGAATGTCCTTCGCCACGACGCGAAAAAGCTAAAGGTTCGCGCCCGCCCCGGCTACTACCTCGCTACGCCAGAAAGCTAACCTAGCAATCAGCCTTAGGCAATGTGCTTCCAAAAGTTTGCATCACGGGACGCGAGCAGCGCGTCCTTGCGCGCGTTCCAGCGCAAGAAATGCGGCGTATGGATATGCTCGGTGTGCGCTTCGCGGCTCGCCCAAACTTCGTGCAGCAGCAGCGCGCCGGGTGCATCGATTGCCCGGTGAAGATTGTAGGTGAGGCAGCCCTCTTCTCTGCGAGACGGGCCGACCAACGCGCGCAGTTCCGCTTCCAGCAACGTCTCTTGCCCCTCGCGCGCCCGCAGGAGAACGATTAGCGTGACGGCGTCTTTCGGCAGCTTTCCGCCAGCCGCCCCGCGGGTTTTCCGCGCGCTGCGTTTAGGCTTTCTCGCTCCCGCTTTTCTCGCCTTGCGCTTCTTCGCCATGTTGGCCGGGATTGTAACCCAAACCGCTCAAGGTGCAAGCGCTTCCACCCCGCCAGCTACTCAGGGCAAAGAGGAGGCTCTCCCCGGCCGGTCAGAGCGGCTATGGTATAATACTTCCAGGTCAAGCTAGGACCTGGTTCAAGAAGCGGCAGCCTCGGCTGCCGCTTTTTATTGGGGTCAGCTGATTGCTGATGGGACCTTGTCGCTGCTTCTACTCTTCAAACCCGGGAAAGGATCCAAATTCATCTGGGATCTTGCTTTTTTTCGTGAATAGAGCGGGCCAACTCCAGGATTCTGTTAACTCCTAAGTTCTTTAGATAAAACACTTGCACACCACCTCGTATGTGTTGCAAACAAAGGACCTGCACAGTACTTAAGCTTTTTAGATGCACTTACAAAAACCAGGGGGTGGAGTGTCTTCCTGATTTGGAAACTCGTTCGCTTCAGCCATGCTGGAGCCAGACTCAATTCTGCAAAAAGGCGATGTTAACTGGCGACGGAACCTCGACAACCTGCCCGCTAGGCGTCAGGCTGCCGGTTGCGGAATCAATCTTGAAAACGACCACGTTGTTCGAGAACTGGTTCTCCGCCAGCAGGTATTTGCCGCTCGGGTCGATGGCAAAATGCCGCGGCTCCTTGCCACCGGTGGGAATCCCCCCGGCCGGCGCGAGAGTTCGGTTTCCCGGATCGATGGAAAGAATCGCAATGCTGTCGTTTCCCCGGTTCGAGACGTAGAGAAACTTTCCGTTTGGGTGCACGGCGACTTCGGCCACGTCGTTCCGGCCGGAGAATCCGGGCGGCAGCGTCGAAGCCGTTCCAGTTTCCTTGAGCGTCCCTTTTTTCACGTCGTACGCGAACGACGTGGCCGTCGAGCTCAGCTCGCTCACGGCAAAAACAAATTTCCCGTTCGGATGAAACACGGCGTGCCGCGGTCCAGATCCGGCTTTCAATCTGGCGAACGGGGGTTCATTCGGCGTGAGCGTGCCGCCCGTGGCATCGAACTTGTAGACCAGCACTTCGTCCAAACCAAGGTCTGCCACCAGAACAAAGCGGTTGTCCGGTGACGTCTCAATCCAGTGCGCGTGCGGCCCCTGCTGGTGCTCCTGGTTCGGACCCGTGGTGCCCTGGTCTTTCAACAGCGCGGTGTGCTCTCCCAGCCGGCCATCCGCCAAAATCGGGAAAACCGCAATTGTCCCCGAACTATAGTTGGCAACGAGGACGTACTTGCCGGTTTTGTCGAACGACAAATAACACGGATCCTCCCCGAACGAGGGAATCTGATTCAGCAGCGTAAGCTTCCCGCTGTTCGCATCAACCGCAAAAGCGCTCACCGCGCTCGCCTTGCCTGCTTCGTTCGCGGCATACAAATACTTTCCGCTGGGGTGCACCGCCACCCACGACGGGTCCGGCGTCTCCGCCGCGACGCCCTTTGGCGTTAGCTTCCCGGTGTCCGCATCAAACTCGTACGCGTAAATTCCTTTACTCTCCGTCTTGTTCGTGTAGGTTCCGACGAAAACCAGATACTTGCGATTTGCAGCGGGCTTACCGGCTGATCCGCCGCCGACCGAAAAAATGAGCGGAGCAATAAGAAGAGAAAACGCAAAGATTCGGCGTGTAATGTTCATGGGAAAGTAGTGTAACGCAGGCCGAAACAGAAAAGGGGCACGAATCATCGTGCCCCAAAACTATTTTCCGGGTTGCGGATTTACTTCTTCTCTTCCTCGTTCTCTTCCTGAAGCACTGCGGCGGCGGCGACGGAGTCGTCGTCATCGAGCCTTAGCAAACGCACGCCCTGCGTCGAGCGTCCCGCCTCGCGAATCTCGTTCGCGTGAACGCGGATGACCTTGCCGTTATGCGTGATAATCATCACGTCGGACTCTTCGGTCACTTGCAGCGTGGCCACGACGTACCCGTTGCGGTCCGTCGTCTTCATATTGACCACGCCCTTGCCGCCGCGCGAGGTGATGCGGTACTCCGCGAGCGGCGTGCGCTTGCCGAAGCCTTTCTCGGCCACGGTAAGCATCAGCGTCACCAGCGAGTCCTTGATCTGCTCGTTCTCGAGTTCCTCGAGATTCTGCGTGGTGGTCTGGTGTTCCTTGGCGATGATCTGGAAGTCCGGCTGCACCGCGTCCATGCTCACGACGTAGTCGTCCTTATCGAGGTCCATCCCGTTTACGCCGCCGGCGTTGCGCCCCATCGGGCGCACTTCCGTCTCGCGGAAGAGGATTGCCTGGCCTTCGTGGCTGGCCAGGAAAATCATTTTCTTGCCGTCGGTGAGCTTCGCGCCGATGAGCTCGTCCTTGCCGTCCAGGGTGACGGCGATGATGCCGGTCGAGCGCGGGTTGGAGAATTCCGTAAGCGCCGACTTTTTCACGGTGCCGCTCTTCGTGGCCATGAAGACGAACTTGTCCGCTTCCTCCAAATTACGCGCCGCGACCAGCGCGGTAAGCTTTTCGTCTTCCTGGAATTTAACCAAGCTGGAAATCGCCTTGCCTCGCGTGGCCGCCGCGGCCTCCGGCAACTCGTACACCTTCAGCCAGTAGACTCGGCCCTTCGATGTGAACAGCAAGATGTAGCTGTGCGCCGAAGCGATAAAGAGATACTCGACGAAATCTTCTTCCTTCGTCTTCGCCCCGATGCGCCCCTTGCCGCCGCGCGACTGATGTCTATACGTATCCGCCGCCGTGCGCTTGATGTACCCCGCATGGCTGACGGTGATCAGCATCTCCGTATCGGCGATCAAGTCTTCGAGCTTGATCTCATCGACCTTATCGACGATCTGCGTGCGGCGATCGTCTCCGTACGCTTTGTGTACTTCGCGCAGCTCGGCGACAATGACCTGCTTGAGTTTCTTGTCGCTCGCCAGAATCTCGCGCAACTCGGCGATCAATTCGCGAATGGACTTCAATTCCTTGAGAATTTCGTCGATGGAGAGCTGCGTCAGCCGGTGCAGTTGTAATTCGAGGATGGCGTCGATCTGCGCGTAACTGAGGCCGAGCGCGCTTCCACGGCCAGCCGCCTCGATTTCCGGCGCTCCCTGCGCGCGGTACTTTCGGCCATCCAGTTTCACGCCCTCGATTTTCCTGGACTTCCCGTTTTCCGTGATGGTGACGTCCTGCTCGCTGAAATACTTGAACAAGTTTTCCTTGGCGTCCACGCGGCTGGAAGAACCGCGGATGATGCGGATCACGTTGTCGAGATGATCCAAGGCGATCTGGTAGCCGAGCAAAATGTGCTCGCGCTGTTCGGCTTTCTTCAGCTCGAAAATCGTGCGGCGCCGGATCACATCGATGCGGTGCTCGATGAACAGCTTGATCATCGCGATCAAGCCCAGTTCGCGCGGCTGCCCGCCAACGATGGAGAGCAGGATCATGCCGAAGGATTCCTGCATCTGCGTGTATTTGAAAAGATTATTCAGGATGAGCTGCGATTCTTCGCCGCGCTTCAGCTCGATGACGATGCGCATGCCTTCGCGCGAGGATTCATCGCGCACATCGGAAATGCCTTCGAGCTTCTTGGTCTGCACCAGTTCGGCGATGCGCTCGATCAGGCGCGCCTTGTTCACCTGGTAAGGAATTTCGGTGATGATGATGCTCTCGCGGTCTTTGGTGGTCTCTTCGATGGCGGCCTTGGCGCGCATGGTGAAGCTGCCGCGGCCCGTCTTATAAGCGGCTTCGATGCCTTCGCGGCCGGCGATGTACGCCCCGGTCGGGAAGTCCGGCCCGGGCACAATCTTCATTATTTCTTTGAGCGTCGTATCGGGCTTTTCGATGAGCAGAATCGCCGCGTCCACGATCTCGCGCAGGTTATGCGGCGGGATGTTCGTGGCCATGCCGACGGCGATGCCGCTCGCGCCATTGACGAGCAAATTCGGAATGCGTGACGGCAGCACAACCGGCTCTTCGCGCGTCTGATCGAAGTTGGGAATGAAATCGACGGTTTCCTTTTCCAGGTCGGCAAGAATGTCTTCTGAAATTTTCGCCAGCCGCGCTTCGGTGTACCGCATGGCCGCCGGAGGATCGCCATCGACAGAGCCGAAATTCCCCTGGCCGTCGACCAACTGGTAGCGCATGTTGAAGTCCTGCGCGAGACGCACCATCGCGGGGTAGATGACCGCTTCACCGTGCGGGTGATAGTTGCCGGAGGTGTCGCCGCAGATCTTGGCGCATTTGCGGTAGCCGCGGTTGGAGGCCAGGCCGAGGTCGTTCATGGCCACCAGAATGCGGCGCTGCACGGGCTTCAACCCATCGCGCACGTCGGGCAGTGCGCGCGCGATGATCACGCTCATCGCGTAGTCGAGGTACGACTTCCTCATTTCTGCTTCGATATCGATCGGAAGCAGTACCGATGTATTCGTCTCGTCCGCCATTTCCCCTCGCTGTTGCTGAGATTCCCTAGGGTAGTGGCGCAGCATGCTGCGCCACTACAAGCAATTTCTATCGTTTGACGGCGTGTTCCAGAACGTAGGCCTTCACCGTGTCAAACGCATCCGCAGCATTCGTAAACCGCCGCGCCGCAAAATGCTCTTCTACTTGCTTCAAAAACTCATCGCGCTTGGTGTCGCTGGCAAGATCTATGGTCACGCCGCCCTCATTGTCAGGCGAGGATGTCGGCATCGCTCGAAACCCGCTGCAACTCAATCCTCGCAGCCCCGGCAGTGTCGCCCATCCCAGTTGATAAAGCATCAGAATCTGGCTAAATATCCAAATTCACGACTTCCAGCGCGTTATCCTCTATGAATTTGCGGCGCGCCTCTACGTTTTCGCCCATCAGCGTCGTAAAAATATCTTCGGCCGCGACCGCATCTTCCAGCTTCACTTGCAGAAGCGTTCGCGTGTCCGCGTTCATCGTCGTGTCCCACAGTTGCTCGGCGTTCATTTCGCCCAGGCCCTTGAATCGCGTGATGGTGAAATCTTTTTTGGCGTCCTCGACGACGTAGTTGAGTACGTCGGTCGCTTTTTCCTTCGTCACCTTGTCGCCGTTGCGAGCAACGGTGAACGGCGGATGATTGAATTCTTCGATCTGCTTGGCGAGCCCGCGCAAACGTTTGTATTCCGCCGTCGACGCCACCGCCCAATTGATCTTCTGGCTGTGCGGCGGGCCAAACTGGATTTCGTACAAGCTGTGCTCTTCGTCGAAGACGATCTTGCCTTCGAGTTTCAGCTTGGTCTTCTCCAGTTGCTTCAATAGTTTTTCCAGCGCTTTCTTGTCCTCGAAGTCCGTCTTCTTCTCGAGGCCGCTTTCGGCGAGCAGTTCCACAAGCCCCGGCTCGCGCAGCCTGCGGCCGAGTTTCGCCGCAGCCGCCTCGTACTCTTGCACGTTCAACAAGAACGAAGTTAGCCGCGCGCCTTCGAGATTCACGCCTTCCTTGGCTTTTACGACGTGGTCTTCCGTGGCGCGCTTCATCAGCTCGCGCGCAAAATCACCTTCGTCGCGAATGTATTTTTCCGTCTTCCCGCGCTTCACGCGGTACAGCGGCGGCTGCGCGATGTAGATGTGCCCGCGCTCGATCAATTCCTTCATGTGGCGGAAGAAAAACGTCAACAGCAGCGTGCGGATGTGGCTGCCGTCGACGTCCGCATCGGTCATGAGAATGATTTTGTGGTAGCGCAGCTTGCCTGCATCGAAATCGTCTTTGCCGATGCCGGTGCCCAACGCCGTGATGATGGCGCGAATTTCCTCGTGCCCCAGCATCTTGTCGTAACGCGCCTTTTCAACGTTAAGAATTTTACCCTTGAGCGGCAGGATCGCTTGATATTTGCGGTCGCGGCCCATCTTCGCCGAGCCACCCGCCGATTCACCCTCAACGACGAACAATTCACACCGCGCGGGATCGCGCTCCTGGCAATCGGCGAGTTTTCCCGGCAGGCCGCTCGAATCCATGGCGGACTTGCGGCGCGTCAATTCGCGCGCTTTGCGAGCAGCCTCGCGGGCACGGGCCGCGTCGATGCACTTGGAAATAATGCGGCGCGCCACGGTGGAATGCTTGTCGAACCATTCGCCAAGCTTCTCGTTGACCAGTTGCTCGACATCGCCCTTGATGTCGCTGTTCAGTTTGCCTTTGGTCTGTCCTTCAAACTGCGGTTGCGGCAGCCGCACGCTGACCACCGCGACGAGCCCTTCGCGAACGTCATCGCCCGTGATGGTGACTTCGTCTTTTTGTTCCTTCAGCATGCCTGCCGACGACGCGAAGTTGTTGATCGAGCGCGTCAGCGCGGAGCGGAAGCCGGAAAGGTGTGTGCCTCCATCGACGGTATTTATGGTATTCGCAAAAGCAAAAACATTTTCACCGTAGGTATCGTTGTACTGCAGCGCGATTTCGATCTCCACAGAGCCGCGCTTCCCTTCGATGTACACCGGCGAATCATGCAGTGTGGCTTTTCCGCGATTCAGATGCTTGACGAACTCCGTGATGCCGCCGGTGAACTTGAATTCCGCGGTCTTTTCCGTGCGCTCATCGGTGAGCGTGATCAGCAAGCCCTTATTCAAGAAAGCCAGTTCGCGCAAGCGCTGCGCCAGAGTATCGAAACTGTAGACGGTCTTCTCGAAAATCGTCGGGTCGGGATGGAAGGTAACTTTCGTGCCGGTCTTGCGCGTCTTACCGGTCTGCTTCAGCTTGTTGGTGGGCTTGCCTTTTTCGTAAGTCTGTTCCCACACCGCGCCATCGCGCGAAATTTCCAGCTCCAGCCAATCGGAAAGCGCGTTGACGACAGAAACGCCCACGCCGTGGAGACCGCCCGAAACCTTGTACGTGTCGCTATCGAATTTTCCGCCCGCGTGCAGCACCGTCAGCACAACTTCCGCCGCGGGACGCTTCTCCGTCGCGTGCATGTCTACGGGGATGCCGCGGCCATTGTCTACCACGGTAACGGAGTTGTCGGCGTGCACCGTGACGTTAATCTCGTCCGCGAAGCCAGCCAGGGCTTCATCTACGGAATTGTCCACCACTTCCCAGACGAGGTGGTGCAAGCCCATCTCTCCCGTCGAGCCGATGTACATCGCGGGGCGCAAGCGCACGGCCTCCAGGCCGCCGAGAACTTTGATCGATTTCGCGTCGTACTTGTGGCCGCCCTGCGGCGTACCAACCACGTTTTCCTTTTCGCCCATGTTTTCTCCTGGCGCAGCAACTTCTCGCGTGCATCTGCGGCGTTGGACAAACTCCGGACAATTCGGAGTGCGCGTCCGCGCTCAAAATTCGTTTTGTGTGAAGCAAGGAAGGCGTGTTTGCGGAATGATCCGTACGTCGCCTACCCTGTGATTCCGGTTTCGCCGGGCGAATCCGAAACTCGTAGGGTTCCTGCTCCATCCCATCTCGCGCAGCGAGACGTGGCGAAGACTCATGTTTCTCCAGGTGAGTGCCCTCCCGAGCTCCTGGCGCGAAGCCCAATTTCCGGGTCACATTTACCTGGCGGACGTGTCGATTTGAAGGAAACTTAAAACCAATCGACAACACCCTAAGTATAGCCGAATCGAAGGGCATTCTCAAGGCAGGAAGGACCCGCCGCCCAGGCTGTAACACTTTTGTTTTCTGCTATTTATGCATTCTCTTATTGGTTTGGGCAGAGTTCGCGGCGAGTTCTAGTTTTGCATGAAATCCGATCGGTTTTTTCGCCGGCACTGGTGTGTCCAGCAGCTGCCCAATAGTTGCGAAAACAGCCTGAAAATCTCGCGTCGTAGCGCTTCTCCAGCGCGTCTATTTTTCGGCGCAACTCCTCGTGGGTTGCCGGCGTCTCGCGAAGCCGCACGAAGGTCCGCATGATCGCGACGTTCACTTGCACGGCGCGCGCGCTCCGCAGCACGCTCGAGAGCATTGCAATGCCTTGTTCCGTGAGTGCGTAAGGAGCATACCGGCGCCCGCCTGGCCCTTTCCTTGAGGTTCCCATCTGGAACCTCAAATTCCGCATTTCATTCGGGGACAACTGGAACATAAAATCCTGAGGAAATCGGCGCATGTTGCGCTTCACTGCTTTATTCAAATTCTTTGTGGCGACACCGTAGAGCCGGGCGAGATCGGCGTCCAGCATGACCCGCGCACTGCGCACAAAATAGATTTTCTGAGTAAGCAGAGCGATGGGAACGATGAGTTTTCTGAAGGCGTCTGCATGGGAGCAGTGAGTTGAGGTTCCCATCTGGAACCTCAAGAATGACAACACGCATGCTATATCCTTAACTTGATTTTGGGTAAATCAGCTTGGCTTTGAGTGCAGCTCGGCGGTTGGAGATCGCCGGGAATCAAATGCGCATGGGCATGATGATGTAGCGGTAGCGGTAGGACTCGTCGGCGAGCGGGCGCATCTGCCCGGCGGATTGTTCATCCTTA
>WNFP01003217.1_pt1 | contig 13051 bp, 9 predicted proteins | sample 5400201 | NCBI WGS metagenome assembly WNFP01 (sample SAMN13153355, study PRJNA577476) | soil metagenome | isolation source: 115 cm saprolite under Madrone tree | place: USA:California | collected 2016-06-14
GCCCCGGATCAAAAAATCTCCGAGGCGCAGGGAATCATGAACAAGTATAGGATCTCGGGACTGCCGGTGACCCGTAACGGGCGGCTGGTTGGAATTCTCACGAATCGGGATCTGCGCTTCGAGAAGAAGCTCGATCGGGCTGTGTCGGAAGTCATGACCAAAGACAAGTTGGTGACCGTCAAGCCCGGCGTGGATCTGGATGAGGCCAAGGAGATTCTGCATCAGCATCGGATCGAGAAACTTTTGGTCGTGGATGATAACTACGAGCTCAAGGGGCTGATTACGGTCAAGGACATCGAGAAGAAAATTCAGTATCCGAACGCCTGCAAAGATGAGCGGGGCCGGCTCCGCGTCGGTGCGGCGGTGGGCGTCGGACCCGATTGGGAAGAACGGGTTGAATCGTTGGTGCGGGCGGGCGTGGATCTCGTCGCTGTCGATACGGCGCACGGTCACTCCAAAAACGTTCTCGACGTCGTTAAACGGGTTCGGCGGCGTTATCCCGATCTTGATCTGGCCGCAGGCAACGTCGCGACGGACGAGGGCACCTCGGCATTGATTCAGGCGGGCGCCAACGTAGTCAAGGTAGGTGTCGGTCCCGGATCTATCTGTACCACGCGGGTCGTCTCTGGTGTGGGGGTTCCGCAGATCACAGCCATCGGCAGCTGCGCCAAAGCAGCTGCACGCTACAACGTACCGATCATCGGAGACGGTGGAATCAAATTCTCGGGTGATATTACCAAAGCCTTGGCGGCGGGCGCCGATTCCGTAATGATCGGCAGCCTCTTTGCCGGCACGGAGGAAAGTCCGGGAGAGACGATTCTGTATCAGGGCAGAACATATAAAGTCTACCGCGGCATGGGCTCTCTCGGCGCCATGGGGCAAGGGAGTCGGGACCGCTACGGCCAGGCCGATGTCGAGGACGCTAAGAAACTGGTCCCTGAAGGCATCGAAGGACAGGTGCCCTACAAAGGGTCGCTATCCTTTAATATCCATCAGCTCGTTGGCGGGTTGCGCGCAGGCATGGGTTACCTCGGCTGTAAAGACGTAGTCAACCTGCGCGCCAAAGCTCGCTTCATGCAGGTCACCGCTGCGGCCCTGAGAGAAGGGCACGTCCACGACGTTTTTATTACAAAAGAGGCCCCGAACTACAGAGTCGAATGATCCTCGTTCTTGACTTCGGTTCACAATACACACAACTGATCGCGCGGCGCATTCGCGAAGCCAAAGTATACTGCGAAATACACCCGTTTAACTTTCCGTTCGAAACGATCGAAGCACTCAAACCCGAAGGCATTATCTTGTCCGGCGGCCCAGCGAGCGTATACCAAGAAAGCGCGCCCAAGGTTAAAGAAGAAATTTTCAAGCTTCCGGTTCCGTTTCTCGGTATCTGCTACGGCATGGGCATGATCAACTTGGCTTCGGGAGGCGAAGTCGCGCGAGCGGAACGGCGCGAGTATGGTCCCGCGGAATTGATGATCGACAACGACGCGGACCTATTTCGCGGTTTTGCCAAGAAGGACTTGGTGCGCGTGTGGATGAGTCACGCGGATAAGATGACGTCGATGCCCAAGGGTTGGCAGGTGCTTGCCCATAGCGGCAATTCCCCCATCGCTGCTTTTGCCGATCCCAGCCGGCGTTTCTTCGGCGTTCAGTTTCATCCTGAAGTGGCACACACGCCGCGGGGAAAGGAGATTCTCGATAACTTTGTCTTTCGCATCTGCGGTTGCGAGCCGACTTGGACCGTGGAGCATTTCATCGAGACATCCGTCAACAAAATACGCGAAGAGGTCGGAGATGGCCGGGTGCTCTGTGCCCTCAGCGGCGGCGTCGATTCTTCCGTCGCAGCGACATTGGTTTATCAGGCGATCAAGGAGCGCCTGGTTTGCGTCTTCGTCAACAATGGGCTGCTGCGACAGAACGAGGCGGGGCGGGTTTGCCAATTGTTCGCCGAGCGGTTCGGGCAGAGCTTTCGCTACGTCGATGCCGGTGAGAAGTTTCTTTCCAGGCTTGAGGGCGTGGAAGATCCGGAAGAGAAGCGACGACGCATCGGCCATACGTTCATCGAGGTTTTCGAAGAGGAAGCCAAGCAGCTCGGCACGGTTGATTTTCTCGCTCAAGGAACGCTTTACCCGGATGTGATCGAATCCGTATCCTTTGTCGGCCCCTCCGCGACTATCAAAACGCACCACAACGTCGGCGGATTGCCGACGAATATAAAGTTTAAACTTATCGAGCCGTTACGCGAGCTTTTTAAAGACGAGGTTCGGAATTTGGGAAAGCAGTTGGGACTGCCGCCCGAAATGATTCAGCGCCAGCCTTTTCCAGGCCCCGGTTTGGCCATTCGTGTTTTGGGCGAAGTAACGGAGGAGCGGCTCAAGGTTCTTCGCGAAGCGGATGTTATCGTTCTAGATCAGATCAGAGCTGCGGGGCTTTATGAAAAAGTCTGGCAATCCTTCGCCGTGCTCTTGCCGATTCGAACCGTCGGTGTCATGGGCGACGAGCGGAGTTACGAGAACGTCATCGCGCTCCGTGTTGTCGACAGCCAAGACGGCATGACGGCAAACTGGGTTCCCTTGCCTGCCGACCTCCTCGCTCGAATTTCCAACCGCATCATCAACGAAGTGCGCGGCGTCAACCGCGTGGTCTACGATATCTCCTCAAAGCCGCCGGCAACCATAGAGTGGGAGTGATCGAGCCCGATTTGCGCTTACTGAACGGCGCTGTTCGTGCTGTGGTATGAAACAGATCGCCATGGTGCTTCTGTTCGATCGATTCAATCGATTGCTGCTCTACCAGCGCGACGATAAGCCGGAAATCCCTTTTCCAAACCATTGGGACTTCTTCGGCGGCCATCTCGAAGAAGGGGAGACACCGCAAGAAGCCTTGGTTCGTGAAGTCAAGGAAGAGATCGGTATCGATCTGAAGCAATGGGCTTTCTACAAGCGTTGCGTTTGCACTGAAGGGGATGCTTATCCCAATATCAAGTATTTGTATTGGGCAAAAATTGACAAGATTGCCGAAGAACTGACTCTCTATGAAGGGCAGCGACTCATAAGCATCGCTCCGGAACAGCGGCGAGAACTTAGGTTTGCAAATATTCTCGGGCAAATCCTTCAAGATTTCATTGACAGCGATCTGTGGCCGCAACCTGTGGATAACTTTTAGCGTCAGTTTACAAAAGATTAATTGAGGGAAGAAAGTCTTTGTGCTAATGATGATCTAGCTTCAATGGAACATTCCCGTTTCGTTCATCTACACTGTCACACCGAATATAGTCTTCTCGACGGCGCGAACAAAGTCGACAAACTTTTCGCGCGCATCAAGTCGCTAAAGCAGCCTGCCGTGGCCATGACCGACCATGGCAACATGTTCGGCGCGATTGAATTTTACCGCGAAGCGATGAAACAAGGCATCAAGCCGATCATCGGCTGCGAGATTTACGTCGCGCCCACCAGCCGATTCGAGAAGAAAGGCGTCGATAAAGGCCCCAAGGAATATAACAACCATCTGATCCTCTTGGCGATGAACAAAGAGGGTTACCGCAACCTCTGCAAACTGGTTTCCCTCGGCTACATGGAAGGCTTCTATTACAAGCCACGGATCGACAAGGATCTACTGAGGGAGCTCAACGGCGGCCTCATCGCTCTCAGTGCTTGCTTGCAAGGTGAGGTTTGCCAGGCGCTTTCGGCCGGCAATGTGGAGAAGGCTAAAGCCGCCGCAGAAACTTATGCTTCAATCTTCAAGGACCGTTATTACGTCGAAATCCAGGACAATAAACTGGCCGAGCAGGAGAAGGTAAACCGGCTCCTGGTTGAACTGGCGAAAGACTTGTCGATTCCGGTGGTTGCCACCAACGATTGCCACTACGGCGAGCGCGACGATTTTCACGCCCACGATGTATTGCTCTGCGTCCAGACCGGAAAAACGGTCAATGAAGATAACCGTCTCAAGATGGAAACCGACGAGCTGTACATTAAATCGGCGGAGGAGATAAAGAAGGGGTTCGACTATTGCCCCGAAGCGGTGGAGCGGACGTTGGAGATCGCCGATCGCTGCAATGTGGAGATTGAGTTTGGAAAATATCACTTTCCCGCCTTCACACCGCCCAAAGAAATTAGTTTGGACAGCTATTTAGATGAGTTGGCTTACAGCGGCCTTGAGGAAAGGCTCGAGGGCGTGGAAGATGACGCCCTGAGAAAGAGCTACAAAGAGCGGCTTGAGTACGAATTGGACGTTATCAAACGAATGCAGTTCCCGGGTTATTTCCTCGTGGTGGCTGACTTTATCAACTACGCCAAGAAGAACGGTATTCCCGTAGGCCCGGGAAGGGGATCTTCCGCGGGTAGCCTGGTCGCCTACGCGCTTAAAATTACCGATCTCGATCCGATCCGCCACGTGCTATTGTTCGAACGCTTTCTCAATCCCGAACGGCGCTCCATGCCCGATATCGACGTCGATTTTTGTATTCGCGGCCGAGCCCAGGTGATCCAGTACGTCAAGGACAAGTACGGGGCCGATCGGGTGGCGCAGATTGCCACGTTTGGAACCCTCAAGGCCAAGGCCGCTATCAGAGACGTCGGCCGGGCCCTCGGCTTTTCGTTCGCGGAGACCGACACGATTGCCAAGCTCATTCCGGCTCCCAAACAGGGGTTCGACTACCCGCTCACCGAATCCATCAAGATGGAACCGCGGCTGCAGGACTTGCTGAAGAGTGATCCGCGGGTCAAGAACCTGATGGATCACGCGCTGCGCCTGGAAGGGCTCACCCGTCACGCCTCCACCCACGCGGCGGGCGTGGTGCTGTCGAATCTTCCACTGGTCGACCATCTGCCCCTGTTCGTCGATAAAGAAGGCGGCATTGTGACTCAGTTCGACATGGGCAGCGTCGAGAAAATCGGTCTTGTCAAATTTGACTTCCTCGGCCTCAAAACGCTGACCCTCATCCACGACTGTTTGAAGTTGATCGCAACGACCCGAGGCGAAAGAGTCGATCTCGAGCATCTTCCTCTTGACGATAAGAAAACCTACCGGCTTCTTTGCAGCGGTAATACCACTGGCGTGTTTCAGCTTGAAAGTACCGGCATCCGCGAGATGACCGTCAAGATTCGCCCGAACTGCTTCGAAGATTTAGTTGCTATCTTGGCGCTCTATCGACCGGGGCCGTTGGACAGCGGTATGGCGGAAGAATACATTAAGCGAAAGCACGGGAAGGAAAAGATCAAGTATCTGCATCCCCTGCTGGAGCCGGTTCTGAAAGACACCTACGGTGTCATCGTTTATCAGGAACAGGTCATGCAGATCGCCCAAGTGCTCGGTGGCTACAGCATGGGAGATGCGGATATTCTGCGGCGCGCCATGGGCAAGAAGGATCCCGAGGAGATGGCCGCCCAAAGAGAGCGGTTTGTGGCTGGGGCTCAAGCGAAAAAAATCTCTGAGCAAAAGGCCACCGAGATCTTCGACCAGATGGAGACCTTTGCCCGCTACGGTTTCAACAAATCTCACTCGGCTGCCTACGCGCTGGTGTCCTATCAGACCGCTTATCTCAAGACTCATTATCCGGTGGAATTTATGGCCGGGCTGATGACTTCAGAAATGGGGGATACGGACAAGGTCATCAAGAATCTTGCGGAGTGCCGTCAAAAGGAGATTGAAGTTTTGGCGCCTGACATCAACGAGAGCCGGGCCGACTTCACGCCGGTAAGTGATAAGATTCGCTTCGGCTTGGCGGCGGTGAAGAATGTCGGTGAGAAAGCTGTCGAAGTCATTCTACAAAGCCGCGAGAAGGATGGGCCGTTTGATTCGCTGTTCGATTTCTCTCGGCGCGTCGATTTGACGGCGGTCAACCGGCGGGTGGTTGAAAGTTTGATCAAGTGCGGCGCCTTCGACTCGACGCAAGTGTCCCGCGCCCGCATGCTTGGCACATTGGATGAAGCGATGCGGGTCGGCCAGGCGTTCCAACGCGATAGTCAAAGCAACCAGATCGATATTTTTGGATTGTTGGGGGGTGGAAACAAAGGACCGAAGCAGTCGCGGGACCTCTATCCACAAGTCGAAGAATGGTCTGTCCAGCAGTCGTTGGCTTTCGAGAAAGAGGCCCTTGGCTTCTATATCACCGGCCATCCGCTGGACAAATACGATAGAGTGATCAAGAAAATGACCAGCGGGACCATCGCCGAGCTGAAAGAAAGGGCCGCGGCAGGAGACGTCAAAATCGGTGGGGTGGTGTCCTCTCTCAAATTGCGGAATACAAAGAAAGGCGACCGCTATGGTAGTTTCAATTTGGAAGACAAAAGCGGGTTTGTCGAAGTCGTTGCCTGGCCAGATGTCTACCGTAAATCGCTGGAGTTTTTGAATTCGGATGATCCCATCTTCGTGAAGGGACGCATGGAGGTTGGGGAAGAAAGAATGCAGATCTTTGCCAATGAGATCACTCCCCTCGCACAAGAGGTTTCGCGGAACCGTCTCAACGGCGCTGCGAACGGTAAGATCAACGGTAATGGCGACAGGGTTCACCTGTATATTCGCGAATCTGAAGTTTCAGCCGATGAATTAGTGCAGTTGCGTGAGACACTCCTTGAATATCGTGGGCCATCCGCGGTCCTTTTGCATCTCTGTGCTCCCGGTAAGGGCGAAACCGTCATTGAACTTCCCGACCAGGTGCGGGTCGCTTCGACGCCCGAGCTTGAGGCAGCGGTGCAGCGGCTTTTCGGCATCCGAGTCAGTTTTCATTCCTTGGAATCTTGAAACAGTCAAGCTCCCATCCGCGACGCCGCGAAGAAAGAGCCCTCCTGGTCGGCGTAGAGATGCCCTCTAAAAATGGCGAGGTTCCTCTTGAATATAGCTTGGAAGAACTCCAGCGCCTGACGGAAACCGCAGGGGCTAAAGTCATCCATAAATTCAGGCAGCAAATTCGCAGTGTGACACCGGCGACTTTGGTTGGCCGCGGCAAGGTGGAGGAAATCCAGGGTGCGCTTAAAGAGCTGCAGCCGGATGTCGTCGTCGTGGATGAGGATCTGAGCCCGGCCCAACAACGCAACCTAGAATCCGCGTTTAAGATTCGGGTCATCGATCGCAGTCAACTGATCCTTGACATCTTTGCCCAGCGGGCGCGCAGCAATGAGGGGAAACTTCAAGTGGAGTTGGCCCAACTGGAATATCTCCTGCCGCGCCTCACGAGGCAATGGACTCACCTTTCAAGATTGGGCGGCGGCATTGGCACCCGCGGGCCCGGCGAGACACAGTTGGAGGTGGACCGGCGTAGGATACGAGAGCGGATCGCTCACTTGAAACGGCGCCTGAAAACGGTGGAACGGACACGAACCCTGCAACGAAGGGAACGGGATAAAGTCCCATTCGCCACCGTGGCTCTGGTGGGATACACCAACGCGGGCAAATCGACGTTGATGAACGCGTTGACCCGCGCCGGAGTTCTGGTTGAAGACAAGCTGTTTGCCACGTTGGACCCGACGATTCGCTCGCTCAGATTGCCCACCGGCGACAAGGTGATGATCGTCGACACCGTAGGGTTTATCAACAAGATTCCTCATTCGTTGGTGGAATCGTTCAAGAGCACGCTGGAAGAGGTAAGAAGCGCCGATCTGCTTTTGCATCTCGTCGATATGGCCAGCCCGCTATTCGAAGAGCAGATCCGCGTGGTCGACGAGGTGCTGCAAGAGATCGGCGCAGGAGATGTTCCATCGATCTTGGTGCCGAACAAGATCGACATGTTTTCCTCGGCGCCGATGCAACAACTCAAGAGCCGGGCGGTGGAAGGAGTCTGTCCGATCTCGGCATTGACCGGCGCGGGAATCGACGCTCTATTAGATTTGATCGGCCGGGTGTTGGACCAGGGAAAGGAACCCTTTCGAGCCTGTTTCTTTTCCTGGCAGGGAAAGCTTCTCGCGATGCTGCGGGAACGCGGCAGAATTTTAAAGGAAACCTATGAGGGCGACGAGATTCACGTCACCGCGCTGGTAACTCCGAAGTTCGCAGGGCAGATGCGCAAGATGCTCAAGGCTGACGGACGGAAGAGCCAGGCATTGCCGTAGGATCCGATGCTCAACCTACCTAATTTTCTGACTCTCATTCGGATCCTGACGATCCCGTTTTTCCTGATCTATCTTTCATACCATCGCTACGGCGAAGCGCTGATTATCTTTGTCGTTGGCGGAGTGACGGATTTTCTCGACGGCTTGGCGGCGCGTTGGATGCATCAACAGACCGCCTTAGGAGCCTATCTGGATCCGATCGCGGATAAGCTTCTGGTGATAACATCATTTATCATGCTGGGACTGATCGACGGCATTCCGGAGTGGTTGGCGGTCGTGGTCGTAAGTCGAGATGTTCTGATCCTCATAGGTTATGGGATCATTTACCTTTTAGTTGAAGAGCGGCCGCCGGTGAAGCCAAGTCTCATCGGCAAATATAGCACCATGTTGCAGCTGCTCACCTTGGGTGTGTCGTTGGCTTTGCTTCACGATGAAAATATCCTGGACCTTCGCGTATGGAATCTCCTTATCGCGGCCACTGCTATTACGACGGTTATATCGGGCCTCCAATACCTTTACCGCGGTCTTGTATGGCTCCAGAACCGGGCTCCTAAGATTACCGGTCTTGGTTGACAGCTGAGGGAAAAATTGGTAATAAAATCAAACTCTTGCACTGCCCAGGGAGACTGGCTTAAATGGTTTGGCATACCTTGAAGGACTTTTCAGGTTTTGAAGGCACGTAGCTCAGTGGGAGAGCGCTTCCTTGACACGGAAGAGGTCGGCAGTTCAATCCTGCCCGTGCCTACCATTCTTCGCTAATAAGCTGACATGAAAAGTATTCACGTAACATTATCGGACGGCACGTCCGTGGAAATCGATCACGGCACCCGGATTGACGAGATCGCGCGCTCCCAAGGGATCAATGGCAACATTATCGCCGCTAAGATCGATGGCCGTGCCGTGGACCTCAGCCGGCAGCTCGAGAACGATTGCTCGTTAGCATGGGTTTCCATCGATAGCCCCGACGGGCTGGATGTGCTGCGCCACTCGGCGGCGCATCTCATGGCGCAGGCGGTGCAAAGTCTCTTCCCGGGGACTCAGGTGACCATAGGGCCCACCATCGAGGACGGCTTTTATTATGACTTCAAACGAGACCGAGCTTTCACTCCGGAAGAGATCGAAAAGATCGAATCGCGGATGGAGGAAATAGCCAAGTCCAATCTTAAGGTAACTCGTGAAGAAATGCCGAAGCGTCAGGCGATCGAGTTGTTCCGCCGCATGGGAGAGGACTATAAGGTCGCGATCCTCGAAGATATACCCGACGACGTCGTATCGTTATACCGGCAAGGGGACTGGATGGATCTATGTCGCGGCCCGCATGTGCCTTCCACCGGAGCTCTCAAGGCCTTCAAGCTGACGGGGGTCGCCGGTGCCTATTGGCGCGGCAATGAGAAGAACGAGATGCTGCAGCGCATCTATGGTACGGCGTGGCCTACCAAACAGGCGCTTAAGGAGTATTTGCGACTTGTCGAGGAGGCCAAAAAACGCGACCACCGCAAGCTGGGTCAGGAGCTTGGTCTTTTCATGATTTCAGACGCCGTCGGTCCCGGGTTACCCATCTGGCTTCCCAAAGGGGCCATGGTCAGATCAATCTTGGAGAGATATATCGTCGATATCGAGCGCAGCATGGGGTATCAGCATGTCAACACACCTCAGCTTGCACGGGTCGATCTTTACAAACGGTCGGGCCATTGGGATCACTTCAAAGGCAATATGTATCCGCCGATGGAATTCGAGAGCAAGGAAGAGCTAGTGCTCCGGCCGATGAATTGCCCGCATCATATCACCATTTATAAACATGGGCTGCACAGCTATCGCGACCTACCGGTTCGCCTCGCGGAGCTGGGGACAATGTATCGCTATGAGCGTTCCGGCGCTCTTTCCGGGCTTTCCCGAGTGAGAGCGATGACCTTGAATGACGCGCATATTTTTTGTCTTCCCGAGCAGATCCAAGCCGAAACAGTAGCGGTGCTGCGCCTGATCCAGCGCGTTTACCGGGATTTTGGCTTCAAGGAGTACTGGTATCGGCTCTCCTTGCGTAATCCCAAGGACAAAGCAAATTTCGTTGACAACGATGCCATGTGGGATAGGGCGGAAGCATATCTACGGCAAGCTCTCACCGAAGTCGGGGTGTCCTTCAAGGAAGCCGTGGGTGAGGCGGCCTACTATGGTCCCAAGATTGACGTGCAATTGAATGACGTGCTAGGGCATAGCGAGACTCTGTCGACAGTGCAACTTGATTTTTATCTTCCCGAGCGGTTCGAACTCGAGTATGTTGATCGGGACGGCCAGTACAAACGGCCGGTCATGATTCACCGCGGCGTCATCAGCACGATGGAACGGATGATGGCGTTTCTGATCGAGCACTACGCGGGCAATTTTCCTTTGTGGCTGGCTCCGGTGCAGATCAAGCTGGTGACGGTAACGGATCAGCAGTTGGACTATGCGCGCAAGGTCTCGGCGGAGTTAAAGGAGGCGGGCTGGCGCGTGGAGTTGGACGAGCGCAACGAAAAGCTGGGCTACAAGATTCGCGAGGCCCAATTGGCGAAGATCCCCTATGCCGTGGTGATCGGCGACAAAGAGGTGGAGGCGCAGGCTGTTGCACCGCGACGGCGGGGTGGAGAGAATCTGTCGCCACTCTCCGTCAGCGATTTTATTCAGAGACTGAAATCTGAGGTTGCCCAGGAAAGGGGAGAAGCATAGAAATCACGATGGTATCACAACATACGGAGGTGGCTTATCGCTAGAGAAGCGAGGATCAATCATCAAATTCGCGCCCGTGAAGTCCGTGTCATCGGCGCGCAGGGAGAACAGCTAGGCGTTATGCCGCTCTACGAAGCGTTGAAACAGGTGGACGCTTTGGAGTTGGACTTGGTCGAGGTGGCGCCGGATGCCCAGCCTCCGGTTTGCCGCATGATGGATTATGGTAAGTTTCGCTACGAGCAAAAAAAGAAATCTCATGGCCCGAAGAAACATTCCATCGTTGAGATCAAGGAAGTCAAGATGGGGTCACGGACCGATCCCCACGACGTGGTGCATAAGGTGCGAAACATTCGTCAGTTCATCGAGAAGGGGCAACGGGTCAAAGTGTCGGTTTTCTTCCGCGGACGTGAAATCACCCACCCCGAGTTGGGTAGGCAGATGCTGCGCGGCGTGGTTGACCAAATACAGGACATCGCAAAGGTCGACATCGAGCCACGGTTGGAAGGGCGGAATATGGCCATGCTGCTCACGCCCAAGTAATCGTGAGCTCAACAATCAAAACGATCGGAGAAACCAGTGCCTAAAATCAAAACTAATAGAGCCGCAGCCAAAAGATTCAGAGTCACGGGCAGCGGAAAGGTCAAAAGGAACAAAGGCTTCAAGAGCCACCTACTTTCAAGCAAAGGAAAGAAACGAAAGAGACATCTGCGGCAGGGGACTCTGGTCTCGGCCGCCGAAACAAAGAATATTCGCAGACTGATACCGTATCTCTAACCATCTGTTTCCAGTGGCAAGCCAAAAGTTGAGTGCTGATAGGTGATAGTTAGATAATTTATTCGGAAGGAGTTTGAAACGTGCCAAGAGCTAAAGGCGGGAGCAAGACCCGACAAAGACGAAAAAAAATAATGAAACTGGCGAAAGGTTACGTCGGAGGCCGGGGCCGATTGTATCGGTCTGCACGCGAAACGGTGGAACGGTCTCTAGCTTTTGCCTACCGGGATCGGCGAGTCAAGAAGAGAACGTTTCGTGGCCTCTGGATCACGCGCATCGGCGCGGCAGCAAAACTCAGCGGATTGTCCTACAGTCAGCTCATCAAAGGTCTCAAGGAGGCCAAGGTGGAGTTGGACAGGAAGATACTGGCAGAATTAGCCGTTGCGGACCTGCCGGCTTTCGGACAGTTGGCAGAGACTGCAAAGTCACACCTCAGCGCGTAAGATTTCTCCTAGCTTAGATGAACGAATCTTTGGAAACTCTTCAGCACGAGGTGCTGGAGAGAATTCATCATTGCAATTCTGAGACGGAGGTCGAGGAAGTTCGCGTCGAGACGCTCGGTCGCAGCGGGAGACTGACCTCGATGCTGCGCGGTCTGAAAGATCTTCCCCCCGAGGAACGGCCAGGCACCGGCGAACAGCTCAATCGCTTGAGAAAACTGTTCGAGGAAGAAATCGAAGAGCGTTTTCGGCAGATTAAGGAGGACGCGAAAGGCAAGGCGCTCAACGACGAGTGGATCGACATCACGCTTCCCGGGACGCGCTGGGAGCGCGGAAGAGTTCACCCGCTTACGCTAATGATCGACGAGATCGTCGATGTCTTCCAGGGTATGGGATTCGAAATCGCCCGCGGTCCGGATATCGAAGACGACTATCATAACTTTGAGGCGCTGAACATTCCGAAGGACCATCCGGCGCGGGATATGCAGGATACGTTCTTTGTTTCCAACGGGAAGCTGCTGCGCACCCATACTTCGCCGGTGCAGATCCGCACGATGGAAACTCGTAAGCCGCCGCTCCAGATCATCGTTCCTGGCGCCGTTTATCGACACGACGACGACGCCACCCACTCGCCGATGTTTCATCAGGTGGAGGGCTTCATGGTAGATCAGCACATCACCTTTGCTGATCTCAAAGGAGTGCTCACTCATTTCCTTCAACGGATCTTCAGCCAGGAAACCGGCGTGAGATTTCGCCCGAGTTTTTTTCCTTTCACCGAGCCGAGCGCCGAGATCGATATTCAATGCCTAATTTGCGGGGGCCGGGGAACGGTTCTGGAGGGGCAAACCTGCCGGGTCTGCAAAGCGACTGGCTGGTTGGAAATACTCGGCGCCGGAATGATCGATCCCCAGGTCTTCCGTTCTGTCGGTTACGACCGTGAAAAAGTCTCGGGATTCGCCTTCGGCATGGGCGTGGAGCGCATCGCCATGTTAAAATACGGGATCGACGATATCCGGCTGTTCTTTCAAAATGATTTGAGATTTTTGAGGCAGTTTGGCTAAAAGAGCGTCAATGGAGTGATAGTCTTTC
>WNFP01003221.1_pt1 | contig 13045 bp, 10 predicted proteins | sample 5400201 | NCBI WGS metagenome assembly WNFP01 (sample SAMN13153355, study PRJNA577476) | soil metagenome | isolation source: 115 cm saprolite under Madrone tree | place: USA:California | collected 2016-06-14
TCAGCAGTTGCAGCTGGATATTTATGGCGAAATGATGGATTCCATCTATCTGGCAAACAAGTACGGAGACTCAATTTCCTATGCCGGGTGGCAAGAACTGGCAACGGCCCGATGAAGGCATATGGGAGGTTCGTGGCGGCGCGCGAGAATTCCTGCACTCGCGTTTGATGTGCTGGGTGGCTTTCGATCGCGCACTCCGGCTTGCGCAGAAACGCTCCCTTTCCGGCCCGTTGGACGCTTGGCTGCAGACCCGAGACGCAATTCGAAACGACATTTTTGCGAACTTCTGGGATGACGGTTTGCAATCCTTCGTGCAGTCGAAGGGGACCAAGGATCTCGATGCTTCGGTTCTGCTGATGCCGCTCATGCGCTTCATCAGCCCGGCCGATCCTATGTGGCTCTCGACCATGAAAGCGATCGAAGCACGGTTAGTCGAGGATACCCTTGTCCGTCGCTACGAGCCCGAACGCACCCATGTGGACGGGATTCCCGGCGGCGAAGGTAGCTTCACTGCATGCTCCTTTTGGTACGTCGAATGTCTGGCGCGCTCTGGAGAACTGGAAAAGGCCCAATTGTTATTCGAGAAACTCCTGGGGTATGCCAACCATCTTGGGCTTTACTCGGAGCAGATTGGTCTAAGCGGGCAACATCTCGGAAACTTCCCACAGGCATTCACGCATCTGGCGCTGATCAGCACCGCAACGTATTTGGACAGGGTCCTTTCCGGCAAGGATGACTCGGTGTGGCGCTAGCCTTTTGCAGAACGGCCCCCGTCGCGCTGCGGCTTCGCCTCAAAACACGCAGGGTGCCAGGTTCGGTGTGTGAACCTGGGTCTTGGCATTGACTTCAGCCGGTTACTGCAAATGCTCGGGATGACTGGATTCCGCCGCGCGAGACAACACATAAGCCTCGATCGCTCGCACTTTATTTTCATCCAGCACATTCTTGAACGACGGCATGCCTCGCGACTCTCTCGCGCCTCCAAGCACAATGCTTGTGAACTGACGGTGTACTTCTGCGCTGGCATATCGCAGGTCGGGAAGCGAACTGGCGACCGCATCAATTCCATGGCATGGCATGCACTGCTCTGAAAACAGAAACTTGCCTTCGCGAACTGTCTCACGCGTTGCGTTCATATGGATCGCTGGTTTGGGCGGGCCGCTGTGACCAAACGGGGGAATATTGAGTTTCGCGCTACCGCCGAGGGCGAACGTGAGGATCCGCCCGAATCCCGGCTTTGTGATTCCCCATCCCGGATAATTTAACAGGCCGACGGCTCCTCCCCATCCCGCCATCACCGTGATGTATTGCGCTCCATCCACGGAGTAAGTCACAGGCGGAGCCATGATTCCGGTCCCTGCGTTATACTCCCAAAGTTTCTTGCCGTCCGACGCACCGTACGCCACAAAAATCCCGTCGGACCGCCCTTGGAACACAAGATCCCCTGCGGACGCAAGCACTCCACCGGACTCCACACCAGGATGAGTCACATGCCAAACCTCGCGCCCTTCCACCGGATTCCACGCAACGAGTTTGCCCGCTGCTGCTGGAGCAGCCAGCCATTTCGCCAGCAGAGGACCCTCGTAACGCGCATCATCCCCGATATTTATTTCGCTGGGACTGTGTTTCCATTTGGGATTCGGCACGTGCAGATAAGTTGTGCCTTCCTTTGCAGGCACGAAAACAACGCCGCTGGTCGGATTAAACGCCATGGCATTCCAGTTATGCGCTCCACCTGGGTCAGGCGAAACCAGCACCGGATGCAAACCGTCGTAGCCCGACGCTGATTCGATCGGCCGTCCGCTCTTGGAATCGATTCCGGTTGCCCACGTGATCTTGTCCACAAACGGTTTTGCCGAGACAAATTGCCCGGTCTCACGATCCAGGACATAAAAAAATCCATTTTTCGAGGCCTGCATAACGACCTTGCGAATTTTCCCCTCGACCTTCAGATCCGCGAGCATCAAGGGTTGCGTGGCGTCATAGTCCCAGTTGTCTCCCGGAGTCACTTGAAAATGCCAAACCAATTCTCCCGTGCTCGCGCGCAGAGCCAGAATCGATGCCAGATAAAGATTGTCTCCCTGGCCTTCGCTGCGTAGTGCCCGATACCACGCGGTCCCATTTCCTGTGCCGGTGTAAACCAAATCGAGTTGCGGGTCGTAGACAATCGAATCCCATGGCGTTCCGCCGCCTCCCGCAGTCCACCACTTGCCATGCCATGTCTTGGCGGCGTCCTCGAGTGCCTTCGATTCGAATCCCTTCGCCGGATCACCCGGCACCGTATACGTTCGCCACATCAATTTGCCTGTCGCGCAGTCGTACGCGGAAATATATCCGCGCACGCCGTACTCCGAACCCGCGTTCCCGATCAGCACCATTCCTTTTGCGATACGCGGCGCTCCTGTAATCGCATAAGGTTCCGATTGATCGACCGTGAGTATGTCCCACACCGGCGCTCCCGATTTTGCGTCGAGAGCGATCAGGCGGCCGTCCAGCGTGCCGACGTACACCTTGCCGCCGTATAGCGCCACGCCGCGATTCACGACGTCGCAACAGATCATACGAGCGCGGCTTCGCGGCACCTGGGGATCGAATGTCCACAGCACCTGCCCTGTCCGCGCATCCATCGCATACACCACGCTCCAATCGGCCGTGGTGTAGATCACGCCGTTCACCACCAGTGGAGTCGCTTCCAAACCTCGATTTGTGCCGAACTCATGGCTCCAAACCAGCCCAAGTTTCCCAACACTCTGCGCATTGATCTGTTTCAAAGGACTGAACCGCTGCTCGTCGTAACTTCTCCCGTGCATGCTCCAGTCAGCCGAATACCCAGCGCCCGTCGTGGAACTAGAAAAATTCGACGACCTGCAAGCAACGAGAATCACGCAACCGGCCACACAAGCAGACCACCAGACCGGAAGCCAGGCGCTACGCCGCATACTCACCACCATGTCCAGAATTTTTTTGCTTTCGTTCTCGCGACTTCGCCGAACATCAAAAGCTGCGCGCAGATTTGCGCGACATTACACCTAGGGAAAAGCGCGAGTCAAGCGATCAACTTCAGCGCCGGAACCCTGTTGTCCAGCTCAAGACATCACATAGCGCGACTGCGCTGGCAGACTCTGGCGTGTAAAACCGCTTCGGCGATTCGAGAACTACGCGCGTTATTCTGAGGGACCGCAAACTCAAGGCAGAACTTGGTACATTGCCATCATGCCCATTTCCATGTGCTCGGAAATGTGGCAATGGAACATCCAGGTGCCGATGCGGTCCGGAACCATGTCGGCGGTCACAAATTGCGCCGGCAAAATCGAGAAAATGTCGGTGTGATGCTTATCCAGCGTCACCACATTTCCGTGCCAGCGTGGAGTGTGGTAATTGGCTTGGCCTCCTATGGTCATCACATACCAACGCACATGCTCGCCACGCTTCATGGTGGGCATCGGCAAGTTGCCGAATACGAACCCGTTTATTGCAGCCTTATAGTTGGCACCGGCGAAGCCACTGCCAGAAAAGTTGAGATTTCCGTCGACGTCTATTGGGATTAGCTCCAGCTTATTTACCGATTTCGGATCTTGTATGTAGGTATCGATGTTGTGCTGGAGATAGTGCGACGCGTTCTCGTCAATCAGCATAAACAGCATGGCAAATTCGCGGTCCACGTCCTTGGGGCTGCCGTCGGCACGCGCCGCGCCATGACGGGTGATGACTAGGGGCCCGATCAGGCCCGCATTGACATCCTTAGGCTCCCAGTTGTGCGAGTGGTACAGCCACACGACCGAACTGCCGTCATCGTCGCCGGGGCCGGCCCGTTCCGGCACACTCCATACATAAGTGTGTGACTGGCCCGCTGGAACCAGGCCGGCTGCGTCCATTGTGGTGTCAGGGTACGGCGTCCCCTCGGAATCACGCTCATACGAAACGCCGTGCGGATGGAGGCTGTACGGCTGAGTGGCGTTGTTGCGGAAGTGCACGACAATGGTGTCGCCAACCTCGGCACGAATCAGCGGACCTAAGATGCCCAGGTGTTCCCACTCTGGCGGGCGTTTCTTCTCAGCCGAAAAGGTGTCATCGGTGTATTCGCGAAATATCGCCTTGCGATAGATCTTGCCGATGCGGTCCTTGGTATGTTCGGTCCAGATCTTGGTCTGACCGTGGAATTCTTGTCCGGTCATCATGTCCATGCCGGACGGGGCATAATCCCAATCGGTCTCGAAGGCTGCGATGTAATAGGTGCGGATTTTACCGCCGGGAAGAGTCGGTTTGATTTCCTCGGCTGCTTTCTTCGGGCGGGACTCTGGCGGAATGAGACCTGCGTCGCGGTAATAAACCGTCAGTTGGCCGTAAACTTCTCCCGAATGCTCGTTGAGGTTTTGTGCCAAGTCACAAAGACGAATCTGTTTTTGACCCGCATGCGCCGGGTCGTCGAATCCGAAGGGATCGACTACAGACTCCAGGATTCCAGTGTCGCCTTTTGATTTGATGGCAGCCGCGCCATCCGCAAACGATTTTTTGACGTAAGCGACCACTGCGGCTTTATTTTTGAACTGGGCGCGAGGCGGATCTTCCTCTCCGGGCGGCTTCTGCCCAAGAGCGAGATTCGTGAAGTAATAATTCGCAACGGCGGCATGGATCAGCCGCTCCGCGAAACTGCGAGCGCCGGGCTTTGGTTTGAAGTCGTATTTGGCATCAGGGAAATCTTCGGCCATTGCGATCAATTTGCGGCCGATTTCATTCCATTGCAGGAGTAATGCTTCGGAAGGGCCCGGTGCGGGTGTTGCTGGCGCGACCTTCTTTGAAGGTTCCTGAGTGTGTGCCGCTGTGAGAAAAACAAAGATTGCAAGGAATAATGCTGCGAGTAAGCGGGCCCCTTTCATAGTCGGATCCTCCTCGAATCGACAGTTGACGTGGCGTGCCCCTGGCGCATCTTAGCGAAATTGGGCGAGCAGGAGAATGAAAGTTTGTGCCGGCTGCGGATTCGCAGACCGCGCTAGATAATTTATTTTTGCGCTCGCGCCGCGCTAGGCCAACCGAGCACAACCCTGATTTCCGTTGGATTATCGCGTTCGGAGCGGGTCATGACAAAAGTTTGTCCGTCGGAAGAAACATCGTAGCCAGCGACCGCCGCGCCGGGGTCAAACTTGCGGTCGAATAATTCAACGACTTTTCCGGGTTGAAATGTGGGTTGAAGTTGAACCGGGACGCTCATCATTCTTGTTCCGTTGCGGTAAATAATTTCACCACCGTTGCGCACCCAGCGCGGTTGCGCGCCGCCTTCGATGGAGATCTGTCGGCGCCCGCCGGGTCCGGGCACCGGCTCGACATAAATTTCCGAGCGGCCGGATTCATTCGAAGCGTAGGCCATCCAGCGGCCGTCGGGAGAAAGCGCGCCTTGGCGTTCGACGGCGGGCGTGCGTTTGAAGGGCCGCATATCATAGGGAGCGTGCAAGCTGAGCAGCCAGAGATCGATGGTGGTGACGGGGTCGTTGACCATGACGGCGGCAGAGTCTCCGGCAATTGAAGTGATGTGGCTAGCTTGTGAAATGGTGCGGAGGAGTTGAGGCTCTGAAGAACCATCGGCGGCAACCCGATAGATACCGCGTTGACGGGAGGCATCGATGGCGTCCATCAGCAGACTTTTTCCATCCAAAGTCCAGGTCGGAGCAAAATTGGAAAGATTGGGTGCAAGACTGGTGAGAGCGCCACGGTCGCGCTCCAGCACGCCGAGCTGCTGCACGCTGCGAATCACAAAAGCGATGCGTTTACCATCGGGGGAAAAGGCGGGATCGATGTAGTCATTGGGAGGTAGTGTCAGCTTTTGTTCGATCCCCCGGCGGTTTACGAGAAACAGATTGCGAAAAGAGTCGCCGGCAGGACCCGGGGCGTAAGCCAAGTCTCCAGAGCGGGATGCGCTCGCTTGCGGTACATAATTTACTTCGTCCACGCCGGTTTCTAGTTCGACGGGAGTTCCCAACACTTGTAATTTGTCAGGATCGAACGGGATCGCCCATAAAGCGCCGCCCTGGTAATAGAGCAGATTGCCGGCAGAGTAGGATGGACTTTGCGCGTTGTCGAGGATAGTGCGCAGTTCGCCGGAATCCAGTTTCAAGGCCATGATGCTGCGGCGAACCTGCAAGTAATCGGTGAACGCTACCCAATCGCCGCTGGCGAGCCAGGTTAAGCCTTGCGGGTAGACGATCTTGTCAGCAGCCACGGAGACTTTGCGCAGAGTCCCGCCCCCAGCCGGGACGGTGGCGACGCCCTGATTCGGAACCGAAACGACGATGACGTCCCGGGGCGTCCAGGTACCGCCGAAAAACGCGGGCATATCGCAGAGCGCGACGGGACGGCCGCCGTCGGACGGCGCTTTCTTGAGTTTCCCCTGATTGAAGAATGCCACCCAATCGCCATTGGGCGAAAAGAAGGGAAAGTTCGCACCCTCGGAATCAGGGATGGCCACCGGTTCGAACTGATCCATGCGGCGGACGTAGAGGTGGGCCACGCCGCTTTCCGCGGCGACGTAAGCCAGACGCTTTCCGTCGGGCGAGATGGCCACGGCCTGAGTGAGATCAGCCGCCAGCTCTTGTTTCGGCGGAAGAGCGACGCTGAATCGTACGATTCCGTACTCGCTGACCGCAGGCCGGTGCGCGAGTGTGACCAACAGAAGACCGAGCATCATCGCGGCGGCAACCATTCCGATGATTGCACCCTTGTATCGTCGTGATCGCGATTCCACCGCAGACGGCTGAGACGCGGTACTGCCTGACTGCGACAACCAGCACAGTTGAAGTTTCACATCGTGAGCAGTCTGAAAACGTTCGTCGGGATCCTTGGCCAAACAGTGGCAAATGATGTAGTTCAAAGGAAGCGGCGAAGTAGGTTGAATGCCAGTTAGAGACGGCGGCTCTTTGTGCAAAATGGCAGACGCAACCGACAGGTACGATTTGCCCTCAAACGCGCGGCGCCCAGTGGTCATCTCGTAGAGCACCGCGCCGAACGCGAAGATGTCGCTGCGGGCGTCTGCTTCTTTTCCTTCGAGTTGTTCCGGAGACATGTATTGAATGGTGCCGACGATGGCACCGACGCCAGTGATGGGGGAACCAGGGCTTTGGTTGGAGGTGAGCGTCTCGCCGGAGAAAAACGGAGCGCTTGCTGGCGCGACCGGATTCAAAGCGCAAGGCTTGGCCAGACCAAAGTCCATCAGCTTCGCGCCGGTTTTGGTCAGCATGATGTTCGACGGTTTGAGGTCGCGGTGGACAAGGCCCAGGCGGTGAGCGTGTGCCAGCGCATCGGTGATTTCTATCCCGATCTTCAGCACCTCGTTACAAGGCAACGGTCCTTTTTGCAGGCGGGCCGCCAGGGTCTGTCCCTCCAGGCACTCCATCACCAGGTAATCAACGCCGTCATGGCTACCCACGTCATGAAGCACGCAAATGTTGGGATGATTTAGTCCGGAGATGGTTTTCGCTTCGCGTTCAAAACGTTGTTTGGCAACGGGGTCTGCGGAAATACTCGCTGGCAAGATCTTGACCGCTACATCCCTGCCCAGACGAGTGTCCTTCGCACGATATACCTCACCCATACCGCCCGCGCCGAGCGGGGCGACGACCTCATACGGGCCGAGTCTGGTGCCAGAGTTGAGGGCCATCGTTGCGCGGCATTATACGCCCAATCGAAGCTGCCCTATTGACGCAAACCTAAAAGCACGTTGGGTGCTCCAGGTGTCGGGTTTACACCTGGGTCTTGGTTTTGCCCTCTGCCAATCAATGCAAAAATGACGTCTTATTTTCTGGCCGGTTCCGGCATCACATAACCCGACTGGGCCGGCAGCCCCGCGCGTTCCAGCTGCACCGTCACATGTCCAATCGAAAATTCCTGCGCCAGCAGCTGCTTGATCGCAGACAGCAAACTTTCACACCTGTCCAGATGCATGTCCGGCACCCGCGCGTGGCAGGACATCGCAATTTCTCCGCCGCCCAGCGACCAGATATGCACATCGTGAACTTCCATCACGCCTTCCACTCTCAGAATCGCGCGCGCCACTTCTTCAATTCCCATTTCCTTCGGGCGCCCTTCCAGCAGAATGTGTGCCGACGCCCGCAGAATTCCGATGCTCGACCACAACACCAACACGCCAATCGCTAGTCCAAGAATCGGATCGATCCAGCGCCAACCGGTAATTCCAATCACCACCGCGCCAATAATAATTGCCACGTTCGAAAGTGCATCGCCAAAGTTGTGTACCAGAATGCTGCGCAAATTCAGATCGTTGCGCCCGCGCACCAGGGCCAAAGTAATTCCGCCATTCACCGCAAGTGCCGCCACCGACGTCCAGATCATCCAGGCTTCAATCACATCCATGGGTGCGCGCAGCCGGCCGATCGATTCCCAGCCCAGCCATAATGCCAAAATGATTAGTAATACCGCATTCGTAAACGCCGCCAGCACCCCCGCCCGGCGGTATCCGTAAGTTTTTTCCCGGTCCGCGGGACGCTGCGCCCAGCGCATCGCCAGCCAGGAAATTCCCAGCGCCGGCACATCGGAAAGATTGTGCACCGCGTCATTCAACAACGCCACGCTGTGGCCGAGCCATCCGCCAAAAATTTCTGCAACCACTAGTCCGATGGTCGCCGCCATGGCCCACGCCAACACCGACGGTTGCATCGGCGGGTGCGCATGTCCCGAGTGTCCCTCATGTTCACGCGAGTGACTAGACTCGCGCGTGTGCCCATGCCCACGGCCATGCTCGTGCGAATGAACAACGCCTCCGGCGTGTTCGTGCACGTGTGTTTGTGTTTCTTTGCGCATGCTGTTGTTCGAAGCGTCGCGCATCTTTTCGCGGTCACCGCCTATTGTACTCGTCCTCCTGAGCCGATGTGTTTTTGCGAGTTATCAATGAGCAACCCTTATTACGCACTTTGACACCTCGTCCCGGCGAATCAATTGACGCTCCCTCGCTCGGCTGACAGTATCAAAGTACATTCGCGCGACGACGTTTTGAAACGCAGACTTCGTAGCGCAACTCGCAGTATACAGAAGGAAAAGCTGCGTGCCGATTTAGGTGCACTGCTTCAGGTACTTTAGGTAAACGATGAGCGGCCCGGTCACAAAGCTGAGCTTCTGGGGAGTGCGCGGCTCCACGCCGACCGTGGATCCCGCGACCTGGCGCTATGGAGGAAACACTCCATGCCTCGAACTCACTGCGCCCGACGGCACACAATTTATTCTCGATTGCGGCACCGGCCTGCGCGTTCTCGGCAGCCGCTGGACCGCTCCTTCCGCCGGCGTGATTGCATCCGGTGTGCGCAATCCAGAGACTCACATCTTAGTAACGCATTATCATTGGGACCACATTCAAGGCGTGCCGTTTTTCGCGCCGCTGTATTCCGAGAACAACGCATTTCATTTCTACAGTTTCCGTTCGAAGCATCTCGGCCGCGACAGCTTGAAACAAGTATTCGAGACGCAGATGGCGACTCCGTACTTTCCCGTGAACATGTCGGCCATGACCGCCAAAAAGAAATTTATGGAAGTCGGCGGCGGCGATTCCTTTGTCGTCGGCGAAAACAAAATCACCGCACGCTACATCAATCATCCGCAAGGCTGCCTGGGCTATCGCATCGAGACTCCCGGAGGCACGGTCGTGTACGCCACGGACAACGAACCAGGCGATGCGAAACTCGACGAAGAGCTGCGCGAGCTCGCGGCTGGCGCGGACATTCTTATTAACGATGCGCAATACACTCCAGAGCAGTTGGCAACTACGCGCAAGGGCTGGGGCCATTCTTCCTGGCGCGAGGGCGTGAAAGTCGCGCGCGATGCCGGCGCAAAAACTCTGGTTCTGTTCCACCACGATCCGGATGCCACCGATCGCATGGTGGACGGTTTGCTGCGGCAGGCGCGCGAGGAATTTGATTCCGTATTCGCTGCGAGCGAAGGCATGGTGATCAAGCTTGGTTCGGCGGACGGAACGCTCGAAGCGCACATGCCGGTAACGCGGACGGCGCTGCGACGCGAAGCGCAATTCCGCGCGAAAGTCAGCGGCTTCACTGAAGGTGGCCACGCCTTCGAGGAAGAAACCGTCGTGCGCGATTTGGCTTTGCAGGGCGCGCTGATTTCCATGCAGCATTGCCCACGACTGCAGTCGGAATTGCAAATTACGATCGACACACCGGGCGTGGACGGACCGAAAGCGATGAAGATGCGCGGCTACGTGGTGCGAATCGATACCAACGAAGAAAAAGGACAGAGCGCGGTAGGAGTTGTTTTTACGGAGTAAGAACCGAAAAGCCTGAAATAATTTAGGCGAAAATTCCTTAGGCAAACTGATAAAACTTCAGAAATAATTCCGCAAAATGTTGCCAAAAGTTTTCCAGAAAAAATGCGGTTTTTTCTACTTCAACTGTTCCAGTTTTCGATCGAGGTGGGCCAGCGCTGCTTCCAGAGTTTTTTTGTGGTTGGGATGAGTTGCGGTTTCCAGATCGTTGAGGATATGTTTGCGCGAGAGTTCCACGTTCGCACGTTCGCGATCTTTTTCCAATTGGTCCTGAGCTTTCCTGGCTTTGCCTGGTGCCGCCATGTTCTCCCTGCTGGCTACCTGGGATTCGACATCTTTAGACTCCCAGCCGCGCGCCATACATAAATTGTGCCACATTTCGCGGCACAAACGGAGCAACAGAATAAATTTTTATTGCACAAAGGAGCATCAGGCACCGGCTGCTTTGACGCGGGTAGAGCCCGCCGGAGATTGCTCCTTCTGCTGAATCAGGTGGCGCAGGCCGGCTTCGGCGAGGCGGGCGCGGCGTTCGGAAAAAAGGCCGTCAAAAATAAATTCCGCGGAATTCTCCTGCCAGCGCACGCGCAGAATCCAATCACTTTGTGATGGAAACGCGGTAGCCATGGAAATTTCGCCGGCGGGGATCACGGCCAGCGGGCGGAGCTGCGAATCGAGCGCCCACACGCGGGTGGGAGTCAGATAGAAATTCACCGCACAAGATTCGTGGTCCGCGGGATCGCAGAGAGGTTCGCTGCCAGAGTTGCGGGCCGGATTGCTTGCGGAGCTGTTCGCGGGGGAAAAGTTTCCGGCGTCGAGAACCAGATAGGCGCCCAACTGCGCGATGGCTTGCGCGCTGCCGCGATCCTGGCGCAGCGGCGGGAGCAGCACCGCCAGCAGAAACAGCACCAGGCCAACCGGCGCGAACGCCCAGGCATTCCACAAGCTGAGAGGAAGCACGACCAGGGCAGCTCCTGCGATACCAAGAAGAATGCGGATCGCGGTCCAGGCACTGGGGCTGGAGCGGAGGGTGAGAATCTTCGGGAAAGTGCGGGAAACAAAGAACAGGGAATCGGCGAACGAGTCGCGGAATCGCGCCAGGGAAGATGCAACTTCGGCGGGAGGCATTTCGCCGGGGAGGATTGGGGGAGTGGAGCTGGCGTTCATAGGGCCTTGAGGATCAGGGGATGCAATGTTAGCAGGTTAGTGAAGGATATTTGCAATAGAGTTTACTCATCGTTTTCAGGAATACGTTCAGGTATGGCTTCCAGGCGCGGGCATGTTTGGCACAGCGGCCGGGAGAAGGAATAGGAACTATAGTGCCTATTTGATGGCAAAGGGGGGTGTGTGTATCCCCCTGGGTATTTTGCGTTATGGGTGGCAGGCAAAGAACTTACAGGTTTCAGAGCGAAATAAAGTGGGGACGGAAAACAAAAGGGTTAGCAAAAACTCTTTTTTGAAGGATGAAGACAAAGAGCGAGAGGAGTGGAAGGGCCGGATCAGACAGGGTAGTTGAACCAGACGGAAGTTTAGGAGACTGCGAGGCGGGAGCGGCGGGCTTGAAACGCGACTTTCACGCACCATCATAGCATGAAAAGAATACGATGTCAATACTTATATTCATAGTAAAAATAGATCGATAGGGTTGAGGGCTATTGGGCGTCAGCTGATTGAAAATGAAAGAATTTTGCGAAGGCGGTTCGAATTGGTATACGCCCAGACGGATGGCGTTTCCCGTGGTTGGGGATCGAAAGGGTTTGAGGGGAGCAAGGACGGGACTACCACAGATTCGCAGAGGCACAGAGCGGAGAAACAGTTCTAGAGTCAGAACGCGCAACCTTAGAAGCGAAGGCTGCGGTACCCGGATGGCGAACGGACGCGCGGTCTGAAGCGCGTCCAGGATCGCCGAACGGCGTCGAGCAGCCCGCTCGTTACATGATGTTGGGGCAGGTCTCCGGGGCTGGAGCGTCAATCCGGCGATTGGCCTTTGCCGGATCGTACGGAATGAGCTGGACCGTGATGGTTGATGCCGGAACGGAGCCTTCGTTGCGGATGACGTGAAGATGGCCGTCACCGGGATCGACGAGGGTGGGGGCCGGTTGTCCCGGAACAAATGTGTACGCGTGGGGTGTGCAGTCCTCCATATACTCCGTTATGGTTCCGGAGGTGACGATGATCAGGCTGTGGCCAGGGTGGGTATGCCAGCCGGTGGTGGCGATCGCTCCGGTCAGCGGATTGACAGCCGGCCAGGAATTGCTCAGCACGTACAAATCCGAGCGTCCCTTGGTCTTTTGCATCGAAAGCCAGATGTCGCCATCGTTTCCGGCAGGAAGATCCTTCTTCGAAGCCTGGTTAAAGACATCAATTTCGCCGAAGGTGCCCACGGCGATGGGTGTGGCCTTAAAGCCGGACGCCGCCGTGGCGGAGACCTTTCCCACGTAGAACATGGCCGCGACCCCGATCACGGCACCAAACAAAACTACCCAAAGCAGTTTTCTGCGCATACTCGAACCCTCCCTTTTTTCCCTTTATATCCCTTTATATATGGTCCATTTGGCATCGCCGAGTGGAGATGCGGGGACACGATCAGACACTTTGGCAGGCGCTGTCAAAGGGCAAGGAGCGGACTTCGTGGCTGTTCGGCTATTTACCGTTGAATGCCGTGATTTGCCGTAGCCTACGGAGGGTTCGGGGGTTACAATCTGGCGCGTCTCGGGGCTGGCGTCTCGGGGCCGAGCTTCCGGATTCGCGACAATTGCGGAGCAAATCAGG
>WNFP01012992.1_pt1 | contig 13044 bp, 15 predicted proteins | sample 5400201 | NCBI WGS metagenome assembly WNFP01 (sample SAMN13153355, study PRJNA577476) | soil metagenome | isolation source: 115 cm saprolite under Madrone tree | place: USA:California | collected 2016-06-14
CCGACGGCCGCAGTCGCCCGCCATCGGCGCCCTAGCGCAGCGGCGGACACCACCAACAATAGCGCGCCAACAATGTCAATGTGACCGCTTCCCGCCACCTCAATGGCCAACAATGGGTTCCAGGCGTACGCCAGAACCACTTTTCTGGATCACGAGACGAGCACTGGAAAGCGTGTGGGTGGCTTTATTGACAAGATTTGCCACGCGAGTGCAAACTTGTGGGCATTAGTGCCCTGCTCGGATTTCGCCTCGAGACCGTTTCTCGTTCTTTCAGAATTCTGTCCCGCGAGAGTGCGGGAAGGCAGTCGGGATGTCACGTCGGCAACAGCCAAGGTCGAGAAGGCACAAGAATGAGGGTAATGCCGGCTCCGGCGGAGAACACGAGCCTCCCCTGACGATTTTCACCGAGCAGATCTGTCCTGCAAAGCACCACAAGCGCAATGATTCCTCCCAAACAGCAGTGGTGTGCTGCATTTGCGGAGCTCTGACAATCTTATTTGCGTCCACGCTGTCGACCAAGGGTGATCACTTCGCGGCGTGGGAACAACCGGAACTTTTGGCGGCCGAGATGCGCGGTATTCAGACCATTGCGTTAGTTGAACCGAGCGGTCGGTGCTCGAGAGATGGTCGCTACCTTGCCACGCCACCGCCGGCAACATCGATTTCAATCTAGTGGGACAGAGACAAATGAATGCAAATTCGAAAGCACAATCAGCAATCCTGAAAAGCCCTCCACCAGCTAGCGCCGAGCAGCGGTTGAAAGAACTTGATATCAAGCTCCCGGCTCCGCCTGAGCCGTTCGGCACATATGCTGAAGCGGTGCAGACGGGCAATCTGCTTTTTCTGAGCGGGATGCTTCCCACCGAAGGCCGCCGGGCGAAAGTCATCGGGCGCCTCGGAGCGGAGATCGATGTGGAAGCGGGGCGCAAGGCGGCTCACCTCGCGGCGCTCAACGTCCTCGCTGTCGCGCGACGGCATTTGGGATCACTTGACAAAGTGACGCGCATCGTCCGGCTCGGTGTCTCGGTGGCCACTTCGGGAGATGTCCGCGATCAGCCCAAAGTCGCTGATGCCGCTTCGGACTTGCTGCAAAACGTCTTTGGGGAAAACAAGGCCCCTTGCCGCTTGGTGTATGGCGTCGCGAGCCTTCCGCTCGGCGCCCCCGTCGAGCTGGAAGTCATTTTTGAGGTGGCGGGGTAGAGAGGGTACTTCCCGGCAATAGCAAGTCTTTTTCCGATGGCGTCGCCGTTGCAAAGATCGAGTGGTCGCAAAAAAGGAACCCTGTGTCCCCCCATTTTGTGGAGGTGCCCCACACTCTGAAATCGGTTTCGTTCATCGAGAAGGATTCCAAGAGATTCGCGGACACGAGTGGATGGGGATATGCACCGTTTTTGTATGACCCAGCGTCTGACACATTCAAGCCTTACGGGAGCGACGCCTCATTCGGGAGGAAAGTTTGTTACCAGTGCCCACCGCTTGTAACCGCAAGAGATTACATTTTCACGAACTACGCACCAAGGTAAACGTATCTGAAGGCAATGTGACTTAGCAATCGTCGAAGCCTGCGAGGTAGATTACGAACACCAAGGCCGTCAATTCATAGGAGGATCTATGGCAACGCTCAGAGTCGCGGTCAAACCAGCGGTGGCACCAATGAAGGTCGCACAGATTTCTAAACCGGGAGCAGATTTCGAAATCGTCGAGCGTGAGATCCCTAAGCCGGATCCAGGACAGGTGCGCATCAAGGTGGAAGCCTGTGGCGTCTGCCACAGTGACGTGTTCACGAAAGAGGGCTCTTGGCCCGGAATTCAGTACCCGCGCGTTCCAGGACACGAAGTGGCGGGCGTCATCGATGAACTGGGCGACCGCGTCTCCGAGTGGAACAGGGGACAGCGCGTCGGTGTCGGTTGGCACGGCGGCCAGGACAACACGTGTCGCGAATGCCGGCGCGGAGATTTTCGCAATTGCCGAAACCTGAAAATTCCGGGCATCAGCTATGACGGCGGATACCAGCAATACATGGTGGCTCCCGTGGAGGCACTGGTGCCCATACCGGAAACTCTAGGCGATGCCGAAGCAGCGCCGCTGCTCTGTGCCGGAATTACCACCTACAACGCCCTGCGGCATAGCGGTGCGTTCCCCGGAGACCTGGTTGCGGTGGAAGGAATCGGCGGTCTTGGTCACCTCGGGATTCAATTCGCGAACAAATTTGGTTATAAGGTCGTGGCGATCGGGCGCGGGTCCGAGACCGCTACGCTCGCGAAGAAACTCGGAGCCAGCGTGTACATCGATAGCAAATCGACGAACGCAGCCGAAGCATTGCAAAGGTTGGGCGGGGCACGGGTAATCTTGGCGACAGCCCCGAGTTCGAAAGCCATGTCCGAGCTGATCGACGGTCTGGGCCCGAACGGCAAGCTCGTAGTGATCGGTGCCGCATTCGATCCCATCGAGGTCACACCGGTACAGCTCATCAGTGGTAGCCGAACGATTCAGGGCTGGGCCGCGGGAACTGCGGCCGATTCCGAGGACACACTCAACTTCGCCGAACAAACCGGCGTGCGTCCCATGATCGAAACATATCCGCTCGAAAAAGCGGCCGAAGCTTACGCGCGAATGATGAGCGGCAAAGCACAGTTCCGCGTGGTTCTGACGATGTGAAGTACGCAAGAATGGAAAACACTGCGAGCACTGGTTCGACTAGCTTGCATGAGCGGAGCTAAGCGATGCGTCTTTTCATACTGCCACGTTGGAACCGATGCTCGCAGGTCCTCTGCATAACACTGGTTGTTTCTGTAATCCTCGCTTCGTTTCAATTGTTGGCCCTAGCCCAAGGAAAGGAACGTCCCATGAAGTACCCGACTTTGTATCGCACGATACAGATAGATGAGCTCTCCATCTTTTACCGAGAGGCCGGCCCGAAAGGCGCGCCGACGCTTGTGCTGCTGCACGGACTCCCTTCTTCATCGCGGATGTTCGAGCCGCTCTTCGCCCGCCTTTCTGATCGCTATCACCTTGTCGCACCCGATTACCCGGGCTTCGGACACAGCGACTGGCCAGACGCGAAAAAATTCGCGTACAGGTTCGATCACTACGCCGAGATCATGAATCACTTCACCGAGGCGCTCGGCCTGTCGCGCTACACGCTTTACATGCAGGATTACGGCGGCCCGGTGGGTTTTCGCATGGCCTTGGCCCATCCGGACCGAATCGAAGCACTCATTGTCCAGGACGCAGTGGCGCACAACGAAGGCCTAGGAGCGAATTGGAAGCCACGGCGGGCATTTTGGGCCGATCGCGCTGCCAACGAAAGCACGCTTCGCACAAATCTCCTCTCGCTAGCTACGACGCGAACGCGCCATGTTGGAAATGATCCCAACGTGGAACGCTACGACCCCGATCTGTGGACCGATGAATTTTACTTTCTCAATCAGCCCGGCCAGGCCGAGATTCAAAGCGACCTGTTTTACGACTATCGAACCAACGTAGATTCCTATCCGAAGTGGCAAGCATGGATGCGCGAAAAGCAACCGCGCCTGCTGGTGATCTGGGGCAAGTATGACCTCTCGTTCGATCTGGGCGAGCCGGAACGCTACCGCAAGGATGTACCGAAAGCTGAAGTTCACGTTCTCGACGCCGGTCATTTCGCATTGGACACTGCTGCAGATGAGATCGCCGCATTGGTCCGGGATTTTGTCGCTAGTTCACGCGAGGAGCTGCAGGCGCGGCGCGCCGGCTGAGGTCGCTAGAACGCCAACTGGTAACCGTTGAGACGTAGCCCGCCACACGCACTAGATCCGAACCTTCATACACGAGTTAGGTATGTCAAACAAGAAAAAAGCAATCATCACGGGGGCGTCGCACGGTATTGGCGCGGGTTTGGTCGAAGCCTTCCTGAAGCAGGGTTATAACGTCGTCGCGACCGCTCTTGATGCCACTGGATCGTTGACTGCCTCACCCAGCCTGGTTGTTATTGATGGCGATATCGGTAGACAGGAGACCGCTGCCAAGGTAGTCGAAGCAGCGATCGATGACTTCGGAACCATTGATGTTCTGGTGAATAACGCCGGAATTTACCGCACCAAGCCCTTCACAGACTTTACCACCGAGGACTTCAGTGCCCTGGTTTCGACCAACCTGCTGGGGTTTCTTTACATAACTCAGCTCACTGTGAAACAGATGCTGAAACAGAAATCAGGAAATGTTGTGAGCATTACTGCGGCGCTTGCTGATCAGCCAATCACCGGAGTAAACGCCTCGGTTTCGATGATTACGAAAGGCGGCCTGAATACAGTAACGCGTAGTCTCGCAATCGAGTATGCAAAAGAAGGCATTCGTTTTAACGCCGTAGCCCCGGGCGTCGTGGACACACCGCTGCACAAGGGTGATCCCAAGGACTCTCTGAAGGCATTTGCAGCCAATGGGGAAAGTTGTGGACGTAAAAGACGTTGTCGACGCTGTTCTCTACCTGGCACAGGCAGCTCAAGTAACCGGAGAGATACTCCACGTGGATGGCGGCTCTCACGCCGGCCGTTGGTAGCTGTTGATTAACCATGAAGACACCGAAGCGGTCGCGTTTGTGGTAGTTGCAGCCGCGATGGTCACGGGCGATATCGCGTCAAGGGCACTGGCAGGCGGGCATGCCGACCAAGAGGCCTCTCCGATCTTCGGCGTCACAATCCCTGCTGGATACCGGCAGTGGGAGTTGGTCGCCCCGTCTCACGAAGCGGGCAGCCTCGACGAGTTGCGGGCATTCTCGGAAACGCTCTAGCGATGAAGGCGTATCGGGAGGGGATACTCCCATCTCCCGACGGCACCATCCTTGCCAAGGTGGCTGGGAAACACGTTGCGGTGACCGGTGTCGACGGAGCTTTCGTTCCCGCGCGTGCCACGGTGGTTCAGATTATGGTCACGGACTCGAAAAAGTACGCCGCAACGAGCGGTTGGGGTTTCGCGCGATTCGTTGGGGCAAGCCAGTGGACCAGGCACCGCTCAAAGCATGCTTTTCCTGCCACGCGGCTAAAGTGAAAGGGCACGACCTGGTCTTTGGTCTTTGCGCGTTACGCCCCTTGAAGGTCGAAGGTGCGCCAGCGAAAGTCGTAACTTCGAGGGAGCCTCGTGACACCAAGGACAATAAGTTCTCGCAATGAAGCGTTCTTTGACGTTTCAGGTTTGGATCCCCTTGGGCTCTGCACGTAGTTTTGGTCACGACCGGGCCGGTGTGCAGACTGGGTCTTTAGCTGGTTCGATACCACTACAAAAGTCGGCTGGGAGGAAGTTTCGCCAGATCGGTACTGGAAAAACGCGCTAGTGTCCACAAAACGGGGATCGTCGGCAAACTGGAAACTGGACTTGGGCGGGGTGCCGCGCGATTGCGCACGCACTCGCTGAACCGAGATGGGCCTAGAGCCGCAGGTGGACAGATCTTGTTGAGATTTGGCAGAATGGCGGCCACTATGCGAGCCCGATGGCTGACGTCCGTGGCAGTATCCGTTGCGGCGTTTCTGGTCGTCCCGATCGCGATCTGCGCGCAAGACGCAAACCTGCCGCACCTGGAACAACGTGGAGTTACCCTGCAGCTCGTTGTCGACGGCAAGCCCTTTCTGATGCTCGCCGGCGAACTTCACAATTCCAGTTCCTCCAGCCTGGAATACATGAAGCCAATTTGGCCTCGCCTCGCCGCCATTCCACTCAACACGGTCTTGACGCCCATATCCTGGGAGCTCGTCGAACCGGCTGATGGAAAGTACGACTTCACTCTCATTGATGGCCTGCTTGCGCAAGCCCGCGAGCAGCGCCTGCGTGTGGTCCTCCTTTGGCTCGCCTCATGGAAGAACGGCATGTCCAGCTACGCGCCTGTCTGGGTCAAACAGGATACGAAACGCTTCCCGCGCGTCGTGCTCCGTAACAACGAGGCCAATATCCTTAGCACCATAGCGGGCTTCTCAGATGCCACCCGCGACGCCGACGCCCGAGCCTTCGCCGCGGTCATGCAGCACATTCGCGAGGTCGATATCCGCGAACACACAGTCGTCATGATGCAAGTAGAGAACGAGGTCGGCGTCCTCGGCGATAGTCGCGACCACTCCTCTGCGGCCGAACAAGCCTTCGCCGCCGCTGTACCTCCGCAGCTGATCGAATACCTCAAGGTCCATCGGGACACGCTCGATCCCGAACTCTGCGAACTCTGGCGGCAGCAGGGCGAGAAGACATCCGGCACATGGGCGCAGGTGTTTGGCGACACCCCACGCGCGGACGAGATCTTCATGGCATGGAACTATGCCCGCTATATCCAAGCGGTGACCACCAAGGGTAAAGCCTCCTACGAACTTCCCATGTACGTGAACACATGGCTGGCGAGTGAAGACACGGCTCCGGGCGACTATCCAAGTGGAGGTCCTCAGCCGCGTGTTATTGATATCTGGAAGGCAGCCGGCTCCGCCATCGACACTTATTCCCCCGACATCTACTTGCCTAACTTTTCGTATTGGGCAAATCGTTATCACCGTAGAGACAATCCACTCTTTATTCCGGAGACCAGCGGTGGGAGCTCCGGAGGCGCCAACGCCTTCTATGCGGTCGGCGAAAACGCCGCTATCGGGTTCTCGCCATTCGCCATCGACTCATTCAACGCCGAACAGAAGACCGACCTGGGTGCGAGCTATAGCGCCATCGCCTCCGTCGCTCCCATAGCCTGGACGAGATCTTTGGCGACCATTCAGAAAAAGGCTTCGGACTGATCATCGCCACCGGACAGGACGAGTTCCTCGGTGTCGGTAAAGGCTTTCGCGTCCTCATAACGGCCCGCGCGTCGAGCCCGTTCAAGCTCGGGTACGCCTCCATCGATGAGGGGGTATATGAAGATGGTAAGTGGAGACCTGGGCGACGCCTGAACGGTGACGAAAACGATCAGGGCAACTACTGGCGCTTCGATGCAGGTTCGATCAAGATCGAGAAAGCAGTCCTCTATCGCTACAAGTGAGTGCCCTCGCTACCGGAGGACTCCCGCACCTGGCGGGCGACATTCGTGGTTTCAATATACCTTCTTGGTATACTCGCGTTAAAGAGCGCAAACGGCTGTGGCAAAGTCCCTGATAAAGCCCCGCCATTCTCTAATATTGTTGGCGGCATCGATTTCACCAATTCCGACATAGAGATCGCCGCCTTCGCTGTTAGCGAATGCCGAAACGAGCTTAGTCAATTTGGCGGGCGTTATCTCCAGCGCTTTTACGTTCGAAAATTGGCCCTCGTTGGGCTGAACGACCTTGTCAAGCGGGACCCGTCCACGAACGGAGTTTATCAGTTTCGCCTTATGTTCGCCACACGTTGCGCGTGCGCTCATCGTGCGCTAGCGCACAGAAAACAAAAAGGTTGCGTTCCACAGCCGCGCCGCCTATAAGGATTCACATGGGCGATATTATTACTATTCACGCCCCTCATGCTCCGCAATGGAAACGACTCTACGAAGCGGCCATATTAGAGCTTGACCCCGCAAAACTACTCCAACGGATTGCCGTAGCCCAAAGCGCGGTTCTTGACCAAATCGCAGACGGCTCTTCAAAACCATCGGATGGCCAACAACTCGCCCTGCACGATGTGTTACACATGCTGAGCACCCTGCGCACGATTGCGGAGCGCGACATTGGCGAATAGAAAAGACCGTCCAAATACAGGCTATGCTCGTAATCGTTAGCGTGAGTCGTCTGGATAACGATGAAGTTGCCATTCGAGTGGCGCGGCCTCAACACGACTCAAATTCCGTGCGGGGGTACCGATCCGAAAAAGAGACACGAGCGATCCTGTCAGATTTTGGTCTCAGCGGAGAAATAATAGATTCTCACTTGAAATTGCTTGCTCAGATGAATACAAACGAGCAGTTGACATTTCCGCCTATGAATGTCCCACACCATGAACTGCTATCGCGCGGATTTCGCCTGTGATAGGGCGGCGAAGTGGAGGACGGACGATACCAGATACGAGATATACGCATTTTCCCTGATTGCAGGTGTCCCCCGCAGTACCCATAATTTTGTCATGGGGGATAGCGATATTTCACCGCGAAACGACAGATCCTCCCAGATCAGGAACGAACCGGCGCAACTGTACAACGAGCAGACTGAGTTTTACAGAAACGGGGCTCGGGCTAAACACATGGAAACCGAGATTGCGGAATACGAGAAGAGGCGTGAGCGTATTCGAGGATTGTTCGCAGAACTGGACGAGTTGAGAAAAGCGACAGGACCCCGCTAAAGGCAAGCTGATGAAATATGGTGCGACCTTGGCGCGAGGTCAGATCTCCGAGACAAACGATCTTGGCTCACGCCTAAGGTCGCGGACACTTAGAATGACATTCGTTCTTTTCTGGTTGCCTCAGACTGTGTACGCTACCGCTCTCTGTCTGGCAATGAATAGTGCAAACGACCCTTCTGTGATATACCCTTCCGTGTGTACGAAAGCCGCGCCAGTCGCCCCATCTGGGCTGCGCGATGACTTGGGGGCGGTTCCGTCTGGGGGAGGGTCCCCCAAGTCTGCTTTTGGCCAGACCCTTATGGAAAATCAAGAAAAGTGGATGGAACTTTGCGCCCTAGCATCCAAGGAACAAGACCCGGCAAAGCTCCTGGCGCTCACTCAAGAAATCGCGCGCCTGCTAGCAGAAAAAGAGCAGCGGGTGAAAGAAATCCATCGCGTGCTGAAAGAACAAGAACAGCTTGCAACTAGCGAGTCTTCTGGCTTTAATTTCGGCTGACTGGATTGGAGTTGACATAGGTTGAAACGGAGCCCGCCAGTTTCGGCGGTGCGACCTTGTCCGTTCTACCAATTCAGAAGCAACTCTGACACAAAAATCTATGAGACCGTTGTCACCACCGTTCTTGTGAAGCAGAGTGACCAACCGGTTCTGTATGAAGTCCAGCCTTTTGCCTGCATTGTCAATGTTGCAAAGGGTTTCCTGAAGCTCCCTGCCCCATGAGCCGAACAATGCTTCCGATTCAAAAAGCTGGTTTACTGTCTCTTGCATTGGAATTCGAAATACAGGGAATGCTCCATGAGGGCAAAATTCGATCCCCATAACCCCGGTCCTCCGCGAACTGGAACGGATCCAAGCAGAACTATCTCTGTTCCCAACGAAATACACGCCCTCGCGACTTACTTGGAGCCGACCCTCGACAATGGACACCAACGAAGTCTCGTACGGAATGATCAGCTTGGGGCACCCACTCGGCACCGCCATGCTTTTATCAGCCGCGGGGAGGCCGGTTGGGCTTTCCAGGACCAAAACGATTCGATATAAGGCTGCAATTCGCGTCTGGGTTTCACGAAAGAGAGTTTCATTGCCATGCCCGTCGCGCTTTTAGATGAAGTGGCGCTTTCTTTGGTGTTCCACCGCTCTGGCCAAATCCCACAAGACCTGCCAATGAGTGGCGGATCCCCATCCAGCAGCCATCGCATCACACCATCCACATCCGGTCATGAAGTAGTTCGGACCTTTGTATAGTCGTAGCTTCGGCAAAACTTTTCGCTAGTCCCCATTCCCCGTGGCGCCCCGCCACTGTCCCGCTAAATCGCACTCAGGGCCTCTTGATGGTCTTGAGAGCGAATTTCATTTCAGAGCGACAACCGCGATGTGTACTGGCTCTAGCTTTGTCGGATCAACGATCTTATCGTCCTCGAGGTTATAGATTCCAGTGTTGCCGATGAAGTAAAATTTGTCGCCCAGGATTGCGCCGGTCGTCGGATCGCTCACGAGGGCAGTGCGATATTCGAGAGTCTCGCTCCCGGTAACTTTGCGGCCATCCGGCGCAAGCTGCCATCGCATGACGCGATAGGCTCCTGTGCCATACTGCACGCCCAGAAATTCGCCCTTGTTCCAGTACAGGCCGTCAATTCCGGACAGCGTGTCGTGCGCACCAGGGTCCACATCCTCGGATTCATTAGTGAGCAAATCAACGCGAATGACGCCTAGCATGTCGGCGACAAACAGCAAATTGCTATCGCCGGACAGTGTGATGCCGTTCGGATAAAAAACAGGACGGTAGAATTTCATGTCCTTGAAGGTATGCGACGCGCGATCGAAGCGGTACACGTGATGCCCTTCTGTATCGGTCGTGAAGATTTCTCGACTGCCGCGGAGCACCAAGTCGTTCAAATCGTAAGGCATCGTACCGGGCGATGCGTATCTCTCGAGAAGTTTGCCTTGGGCGTCGAAATGCAGAAGCTCCGGACGGTGCTTCTCGCCGGCATCTGTTGAAGCCCACACGCTGTGGTCCACCGGATCCACGTGAACTCCTCCGACGGGCATCAAGTCATACGCGTCCTGACTAACAAAGTCGGACACGTTGCCATTCAGCGCAAACTTCACAATCTTCCGGCGGTGCATACTGCCCATGTAAAAGAGCCGTTTCTCGGCATCCACGGCCAGGCCCTCGGGGAAAAGGTCATTCGCGGGCACAGTGAACGCCACGTTCGCTTTGTGTACGGGAGGATAGCGGCGGTGCACCTCTTCGAGCATCTCTCGGAATTCCGGGTTTGACGCCAGCGCTCGCAGCGACCGAGATTCCCCAGGGTCGGGATCGAAACCGGCGTCGAGTGCCACGCAGTCTTTCAACAGCGCCAAAGCCTTCTGCAATTCGCCGAGGTGTGCGTATCGCCGTGCCAGCAGAAAGAGAGCCGCACCCCGGTCGGGAATCTTGGGCAGGGCGTTTTCAACCGCGCGAATTTCAGCTCGTACTTTTTGCGCGTCGGCAGGCGCAAAGAAAGCTGCCGTGGACTTTTGCTGCGAAGATGGCGCCGCGGATTTTCGCGCAAAGGAAAAGCCAATACCGCAAACGACAAGGAAACAGGCGATGGCCCTCAACGCGCGCATTTCGCCCCCCCAGGCCTAAAGACGGCTTACCATCAACCTGGTTAGCTGGTCGACCGCGGAGTGTTCCGCCTTTATGGAGTCGTAGTGTAGCAGCGTTTGTTATTGGCGGGACACGAAAGGTCCTAGCCTTGCATTGCTCAGGACATGCATGACGTTCGCGCTGGCGATACGTGCGTCTACACCGTGCCCATCTTCATGAGATTCATCTCCTCAGGGAGGCCCTCACTTTCAGTGCCCATCGGCGGTAGCAGGTGTCCCGTCTGACCATTGCTCAACCGGAATCAGAAATACGATCGACCGCTCCGGCGCATCCTTGAATGCGATGATAGGCGAGCCCGACAAGCCTGCGCCCCATGCTTTAGGATCAGCTTCAGTTGCGAAGAACATCAGGTGTGGACGCCAGTGTGCGTCACGATGGCTGAGACATGCACTTTGCCCGCTCCCTCCAGGAACGCGGCCTTGGATTCTGCGGGAACAACAAATGCATCGCCTTTTTTCATTTTGTACTCCGGTTGTGGGTGGATGCTATTGCGTGATGTTTTCCACTATCGGCTCGTGACGTTTTCCATCTAGTCTCCAAGGTCCGCGCTAGGGGCCGACAACGACCCATCGCGACGCCAGGCCAGAAGCGACGACAGGAGACCAAGAACCACAGAAGTTCCCACAATGCTGATCGATTCCCACAAGTCTGGCTTGGCGCCCATGAGCAGGACAATACCAAGAAAAACGACGATTCGGATGCCGAGCGAGATCTTCAAGAACGGATCCTGCAGTCGGCTGAACAGTTGGGAGTTGATCGCCTTCGCGTCCGCGCAAGCCCGCCGGATCGCACGCATGCGCCTGCCAGTCAGCGCGCCGAACAGTGTAATAAGCAGAAGAGCACCAACGGCTACCTTTGGCCACGCCAGGTCTAAGGCCGACATTCGCATGGCCAAGTAGACTCCGGAAAAGAAGACGACAAGCAGTAAGCCCACGGCAACCAAGGGCAGGCCTGGAACCGGCTCAATCCAACGGCGAGTCTCGCTCAAGGAGGGGGCTCCTCTCAAATGAAACAGCGACAGAACTTCAAAGCTCAAGGCAGCGAACAGACTTAACACTGTCGTGACGTGGACGAACAGAACGAGTGAATAGAGCGTCATGTTTACCTAATTTCCGACTAGTTGCAGACCCCTACGATCTTGCGGATCGAGGAGCGATCCTCGGCCACCTTGATCATGAAATCGGCCACATCCGCGCGCGAGATTTTGAAACCGAAACGAGGTAGGTGGCCTTCTCGCACGCGATACTTCCCGGTATAGAGCTTGTCTGTGAGTTCGGGTGGGCGCACGATGGTCCAGTCGAGTTCGCTCTCCCCCAAGACCCGCTCCATGGCAGACGCATCGGCAACCGTGCGAGGAAAAAACAACCGGCCTAAAAGGTATGCTGGCGGCACGATCGAATCCCGGAATAGGAAAGCTACAGACTCAACTACGACGCGCCTGACTTCGGCACGCAGCATGGCACTTGTCAGAGCGACGGCGAATTGTTGAAGGAGGTTCGCGTCCGCTTTCGACACGGGCACCCGAGGACCGAATCCGGAAAGAACTGCATCGTGACCTTGAATGACCCGTTCAAGCTCGGCACTGTTCAGCAGATCTCCTTGCTGGATGTGGATGCGGTCCCAAAACGGCTTCATTCGATCCGGCGAGCGAACAAATGCCGTCACCGAATGACCGTGTTCGATCGCCTGCCGAACGATCTCCAGTCCCGTCCCTCCTGTAGCACCCAGTACCACGAGCTTCATGCTGCTGCCCGTTCCCGGACGCCCAGATCCCTCCAGCTCAGTGTTGATGTGGTTTCTCATATTGGGTATAGATAACTATACTGACTAAAGGATGCTATAATTTCGGCGTTGCCCAGAATAAAAAAGCGCCCCTACAAATCCTTAGTTCGCCAGCGCCAGGCAGGCGACACTCGGCGACGCATCGTCGAAGCCACCCGGCGGCTCTTGCAGAGCGAAGGCTATGCTGGAATGACCATCGAAGCTATTGCGCAAAGAGCAGAGGTATCTGCCCAAAGCGTGTATGCCATCTTCAAGTCGAAGACCGGAGTTCTCACTGAACTTCTCGATCAGTCCACCTTTGGGGCCGACTACGAGGACGCCGTACGGCAGGCGCTGGGCGCGAGCGATCCCGAAACACGTCTGC
>WNFP01003517.1_pt1 | contig 13042 bp, 9 predicted proteins | sample 5400201 | NCBI WGS metagenome assembly WNFP01 (sample SAMN13153355, study PRJNA577476) | soil metagenome | isolation source: 115 cm saprolite under Madrone tree | place: USA:California | collected 2016-06-14
AAACTCTCTTTGAAACCAGAAGGCGCGATCAAAACGTTTACAGTCATGGTTCCTCGGCGTTGTAATATTCAGTGATGGTAAAACGTTTATGGACTGCGGTCGTCATCAATTAGACCGTATTTTAGATTGACGAATTTCAACTTGACGTTAACAGATCGTAACTTACTTTTAACAAATAGTGACTCTAGATATCTAAAAACGTACTCATTTGTCAATACTTGTATAAAAATAGTATCAATTGCAAACATTGGGGAAGAACAGCGTAATATTTGGCTAGCGGTAACCGTGGATCGGTATTGAATAGCGAGATATACGCGGGCTGTGAACTCTCTGATTTAAAACCTAATTCGTCGATACTGTTTGTCGCAACATCAGGCGGCGAGAGAAAATGCTAAGGGGTTAAGTTTAGAAGAAAATCATCCGGATCGCGCTGATGCGTTCCGTCGGCGTGGGGTGTGAGTAGTAGTAAGCCGAGTACCATGGGTGAGGCGTCAGATTGGACAGATTCTTCACAGTCAGATTAACCAGTGCTTCTTCCATCGGCTCACGCTTGCGCAGCGTCTCGACCGCAAATCGATCGGCCTCGTATTCATGCTTGCGCGAAAGCAAGTTGATTAATGGGGCCAGATAGAACGTAGCCGGACCAGCAAGCAAACTAAAAAGCACAAGCGCAGCGTGGTTCGAAGGATTCAAGCCAAAGGCTCCGAACGCCAGCACAGCAAGCCCCTGATCAATGGTCATCTGGGCAATCAAGGTATCGAACAAAACGATTCGTTTTGCCTTTCCGATTCCGGTGAAGTAAGCGTTGGAGTGTGCCGAGCGCTTCGACCCGTCCATCGAGAAAATTCCGTTCGTCTTGAAGCCCACCTGCTTTGCCAGCCGCAGGATTCGATCCCGCAACTCGCCTTTTGGTAAGGGTTCGAACTTGTTGAACAGCGGCGCGATCACGGTGGGATAAACGATCACCATCAGTAGCTGAAATCCGGATATAAAGAAAAACGTCCAGATCCACCAATGAGGGCCCATTGCCTCCATCAGCCAGAGAATAACTAAAAGAAACGGAAATCCGATTAAGATGCCAAGCAAGAGGGCTTTAAGCTTATCGGTTAAATACAGTCTCCACGTTGTCTGGTTAAAGCCGAAGCTCGCTTCGAGCCGGAAGGTGGCGTAGAGGTCGGTCGGCAAACTCGCTACGAAGAAAACCAAAGCGACACCGAAGCAAAAAATTAACCCCCGAGCATTCGTTATCGAAAAGAACTTGCTTGCTAGATCTTTCGAAAACCGATCGATAAACGGCAACAGTCCTGCAAAAAGTACCACCAGCGTGACCCATCGACCGTAGATCTCCGCCCAACGCTGCAACCGGCCCTTAGCAAGCGTGTACTTGACCGATTGATCGTACTCGTCCGGACTCATCTTTCCCCGAAAAAAATCAGGGATCATTTTCTCAGCGGCACGTTCACGCACGTAACGCAGATTCAATTCGTTAAGACCAAACTCGACAACAAACTCCAGAGTAAAAAGAAGAAGAAATAACCCAACGATCAGTGGTTCCATTGGAACGAACAACGGCTTCGGAAAGAAATTGACGGGTGCAGGACAGGCAAAGATCTATCAGGCCGTGAGTGGACTATAGGCGAACACGAGCTTGCCATCGTTCTCATCTACCTCGACCTTGCCGCCGCCTTGCAGGCTGCCGAAAAGGATTTCGTCGGCCAACACTCTTTTGATCTCGTTCTGAATCAACCGTGCCATTGGACGCGCTCCAAACGACGGGTCGTAACCTCGTTCGGCAAGCCAACGGCGCGCCTTGGGAGTGAGCTGCAAGAAAACTTTCTTCTCGTTGAGCTGGTGATCGAGCTCCACAATAAACTTATCCACCACCCGTTCGATGATTTCCATGCCCAATGCATTAAAAACGATCATTGCGTCGAGGCGGTTGCGGAATTCGGGGCTGAACATCTTTTCAATGGCCTCTTTGCCTTTACCGGCCTTGGACGGTGCACCGAAGCCCAGCGGCGCGCCACTCATTTCCCGCGCTCCTGCATTGGTTGTCATAATCAAGATGATATTTCTAAAGTCAGCCTTTTTACCATTGTTGTCCGTAAGCGCCGCGTGATCCATCACCTGAAGGAGAATATTGAACAAATCGGGATGGGCCTTCTCTATTTCATCGAGCAACAGCACAGCATATGGATTTCTGTTGATGGCGTCAGTAAGGAGTCCCCCCTGGTCGAAACCGACATAACCTGGTGGCGCGCCGATCAAGCGTGAGACAGTGTGTTTCTCCATATACTCGCTCATGTCGAAGCGAATGAATTCAATGCCCATGACCTGGGCCAGCTGCTTCGCCACCTCCGTCTTGCCAACCCCTGTCGGGCCGGAAAACAGGAAACAGCCGATGGGTTTCTCCGGATGGCCAAGGCCCGAACGAGAGAGTTTTATCGTGCTAGCCAAGGTCTCGATAGCCGCATCCTGGCCGAAGACGGTCAGCTTTAGATCCCTCTCCAGATTTTGCAGTTGCTCCTTGTCGGACGTTGAAACACTGCGCGGGGGAATTTTAGCGATCTTCGCGACGATTCTCTCGATGTCTTTCGGGCCAATCATTTTCTTGCGCTTTTCCGGCGGCTGGATCTTCACTGCTGCGCCGACTTCATCGATGACGTCGATGGCTTTATCCGGCAATTTTCGATCGTTAATGTGTTTGGCCGATAGCTGGACTGCCGCACGAATAGCTCCGGCGCTGTAATGCACTCCGTGATGCTTCTCGTAGTGCGGCTTCAGGCCTTCAAGTATTTTGTAGGCCTCGTCTTGGCTTGGTTCCGGAACTTCGATCTTCTGAAAACGGCGTGCTAAGGCACGATCTCTTTCAAAATAGCTCTTGTAATCATGATACGTGGTCGAACCGATGCACTTCAGTTCTCCGGACGCGAGGGTCGGCTTGAGAATATTCGAGGCGTCCATCGAGCCACCGCTAGTTGCACCGGCCCCGACGATGGTGTGAATCTCATCGATGAAAAGAATCGAATTGGGTTGTTTCTTAAGACCGGTTAGAACCCCTTTGAGACGCGCCTCAAAATCACCGCGGAACTTCGTGCCTGCGAGTAATGCGCCCATATCGAGCGCATAGATTACCGCATCCTTAAGGACGTCAGGGACTTCACCGTGATGGATTTTAAGAGCCAGTCCCTCCGCCAGCGCCGTCTTCCCGACACCCGGATCGCCGACGTAAATAGGATTGTTCTTACGCCGCCGACAAAGAACGTGAATCGTGCGTTCGATCTCATCGTCTCGTCCGATGAGCGGGTCGATATTTCCCTGTTGAGCTTTCGCTACCAAGTTGACGGTGAAAGCCTCAAGCGGGTTGACCCGCCGACCCGGTTTTTCCTCTTCGCTTTGCTCCTCATCGCTTTGAGACCATTCCTCTCTCGTCGCAATCTTTGAAATCCCGTGGGAGATATAGTTGACCACATCGAAGCGCGTGATGCCCTGCTCCTCCAAGAGATAAACTGCGTAGCAGTCCGGCTCGCGAAACATCGCAACAAGTATGTTTCCCCCGTTGATCTCCTTTTTTTCCGCCGATTGAGCATGGATAACCGCGCGCTGTAACACCCGGTGAAAACTGAGGGTCTGCTGCGGTTGCTGGTCCGAGCCTTCAGGAAGGGCCTCTAGGTGGGTCTGAAAAAATTCTTCCAAGCCCTTTCGGAGCCGGTCGATATCGCCGCCGCAATTGACGATCGCACCGGTGGCGTCTTTGTCTTCGAGCAAGGCGTACAGGAGATGCTCCAAGCAAACGTATTCATGACGCCTGCCCTTTGCTTCCTTCAAAGCCGTATTTAGAGTTCGTTCGAGTTCCTTGCTGATCATCCTAAGCCTCTTCCATAGTGCATTTCAGTGGATATTCGTGCTGCCGGGCTAGACCTTCCACCAAAGTCACTTTGGTTTCAGCGATCTCATACGTATAAACGCCAGCCACTCCAATGCCTTTCTTGTGGACATGGAGCATGATCTGAACCGCTTCTGTATGTTCCTTGTGGAAAACATACTGCAATACCTGCACAACGAATTCCTTGGTAGTATAATCGTCATTGTGCAGCAAAACTTTGTAGAGGGGGGGTTTTTTTAACTTTTTCTTGGTCTCAGTAACAAGCTCGTGATCGAATTCGGTTTCCCTGCGGCTCATGAAATGCCTCCCTCGAAAACAATATATATCTAACACGCTTTTCTGCCGAGTCGCAATCCTCCTCGGGCGCCTACTTAACTTGCTAAAATATTTCTAACTGCTTATGCCCTAAAGGAAAAAAGTGATATATTGTTAGAGTGCTCGCCGCTCAGTTATTAGAGCCTTCAAATAGTTCGCCAGCCCGGAGAGGTGTCCTATGCTTTCTAACAAAGTCAGCGAGATAATGACCACGCACTTAACGACAGCCCCGGTCGCCAGTTCGATTCATGAGGTATTGGAAATGATGGTAACGGCAGATGTCGGGCGCGTCATTATCACAAATAGGGAAGTACCGGTTGGAATTTTTACTGAGAAAGACGTCATGAAGCGCGTCGTGAACGAAAATATCGATCCCGGAAAATCGCGTATCAAAGACGTTATGACCTCACCGCTACGCGCTGTACGTGAGGAGACTCACATCGTCGAAGCTTTTGCCAAAATGTACAAGGGGAAATACCGCCATCTTTTGGTGCGCGGCCGGAGAGGGAAAATCGTGGGAATCGTCTCTATGCGCCGCATCCTTGGACTCGCGGTCGAATTGGGACAAGGAATCAGCGAAACCAAAACACTCGGCGGCCTCGTGTCCGGCGGGGTTTTGTCCGTCGATGAGGGCTCTTCGGTCTATGAAACCATCGATTTGATGATTCAAAAGGGCGTTCCTTCGGTGGTCGTCACAGCCTCAGGCAAACCGAGTGGCATCTTTACCGAACGAGATATCCTCAAACGGGTCGCTGCCAAGGGGATCAATACGAGGAGCACCCAGGTGAAGCAAGTTATGACTTCGCCGCTGGTAACCATGGCAAGCACAGCGCTCGTTGGTGAAGGCTTGATGGAAATGTACAAGCGCGACATCAGAAACATGCCGGTTATGGACGCAGCGGGGGAACTTATAGGCATCATCTCTATGCCCGATATCTTACAGTATGCCGCCGCTTTCAACATCGATGAAAAGGTTCGCCAAACTTGGAAAGAAGTCCAGGAATACTATGATTCTGAGGACCAATATACGCCGGGGTAGGTCGACTAACATGTTGTCTTCTAAAGGGAATATGCTAGCATAATAGGACTGGAAAGAAGTTTTAAGGAGGATGCATTTTGGACACCGCAACGATTAACGATTTAAACATCTGCGTCGCCACAGAGAATGGATCAGGGAGCGCGTCTTCGAACAACATACTATTCAAGGCGATTTTTAAAATGGGCATTCCATGCTCATCGAAAAATATGTTTCCGTCGAATATTCAGGGCCTGCCCACTTGGTACCAAATTCGGGCTTCTGCAGAGGGTTATCTGAGCCGCAAGGACGTTATTGACGTGATGGTCATGTTCAATGACGCCACGGCAGCCAAGGACATCTACCGGGTACGTGATGGCGGCGTAATTCTTTACGACGATTCCGCTCCTTTGCCGGCTCATCTGAAACGGGATGGGGTTCAGTACATAGGAATTCCGGCTAATAAATTAATAGCGAAACTGGTACCCGCATCACCATTACGCGCCAAACAGCGTAATATGATCTACGTTGGGGCCTTGGCGTATCTGTTCGGCATCGACATGGAAGTCATAAAAGCGGTTCTCGAAGATACCTTCGGCAAGAAGCCGGCCGTCATTGAATCTAACTTAGTTTGCATCGATGCCGGGTACCAATACCTGAAAGAAAAAGGGGCAACTCAGAATATTGCCCGTCTTCAGGAAATCCCCAACGGCAACAAAGGCAAAATCATCACCGAGGGTAACACAGCGGCCGCATTGGGAGCGATTTACGGCGGGGCCTCGGTCATTTGTTGGTATCCCATTACCCCATCGAGTTCCCTCGCTGAAGCCATGGAGCATTATCTGCCCAAACTGCGCAAGCCTAAAGACGGCAAACGAACCTATGCTATCGTACAGGCAGAAGATGAGATCGCGTCAGCAGGCATGGTTGTCGGTGCTGGGTGGGCCGGAGCTCGTTCAATGACCTCCACTTCCGGGCCTGGGGTTTCTTTGATGAACGAGACCATCGGTCTCGCCTATTATGCCGAGATTCCGTCCGTGTTTTTTATCATCCAACGCGGCGGTCCCTCGACAGGCTTGCCGACACGGACACAGCAGGCGGATATCTCTCTGATGTACGGTGCTTCCCATGGCGACACCCGGCATATCATCTTAATCCCTCATGACATGAATTCCTGCTTTGATTTTGCGCGTCGGAGTTTCGACTTCGCCGACCGATTTCAGACGCCGGTTTTCGTGGCCATGGATCTCGACCTCGGTATGAATCTTTGGCCATCGGAACCTCTCAGACTGGAAAAAGAACCCTACGACCTCGGCAAACGATTAAGCGCGGAGCAACTTGAGGAATGGACGAAAGCCGGCAAAAAGTTCCGCCGTTACTTTGACCAGGACGGTGACGGCATACCTTATAGAACCGTCCCCGGAAATCAGCACCGCATGGCTTCCTATTTCACACGTGGATCGGGCCACGACGCCGACGCCAAGTACTCCGAAGATGAAAATGACTATAAATACATTCTCGATCGACTGAAAAAGAAGTTTGAGACTGCTCGGAAATTTGTCCCCAAGCCAATCGTAGAAAAGGAAAGAGGCGTCAAGACCGGAATCATTTGTTATGGTTCTAGCCATGAGGCAGTGCGCGAGGCTCGCGACAGGCTGAAAGCTAGCGGGTTGAAAACCAACCACATGTTAATCCGGGCCCTGCCACTAACCAAGGAAGTACGGGATTTCTTTGTGGAGCATGACACCATTTACTTCGTGGAACAGAACCGCGACGCGCAAATGGCCGCGATCATCAAAGACGAAAATCCCGAGCTGGGTGCGAAGATTGTCAGTATACTCGTTTACAACGGGTTACCTATAACGCCAAAGGCGATCGTGGACCAGATCTTCGATGCGGCACAATCGGCCGAATTAAAAACAGCACAGATGTAAGGGATAGAATCATGGCAGAAGCAAAAATTAATCGGATTAATCTAACGGAAAAGGACTATGAAGGGGCGCCGTCGACCATGTGCCGAGGCTGTGGTCATGACGCGATTTCAGCATCGGTCATGCGCGCGTATTTCGAAAACAGCATTGATCCTCGGAAAGTGGTTAAGCTGAGCGGTATCGGCTGTTCTTCCAAAACGCCCGCCTATTTTCTCAGTCAATCATTCGGCTTTAATGCCGTTCACGGGAGAATGTCAGCGGTGGCAACCGGCTCGAACCTGGCCAATCACACATTGATGCCCATCGGGGTCTCCGGCGATGGGGACACCTCCGCTATCGGCCTCGGGAATTTCTGCCACATGATGCGCCGCAACGTGAATATTACCTATATTATCGAGAATAACGGCGTCTACGGATTGACGAAAGGACAGTTCTCGGCGACAGCTGATGTGGGTTCCGTTATGAAAGGCGGGAAAGTCAACGATATTCCAGCCATCGATATGGCCGAGCTGGCGATTACCCTGGGAGCGACGTATGTCGCGCGCAGTTTTTCCGGCGATCGCAAACAGCTCACCCCGCTTGTGCAGGGCGCTCTGTCACACAAGGGCAGTGCAATTTTGGATGTAATCAGCCCTTGCGTTACTTTCAACAACCACGAAGGCTCGACCAAAAGCTTAAAGTACGCTAAAGCCCATCTTGATCCCATCCACGATATCGATTTTATTCCGCCATACGAAAATATTGAGGCGGACTATGACGAAGGCACCGACCATGAGGTCGAGATGCACGACGGCTCACGCATCATTCTTCATAAACTGAGCAAAGATTACGATCCCACTAATAAAATGCAGGCGATCACAGCTATCCACGCTGCTATCGCTGAGGGAAAATTTTTGACCGGCCTTATCTATTACAACCCAAACCGCAAGGAATTCGCCGAAGAATTAGAACTCTGCGACACGCCGCTATCTGAGCTGACCCAGGATGATCTTCAGCCACCACTGGAAGCTCTAGAGAGAATTAACGCCGAAATGATGAAATAGGTTCGTAACCACCGGTTCCCCGTTTATAAATCTGAAACGCACAAAGCCTGGCAGGAATCCTGCCAGGCTTTCTATTGAACCCTTTGAACTTATTGGGAGGTAATTATAGTCCCGCCACTTGTTTTTGTAGCCCGCTCCAAGTCTCAATGATCTCACTCGAAGACGCCACCAATCCAAAATGGCGTCGCATGTTTTCCAGCGTGCCCAGGTGCAGCTTTGCTTCGTAAGCTGCGGAGCAGTCATCGATCATGGTTACGTAATAGTCATATATGTAGGCGTCACGCGCTGTGGTCTCGACACACACGTTAGTGGCGACCCCGCACACGAGAACGCTCTGAATATTGCGTGCCTTGAGAACCGTGTTCAAATCCGTGTTGATAAAAGCGCTGTAGCGATGCTTGATCACCACTCTCTCGGTGGGTCGCGGTGCGATGCCGTCATAGAACTCCGCGCCCCAGGTTCCTTCGCGGCACGTGTTCAAGCCGCTCTTTTGTGAACTACGATAAATCCAAGAAGGAGTGTCCGTCCATTCGCTATGCGTCGTCCTGATGTAAACAATCGTCAGCCCTACCCGGCGTGCTTCGTCGATCAGCCGCAAAAGATTCGGCACCATGGCTAACGCCGCGCTCACATCCTCGCCGCGCTTGCTTGCACTTCCTTCCGGGCTGACGAAATCGTTCTGCACGTCCACTACTACGAGCGCCGCCAGGCGGGGATCGCATCGTTCTTTTAGACTCTTTAGAATTTCCATAGTGGCCTCCTAACTAATGGTCATGCTTCTTTTGCAAGCCACCATGACCTAGGGTCATGATGTCTGCCCGGGAGATTTTCTCTCCCGCTAACAGCCGCGGCAACAATAGGTCAAAGGCGGTGAATGGGTCGTGCAATACGCAACCGGAAAGGCCTAAAACCGGAGTTTCGTTCAAATACGCCAGAACAAACATCGAACCAGGCAGAATGGGGAATCCGTGGGACTCCACTTTCGCGCCGCTTCGCCGTATACCTTCCGGGGTTTGGTCGTCCGGATCGACGGACATGCCGCCGCTGACTAAAATGATCTCAGCGCCTGCTTGGTTAGCATCCCTAATAAGTTGAGAGATCTGTTCTGGGTCGTCCGTCGCCAGTTTCTTGTCCGCCAAATCGGATCCCATTTCATTCACTTTCTTCCGTACCACCGGTTCGAAACCGTCTTTGATTCTTCCGGAATAGACTTCGCTGCCGGTTACGATCAGATGAATACGGCGCGCTGGAATCGGCCAAACTTTCACGATCGGGTGATCCCGGCACAGGGTCTCGGCCTTTTGAATCAATTCTTCTTTCACGACCACGGGGATGGTTCGCGTGCCCGCCACTACGTCGCCTTGCTTCACGTAACGATTCGACGGCAAGGTGGCCATCATCAGATCGCCCAATGAATTGAAGCGATAGAGAAGATCAGCATCAATCTTCAGCAGGCCCGATATCTCCGCTACCAGATTGACTCGCCCCTCCACCGGGTCCGTCAATTTGAGATTCGGACCGGCGGCCGCTTTGGCTAGTCTCCGCGCTGCGTCCTCTTCATGCACGTCATCCTTTTCAAGCTCCATAACGTACAGATGTCGCTTCCCTACGTCGAGGAGTTTCGAGATATCTTCCTTCCGCACAATGTGGCCGCGCCGAAAAGCAGGACCCTTATGCTTGCCCGGGACGATCTCTGTGATGTCGTGGGCGAGTGGCATCCCAACGGCTTCTTCCACGGGAATGACTTTTAGCATTGCTGCGATCTCCTTGAAACTCGTCTAACAAATACGGTTCAATTTTTCCAGCGGCGACAACTTCGTCCAGCCGCTTATCACAACAGCAAGACCCGATTCGCCGACTAAGCGCAAATTGCCGAATCAGTCTCGGTGCACAACCACAGATTCGACGGGATTGTCTGTTGCTTTTTGAACAGAAGTGACAAGCACTTTGTCGATCCGCTTTCCATCCATGTCTACCACCTCAAAACGCAAATCATTCCATTCAAAGGATTCGGATACGGACGGAACTCGACCCATCTGGGTAAACACGAAACCGCCCAAAGTTTGATAGGCGTCTCTCTTTTCACCAGGCAAACTTCCCACGTGAAAGATCTCTTTAAACTCGTCCACCGTGAGCATTCCATCCAAAAGCCAAGAACCGTCGTGACGCTGCACGGCCTTCGGATCGCTGCTTTTCGCGCCGAAAGGCATGTCACCGGCGATAGCTTCAAGAATATCATGATGCGTTAGCAAGCCCTCGATGCCGCCGTATTCGTCGACCACGAGCGCGATATGTTTGCCGGATTTTTTGAATGATTCTAACAATGCCAAAGCCGAAATCGTTCTTGGTACAAACAGAGGTTGTTGAATTGAAGTTTTCAAATCCAAGGGCTTACCGGCTAGGCTCGCCTGCAATAAATCTTTCGCTTGCACGATACCGGTGACGTTATCAAGACTTTCCATTCCCACGGGGAAGCGGGAATATCTACTGTCAATAATCTTTTCATGAATCTGGTCGATGGAGTTTTTGAGATCGAGCCACACGATGTGTGTGCGCGGTGTCATCAGCGACCGCGCGGTCTTGTCCCCGAGTCGAAGCACAGCTTCGACCATATCCTGCTCCGATTCCTCGAAAACACCCGCCTTTGTGCCTTGTTGAACCAAAGTTTTAACTTCCTGCTCAGTCACCCCTGGTTCTTGAGCGTGCTCCTTTCCAAAGGGACGGCAAACCGCGTCGGCGGAAACACTCAGGAGATGAATAATCGGCAACGATATTTTCGAGAACCAACGCAGCGGGGCGGCTATGACGGTCGCAATTGCCTCGGGATCGCGCATAGCAAGACGTTTGGGAACCAATTCGCCCAGGACGAGGAAGAAATAGGTTATTCCGATGACAACCACTCCCAGGGCAATGGTCTGGCTATAGACCTCAATGACGGGAATCGAAGCTAAGAGTTTGGCTACCTCATCGGCAAGAGTTCTCGCGCCGAACGCCCCCGCCAGAACGCAAACAAAGGTGATACCTATTTGTAACGGCAACAGAAAACGGTTCGGTGTGTTGGCAAGCTCCACAGCTGCTTTTGCCTTCGTGCTGCCCTTGCTCGCCCAGTCCAAGAGCCGCGACTTTCGCGCTGTAACCAAAGCCGTTTCGGATAAGGCAAACAGAGCGTTCGTGATAATAAGCGCAGAAATGATGAAAATCTCCAATTCTACTTCCGACATTTCTTATTTACTCCTCTTCCTAATACCTATCGATAGGAAAGTGAGTCGATGCTCCTTCTGTGCAAAGCCTAGGACCGTCTGCAGAACCAGTCGTATCGTTGCATATGCCGGCCGGAAAAGCGAAATACCGCTATAGGAGAGCTCTAGGCTGTTTATCCAACCGAATTCCTCTTTTCCGTTTTAAGTAATTCTCTCTCAAGGCTGTCATCAATCGGCCAACGCGCAGGGCAAATATAGTTGACAGAATGCCTGAGGGCCGATATATCGGATTTCGATAACGAAATGCAGAATCCTACAGAGAGAGAAGGTCAAAATAGACGAGACCAAGACCTCTACGGAGGCTTGATCCGTCTTCATATCCTGCATCATGCCTCGAAGGGACCAGTCTTCGGCCTGTGGTTCATCGAGGAACTCGCCAGACACGGCTACAAACTCAGTCCGGGCACTCTCTATCCGTTGCTCCACGGACTTGAACGGAAAGGATATTTACGATCAACAAGCGAACGCTCGGGAAAGAGCGCGCGCCGTATGTATCGGGCCACGCCTTTGGGGCACAAGGTTCTGGCAGCCGCCAGAGAAAAAGTTAGCGAGCTTTTCGGCGAACTGTTGGAGGATGAATGAAATTCGACCCTTGAGCGAACAGCAGGCACTGAGGCGAATATGCGAGGGAGGATAGCATGAAGTACGAAACTTACCTTTGGGGAATTGTCGGGCTTTCTGTGGTCCTGATCGTTTTTCTCCTCGTAAGGATCGCTAGTTTGGGAGGTGAAATCCAAGGGCTTAGTGATAGGAATAGCCGTGAAATGGTTGCCCTTCAAGATTCCCTTAAGCGCACACAAGCCGATCTCGTAACCGCCAAAGAATTGGCGCCGGGCTTGGGGGAATATATGACCACGATCCAACTACACGCGGGAAAACTCTGGTTTGCGGCCAAGGCGTCAAATTGGGACCTCGCACAATACGAGCTTGATGAGCTGAAGGAAACAATGGAGGCTGCGAAAGCCCTAAACGCCGAGAAAAACGGCGTCAAAATTTCCAGCGTCTTGGATTCAGTTCTTCAGACCCAAGTCGCCGAATTGGATAAATCCATAAAGAGTAAGGCCCAAAACGAATTTCAAAAATCCTATGACGAGACTCTAAGCGCGTGCAACGGATGCCACGCGGAGGCCGGCTATAAGTTTATTCACATTGTCCGCCCCACCACCCCACCGGTTACCAATCAGAAGTGGGAGATGTCACCCAAATAACGAAATACCAAACCAAAAGGAGGAACCCGAAAATGACTCAACTAGGACAAGCTCAAAAGAATCGACTGACAGCGCTGAAGAAGGAATTCAAACGACTTCAAAAACAGCTACAGTCAATCCATGACAAAACCGGTTACGAAGACCTCGGCCATGGAGTGCTCGCGCTCCAAATCGCTGAACACACCGTCGAAGAAACTCTCGAACACACCGGCCTAGGCGGCGAGATTCGCCACACGCCAAATCCTTCAGCGCACCGTCAGGCTAAGCAGTGGCAGAAGATCGTCAAGGCGTTGCGAGCACAGGCCGGCAAGTTTCTTAGAAGTCATCCTAGCGAGGATTTAGAAACCGCTTTAAAGGCATTGGAAATCGTCGAGGGCTCGCTCG
>WNFP01003224.1_pt1 | contig 13041 bp, 8 predicted proteins | sample 5400201 | NCBI WGS metagenome assembly WNFP01 (sample SAMN13153355, study PRJNA577476) | soil metagenome | isolation source: 115 cm saprolite under Madrone tree | place: USA:California | collected 2016-06-14
GTGGAGGCCGACGCGCTGGTCGGCCGCATCGAGGTTGCCCATAAACTCGAAGTACTCGCCGATGCTGCGCTGGTGATTGAGGCGATCGTCGAGGACCTCGACGTCAAGCGCAAGCTGTTCGCCCAGGTCGAAGCGATCGTCTCTCCCGACGCCATCCTGGCTACCAACACGTCCTCGATCTCGGTTACCGCCATCGCCCGAGAATGCCGGCGCCCGGAACGCGTGGCGGGCGCGCATTTCTTCAATCCCGCGCCGGTAATGAAGCTGGTCGAGGTGGTTTCGGGTGTAGCCACTTCAAACGAAATCGCGCAAATTGTTTTCGACACCGTCATTGCCTGGGGCAAGGTCGCTGTACACGCGAAGTCGACGCCCGGCTTCATCGTCAATCGCGTCGCCCGGCCCTATTACGCCGAGGCGCTGCGGCTCCATGAGGAACAGGTGGCGGACCCGGCCACGCTGGACGCGCTGATGACCGAGGGCGGCGGCTTCCGCATGGGTCCCTTCGAACTGATGGACCTGATCGGCAATGACGTCAACTATGCCGTCAGCCTGTCGGTGTTCAATGCCTACTATCAGGATCCGCGATTCCGTCCTTCGATCGTCCAGCTCGAGCTCGTCAATTCGGGTCGCCTGGGACGCAAGTCGGGTCGAGGTTTCTACGACTACTCGGGGAACACCGCTAAAGCGGAGGCGGCGACGGAGCCATTACCCGAAGTCACCACGCTGCTCGAGGGCCTGGTGATTGGCAAGGAGACCGTCATTGACGGCGTGCGCATCGCCCTGACGGACGGCCGCACTGCGCGTGACCGCGCGGTCGCCGCTGGTCAGCCGGTCATCCTGCATGACCTCACCGGACCGCCGGGAAAGCGAACCCGGATGGGCTTTGCCGCCTCGGGAGACCTCCCGGCCTCCTTCGTGGGGCGCTTCGTGACGACCCTGAAGTCCCACGGCATGGTCGCCACGCGTCTCCCCGATTGGCCCGGACTCGTCGTCATGCGGACCGTAGCGATGCTGGCGAACGAAGCCTTCGAAGCCTGCATGCAGGGCGTCTCCAGTGAGGCGGGCGTGGATAAGGCAATGCGCTATGGCGTGAATTACCCGAAAGGTCCCGCTGAATGGGCGCGGGAAATCGGTCTGACCCACGTACTGTCCGTCCTGGACCACTTGTACGAAGAGACAAGGGATCCACGCTATCGCGCGTCATTGGCGCTTCGAATGGCCGCGAACACAACGTAGCTTGTCCCGCGCGCAGACAAGGTGCACGTCGCACACACAGTTCACTGCCTCGAAGAAGACGCGCAAACGTAGCTCGTGCTCTTGCTGCGGTCACCCTTACCGCCATAGATCGCGGCAGACGGGTAGGCGCACCACGGACGCTGCGCGGTGATGCCCTTGCTGGGGTCGTTGTCCCGGTAGAGCGTGGCAGTAATTTGCGACGGCGCCACACCATCCTCGACCCAATGCGCCAGCGCGGCCACCAAGTCGTGCTCCGCGTCGCCGCTCGGCGACTCCAGCGCGAACGCGCCGCCCACCGCGTTGGGGCCAGGGCCCGTGCCACAATGCCTCATGCCCGGTCCCAGGAAGAGCCGATAAAAAGAATCGATGTTCGCGACGCCGCCCATCTTTTCTGCCACCGAGTTGTAATACAGGATCGAGGCGCGCGCCGGAATGCCCGGATCGTTCCAGCCGTGGTAGTGCAGGAGCTTGCCGCCCGCCGCCTTGAATGCGGTGAGGTCGGGGTTCTCCGCGGAGACAGCCTTGATGTTGTCGCTGGCGAGCGCTCGCGCGAGGTCGCGATCCACCCGGAAGGTGTGGTAATCCCAGTTGGGGTCCTGGAACACCAGCGCGCGGTTCAAGCCGATCGCGAACGGCCCGCTGACCGACCCGGCACCGGGGTTATTACGCGGGCCGAAGCTCCAGGCCCAAAAGCTCTCGTCGCCCTGGGTGAGTCCGGGGTAAACCAGCTTGCCTTTGGCATCATAGAGGTCGCTGTACAGGCCATGCATTGCCGTGACTTCAGACTGGGTAAGGCAACTGTCCTTCTTCTGGGTCTTCTTGCATAAGAGGCTCGCGGGGTTGAAATTGCACCGGCCGGGGTCGTCGATCACGCCGTCGACTCCGTGGCAGGCGGCCAGCGAGGCCTTGTTGATCATGGCGAGCTTTTCGTTCGATAACCAGTTCTCGGGCTTGGCAGAGATGTATTGGATGTTCACGAGCGTAGCCGCCTGCGCCCGCGCCCAGTAATTGGCCGGCGCACCCGCGACGATCCCGTCGTAGTCGGTGGGAAAGCGCTGGGCTTCCATGAGCCCTTCGCGGCCGCCCGTGGAGCACCCGGTGAAGTAGGAGTGCGCCGGTGCATGCCCGTAGTACTCGGCGACGAGGGCCTTGGAAGCCACCGCCGTCTCGTGTACTGAGCGCCAGCCAAGGTCGACGATTTTCTCGGGGTGCCCGTACGCCCATTGCGAGTCGTTCATTTCGCCGACGTGGCCGGTATCGGTGCTCGACACCGCATAGCCCGCCTCCAACGCCCACACCATCGGGCGATAGACGATGATGCCGGCGAAGCCGCCATTGCCCACGCTCTGGTACTTGCCGTTCCAGGTCGACGCCGGCGGGAGCCATACTTCGATGCGGATATCGGAATCAGGAGTGGGCTTCATGAACGCCCGCACGCGGCAGAAGGGCGCCTTCGTCGTGACGCCGTCGCCTGGAGTGAACGAATCCGAACTCGCCAGGGTGATGGGCCCCTTCACCTCGTCGGTCTCGTAGATATGGGCACGACCGAAGTCCTTGCCCACCAAGCGCTGACAATCGGCAGCCTGGACCGCGTGGGCGGTCAGGTACAACGTGACGACCGCGAACGCGAGCCTTACCACAGTGGCAAACCGGTAACGCATGAATTCATTCCTTTATTTCAGACTCTTTGACTCGCTGGTTGGTGTGCGCAGAGTGTTTTGCACCATAGGCAATCTACGCTGCCAGAAGTCAGCAACTTTTGTGCCAAGTCGGGGCGTTCAATCCCGAACCAAGTACAGTTGCAGAGCCAAAGAATTCCGAGGATTTATCAGACGCCAGATCGGGCAATCCGCCGATTTTCAGAGAGAGTTCCTAGAGTCCCTAGCGTTGTTCAGTTCATTCCTCAAGTTTCTTGTATAGATAGGATCGCGAAATACCAAGATGCGAGGCTACCCGTTTCTTATTTCCTTTGAACCGAGCCATCGCGTCGAGGATCAAGTCGCGTTCCAGTCCATCGATGGCTTCCTTCAACGTACCACCATTTGGGGATGAGGAACTGGCGCCTTTTGGATGGCCCGGCAGCGGATGCAGCGCCTTAGGTATGGAGTCCTGCGTGAAATTGGCCACGCTCAGGCGGCCATTGTCTGAAAACACAAACGCACGTTCCACCTCGTGCTGTAATTGTCGGATGTTGCCCGGCCATGTTCGCGCCATCAAATACTCCGGCACATCCTGGTCAATCTCCGGGATCTGGCGGCCGAGTCTAATGGAAAATTCGTGAATGAAATGGTGCAGCAGTAGCGGGATATCCTCAATGCGCTCTTCGAGCGTCGGGAGGACAATGCGAATGGGGCTAATCCGGTAGAATAGATCCAAGCGAAACTTGTTCTGTTCGACGAACAATTCCAGGTCGTGGTTGGTTGCGCTACACAGTCGGAAGTCAACGCGCTTGGGCTTGTCGCCGCCGACGCGTTCGACCACGCGATCCTGTAGCACCCGTAGCAACTTCGACTGCACCTCGAGCGGCATGTCGCCTATCTCGTCGAGGAAAATCGTTCCCTTGTCTGCAAGTTCGAACTTGCCTGGGCGGCCTTTACGGTCAGCCCCGGTGAACGAGCCGGCCTCGTAACCAAAGAGCTCACTTTCCACCAGATTTGCAGGCAGGGCCGCGGCGTTTACGGTTACGAGCCGCGCCGCATGACGAGGGCTCAACATGTGAAGTGCCGCCGCCACAAGCTCTTTTCCCGTGCCGCTCTCGCCTTGAATTAAAACGGGTACGTCCAGCGGTGCTACCTTGCGAATCTGCTGGCGGATTGACTGTATTGCCAAGCTTTTCCCAATAATCGCATCGAGAAACTTTTCTCCACGCCGTTCCTCGCTCGATTCCATTTTGTAAATGGCTATTTTTTGTTCCAGAGCGTTCACGCGACGGGCAAGCTCCTCGACCTGCTGAGGTCCTTTGAACATGATGCGCCCGATGGCGCCTACGATGTTCCCCTGATGTCGAATAGGATGGCGCGATACGATCCGTTCGCCGCCTTTGATTCGTAATATCTGCCCGACTTCCGCAACGCCGGTTCGCACTACATGAGAAAGCCGTGTGTTCTCAATCACTTCACGCACGTTTTTTCCGATGCCTTCGCCGGGCTGCAGACCGAAGAATTTTTCGTGCACCGGCGAGATGAAAGCCAGTTTCTCGTCGGAATTGATGACCACCATGGCATCGTAAGGGTCAGTGAGAACATGATCGATGATGTCATAGGCGAAATCAACGTTCATCAAAAAACGCAGCACGGTATTGCTTGGGGTTTCCGATAAGAGGACGAGATGCCCGCCATCAATGTTCGAAACAAACGCAACCATAGTCTGATCCGCGAGCAAGACGGGCACGATGCGCTTTGCAATAGCCTCCGCGATCCAATCCGGATCGCTCACCATGGCCTGTATGCGCGCGTTTGCCCCGATTCCGAGGGTCGTGACAACTTGGCCGGACTCGTTGGTGAGGACAATTCCCTTGATCCCTGGCGCGGGCTCGGATACGGATAGCCCCCTTAAGTGCTCTTTCTCTGTCAATCGACTCTGCGGCTGTTGCATAAGAGATCCTTCGGAGCGGCGTTAGCGCTGCTAGTGGATAAATTCTTTGAGAAACACGGGCTGCCGTGGTGTCGATAGGGCCAGTTCCGGCCTACCAATGACGGGAATAGAAGTGATTGAGCGGCCCATAGGGCTGCAAGGCGCACCGCACGCAACCAACGTCGTTGGAGCTCGGTGCGGTTGGATTGCGAAATTTCCCGCGGGGTGACGCTTGCTGCGTCGCCGCATAGCATCGCGTGCACGATTATCACTTGCCACGTTAGGTCTCCCCCGGGGCTGATGTGTCCTCAGCGCCGCCACTAAGCTGGTGAGAGTGTAGTTATTCGCAACATGCGTGTCAATTTTCGCGCGCCTTCGGGCCCAAATCCATTCAGCGTTTGGCATTTTTTTTGCACGTAGGCAGGAGCAACCAAATAAGGCCTCATCGATCCGTTGGCTGCTTTGGTTACGGTTCAGAAAACTCGTTTCGCAGACGGGGCGCTGACCGGGAGAAAGAAATCGTGAAGAGGGAGGTCCATGAATTTAGCTATTCAAGTTCAGCACGGCCAGGTCCAATCGCTTGCAATTACTGCCCAAGTCATCCAGTCGATCAAACTGCTCCAGTACAGTCAGGAAGAACTTCAAATTTTTTTGAGCGAACAGATTGAGAAGAACCCGCTGATCGACATCGCTAGCGATAGCTCGGAGCCATCAATGGCTGATCCGACTCGAACGGCAAGCCACGCCCGCGACAGCGCTACAGAGCAAAACGCCGTGCCTGGCCTCGATGAGAGGCGTTCGAACGATCACCATTTACTATCTAGCAAACATTTATTGGAACGACCATCCGGTCGAAGCTCGGGTTCAGGTGCTGTCTCATCGGATCATGAATCCCATAATCTTGAAGACTATTGCGCCTCCAGTGTCTCGCTTCTGGAGCATCTGCGATCACAGATGACGCTCGCGTTGCGCGACAAGGTCCAATTGATGATAGCGGCGGAGATCGTGGGGTCTGTGGATGACGATGGCTACCTACGCCGAGACTTGTCGGAGGTTGCAGACAAGCTCAGCGTAACCATGGCTGAGGTCGAGGCCATTGTCAGAGTGATTCAGTCATTCTCACCGACCGGGGTCGGGGCGCGAAATCTTGCAGAGTGTTTACGGATACAACTTCGGGAGAGTGGGCGTTTGAATCCCGCAATGAATGCAATACTGGAAAACCTCTCCCTGCTCGCCGCCTACGACTTTCCGAAGCTTGAGAAATTATGCGGCGTAGACAAAAACAAGATTCTGGAAATGGCTAGGGAGATCCGTAAGTTGAATCCTCGGCCCGGCGGTCAGTTTGATAGCGAGCCGATGTTGCCTGTGCAACCGGACGTTCTCGTTGTGACGCGCCGAGATGGTACATTCGCGATTGAGCTGAACCCAGATTGTTTACCCCGAATTTTGGTCGATCGGGACTATTATTCGGAGGTCTCCGCCAATTGCGTCGGTCAGGACGAGAAGAAATTTGTAACAGACTGTTTGAACAGTGCGAATTGGCTTACGAAAAACCTCGATAGACGGGCGCGTACAATTCTAAGGGTCGCGACTGAAATCGTGGCGAGACAGAGGGAATTCCTCCTGCACGGGGTGGCGCACCTCAAGCCTCTGACCTTGAACGACGTCGCTGAAGCGATTGGAATGCATGAGTCGACCGTCAGCCGAGCGACGTCGAACAAGTTCATGATGACCAACCGAGGGATGTTCGAACTCAAGTTTTTCTTCACGACCTCGGTCGCTTCGTTCGATGGAAGTGAGGGTTTCTCGGCTGAAAGTATCCATCATATGATTAAGAAGCTGGTTGACGTCGAGACGGCCGATACGACGTTTTCCGACGACGCGTTGGTAGCTGCGCTGAGGAGCAAAGGTGTGAACATCGCGCGACGTACCGTCGCGAAGTATCGTAACGAGTTGCACATTCCGTCCTCCCAGCTGCGCCGACGGCGAAAGCGGGCGTAGGCGGCTTTGTGACATTTTGGCGGCGAGCGGATCAATAAAAGAAATGACTGGAATCAATCGGTTTGCGAATAGCGATTCTCACGAGTTTTGGCTAGGCGCGAGGGAAGGACGTCTGGTATTCCAAAAATGCCGGGCTTGCGGTGCGGTGCAATTTCCGCCCAGGCACCACTGCGCGACTTGCTGGGAGGGCGTACTCGACTGGGTGGAAAGCAGCGGGCGCGGTACGGTGGAGAGCATTACCATCGTGCGTCGCGCACCGACTCCGGCATTTCGCTCGAAAGTACCGTACGCGGTCGCTGCCATCCTCGTCGAGGAAGGGCCGCGAATGATTACGAACCTAGTCGGCGAGGGTTCGTTGACGGCATCAACGGGTGACCGGGTGACAGTGGAATTCCTTGCTGATGATTCCGGTACAGTCCTTCCCCAATTCCGCCTCTCGATGGGCGGTGGCAGCGGCGCCCAATAAAGCAGCGGATGTCAGACCGCCTCCAGCACGACGGCAGTTCCCTGACCGACGCCCACGCACATTGTGCAAAGAGCGCGACGACCGCCGGTGCGTTTCAGTTGGTAGGCGGCGCTTAGTACAAGGCGTGCGCCCGACATGCCGAGCGGGTGTCCAAGCGCGATGGCGCCTCCATTGGGGTTTACATGTTCAGCATCGTCTGGAAGCCCGAGCGCGCGGAGCGTTGCAAGGGCCTGCGAGGCGAATGCCTCGTTGAGCTCGATCAGATCCATATCGGCTAGGGCGAACCCAGTCCGGGTCAGAATTTTTCGCACTGCCGGAACCGGCCCTATTCCCATAATGCGCGGTTCGACGCCAGCCGATGCCATTGCTACAACCCGCGCTATCGGAGCCAAGCCATGCCTAATCGCTGCAGCTTCCGTCGCAAGCAACAAGGCTGCGGCGCCGTCATTCACACCCGATGAATTACCTGCGGTGACACTGAGACGAGGGCCGTTTACACCTTTGAGCGCGAGAAGTTTTTCCACGGTGATATCGGGTCGCGGGTGTTCATCTGTGTCGACCGCGATCGGGGCGCCCTTGCTTTGGGGGATCTTGACGGGAATGATCTCGTTCGAAAAGATTCCGCGCTGCTGGGCATGAGCCCAACGTGCCTGTGATCGCGCTGCAAAGCTGTCCTGGTCCGCGCGGGAAATGTTGTAGTCTGCCGCGACATTGTCGGCTGTTTGGGGCATCGAATCCGTCCCGTAGAGTTCTTCCATCCTTGGATTCACGAAGCGCCAGCCGATGGTGGTGTCATAAGCCGCAATACTGCGGCTGAACGCGGTCGTAGCCTTTGGAATCACGAAGGGTGCTCGACTCATGCTTTCGACCCCGCCCGCAATCGTAAGTTCGTAGTCCCCAGCCCTGATACCGCGCGCAGCGATTCCGATGGCGTCCATGCCGGACGCACAAAGTCTATTGACGGTAACGCCCGGTACGCCGGCCGGCAGGCCGGCCAAGAGGGCCGCCATGCGGGCGACATTGCGATTATCTTCGCCAGCCTGGTTGGCCGACCCATAGATCACCTCATCGACGCATCCCCAGTCCACGCCGGGATTGCGTGACATCAGTGCGGAAATTGGTATGGCTGCCAAATCGTCGGCTCGGATGGAGGATAAGCTTCCGCCGTAGCGCCCGATCGGCGTTCGTATCGCGTCACAAATGAATGCATGCATCGTCAATGCCCTTCAGTGGATGGAGATGCTTGATCCTGGCGCTTGTACATAAAGGTTGCGGTCATGCTTTGAACGGTCTCGCCGCGCTGATTGATGAATTCTCGTTTGAAGGCGACGATGCCCCGATCCGGTTTGGACGTTTCTCGTTTGCTCAAGACAATGGAGCGCATATGCAGGGTATCGCCGTGTTTGACCGGCTTATGCATTCGCCATTCGTCTATCCCCAGCACCGCCAGAAGCGTACCTTCATTCACACCGCTGGCATACTGAAGGCCGCCCATCACGGCGTAGACCAGCGGCGCATGCGCGATGGGTTCGCTAAAGGGGGTGCTCTTGCAGTACTCAAAGTCCGCGTGCACGCCGTTGAAGTCGCCCGAAAGGCAGGCGAAATTCACGATGTCCGTGCTGGTAATCGTGCGTCGGGGGGTTTCGAGCACCTGGCCGACCGAAAAGCTTTCGTAGAACATTCCTCTGTTTGCTGTCACCCGCTTGCCTCCAGATGTTATCGGACAGAATTATCGGCGCTCTGCGGTCAGGATCGCCGTGCAGTGGGATGACATGACGCCGCCCTCACCGTGAACGATCGCGGCGCTCGCGTTCTTCACTTGGCGGCCCCATGCTTCGCCGCGTAACTGACGCACCGCCTCGATCACCGCCATGAGGCCGCCAACCGCGCCAGCGTGGGCGTGACTGAGCATGCCACCATGCGTGTTAACGGGCAGTTCTTCGCCGATCGCCGCTTTTCCGTCGGCGAAGAATGCACCTCCCTCGCCGTACGCGGCGAGGCCAAGCTCTTCCATCTCGATGATGGGCACGATACTGAAGCAGTCGTAGAGCATGGCCAGATTCATGTCCTTTGGGCCCAGCCCAGCCATGGTATACGCGGTTTTGCCCGAATGCCGCGCGCCAAAGTCGGTCAGGCTGGGTGCTGAAATGAGGTGCTCGTGAGTGTGAGATTCTCCTATGCCGGCAAGATAGACCGGCTTGCCGGTAAGATCCCGCGCCCGCTCCGGCGTAGTCACGATGAACGAGCCTCCAGCGTCCGAGATCAGGCAACAGTCGAGCATGTTGAGGGGATCGGAAATCGGCTTCGACTGAAGGACATCGTCCACGGTAATTGGTGTCTTCATGTGCGCGTTGGGGTGTAGGCAGGCATGCGCGCGCGTGTTAACTGCAACAGACGCCATTTCTTCACGCTTGGTGCCATATTTATTCATGTAAGCCCTCGCTACCAGCGCGTAGAGCGATGGAATGCCGACGCCGTAGGGGGCCTCGAAATAGGGGTGTCCCACGGCCGTCAGGGCCGTAAGGGCATCGTCTCGCGACATGCCGCTAGCCCGGTTCTCGCCGGCACAGACCAAGATGACCCCCGCCGCCCCAGTACTGACCGCTTGGGCGGCATGATGCAGCATGACCGTGGGTGACGCGCCGCCTACGATCAGAGAACTGCAGAAAGTCGGCTTTAGCCCTAGATATTCGGCTAACACGGAACCCAGCATGAAGTAGGGCTCCGTAAACGAGTAGGCCGTCAGGAGGCCATCAATCTCGTTGGGTTTAAGGCCGGCATCGGCGACCGCACGTCTGGCTGCTTGGGCATTCAGTCCAAGTCCGGTCATGTGTGGAAGATTGCCAATGTCGCTTTCGCCGACACCCACGATAACGGCGCGGTTTCGAAGAGTCATATCGCTTCCGAAAGTTCAGCGGGTAGGCTGGCCAAGTTTTGCTCTCGCGTAAACAGGGTAATCTGGCTTTGGCTCTTGGAGGGTCGAACCACAACTGTGGAAACCTCATTCGCGCTTTGTCTTCTCGAATCGAAAAGTTGGTTCTGCGGTCGGCTTCGGCCACCACGACTAGCTAGTCTCGCAGCAAGCGGCATGCCAACGCATTTCGGAGGGGCGCTCTAGCGCATCCGTGCTTACGATGTGCAGCAAACCGCTCCGCCGGTGCAATGCAAATAATTATGCGGCACGATGCCAGGTGATTTGACTTCAAGAAGCCGGTTGATTTTGGCGTAAATCAAGCAGCGATTCTTGGAGGATCAACTATTTTGTAGGCCGTGCGCACTGTCTGTTTCGGCGACATGCTCTCGAATACGCCAGTGCTACGCGCGTCGGGGGGCGGCGCCGCGGGAAGCATCCCACTTGTTGGCCGGGAGCGGCGAGTAAAATGGCCGAGGCCCCGTCAGAGGTCGAGAGGTTGCATCTCTCGGGTCGCGGCCTCTTCGACCAGGTTCCCATGTCCGCAGCGCACGGGGGCTAGCACGGAAGACGGTCCGGCCGATACGCCATTCTATGTTAGCAGAGGCAATGGGCCGGTTTCTACCGTAGCTCGGTGTCCATCTCGCCAGGTGAGCACGATCGCTGAGTCAGTGATAGCAGCCGACTGGTAGAGCGGTCAATCATATTGAAATCCTGCTCGGAAAAGACCGAGCCGGATTTCGCCGCAATTTCAATCTACGGGGTAGGATCTGCCAGAGCATCAGTGCGTTGCCTCGCGCCCGAGAGCGGGTCATAGTTCAGGGATGCAACTCGGACGCTCCGACCTGGCGGACTTCGCCTACTTTCTCGCCGTCGCGAGGCATCGCAGCTTCCGGCGTGCGTCGCTGGAACTCGGGATCAGCGCATCTGCCCTCAGTCACGCGATCAGGGGCCTCGAAGACCGTACGGGCGTTCGGTTGCTCAACCGCACCAACCGGAGCGTCACGCTGACCGCGGCCGGCGAGGAGTTGCAGACCGCGATCACCACGCCGTTCGAAGCCATCGGCGAGGCGGTCGAAAATCTCAACCGCTTTCGGGATGCGCCCGCCGGCCGGATCAGGCTCAACGTTCCGAGCGACGCCGCCAGCTTGTTGCTCGGCCCCGTTCTTCCTGCGTTCATCGACCGCTACCCAGAGGTGCAGATCGACGTGGCCGTCAGCAATCAAATGATCGATGTGATCCACAGCGGCTTCGACGCGGGCATCCGCTATGGCGGGACGGTACCCGAGGACATGGTCGCACAGCGCCTATCGGCAGACATCCGGTGGGTGGTCGCTGGGTCGACCGATTATCTGCACCGTTTCGGCACGCCGCAGCATCCGGGCGATCTCCAGCAGCACCGCTGCTTGCGTTTTCGCCTCGGCGACGATCGCCTCTACCGTTGGGAGTTCGAGCGCGACGGAGAGAAGATAGACGTTGACGTTCCCGGATCCCTCACGCTCGACGATAGCCGCATCATCGTGACGCTCCTGACGGGCGGCGCGGGCCTGATGTATGGCCCGGAACCCTTGCTGGCACCGCTCGTAAAAACTGGCGCCGCACGCTTGGTGCTGGAAGACTGGGCCTCTCCTGGGCCGGGATTCCATATCTATTACTCTAGTCGTCGACAGGTGCCGACCGGGCTTCGGTTGCTGATCGACCTGATCCGCGAAATGCGTCCCCTCGGGCTCTGACAGACCGTGGCTGGTCAGGTCAGCCAGGTCCATGATGAGCAAAATGCATCGCCTCATGAGACGCGAGCCGCCTGTCCATTGCCCCGGACCACGCCTATCTTTCCTCGTGTCTGTTAGCGGCCTTGCCCGCGAAGTGTATTTTTCAATCAACGAGGAAGAGACGTGGAAACCAAGGCTTATGGGGCTCTCGCAGGCGATAAGCCGCTGGAGTCATTGAATATCGAGCGGCGCGAGCCCGGCCCGCACGATGTACAGATCGACATTGCGTTCTGCGGCGTCTGCCACTCCGATCTTCATCAGGTCCGCAGTGAGTGGGAAGGTACCCTGTATCCCTGCGTGCCCGGCCACGAAATCGTCGGCTACGTCACCGCGATTGGCGGAGCCGTTACAAGATTCAAAGTCGGCGACGTCGTGGGCGTCGGCTGCATAGTCGACAGTTGTCAGCATTGCGCCGCTTGTGACGAAGGTTTGGAGCAATATTGTGAGAATGGATTTGTCGGCACCTATAACGGGCTGACCCAAGACCCGCCGGGACACACGCTGGGTGGCTACTCCCAGCGCATTGTAGTCGACGACACATTCGTCCTGAAGATCACGCATTCCGAGGGCCATTTGGCAGCGGTCGCGCCCTTGCTGTGCGCCGGGATCACCACGTACTCGCCGCTGCGGCACTGGAACGCAGGTCCGGGCAAGAAAGTGGGCGTCGTCGGCATCGGTGGCCTGGGGCACGTGGGCGTGAAGATCGCCCACGCGATGGGCGCGCAGGTCGTCGCGTTCACATCGTCCTACGGCAAGCGGGAAGATGCGCGGGCGCTCGGCGCGGATGAAGTCATCGTTTCCACGAATGCCGACGAGATGGCGAAGCACGCCAACAGCTTCGACTTCATCTTGAACACGGTTGCCGCCTCTCACGACCTCGATGCCTACACGGCGCTTCTCAAGCGAGACGGCACGATGACACTGATCGGGGTGCCCGAGCACGCGCATCCCAGTCCTGATGTTGGCGCGCTGATCTTCAAGCGCCGTTCCATTGCCGGTTCGCTCATCGGGGGCATCGCCGAGACGCAGGAGATGCTCGATTTCTGTGCCCGCAACGGGATCGTCGCGGATATCGAAATGAT